>JADMIO010549042.1_pt1 | contig 27353 bp, 19 predicted proteins | sample 8958161 | NCBI WGS metagenome assembly JADMIO01 (sample SAMN16585339, study PRJNA669376) | soil metagenome | isolation source: Crop rotation soil | place: USA: Cullars Rotation, Alabama | collected 2011
GACAACTTGTCCACGTGGAATTCTAAGCTTAGGATCCCAATGTGCTGGAAAGACGCAACCGTTGGGCCTGGCTCGCGATCAACCTGGTCACCGCCTTCATCGCCTCGCGCGTGATCGGCCTGTTCGAGGGCTCGATCCAGAGGCTCGTCGCGCTCGCCACGCTGATGCCGATCGTTGCCGGCATCGGAGGCAATTCCGGCAACCAGACCATCACGATGATCGTGCGCGCCCTCGCGCTCGATCAGATCAGCGCGGCCAGTGCGCGCCGCCTGGTGCGCAAGGAACTCGGCGTCGCGCTCGTCAACGGCCTGATCTGGGGCGGAGTGATCGGCTTCGTCGCCTGGCTGCTCTATCGCAACATCGCCCTTGGGCTGGTGATGACCGCTGCGATGACCCTGAACCTGCTGCTCGCCGCACTCATGGGCGTGCTGATTCCGATGACCCTCCTCAAGGTCGGCCGCGACCCTGCGATGGGTTCGAGCGTGATGATCACCGCGCTCACCGACAGCGGCGGCTTCTTCATCTTCCTCGGACTCGCCACGCTGTTCCTCGTCTGAAGGAAACCAAAGGCGCGTTCGCAGCCTGCTGGACGTAGCGTCGATCTCGTAGCACTCTGGACTTCGACCGTCCCGGAGCGCGATCGCGACTCATGGCCCAGACGTTCACATCGATCGACCCTCCCCCCCGAGGTGAAGGCTGGTCGCCGCCCGCCCCGGAAGAGGCGCTGCGCGAACTCGCCGAGATCGCTGCGGCAGCCTGCGACGGCGCGATCGGCTTCGTCGCCTGGCCGGAACACGCCCTGCTCATCGCGAACGCCGACGGCGTCGCCGAGGCTGCATGGCGCGACGCGATCCCGCACTTGCTCGAACGCATAGCCACACAGACGGGGCCGGCTTCGATCGCGGGAACCGAAGGCATCGTCGTCATCGCGCTGCCGGATGCGCTCGCCTTCCGCCGTGCTGCAGCAGCGATCCTGCCGGCGGGCGAATACGATCCGGCCGGACTCATCGGCGTGCTCGAACCCCGTGGCAGCGAAGCGGCCGCCACCCGAGCGCTGGCCGGGTTGCGCGAGGTCGCGAGCCGCCAGTTCGCCCTGCATCGCGACCTCGGCCGACGCAATGAAGCGACGGCACGGCTGCGCGACGGCGCGCCGCGCCTCGCGGCGATCATGCGACCGTCGGACGATGCAGCGCGCCGGGCGGAAGCGACGCGACTGGAACGGCTGTTCGCGGAAGCGCTTGTCGAGAGTGTGCCGGGCATCCTCTATCTCCACGACGCGCGCGGGCACTTCCTGCGCTGGAACCGTCATTTCGAACACGTGTCCGGCTACGACACGCCGGAAATCGCCCGCATGCATCCGCGCGCGTTCTTCCCGGCCGCGCAGCGCCTGTCGCTGGAAGCGAACATCGCCGAGGTACTCGCGTTCGGCGCGTCCTCGTTCGAGGCGCCGCTGCTGGCGAAGGACGGCCGCGAAATCCCGTATTTCTTCACCGGCAAGCACATCGAATTCGACGGCCGCCGCTGCCTCATCAGCATCGGCATCGATGTCTCCGAGCGCGTGCGCGCCGAGCGCAAGCACGAGGTCAGCGAGCAGCGCTACCGTACGCTGTTCGATTGCGCGCCCGACGGTATCGTCGTCGCCGACGCCGCTGGCGTCTACCTCGAAGCCAACGAGAGCGCGTGCCACATGCTCGGCTACGAATGGCACGAGCTCATTGGTCTCGGCGCGGCCGACATCGTCGCGCCGACCGAGCACGGCCACGTCGCCCCGACGATCGAAGCGATCCGCGGCAGCGCCGCGCACCATCGCGAATGGTCGCTGCGGCGCAAGAACGGCACGACGTTCCCTGCCGAAGTGATCGTGACGCTCATGCCGGACGGCAACCTGCTGGGCATGATGCGCGACGTGACGGAACGACGGCGCGCGGAGGAGGAATTGCGCCACAGCGAGGACCGCTTCCGCGCGATCTTCGAACAGGCCGGCGTCGGCATCGCGCTGGTCGACGTGCACAGCGGCCGCTTCGTGCGCTGCAATCGCGCGCTCGGCGAAATGCTCGCGTACGACGCCGATGCGCTCTGCCGGCTCAACGTCGACGACGTGAGCCATCCGGACGACGCACTGCTCCAGGATGCTCTCGCGCAGAAGCTGGTATCCGGTGCCATCGACCGCTACCGGATGGAGAAGCGCTACCTCCGCAAGGACGGCAGCCAAATGTGGGGGCTCCTGACCGCGACACTGGTGCGTGACGGCGACGGCGCACCGGAGTTCATCGTCGGCATGGTCGAGGACGTGACCGAGCGTCGGGTCCTGCATGCCGCCCTCGAGGAGAGCGAGAAGCGCTTCCGGCAGATCGCCGAACACATCCCCGCCGTATTTTTCCTCGTCGACGTCGGTTCCGGCGAATGCCTGTACGTGAGTCCCGCGTACGAGCGAATCTGGGGGCGCAGTTGCGAAAGCGTGTACCGCGCGCCGAACTCGTGGCTCGACGCGATCGTGCCGGGCGACCCGAACCCGATGCTGCGCGACGGCCAGCCGATCGACCCCAAGGGAATGCTCGATTTCGAATACCGCATCGCGCGCCCGGACGGAACGATCCGGCGAATCCGCTCGCGCAGTTTCCCGGTGTTCGACAAGGAAGGCCGCCTGCAGCAGATCGCCGGCCTCGCCGAGGACGTCACTGAAGGCAGGGAGCAGGAACGCAAGATCGCGCGCCTCACGCGCATCCGGGCGGTCATCGGCGCGCTGCATTCGGCCATGCTGCGCCAGCCCGATCGCGCGTCGCTGCTGCAGGAAGCATGTCGCGTGGCCACCGTCGAAGGTATCTTCGAGATCGCCTGGATCGCCGGGCCAGGCCACGGCAGCGAAATGCCCGCGATCCTCGCCGTCGCCGACGAGGACGCGCGCGAGTTCATCGAGGCGAACCTGCGCGCGCTGCGGTCCGAGCACTTCTCGGTGCGCGCGCTGGTGTCGCGCAAGCCTGTGGTGATCAACGATTTCTCGAGCGACACCGCGCTCGCACCGATATGCGAACGCCTGATCGCGCGCGAGTGCCGTTCCGGCGCCGCGTTTCCGTTGTCCTCCAACGGCGAAATCGTGGCTGCACTGGTCCTGTTCGCGCGCGAGCGCGATTTCTTCGACGACGAGGAACTCGGCCTGCTCGGCTGGATCACCAGCGATTTGTCATACGCGCTCGAGCACATCGACAACGCGCAGCGGCTGCAGCATCTCGCCTATTTCGATGCGCTGACCGGGCTCGCCAACGCCGCCCTGTTCCGCGACCGCCTCGCGCAGTTCGTCGCCGCCGCGGCCAGCGCGCACGGCAGGGTGTGTGCCCTGATCGTCGATCTCGAGCACTTCACCCGCCTCAACGACAACCTCGGCCACGAGTGCGGTGACGAGATACTGCGCGCCGTCGCAAAGCGCCTGGAACAGCACCTCGGGGAACCGTACGCGCTCGGTCGCATCGGTGCCGACACGTTCGCGATCGCGCAGCCCGGCCGCGGCGACAGCATCGCGACGCGACTGCTCGACCAGGTGATCAACGCGCTGCGCGATCCGTTCCTGGTCGATGGTCAGGCGATTTCGATCAGCGGCCAGTCCGGCATCGCGCTCTACCCCGACGATGCCGACGACGACGACGGCCTTTTCAAGCGCGCCGAGGCAGCACTCAAGCTCGCCAAATCGAGCGGGGCGCGGCACATGTTCTACTCGGCGCAGATCAGCGAGCGCATTGCAGCGCGCCTCGACGCGGAAGCCGCGTTGCGCGAGGCAGTCGCGGCGGGACAGTTCGTACTGCATTACCAGCCGCGCGTCGACATGGTGAGCGGGCTTGTCGTAGGCGCCGAGGCGCTGATCCGCTGGCAGCATCCCGAACGCGGGCTCGTGCCTCCTGAGGAATTCATCACGCTGGCCGAGGAAACCGGTCTCATCGTGCCGATCGGCGCCTGGGTGATCGACGCGATCTGCGCACAGCAGGCGGCCTGGCTCAAGGCGGGCGCGAGCATGCTGCCGATCGCCGCGAACATTTCGTCGGTGCAGTTCGACCGCAGCGACGTCGTGCAAACCGTGCGCGATGCGCTCGCGCGCCATTCGCTGTTCGCACGCCACCTGCACCTCGAACTGACCGAAAGTGCGGTCATGAAGGATCCCGAGGCGGCGACGGGCGTGCTGCGCGGGCTACGCGAGCTCGGCGTCGGCCTCGCGCTCGACGATTTCGGCACGGGCTATTCCTCGCTCGCCTACCTCAAGCGCTTCCCGTTCACGCGCGTGAAGATCGACCGCACCTTCATCTCCGACATCACGCACAGCGCGGAGGACGCCGCCATCGCCTCGGCGATCATCACGATTGCGCATCGAATGGGACTCAAGGTCGTCGCCGAAGGCGTGGAGACGCAGGGGCAGTTCAACTACCTGTCGATGCAGGGATGCGACGAGATGCAAGGCTACTATTTCAGCCCGGCCGTGTCCGCGGAGATGTTCGAGGACTACCTGCGCGGAGGCCGGAGCATCCGCCTGCTTCCGCGCGCGGACGAGGAACGCCGCACCGTGCTCGTCGTCGACGACGAGCCGGGCATCCGCACGGCGTTGACTCGCATGCTGCGCAGCGACGGCTACCGCGTATTGACCGCGGCGAGCGGCGACGAAGGCCTGCACGTGCTCTCGCTCAACCCCGTGCAGGTGATCATTTCCGACCAGCGCATGCCCGGCATGTCAGGCACCGAGTTCCTCGGCAAGGTCAAGGACCTCTATCCCGAGACGATGCGCATCATCCTGTCGGGCTACACGGAGATCGATGTAGTCACCGACTCGGTCAATCGCGGCGCGGTGTTCCGTTTCCTGACCAAGCCGTGGGACGACGATCTGTTGCGCGAGCAGGTGCGCGACGCGTTCCAGCGTTACCGCCCGCGCACGAGCGGTGATGGGGCGTCGTCCTGATTCCGCGGCGAACCCTGGAACGTCGCCTTCGCGAGCGATCGCCGATCCGCGCCCTTGGGCGTGTAAAAAATGCCTTCGCCGACCGGCGGGGCAATGCCGGCGGCGAAGGCCATCGCGCGCGGAGGCGCGCGAATGTCGCTGGAGGGTGGTGCGACGCACCTCAACCCGCGTCGTCGCTGCGCAGCACGATCGCGCCGTCGTCGTCCTGCTCGACGTGCGTCACGCGCGCCGAAGCCACACGCTCGCGCGGTGGCTTCTGCGCACCTGGGCGATGGTGCGCGCGCGTGCGCGCACTGCCCGGTCGCAGCAGCGCGACGACTGCCGACGCGAGCTCGTCGTCGACCCACGGCTTGCCGATGAAGCGGGCGAGCTGCACCTCGTTGACCGCGGCGATGATCGCGTCGCGATCGGCGTAGCCTGAACAGATCACGCGCGGCACCGTCGGCTGCAACTCCATCATCGCCGACAGGAACTCGACGCCGTCCATGCCGGGCATGCGGTAGTCGGTCATGACGAGGTCGAAGTCCTGCTCCTCGCTGCGCTCGAGCGCCTGCTCCGGTGAAGTGAACGCCTCCACCTTGAGCGCGTCGCCGTCGAGCTCGCCGACGTCGATCGAGGCGAGGCAGCGGCGGAGCGCGCTGAGGATGTTGGGTTCGTCGTCGACGAGGAGGATGCGATACATGATGGAATATCCCGGATTGGAGACGGATCAGCGCGGTTGCGCGATCGGCAGTTCGATGCGCAGCAAGGTGCCCTGGCCCGGCGTGCTCGAGATCTCGATCGTGCCGTGGTGCTTGGAAACGATGCCGTAGGAAATCGCGAGGCCGAGGCCGGTGCCGCTGCCGACCGGCTTGGTCGTGAAGAACGGATCGAACACGCGCGGCAGCACGTCCGCGGGAATGCCTTCGCCGTCGTCGCCGACGTCGATGCGCACGCGGTTGCCGGCCACCGACGTCGTGACGGTAATGATGCCCTGGTCCCTGATCGCGTGGCCTGCGTTCATGAGTACGTTCATGAAGACCTGGTTGAGTTCCGACGGCAGGCATTCGACCAGCGGCAGTTCGCCGAACGTCTTGACGATCTGCGCCTTGTACTTGAGCTCGTTCCAGATGATGTTGAGGGTGGAATCGAGGCCGCGATGGAGGTCCGCCTGGATCCAGTCCTCGGAACGTTCCTTGCGCGCGAAATCCTTGAGGTCGCGCACGATCTTGCAGACGCGGTCGATGCCCTCGCGCGATTCGCTGAGCAGCTGCGGCACGTCGCCGGCGAGGAAATCGAGGTCGAGCTTCTCCCGGATCGATGCGGTCGCCGTGGCACCGGCGCCCGAGGCGAGTGCCGCCTCGTAGGACTGGATTGCCGAGAACAGCTGCGAGATGTAGCGCTGCAACGTGCTCAGGTTCGAATTGACGTAGCCGATCGGGTTGTTGATCTCGTGCGCGACGCCTGCGGCGAGCTGGCCGATCGAGGCAAGCTTTTCCGATTGCATGACCTGTTCCTGCGCGCCCTGCAGCTTCGCGTAGGCGACTTCGAGCTCGGCGTTGCGCGCATGCAGCTCGGTCTCGCGTGCGCTGTCCTGCGTGATGTCACGCACGGTCATGCCGAACAGTTCGGGCCCGACGCGCGAGAGGTGGGCGAGCAGGATCTTGTGCTGGCCCCGCCCGACACCGAGGACGACTTCGCCCTTCCAGCTTCCGTGCATGCTGCACAGGTGCAGCGCGCCGCTGCTCAGCAGGTCCGGGTGCCAGTCGCCGACGACGTCGAGCGACCGATCGCCCTTCTCCGGCGCGCAAAGGCGCGCGAGCACGCGTGCGGCCGGATTGGCATAGCGCACGTTCTGCGCCGCGTCGAACAACAGGGTCGCCGTCGGTACGGCGTCAACCAGCGCGCGCAACGTGGCCTCCATCGCGTCAGTACACGCCGCAGCGGGCGCGCTGCGCGCCGGACGCGGCGCCGCTTCTGGCGGTGCGGGGAAGGTGGTGGTCATCGACACGGACGGCGTCCTCGCTCCGTCGCTGCACGAAATGCGCTCCTGCGACACGGACGGCCATGCTACGTCCCGCACGGGGGTGCCCGTAATGAGGGCGATTGCGTATACGTAGTTTCACGTATCCCCGTGCCCGCTACCGGCTGGCGCTGGCGGGGCGCCCACCACCAGGCGCATCCGGATCAGATCGGCGAGGCTCTGCGCCCCGGTCTTCTCCATGATGCGGCCACGATGGATCTCGATCGTGCGATGGCTTCCGCCGAGCGTACGCGCGATCTCCTTGCTCGTCTTGCCGGCCACGATCCACTCGAGCACCTCTCCTTCGCGCGGCGTCAGCGTTTGCAGGCGGCGCTCGAACTCGAGCCGTCTGCGCGCTTCCCCTCGCTGCGTAGCCTGCCGCTCGATCGCCGCACGCACGCGGCGCAGCAGGTCGTCGTTGTCGAACGGCTTCTCGACGAAATCGGCGGCACCCGCGCGCATCGCAGCGACCGCTATCGGTACCTCCGCGGCACCGGTGAGGAATACGACCGGCAGGCCCGCCGCGCAGGCATGCAGTTGCGCCTGCACTTCGAGGCCACCCATGCCGGGCATGCCTACGTCCAGCACCACGCAGCCCGGCACGTCGTGCGACGAGCGCGCGAGGAATGCCTCGCCGGTCGCGTAGACCTCGGTTGGCAGCCCCGCAGAGACGAACAGGCGCCGCAATGCATTGCCCATGTGCTCTTCGTCGTCGACGACGAAGACGATCGGTGCGGCATCCGCCGCGATCGAATCCACTCGAGTCCGGGCTTCGCGTTCAGGCATCACGGCGTCTCGTCGTCGATGCGACAAATGCTACGCCGTTTACAACCGCAGATGGGAATGAAGCCCGAACTCCGCGTGGGAGCGCAAGCGGGGCCCGGGCGACGCGCACGCGATCGCATTCCATCGGCATCGCGACCACGAAGCCGACATCGCAAACGCCCCGCTCGGGCACGCCCTGCTATTTCGCCTCAGTACGCCGACGCGGCGAGCACGACATCGGCATCCTTCCACGCGCGCGCGAACGCCAGCGCGACATCATCCGCTTCACGCTGCCGGTGTTGCGCCTGCAGTGCTTGTGCAAGGCCGTGCAGCGCCCAACCGTTGGCCGGATGGAGCCGCAGGTCTTCGCGGTAAACCGCTTCGGCTTCGGCGGCGCGCCCGTCCGCGAGCAGTTGAGCGCCGAGAAGGTGGCGCACGGGCACGAACCAGTTGGCGGGCTCGTCGTAGGCGAGCTGGTCCTCCTTGGCGATGGCGCTGCGCAAGCTCGCGATCGCGCCGGCGCGATCGCCCTCGGCGAACGCAATGCGCGCCGCGGCGACGTCGGCCGCGACCGCGAGCAGATCCTTCGCCATGTTCAGCGCGGCCGGCGCGCCGGGCGGCAATGCACTGGCGATCGCATCGAGCTTGGCCTTCTCTTCGCGCGCACCGGGGATGTCGCCGGTCGCGGCAAACGCGCACGCACGGGCGTAGTGATACGCCGCGCTCAAGGCACGCAGGCCGGCATCAGGCGCCGGCTCGTCGAGCAGCTCGCGCCAACGACCGAAACGCTCGTGCACGAAGTAGCCCTCCGCCATGTACCAGTCCAGGCCATTGCCCATCTGCAGCATCGCGTCGGGCACGTGGGCACGCATGTCGCGTGTCGCCTGCAACGCTTCGGCCGAACGCCCCTGCATCGACGCCGCGTAGGCGAGGAACTGGTAGTTGTGCGCGAGGTACATGCCGGCGTAGTAGGCCCACTCCGGCGGCTTCGCCTGCTGCATGTATGCGAGATCCACGCGTGCACCCGCGCGGTTTGCCTCGCTCGCATCGGCGTAGCGGCCGACACGCTGGAAGATGTGCGCCGGCATGTGCACGATGTGGCCACCACCCGGAACCAGCCCGGGCAGGCGCTCGGCCGCGGCGACGGCCTTCTCCGGGTGCGGCGACGCCTCGACCGCGTGGATGTAGTAGTGGTTCGCGCCCGGATGCGCGGGATTGCGCGCGAGCACCGTCTCCAGCGTCGCCACGATCTCGTCCGTGCCGGGCGCGGCGCTGCCGTCGGTGTTCCACAGTTTCCATGGATTCGCGGTCATCGCCGCTTCGGCGAAGAACACCTGCAAGTCGTCGTCCGCCGGAAAACGATGCGCGACCTCGCGCATCGCATCCGCATACGCGCGGTTGTACGGCGCCATCGCGTCCGGCGACAGCGGTTCCGGCCCCGGGTAACGCTTCGCGAGCGCGGCGATCAGCGCCTGCTCGACCGGCGATGCAAGCGCCGCCTGCTGTTGCGCCGACTGCACCGCCTGCCACAGCACCGTCCAGCGTTCCGCCATCGCGGGCATGTTGTAGTTCGGCCCGAGCGCTTCGCCGGCACCCCAGTAGCAGGCCGCGCAGGCCGGATCGAGTTCGATCGCACGCGCGAAAGCGCGCGCTGCTTCGTCGTGGTTGAATGCATAGATCAGGCGCAGGCCCTGGTTGAAATACGCCTGTGCCTCGGCCGACGACGTCGTGACCGCGCGCGAATACGTGCCGAGGTTGTCGAGCCGTTGCGCGCCCTGCGCCCATTGCGCGAGGGTGGGTCCGGGCGTCGCAGGCACCGCATGATCGTGTGGCGGCGAGTGGCGGATCGGTGCGGAACACGCCGCGACGAGCATCGCGGCAACGATCGAGACAGGTCGTGCGAGGATCATGGCAACCCCAGGCGTTGGACAGATCGCGAGCAGACTAACCCAGCAACGCGTCGACTGCGCGTGATTCGTGATGCGATCGGGCTGCGTTCCCGCGTCGACGACGCGCCAGGATGACGGGTTTCCCTGATCCGCCTATCGGCACCTTCTCCCGGGGGAGAAGGGATTGCTCATATCGTTCGACGCGCGACCGATTGCGTTTCGAGGCCGGCCAGGCTCAAGCGTGCGCGCGCGCGGCGATGCGGTTCGCGCGATGCGCCGCGCGTATCGACGGCACGAACTGCGCGAGCAGGCCGCAAGCGACCAACGTCCACACGATCAGGGCGCCGCTCGGCAGGTCGAGCACGGCCGACAACACCAGGCCGGAAGCGTAGCCGAGCGTGCCGATCGAGTACGCCGCGACCAGCTGTGGCCGCCCCTGCATGCCTGCGGTCGCGAGGGCCGGGACGATCAGGCTGGCGAACACGAGGTAGACGCCGACGAGTTGAACCGATGCGGTGATCGCGAGTGCGAACAGGCCGTAGAACAGCAGCCCTTCGAGACGACCGCGACGCCAGCCCAGGAACGCAAGCAACGCGATCGACAGCAGCAGCGCGGGAACGAGCTGTCCGTAGCTGACCCACAGGATCTGCCCGACCAACAGGTCCTTGAGGTGCTCGCCGCCCTGCGGGTTGTTCGCGAGCAGCAGCAGGCCTCCGGTCGCGGCGAGCACGAACAACGTTCCGATCAGCGGCTCCTGGTATTCGGGCCAGCGCCGGTCGGTCCACGACAGCAGTGCGGCGCCGGCAAGCGCGGCGAGTGCGGCGGCGACCTGCACGCCCCAGCTAGCCTCGTCGATGCCGACGTATTGCGCGAGGATCACGCCGAGGCCGGCAATCTGCGCGATCGCAAGGTCGATGAAAATGATGCCGCGCGACAGCACGCGGCGACCGAGTGGCACATGCGTCGACAATACGATCAGGCCTGCCGCGCAGGCCGGCCCGAGGATGCCGACGTCGAGACCGGACCAGTTGAGGTTCACTTCGCGGCTCCGAGCAGCTTGTCGATGGTCGAATCGTAGAACGAGAACAGGTCCTTCGATTGCGCGTCGCCGCCTACGGTGAACGGCAACGTGACCGCCGGCACGCCGGTGCGCTCCGCAAGCCAATCGGCGGGCTTTGGATCCTGGTACGCGGCGCGGATGATCGCGAGCGCGTGGCCGTTCTTCGTCACGTCGATCAGCGTCGCGAGGTGCGCGCTGGTCGGCGGCACGCCGGGCTTGGGTTCGAGCGAGCCGATCTCGTGCAGGCCGAGCCAGGTCGTGAGGTAGATCCAGCTGTTGTGATGGACGACGACGTTGCGTCCCTTGAGCGGGGCCGCCTTCGCCTCCCAGCGCGGGATCGCCGCGCTCCAGCGCGTCGCGAAATCGGCAAGGCGCTGCTGGTAGGTTGCGGCATTGGCGGCGTCGAGTTCGCCGAGGCGTGCGGCGAGCGCTTTCGCGATGACGAGCACGCGTTGCGGATCCATCTGGAAATGCGGGTTGCCGCCCGGATGCACGTCGCCGTTGGCGCGGTCGAGCTGCGACGGTTTCTCCAGTGTCGTGATCTGGTCCGCGGCCATGAACGAACCCGCGCCGGACGCGATCTTCGGGTTGCCTGACTGGCGCACCAGCTGCGGCAGCCAGCCGATCTCCAGGTCGGCGCCCGTGCAGACGACGAGGTCGGCGCGGCGCACCTTCGCGATCAGGCTCGGCTTGGCCTCGATCACATGCACGTCCTGCAACGCGGACGTACCGACATCGACGTCGAGCTTGTCGCCACCGAGTTCGGCGAGGAGCGAACCCCATTCCGGTTCGCAGGAGAACACCTTGAGGTTTGCGTGCGCGGGCACGGCGAATGCGGTGGCGCAGAGTGCGAGCATGCACATCGAGATCAATCTGTTCATTCGTCCACCTGTCAGGGCAAGAGTTGCGGCCGAAGCCGCTCCTACGTTTCTCTTCAGAACTTGTGCGCGCCGTGCGCGCCGAGGCTGACCTGGTATTGCAGGGTCAGCGCGTTGTCGGTCGTGTTGCTCGTCGGCTGGTCGCGCGCGAACTGCAGGCGCAGCAGGCTGAATTCGCTGTTGCGCCAGGTCAGTTCCAGCGTGTTGCGATGGGGATCGAACGCGCTCGCATACGGGCCCGTGCGATCGGCCCACAATTTGTCGACGCGGTAGCCGATGTCCCAGGTCCGGTTGAAGCGGTACACGCCCTCGACGTAGGCGCCGCGGCGCGCGCCGTGCCATGCGAGCGGTTCGCCGTCGTCGAGCGGATCGACCGCCGTGCCGTCACGGTCGTCGACGAAGAACTCGCTGCGCAGCGTGATGCCGCCGTCCTTGAAGTTGCCCTGCGGCGCCCACTTCCACGTCGCATCGCCGATATACAACGTGCTGTCGCCGCTGAAGCCGTCGGCTGCGCCGTTCGCGCTCGACTTCAGCACCGACAACCCGGCGAGCCACGAATTCTCGATGCCGATATCGCCGCCCGCGTGCGCGAACAGTGTCTTCACCCCGGCACCGCTGTGCTCTGCGCCGCCGCTCGGGTAGTTGTTGCCGCGGAAGATTTCGCCGCCGACTTCGAAGTAGAGATCGGTCGGCGCGAGCCAGCGCAGTTGCGCGCCGTCGTCGCCGTACTGGCTGCCGAGGAACGCCTGGTAGGCGAGCGGGCGGTCGAAGAAATTGTCGGTGTGCGCGTGATGGCTGTTGAGGTAGCCGATGTTGGAGAAGAACCGCCCGAGACGCAGGTTGAAGCCGTCAGGCAAGGCCGTCGTGTCGATGAACGCTTCCTCGACGCCGACGTGGTCTTCGCCGTTCTCGTTTTCGGCGGTCAGGGTGAGCTGGCCGTAGAACTTCTCGTCGATGTTCGAAGCCAGCGAGATCTCGCTCTCGCCGAGCGAAATGCCGCGCGTTCCGGGCCCGCCTCCGTCGACGACCGGGAAACCGGCGCGCACGTACCGGTTCGGGTCGAGCGAATGGCTCGTGTAGCTGCCGTTGAGGATGACGCTGATCGCCGGGTTGAATGCATTCGCGTTGCCGCCGGACGGTGCGGCCGGGGGCGCTGCCGGCTCGACCGACGCGACGGCTGCCGGTGGCGCCGCCTTGATCGCGGCCAGCTCGGCCTGCGCCGCCTGCGCTGCGGCGATCGCGTCGTCCGCCTGCTTGCGCAAGGCGCTGTCGTTCGCTTCGAGCGCCTTGACGCGCTCCGCGAGCGCATCCAACTGCTGTTGCATCGTCATGGCACCGTCGCGCGCAGACGCGGGTCGCATTGCAACAAGGGGCGCGAACACGAGGGCGGTACTGAATACGAGGACAGGCAGACGCATGCGAGAGGTTCCCGGATCGAGATGCAAGCGGTCGTCCGCCGGAGAGCGGCGGCGAGCCAAAGATAGTTACGTTATAACAATCTACCTTGCATGTGCCTGTCGTCGGGGGTGCCGGCTCACCGACCCGGGGGCGAACCGGCAAGCGCGCGCTTCGCCGCGGGTGTCAGCTGCTTGATCGCGTATTCGGCCCTCGCGGCGCTCGATCGGTCGGGATGTTCGAAGCTGGCCAGCAGGCGTGCGGGCGGGTGGGAACGGGTGTAGCGCGCACCACGCCCCGCCACATGCAGGGCGTAGCGCATCGCCACGTCGACCGCGATGCCGGTGTAGAGACTGCCGTCGCGGCATTCGAGGATGTAGACGAACCACAGCTTGTGCGATACGCCAGTCCCGGTGCGACCAGGCGCGACGACACGACGCTTCAACGAGCGGCTCCCAGGTCCGCCAGTCGTTCGCGCGCATACGTGCTCAGCCGGTCCGGCGGCAGTCGCGCTGCCCCGACTGCGGCGAGGTGTGCCTGCATCGGCTGCATGCGACCGTTGCGGCGTTCGCAATCGGCAGCGAGCACGTGTGCCTCGACGGCGACGGCTTCGCCGGCGGGCGCTACGTCCAGCACCTGCGCGATCGCGCCGCAGTCCCTGCCCTCCGGTTCGGCACGCGCGAGCAGGCGTGCATGCATGAGACGCACTTCGGCGCCACCCGCTCCGGCATATTGGCTGCTGCTGCGCTGCGTGTGCGGCAGTACGTGCGTCATCACCTGCAGCGCCTCGTCGTACGAACCTGCCGCCTCGAGCGCACGTATCAGGTTGAGGTGTGCCGTGATGGCCGAAGCGCGGTCGTCTTCGCCACGCTTGTCGAAGATGGCCACGCTCTCGCGCAGCAACGGCACCGCCTTGTCGTAGTCGCCCGCGCTGCGCCAGATGTCGCCGAGCATCGCCAGCGAACGCGCGGTCGCCGCGGCATCGGCCGGCAGGTGCGCCTTGCGCATGGCGAGCACGCGCGCGCCGAACTCCGCCGCCTCGGCGAACTTGCGCTGGTTCCGCAATGCGGCGGTGACGTTGTTCATCGAGATGTCGGTCGCGAGATTGCCGACGCCGTACAGTTCCTCGTCCAGCGCGAGTGCTTCGCGATAGGCGCGCTCGGCATCCGCGGCGCGATCGGACCTGAGCAGCGACAGGCCATAGGCGGCGGCGAAATTGGAACGTTCGAGCAGGGGCAGGCCCTGCCGCTGCTTCGACGCCTCGTAGTTGGCGCGGGTCAGCGCGATCGCCTCGTCGTTGCGATGCACGCTGACCAGCAGCGACGAGTACAGGTCGACGAATTTGCCGACCGCCGCGCTTCCGAGTCCGTCCGTCGCGACGGCCTCGCGATAGGCCCGGTCCAGGTGCGGCAATGCATCCGCCGAGCGATCGAGGTTGTTGTACACGACCGCGATCAGGTAACCGAAGCGACGCCTGAGCACGTTGTCGCTGAGCGGGTCGCCGGCGACGAACGCCTGTGCCTGTTCCAGTTCCTGCAGCGCCGCGTTCGATTGCCCGTCCGTGTCGAGTGCGCGTGCGAACTCGAGCTGCGCTTCGACGCGCAGGCGCGCATCGTCGCCGCGCAATGCCGCTTCGCGCGCGCTGCGCATCAGCACCAGTCCGCGCGGATGATCGTCCATCGTCAGGTACGCGCTACCGATCGCCATCAGCATGCTTGCCCGGCTGGTCGGCGCGAGATCGGGCTGTGCACCGACCTTGTCCGCCGCGCGCTGGAGCAGTTCGCTGGCGCGCGGATCGCGACCGTCGCTGCTGCCGGGCTCGGCCGCCTTGAACACGCCGGTCAGGAACTCCGACACCGCGCGCGCCTTGCGCGCTTCGTTCTGCGCGACGCGTTCCTGCTGCCGTGCGCGCTCGGCCTGCCACAACGCGACGCCGAGCCCGGCGAGGATGCCCGCGAGCGCGATCGAGCCGAGCGCGACGACGAGCCAGTGGCGCTGGATGAAACGCACGCTGCGATAACGCCAGTTGCCGCGCCGCGCCGCGACGGGTTGCCGGCGCAAATAGCAGCGCACGTCGTTCGCCAGCGCCTCGACCGAGACGTAGCGTTGCTGCGGTTCCTTGCGCAGCGCCTTCAGCACGATCGCGTCGAGATCGCCGCGCAGGCTCGCGCCGAGCAGGCGTGGCTCGCTCGCGCGCGCATGCGCCAGCGGCGACGACAGCGCGTCGCCGGAAACGGCCGCCTGCGACGGGCGCTGCGCCTCCTCGGCGAGGATCGCGCGCTCGATCATCGCCGGCGTCGTCGCCGAGAGCCGATAAGGCCGGCGTCCGGTCAGCAGTTCGAACAGCATCACGCCGAGCGCATAGACATCGACGCTGGTCGTGAGGGGCTCGCCGCGCACCTGTTCGGGCGCAGCGTACTCGGGGGTGAACACGCGCATGGCCGAACCCGTCAGCGGCGCGTCCGTCTCGAGCAGGCGCGCGATGCCGAAGTCGAGCAGCTTCACTTCGCCATCGGCTCCGACCAGCACGTTCGACGGCTTCAGGTCACGGTGCACGACAAGGCTGCGGTGCGCGTGCGCGACGGCCGCGCAGACCGCGAGGAACAGTTGCAGGCGATCGGCAACTCCCAGGCGGCGTGCATCGCAATGCGCACACAGCGGCTGGCCGTCGACGTACTCCATCGCCAGGTAGGGTTTGCCGTCCGCGGTTTCGCCGCCGTCGACGAGACGCGCGATGTTCGGGTGGTCCAGGCTCGCCAGGATGCGCCGCTCGCTGCGGAAACGACGCTGCAGCTCGCCCGCTTCCCAGCTCGACCGCACCAGCTTGATTGCTGCGAGCTGGCGGAAGTCGCCGTCGACGCGCTCACCGAGGTACACCGCGCCCATGCCGCCGCGTCCGAGTTCGCGCTCGAGTTTCCAGGGCCCGACGCGCGTGCCGACCAGGGCCACACGTTCGTCGGCGCCAGCATCGTCGCCGATCCCGGCGAGCAGGTCCGGCGCCACGTGCGCCACTTCGGTGGAACCGATCGTGCCGGCGTCCGCGGCGAGCAGGGCAAACACTTCATCGCGCAGCGCGGGATCGGCGCACGCCGCATCGACGAACGCATGGCGTTCGCCCGGCGGCCGCTCCAGCGCCGCCTCGAACACCGCCCGCACGCGATTCCATTGCCCGGCATCCATTCGTCCGCACGCCTCTCCCCGTCGAGGCCAACATCATATCGGCGCAGCGGCGCCCTCACCGCGACGAGGGAATTTCCTCCGGCGAACGAAGACTGATAGATCAAGGCCCGTTTGCGCGCTTGTCATGGTTGCCAGCAGATCTTCCGCCCCGCGAGAGCCCGGGCCGGTGGACGCGCGACCCGACCAACCAGGGGGAATCCCATGCATCCGAAAGTGTCCGCCATCCGTCTCGCGCGCCTGAGCCTTCCGCTCGCCGGCCTGTGCCTGCTCGCCGCCGCCACGGCAGCCGAACCGTTGCCGCGCTTCGCGACGCACGTTCGCACCAACATCAGCTGCAGCGACACTCCGTTCGGCCGCACCGTCACGCTCGGCGGGGAGGACGAGGCGCTGGCCATGATCGCGACGTCCGGCGCATTCAATGCGTTCGACGAATACCAGCCGGTGGCGCTGCCGGACGACCCGCCGCTGGCGCGCACGTTCCGCAGCGACCTGTTGCAGGGCCCGCTCGCCGGCACGACGTTCATCAAGGCGGTCGGCGTCGACCTCGACGGCGACGGCCGCGACGAAGTCGTCACCGCGAACAAGGTCGGCGGATCCAACGCGCTGCGGCTGGGCGTGTTCCGTCGCAACGGCACGCCCGCCGCCGAACTCGTCGACACATGGACGCTGAACCAGGCGATCACCGGCGCCGATCTCGCGGCCGGCGACTTCGACGGCTCCACCGACGGCAAGCAGGAACTCGCCGTGCTCGTGCGCACGACGACCGGCACGCAGGTGTTCATCCTCGGCGGTGCGTCGGACGGAACGATCGCGCAGGCCGACGATGCGTCCGCCGGACACTGGAGTCGCAGCGGCTCCGTCGGCCAGGTCGGCTTCGCCGCCGCCGACATGCTGCTCGACGGCCGCGCGCAGGCGGTCGTCGTGAGCGCCACCGGCTCGGGTGGCACGCGCACGCTGAACTACCACCTGCTCGAATACCAGCCGACGACGAGCGCGCTGCCGGTCGCCGGCGGCGACACCGCGATCGGCAGCATCCTGTTCCAGAGCGTGCTCGGCTTCACCTACGAGGCCGAGAACGGCTCGCCAGGCATCGACCAGATCGATCGCATCGAGGCCGACGCCGGCGACGTCGTCGACAGCGCCGCAGCGGAACTCGTCGTGCACATGCTGTTCACGCAGGGCGAATACCACTACCTCGGCCAGCGCCTGCACCATTTCACGACGACGCGCGACGGCGCCAATGCGATCACCGCGATCGGCTTCGCCAGCCGCGGCAGCGGCCAGGAATACGACGCGAGCCGCCTGATCATCAACCAGTACGAAGGAGCCATGCCGAGCTTCGAGGCGGCGATCGCGAACATCGACCGCGTGTCGCCGGGCGAGATCGTGCTCGCGCGCTCGAAGCCGAACACGCGCCTCGACGTGGAAGCGTACAAGGCTGAAGTCGACCTCGCCGCCGGCTACCTCTACACCGTCGACAACTTCACCGTGCAGTTCGAGAACACCTCGACCGGCACGATCGCGACGAACAGCTGGGACTTCGGCGATTCGACCGGCGTGATCCATGACCGCAATCCCGTGCACATCTACACCACTCCGGGCGCGAAGACAGTCAAGCTGACGATCACCGACAACCTCAACGCGACACGCACGTACCAGCAGTCGATCACGGTCGGCGCGGGCCAGCATAGTAACGGCGGCAGTGCACCCGGCTTCATGTACCACGTCCTCGCGGCGCCGGCGTACGCCGGCCAGTTCCCGGTCGCCGGCGAAAACGACCTGCAGGACGTCAACGTCGCAGTCGGCGACATGGACAAGGACGGCATCGCGGAGGTCGTCACGTTGTCGCGCAACCAGACTCAGCAGCTGCTGCGCACGGTCTGGCACCTGACCGACACCTCGAACCCGGCGAGCTTCAGCGGCCGCTTCTTCTTCGAGGACTCGAACGACTTCAATTCACTCACTGCGCTCGATCTGGTCATGGCCGACTTCAACGGCGACTCGGTCGAAGCAACGCTCGGCACCGACTGCCGCCAGGTCGAGGAACCGCAGTTGCGCCAGGTCGTCTGGTTGCCGCCGTACTTCCAGCGCCTGCAGGCCGGCGTGGAGAAGTACGGTTCGTTCGGCAAATCGACGTCCGGTGGGTCGAGCTACGAGCAGCAGTCGGGCAGCTACACCTCGCACGACATCTCGGGCTACCTGGGCGTCTCCGTCGGCGGCGACGTTCTCGGCATCGGTGCCAAGGCGACTGCGAAAGTCACGGCCGGCTACAACTACCAGTCGGCGTACGGCGCGATCCACGGCAGTGAAAACAGCTACCAGGTCGACCAGGGTTTCTCGCAAGGCGATGGCGAAGCGCTGACCGTGGTCGAGGACAACAGCTACAACTGCTACAGCTACGACGTGGGCAGCGCGACCGGCGGCACCGATGCCGGCAGCGGGACGCGCATGTGCGAAGTCATCGAAGGCAGTCGCCTGACCTCGGCCAGCGATGCACGCACCTGGGACACGACGATCGCCGCAGCCACGCCCGATCATCCGCCGGCGCAGTGGTTCCCGCTGCAGCGCGACTGGGCCAGCATCGCGCTGTTCCGTCCGGTCGCCAGCAATGCGGCGTTCACCGCAGGCAATGGCGCCGACAAGGCGACCGACGGCCTGTTCACCACACAGGCCGAAACCGGCGGCGACAGCGCGCATCCGTACCTGCAGGTCGACCTCGGCAGCGTGCGCGACGTGTCCAACATCCGCGTCTTCCCGGCCGAAGGCCAAGCCTCCGCGATGACCGGCTTCCGTGTCTACGCGTCGGCGCAGCCGATGACCGGTGACGGCGTGCCCGGCGGCAGCGCGGTGAGCACGTACGCGCCGGAGACCGCCGACGACGTGACCTACGACCGCTGGAACATCTGGACCCGCAATCGTGCCAATCCGTCGAACCTGCTGCGCGCGCGCTACATCCGCCTGCAGCATCCCGGCAACGCCACGCTGCACGTGGCCGAGATCCAGGTGTTCGGCGACACGCACGTCGAACCGCCGATGTACCCCGACGCGGTGTGCGACCCGATCAAGAACGACGGCTGGTTCAACGCGCTCGTCTGGGATGCTTCGCAGGGGCAGTTCCGCAGCATCGAGGTGCGCGGCGACCTGCTCTGGAACGGCACCGGCATGATGCCCGGCTGCACGAACTATTCGGGCCTGCGCAGCGCCGACATCTGGGACGGCATCGCGATCGGTGCGAGCGGCTCGCAGGACTGGAACCTCAGCCAGTCGACCACGAATCTCGTCGGCGAGAACACCAGCTTCGAGAGTTCCACGCGCGTCGGCGCGGAATTCGATCTAGAAGCCGGCTTCGTCGCCCAGGTCGTCGCCGGCGGCGCCTACGAGTACACCGCAGGCGTGACCGAGGAAACGCAGAGCACGAGCTACTGGGGCAGCGGCCTGGAGATCGGTGGCGCGATCGGCGGCTTCGAGGCCGCCTATGCATCGCTCGTCCAGGCCTGCCGCTACACGCCGCGCCCGTACGCGTATCGCCTGAGCGAGCGCTCGAACACCGGCTATCACCACGACATCTACACGGTCGACTACGTCGTGCGCGAAGGACCCGGCCGCTGGTTGCGCAACAACATATCGGCGCTGTGCCAGCACGACGATCCGATCTTCGCGAGCGGCTTCGATTGAAGCGGTCGCAACCTTGGCGAATCCCGCCGTGGACGCACGGCGGGATTCACGTGTTCGCAGGTCGATCGAGGATCGTCCAACAAGCCTCAGTACTGATCGAACGAATCGCGGAAGATGAGGTCGCCGGCCTCGCCCTGCTCCTCGCTCGGGCCGACGTCGATCGGACCCGGCCCGTTGGTGATTGTCGCCAGGTCGACGTTGCGCGCGTTGCCGATGGCGTCCAGGACCAGATCCGCGGCGAGGAGCGACTGCAGGTGCGCGGGCTGGCAACGATCGACCACGTCGCTGACGCGGCCGCCGTTGCGCGGGTAGACGCGATAGTCGTAGTCGTGCGGTGCGCGGAAGATCGGATTCCCGGTAAGCACGACCTGTGCGGCCAGCGGCCATTCGGCGCTCGCACTGTCGGAGAACACGCAGTCGACCAGCGCTTCCGGGCCGCCGCCGATGTTGAGGTACTTGACGCGCCCCGGCTGCCACACGCTGACGCCGCGGATCTCCGCGTTGACGAAGTTCAGTTCGATCGCCGCGCTGACGTAGGTGTTGTCCGCGATGACGTTCGAGCGCAGCAACACGTTGCCTCCGGACAGGCGCACCACGCTGCTGCCCGGCTGGTTCTGCACGATGAAGGAATTCTCGACGACGCGCGTTGCGCTGCCGCTGCCGAGATCCAGCACCGAACCGTTCGGCGCCTGCGCGGCATTGGCGATGAAGAGGGTATCGGCGAGGCGCACTTCCGCATTGGTGTCGGCGTAGACGGCCGCGCCGCGTCCCTGCACGGTGTTGGCGAAGAACTGCACGCAGCTGCGATCGCTCCAGCAGGGCGAGTTGTAACGGCGCGCGAGCAGGCCGGCACCGCCGACCAGTGCGATCGCGCCACCGACGCTGTTGTCCACCGCACCGCCGAACGCACCGGCCGCGTTGTAGCCGAGGAAGGCATTGGTGATGTCGACCTGCGCGCCGATGCCGCTCGCGAACACGGCGCCACCGCCGTGGCCACCGGAGACATCACCGGTGTTGGCGGCATTGGCGACGATCGCAGCCAGATTGTTGCCCGTGCTTGCACCGACATACAGCGCACCTCCGGCAGCCACGTAGACGCCGCCGCCATCGAGTCCCGCGACGTTGTTGGTGATGACGCCGCGCAAGTCGAGGCTGCACCCCTGGTCGAGCCAGGCACCGCCTCCCTGCAGCACGGCCTGGTTGCCGCCGCCCGCCGCGGCACTGCCGAGCGTCGTCGGATGATCGTCGAGGAAGACGACCGCGCGCAGGCAGTACAGGCCGCCACCGCGCGTGGCCACGTTCGCGCTCACTTCGCTGCGCAGCAGGTTGAGGTCGGCATCCTGCACCGCGATTCCGCCGCCGCGCGCGCCGTTGGCCGCGCTGTCGCGAACGACCGTGTCATCGAGGGTGACGACGACATTGCGCGTCGCCAGCGCCGCGTTGCCGGCAATGCGCAGCGCGCCGCCGTCTGCCCCGATCGTGCCGCTCAGCACCAGGTGGTTGAGCGCCAGCGCCATCGCACCGGTACCGCCCTGTTGCACCTGCAACGCGCGGCCGCTGGCAGGGGCGATCGTGCTGCGCGCGCCGGCGACACCGCCGACCCCGTTGGCGGCATCGGCGCAACTGGCGAAACCGCCGCTGACGACGAGATTGCGGTCGGCGACGCTGACGTTCTCGGCGTAGACGCCGCTGACCACCCGGATCTCGGTGGCATTCGCCGCGACCGCCTGCTGCACCGTCGGGAAGTCGCACAGACCTCCGCCCGACCCCACCACGCGGCAGCTGCCCGCGCATGCAACGTCCACTGTCGACGGCACCTGCGGCACGATCGGCGCGCGCCCGGCCGCCGCGGCGGAGATGAGGAACAAGGCCATTGCCGGCGGCGCGAATCGCGAAAATCCCCTCATGGCGTACTCCGACTGAACAGATAGCGGAGGAATACGCAATCCCGTGGCGATGCGGGACATTGGTCCCGCCGTGCGACTATCGACGCCGCCAGGTGAATCTCAGGGATTGAACACTGCTAGCGCCTGCGCGTGCAGGTCCGGCGTGCCGGCGAGTGCGCTGCGCGTGTCGAGGCCAACCTCGGCACCATCGAGGTCGGTGAACACGCCGCCCGCCTCGCGCACGATCACCACCAGCGGCGCGATGTCGAGGATGTTGAGGTCCGACTCGATCACGAGGTCGATCGCTCCGCGCGCAAGCAGGTGGTAGTGCAGGAAGTCGCCGTAGCCGCGGATGCGGCCGACGCGGCGCACCAGGTTCGCATAGGCGTTCCAGCGCGCCGGCGATGCGGCGAGCGACTTCAGGTTGCCGGTCGAGATCGCGGCCTGCGCGTCGAACTCGCGCGTGTCGGCGACGTTCAGGCGGCGCACCGCGCCGTCCGCGTCGCGCAGGAACGCGCCGCCGCCGCGCAGCGCCCACGCCCGTTCGCCGTACACCGGTGCGGCAGACACGCCGAGCACGAGTTCGCCCGCGTGCATCAGCGCGATCTGCGTCGAAAACATCGGGTAGCCGCGCACGAACGCCTTGGTGCCGTCGATCGGATCGATCAGCCAGACGTAGTCGCCCTCGCCCTCGCGCCCTTCCTCTTCGCCGTAGTACGCGTGCCGAGGGAATGCGTCGCGCAACACCCGCTTGATCGCCGCCTCCGCCTCGCGGTCGGCTTCGGTCACCGGCGTCGCATCGGCCTTGGTCACCACCGAGAAATCCTGCGCGCGCCAGCGCGGCGCGATCACCGCGTGCGCCGCATCGGCGGCGCATTGCGCGACGCCAAGCGCGTGGTCGAGGAACGCGCGATCCGGCGGAGCGCTCACAGGACTTTCAGCATGCGGCCTTGCACGACCACCTTGCTGGTGCCATCCGGCTGCGGCATGCCGACGTGCTGCAGCGTCTCCAGCACCTGCGGATCGCCGTTGCGCGCGGAAAGCGTCGCCTCGCCGGAAATCATCGGCACGCGCAACGAGTAGCGCCCGTCGATGGCGAGATTGCCCTGGCCGTCGTCGCGCAGCGTGCCGGCGACGCTGCCGTCCGGCTGCGACGCGAACTCGGTGAGCATGTCGGTGAAGCGCGCCTCGACCGTCCCGGTCACGCCCGCGCCGCTCCAGCGCGCATTGCCGGTCGCATTGCTCACGCTCGCGGTCCACAGCGTCGCGCCCTCGAGCACGCCACTGACCGTACCGAGCAGGTGAACGCCGGCGCCATCGAACATCGGTTCGAACATCGACGCGGGCACGCTGAAGCGGAGATCCTCGGCGGACACCGAGCCGTCGTCGTGGCGCGTCATCAGGCCTGCGATGTCGATCTCGCCACCCTTGATGCGCACGTCGGCGACGATGTCGCCAACCAGCAACGGACGTTTGCGCGCGTGCCAGTCGAGCTCGCCGAGGTCGAGGCCGAGAAGGCTCACGCCGTCCGCGTGGCCGTCCCACACGGTTCCGTGGACGCCGGTGAGCGCGAAAGGACCGAGCAGGCGCGCGCCGTAGCGGTAGCCGACGTCCGCCGGCAGCCTCCATGCGAACACGCCGGCGACGATGATGGCGACGAGGATGAGGCTGAGCAGGATCTTGATCGGGCGCATGGTGTCGTTGTCTTGATGGATTCGGCGGCTGGACGTGGGGCGGTGGCTATCCGGAAGACTGCCGGGGTGCTTCTTGGCATGCCGTCAACAGAATGTTCAAACGACGTTCGTGCCGCTACGGTGCATCCTGAAGCGTGACCCGCGCATTGACCAGACCGGCAGCCTCGGCACGGTCGGTCGACAATTCGATCGCCTCGACACCGTAGTCGCGCGCGAGCGCCTCGAGCCAGCCGGCCAGCGCATCGAAACGCGCCGCCTCGAAACTGAGCTTGGCGCCTTTCGCACCCGCCGGCTCGACGCGCTTCAGCGCATCGCCGAGCCCGCTGGCACGCGCGGTCGTGTCGGCGAGTGCGAGCAACGACTTGCCGGCGCGCTGTCCGCCGGCACGCACGCCGGTCGCACGCTGTTGCTCGATCTGTGCCGCGCCCGCGCGCACGTAGGCGAGTTCGTTGCGCTGGTTGGCGATGTCGCGTTCGAGGTCCGCGCGTTTTAGCGCGAGCGGATGCCAGGCGAACGCCCATGCGAGCAGCAACAGCGCGAGCAGCCCGCCGCCGGCCACGATGCGACGCTCCTGCACCGACAGTCCGTTCCACCACGCAGCGATCATCGCGTGCCTCCGCTCGCGCCCGCGCCGTCGATGCGCACGCGCCCGTCGACGCCACCAGCGCCGGGGCTCGCTGCGGTCAGCTCGGCCTTGAGTCCGGGGATCGTCGTGACCCGTTCGCGCACGAGGTCGAGCGCGCTCATGTCCGGCGCGCGCAGGGCGACCTCGAGCACGCCGCTGCGGTATTCGATTCCGCGCACCTGCATGCGCGTCGACTCGCCGAGGATCGGCGCGACCTGCGCGAGCATGTGCAAGATCCCCGAGCTGCTTTCACCCCCGTGCTGGCGCTCGAGGCGACCACGCATCAGCTGCTCCGGGCCGACGCGCGCGAGCTGCGCGGCATCGATGTCGGGAAACGCCTTGCGCAGTGCATCCTGAGACAGGGCCTCGATGCGTGCCGATTCACGCGACAACCGCCACACATCGGCGCCGAGTCCGGCGAACGCGAGCACGACGACCGCGGCGGCCAGCATCGCCGCAACGCGCCACCAGCGGCGGCCGCGCGCATGGCGATGGCGCGAAGCGAACTCGCCGTCGAGCAGGTTCAATGGCGCAGCGGCGAGACCACCGGCGAGGAACGCGAGCGGATCGCGCTGGCGCTCGTGATAGCTGGCCGGATGCAGCGGCAACGCCAGCGCCGGCGCGGCACGGAAATCGTGCACGTCGAGCGCATGGCGCGGGCTGGCCAGCGCGAGCCAACCCGGCAGTTCGGTAAGAGTGCATGAGAACGCCGACCACGGCGCCATCCGCGCGACTGCACGGTCACCGTCGATCAACAGGCTCGCCTGCTGCGCTGTCGCACGCAGCGCGAGCGATTCCGGCAGCACGGCATCGGGCCGGATTCCGGCTTCGCCCAGTCGCGCGAGCCAGCCACGCAGCTTCGCCTTCGCGACCACGGCGACGCCGAACGTGCCGCTGGTGCCCCTCGATGCGGCGAAATGCAGGTCCTCGAGTGGACCGAGCAGTTGCTCCTCCACCGCATAGGGCAGCGCCTGCATCAACTGCAGGCGATTGCGCGCGTTCAAGCTGGCCTCGGTCAGCAGGACATCCGCCGCCGGCAACAGCACGACGATCTCGTCGACCGCGGCGAGCACGCTCGCAGGCGGGGCACCTGGCGTGGACGCCAACGCGCGCGCGGCGCCGCCCTGGCGCAACCAGGTCAGGCCACCGTCCGGGGCAAGGCGTATGAGCAGGCGGTCGGGCATGCGAAAGAAGGCGATGAGAACCGCGGCGATTGTAGACGACCGCGACAAGCGCGGTGGGCTCCGCGACACGATGAACCGCGACCCGACAGCCACGCATCCCGCAGGAACTGGCTCATTCGCGATGCCCGCCGCTCGATTCACACCATCCCCACCCAACCCTCGCCCTAAAGGGGAGGGCTCAAACGGCGTCGTGGCTGAGCGCCGCGCCCGCAACGCAGATGCGACAAGCCCTCCCCTTCAAGGGGAGGGTTGGGTGGGGATGGCGTCCGTGCACGTAGGAGCGCTGCAAGCGCGACCGCTGAGTTCGCGCATGCGACACACCTGTCGCGTCTGCGCCGCTCCTACAACGCGGGCGCCTGCGCTTGCGTGAGGCCCGGCGACGCAGCAACGAGCGCCTCGTCGCTGCCACGGCTGCGCGCGAGGACGTGCACGCCGCCGCCCTGCCCGCCCTGTTGGTATTCGAGCAGGCTCCAGGTCGTGAACGGGATTTCATCGAGCACGATGTCGCCGCGCAGGAGGAAATACGTGCTGCGGTCGGTGATCCGCGCAGCGAGTGCCGGCGGCGCGGGGACGCTGAGCTGTTGCAACTGCTGCGTGAACTGATCGGTGCTCCAGCGCGCCGCACCGTTCTGCCACAGACGTTCCGCCATCGCCTGCGAGAGAGCCGAGCCGACCAGGCCCATAAGCACCGGCACCGTCGCCGTGTTGACGTTGATCGTCGTCCCCGGCGGCAATGCGCATACATGCGGCGCGAGCCTTGCATAGACCTCGCTGGTGACGCCGCGCACCAGGCGCAGCTCCGACACGTGCGCGAACAGACCGCCGCGCGCGCGGTAGGGCACGGCCTGTGCGAGGTAGAAGTTCTCTTCGTCGTGAATCTTTGCCGGATCGAGCCAGTTCTGCACCGCGGCACGCAACTGCGTGTCGAGATGGAGCGCGCCGAGAAGATCGTCGAACACCTGCACCCAGTTTCCCGCGTTCCCTCCAGGGGCGAGGTTGTTGAGGTTGAAGCAACCGTTGAGATCACGCATCGACGCGCCGATCACGCCGCCGGGCACCGGTTGCGCCGGCAATGGCACTGCCCACGGGCTCGCATTCGTGTCGGGGTCGGATGACACACCATGCGTCGCCTTGAGCACCTGCGCCGCGTAGGTGTCGAGGCCGAGTGCATACGCCTCGGCCTGTTCGCCGCGCAGCACGTTGCGCGTGCGCGCGAGCGCGAGTTCGCCGCGATCGAGCAACGCCGCGACGAGGATCACCGCGAGCGCGACGACCAGCAGCGCGACCAGCAGCGCGACGCCACGCTGGCGCGAGCGCATCACCGGCCACCTCCCTGCGGATTCGGGGCTTGCGCCGGCAGCGTCGACGGCAATTCGACGACACGGCGGATCTCGCCCAGATCCTCGGGCGTGAAGCGGAATTCGATCGCGCGCGGCAACAGCGCGTTCGGATCGGTCAGCGCCGCCGACGGACATGCCAGACCACGCGGAGGCCACGTCTCGTGCCACGCCTGGTCGCAACCGAAATAGCGCAGGTGCAGCTCGCCGGCACGTTCGAGCAGGTCGTGCATGACCGGCGTCGAATCCGGCGCACGGTCGAGCACTGCGTAACGCCCGCGACGCAACGTGCCACGATCGCTCGCGTAGACGACGCGCTCGAGGTGGCTGCGCGGTTCGGCCAGCGGATTGGCGTAGCCGAGCCGGGTCAGCTCGATCGACGTCGAGCTGCCGAGGACAGCCGCCAGCGGCTGGATGTTGTTGCCGAGCACCGGCCGCGAGATCGCCTGGCGCAGGTCGCGTTCGAGCGCCGACACCGTGCGCGTGACCGCGGCGAAGCGGTCCTGCTGCTGCGCGAGCGCGCCGCGCGTGCGCGCGATCGATGCGAGCCCGCCGTAGGCGGCCGCCGCAAGCGCAGCGAATACCGCAAGCGAGACCAGCAGTTCGAGCAGACTGAAGCCGCGTGCGCGCCTCATGGCTGCAGCGCCGTTCCGGCGAAGCCGCTCAGGCTCGCCGACGGTTGTTGCGAATTGCCGAGGTAGACGCGCACGTCGATGCGACGGATTTCCGCGTCGCGTGTCGCCTGCACGTCGCGTTGCCAGGTCCAGTCGCGTCCGCCGAGCTGGGCATGGCCGTCGCTGCGTCCGATCGGCGGGAATATGCCGGACACGCGCGTGTCGGTCACCAC
>JADMIO011435008.1_pt1 | contig 27347 bp, 23 predicted proteins | sample 8958161 | NCBI WGS metagenome assembly JADMIO01 (sample SAMN16585339, study PRJNA669376) | soil metagenome | isolation source: Crop rotation soil | place: USA: Cullars Rotation, Alabama | collected 2011
GACGCCTGCGCCGTCGCGATGTCGCGCTCGTTGGCGATGAGGTCATTGTCTGATTGCGCGACGGCGACCTGTGCCTGGATGACGTCGAGCTTCGCGGCGGTTCCGGCCTCGAAGCGCGCTTGTGTGCGCTTCAGAAAATCGGCCGCGAGGCTTCGAGCTTCGCGCAGGATCTCGCGCTGGCGGAGCGCGACGAGTAGCGAGTCGTAGGTCGACGACGCCTGCAAGGCAACAGTCTGTTGCTGGAGACGATAGTTCGACTCGGTCGCGCGAATGTCCGCCCAGCCGATCTTGTTGTTGAGGCGGAATTTCGTCGGGAAGGGGATGTCGAGGTCGAGCTGAACGGGACGTGATGCGCCCGGCGCTCCGAAGCTGAACGGTCCGGAGAGACCATCGTAGCCGGCGCTGAGCGTCGGGTCGGGGACGGCGATCGCGGTTACGCGGCGTGCGCGTGCCTGGGCCGTCTGCTCTCGCGCGATCTCGAGCTGAGCATTGCGATTGAGGGCCTCGGCGATCGCTTGCCGGCGAGAAAGTCTCAACGAATCGCCGCCTTGGGCGGCTCCGCTGCTACTCGTAGTCCGCGACGACGCCGCGCGTGACATGCTTGGCGTCTGCGCGGATGTCGCGCTGCCGAATGCGGCGAGCGCGCACAATCCTGTTGTTAGGCGCATTGTGTCCCGAAATGGTGATCTGAGTCGAACGACTACGACGACGGGGTCAGATCAGTCGGGGTGGTGCGCGAGGATTGGACTGTGAGTAGACGTTGAGGGCCGGAAGGCGGTCAACGATCAGCGTGATGGTCGACGAGCCGACTTCACCCTCGAATGACGAGGAGGTGGCTCGGACGGTCGTTCCGTGAATGGATCGGGCCTGACACGAGACGCAGTTCCCGTCGCTATGGGCGTAGTGGGTCTGCGTGCCGCCGGCTTCGACGTGCGAAGCCATGCGATCCTCTCGCCCCTCGGCCAGCGGCGCCAACGCCAACACGAGCTGGCTGGCCATCGCCAGCATCGCGAGGATGCTGAGGAGCCAGTGCCGGCGGCGGGGGTGGAAGCGAGGACGGAATCTCATGCGATACTAACTCTACGCACAGCTGGCGGCAGACGCTACCTGACACGTATATCCGGGCGGCTCCTCCATCTACAAAACATTACAAACATCCGGCGTGACTGACGCGATCGCCCGCAAACGGTGGGCAGCGCTCGACGCATTTCGCGGGCTCGCCGTGATGGGAATGCTGCTCGTGAACAACCCCGGCGAGCACGGGGCCGTCTATCGGCAGCTCGTGCACTCCGAATGGAGCGGGTGCACGATCGCCGACCTCGTCTTTCCCTTCTTTTTGTTCGCGGTCGGTATCACGACCGCCATCGGTGCGCCGACGAGTGGACTCGTCGCGGAGCCGTCGCGGAGCATCGCGCGAATTGCTCGGCGCGCGGCGATCATTTTCGCGATCGGATTTCTGATCAATTGGTTTCCGTTCTATCAGTCGGGCGTCTCTCGTTCACCGGTCATCCGAGCTTCTTTGACCGCGTCGGCGCTCGGCTCTTGGTGGTTCGAATCCCTGGCGTGCTGCAACGGATTGCGATCGCGTACTTCATCGTTGCCCTTCTTGCGCGGCGGGCGTCGAGGCGGTCGATGATTGCGATGACGGGCGTCGTCCTCGTTGCGTACTGGGCATTGTTGATCGTCGCCCCAGTCCCGGGCGAAGGCGTCGCCGGCGCCGCCGCGTTCGACGAGCCGGCGCGGACCATCGTTGCTCACGTCGACCGCTGGCTCTTCGATTGGACTGGGTCGGGCCTTGGAAATCACCTCTGGGATTCCGCGCGGACCTGGGATCCCGAGGGCGCGCTATCGACTATCTCGGCGACGGCCACGGTGATGATCGGCTACGTGTGCGGCGCGTTCGCGCTGACGCTCGAGCGAGCAACTCGAGCCGGGCGTCTGCTCACAGTTGGTTCGACGATGACCGTGGTGGGGCTGGTGTGGAGTCTCGTTCTGCCGCTGAACAAGGCGCTGTGGACGAGCTCCTACGTGGTCTACACCGCGGGCATCGCCGCTGTCGTCCTCGCACTGCTGACGGCGAGTCTCGACGACGAGCGACGCCTGTCATTCGCGCGACCACTCGTCGTCTTCGGGGAGAATCCTCTCATCGCGTACGCCGGTTCCGAGATCGTTCGGCGCATTCTGCACTCATCGATCAAGGTGCGCGGTCCTTCCGGGCGACTCGGCGTCGACGAATGGGTTTCTGCCTCGCTCGAACAGATCGGCCTCTCGCCGAAAGCGGCGTCGCTCGCGTGGGCGCTGCTGTTCCTGCTTGTGTGGTGGCTACTTCTCGAGCGTCTCAGTCGGCGGGGACTTTTCGTGCGAGCGTGACGGGAACGACGGGCGACTCCATTGCCGGCCGTGGAGCGACGAAGCTGTCGAGCACGCGGAGAAAGTCCCGAACAATTCGCCGGCTCGCGAAACGCTCCGCGAAGCGAAGCGCTTCGGCGCCGAAGCGGGCGCGCATCTCCTCGTTTTCGACGAGCGTGGAGATACCGGCCGACCAGCGGCTCACATCTCCCGGCGGCAGGAGGAGGCCCGTCTGACCGTCGATCAGCGCTTCGGGAATGCCGCCGTTCGCGGCGCCGAGCACGGGGATTCCGTGCGCTTGGGCTTCGATGAGGACTCTGCCGAATGTCTCGCTTCCGACTGACGGCAGCGCGAGAAGATCCATCGCGGCATACGCTGGGACGACGTCATCGAGCCATGGCATCCAGTGATGACGATTCTCTAAACCTCCGGACATCGCGAGCGCCCGGAGCTCTGGCTCGGATGCTCCGTGCCCGACCCATAGCGCGTGCAGCTGTCCCTGTCTCGCCATGACGGCATTCAGCGCGGGCGCCAACGTCTGAACGCCCTTTGCTGGTTCGAATCGTCCGACGAACCCGAGCAACACGTCACGGGGTTGAAGGCCCAGGGACGCGCGGACGGTCGTTCGCAGCGCCGCATGCGACGCGAAGTGGATCTCGTCGATGGGATTTGGCAGCACGGCCACGCGTGACGCGGGGACGCCGCGCTCGATGGAGCGCCGTCGGAGGTACTCCGAGGGCACGATCACTCCGCGCACGAGTCGCGTGAGCCGATGGAGCATCACGGGCCGAATGCGCTGATCGAGATGTGAGAAAAGCGCGAGTGGAACGCCGGCGCTTTTCGCGGCGACCGCGATTCCCCAGTACTCGAGCTTGAACGCACCGATCATCCAATCGGGACGAATGCGGCGCGTCATGCGGGCGAGGGTGCGGACGGCGGCGACGTCGCGCCGGCTTGTAAACTCGATGGGGCAGAGCTGAATACGAGTGTCGAGAGCCAAGCCGCGGTGAATGAAATCACCAGGACGAACGGCGGCAAACACCTCGTGCCCGGCATCGGCGAGGGCGCGGCAAAGGGAGATGAAATGACTCTCCGTGCCACCGCCACCCGCATTACTCCCCACGAAGAGCACCCGCATAAACCCTCGCTGAGCAGGATGCCTGCGCGCCCCGCGTCGGGCGGAGACTACGGCTGTTCGCCTTGCTTTACACTCGACGCCGCGAACGTTGCGGTGGGGCGGGGTGTCACGCGCAAACCGGCGGTGAGTCTCGACTCGAGCTCTTCATAGCGCGCGCGCGCAAAGCCCATCCGCCATGCTCCGTCGCTTCCTCGCGCCGAAATCCACAGACTCATCACATCGGTCGCCGCGTCGTACAAGAAGGTGCTGCGATAGACCGCGGTTGCCGTCCACTCCCGATCTTCATGACGCATGATCGGCTCGGGATAGGTCGTCCAATGACGGCCGTCGGTGCTCTTGGCGAAGAACAAATCGTCCGTGTGGCATCCGTCTCCGTTCTTTGGGAACGCGGAGATGAGCATCCAGTATTCCTGCTTCGCGGGAATCCAGCGCGCCTTGATGTGCCAGATCGCGTAGCCCGGGATGTCGAGATCCGTCGCGACGGCATTGGACCACTTCGTGTCCACGATGCGTCCGTTTGGATCGGTCGCCGTTCGGGACACGACAAAGGTCGACTTCGTCCCGCAGCCGGCCTTTCCCGCGACGACGTACCACATCTGAGCCGGCTGGCCGACGCGCGGTACGATCGTCGGCGACACGGCGTTGTGGCTGCGTTCCCAGAACGGTGCACGCATCGAGGTCCACCGCAGCCCATCGCGAGACACCGACATCCGAAGCGTGTTGGTCTTCTTCTCGACGAATCGGTGAAACAACACGAGCCGATCGGTCTGCGCCTCGTACAGGAGCTCGGGATCCGAGTTGTAATCCCTGGAGTTCTTTGGCGGTGCGATGACAGGATTCTTAATCCCGTCGGGAACGCCGACGTCGACCCCGTTCTCACTCGTGAGAATCGAAGGGTTCTCGAGTTTCTGGTCGGACTTGGGGTACGGCGTCATCGTCAACCAGTACTTCGCGCCATGCCAAGCCGACTCGAATTCGACGACGTCGGGATGCACAACTTGACCTGACCCGTCGTACGTTGGCACAGTCACCACTTCCGGTTCGACGATGAATACCGGTGGCGGAGCCGAAGTCCGGCTCCGAGTTGCATCGCCCGACGACGGGCCAGTCGCGGTCGCGTCGCTGCATGAGAGGAGCAGCGGGAGTGCCGTGAGCACCAGTCGCAAACGACCTCGCGATCCGACGTCGGACCGTGAACTGATCATCTATTGATGGCTGGAAGAAGGCGGGGTGGGGGCCGTCCGCCGTGACGTGTCCCACGTCACAGTCTGCAGACGAAGTTACCGTTTACGCACAACCAGTCAATAGCGTTGATTCGATTTGATCGATCAGCAACACATCAGATGCGGGTTGTGAGGACAGAAGAACCTCATTTCCAAGATTTCTCGTTCGCATTGTCCTATGGCGACGCATACGTGAGCTGTCCGTGGACCACGCGGGCCGGTTCGACGAGACGATGCGGCTCCGAATGAGTCGCGTCGCGAATGTGGACGACCTCGACGCCGAGCGTGACGAGAACATCCGAGAGCAACCGGCGATGGCACCTCCACCACAAAACCTCAGCGCACATCACGACGGTGTTCAGTCCATACGCGACCATCAATAAATCATTCAGTCCGTCCGCGAACTCGTCACTTTCGATGTGATCGGCGTAGGCGCGGAACGCGTCGTTCCGCCAGGCGGTGTTAGCTGAGTCGGGGTTGGGACGCCGCCGCCCGCCCAGGGATTCGAGCCAGTGGTAGGCGATGCCGGCGCGATCGAGGTCGCGGGCGAGCTCCTCCGACCCAAACTGCGGAAGGCGTCTCGACCCGGGAAAACGCCGGACGTCGACGAGGGCCCGGATGCCGTACGCCGTGAGCGTTTGGCGAAAGTCGTCGGCCGTTCGCGTCGAGTGGCCGATCGTCCAGACGGTCAGCGTCATATCCGATATTATAGAAAGAAACCCCCGCGGCGAGGTGCCGCGGGGGTTCTTTGTGCACGACCCGGCTCAGGCGTTTCGATCGATGCAACCAGTGAAGAGTGGATTGCTCTTCTCCGAATCCGGGATCGGAATGTTGACGTCGCTCGAGTAGTTGCCTCCCTTGTGGAACACGCCCGTCGGGAAGACCTGATCGGCGGAGCGGCCGTACTGTCGAACAAGGCGACGGAGATCGCCGAGGCGCTGGCCGCGTCCGAACTGCCAGAACGCCTTCTCGCGGAAGAACACGTTGATTGCGTCGTCCTTGGTCGCGGGCGTCGGAAGAGAAGCCATCGGCGCGGGAGTGATCGGCCCAAGGTTCGGTGGCGCCGCGCGAAGTGCGTTCAGGATGGTCATCATTCCGGTGTAGTCACCAGTGTTCAATTTCGCTTCGGCTTCGATCAAGCGAGCATCGAGACCGGAGACGACGATGATCGGCTGGGTGCGAACCGTCCAAAAGGCGCCGACCCACGGTGTGGCCTTGTCGATCGCGGTGGCTGCCGCGTTGCTCGTCGAGCCGCCGCTGATCGGAACACGCGGATCCTTCGCCGACGCAAAGGGAATGGCATTGCCGATCCGCCCCTTGAGGTCGAAGCTATCGCCGACGACGTAACGAGCCGAGCTCTGCGACGCATTCAACGTCCAGATCTCGTTGCTCACCGTCGGCTGCGAGAACGTTTCAACGTATTGGAAGCTCGTCGGCACCGCGCTCGTTGGAACGAGAGCCGCGGCATCCGCGAAGCGACCGAGATCCACTAACGTCTGCGCCTTAGCGACGAGCGCTGCTTGCTTCACGCGTGGCGCGACCGAGTCCGTTCCGCCGGACAGTGCGAGCGCGCTGTCGAGATGCGTGAGCGCGAGCTGAAAGCCGGCCGCGTTCGTGATGCCGGCCTGATAGGTCGCGACTCCGCCCTGCGTAACGCTGAATGGCGTGCCGTTGCAGAAGTCTTGCGAGATCTCCTTTTCGGCGAAGCCCATGATGAACCACATCTCGGCCTGTTCGCCGGGCTGATTCGGGATCGCCGCCGCGAGTGCGGCCGCCGCGTCGCGCGTGTAGCCGCGAGCCCGGTGCGCCATGATGTAGACTTGCGACCAGACGCCGTTCGACGACTGGACGGCGCGTTGGTCGGTCTCGTTGCGCTCGAGGAACGTATCACCCGACTTCCAGACGTCGGTGAAGAGATCCGACATCATCCACAGATTCTCGGTGTTGACTGTACCGCCGCCGACCATCTGCTGCAGAGCGCCTTCGGCGCCGACGCGCAATGCTTCGGCACCCGCGGCGCCTGCCGAGGCGACGTCACCCGGACCAAGAACTCCCGGCTGCTGCGGCGCGAGCAGCTCGTCCTTGACGTTGCAGCCGGCGATCGCGACGCTGCCGGCGAGCAGGCCCGCGACCGTCCAGCGGGCTCTGCGAAGTTTGATTGTCATATTTAGAAAATCCTTATGCAGCTCAGTAGTGGAGGTTCAGGCGCATGATGAGGTAGCGCGGCGGCGACGTCGTGGCGAAGTCGGTCTGCGTGTCGCCCGTGCTGTAGTTCGACTCCGGATCCGCGCCGGTGTAGGACGTCCACAGGTGCAGATTGCGCGCGGCCACCGTGAGGCTCGCATCGCGAGCGCGAATGCGATTCGCGATGGCGTTCGGCAGCGTCAGCGTGCCCGACACTTCGCGGAGACGCCAGAACTGGCCATTCTCGAGGAACCCGCCGGTCGTCGTGACCTTGGTGCCGTTGATGACGAAACCCTGGTTCTCCGCGACGGCCCGCGCCTGCCGGAACAGCGAAGCACTCGGGTTGGAGACGTCGAAACACGGGTTCGGGCTCTGCTGGCACTGGAACTGATAGCTGCTGTTGAAAACGTTCGCGCCGCCCTTGTAATCGAGGAGGGCCGTGAGACGCAGCTTGCGTCCGAAAAGGTCAAACCCGTTTTGGAACGACACGAGGTCGCGCGGCAACGAATAGCCGCGGTATTGCACGTCGTTGCCGATCGTGATCTCGTTCGCCGAGATGTATCCGTCGCCGTTGGCGTCGTTGTAGGTGAACGGCCGATAGAAGTACGCGTTGACCGGAAGACCAAGCGAGTCGCGATTGCCGCCGGTGCCGATCGTCGGATTGCCGCCGAGCGATACGATCTTGTTGGAGTTGTGCGATGCCGATGCGGTCAGATCCCACCCGAACGAGCGGCGATCGAGAATGGTCGTGTTCAAGGTGACTTCGACACCAGAATTCGCGACCGATGCGACGTTGCGAAGGACGCTCGTCACCGTGTTGTTGCCGCCCGACGCCGCGGAGGATGGCGCAAGCGGGACGTTCACGAGTGCATCCTTGGTTTTCTTGGTGTAGTAGGTGAACTCGAAGTTCACTCGGTTGTTGAGGAGCCGCGTGTCGAAGCCCGTCTCGAGCTCCGACGACGTCTCGGGCTTGAGATCCGGATTCCCAAGCGCGTTCGCTCGGAGCCCCGGACGGTCGACGTTCGCGAGGTTGACAGTCGTCGTCGAGAATGTCTGCAGGGACGACGTCGCGCCCGGTTGGACTCCCGACGCACCGTACGCCATGCGCAAGCGCATCTGATTCAGCCAATCGAACTTCGGAAAGAAGCTTTCGTCTGACGCGATCCACGAGGCGCTGAGCTTCGGATAGATCACGTTCTGGAAGTTCGTTCCGAACGCGCTGTTCTGATCGGAGCGTGCCGCGGCGGTGATGAAGAGCCGATCGCGAAGGCCGACCTGCTCTTGCGCGTAGACGCCGAGCGTCTTCGTCGCGGTCTCGAGCTGATTCGAACCGAGTCGCGTCGCGGCGGCGCCGACAGTTTGCGCGCCCGGCGGGAGGTTCGTGCCGGTGGCCGCGGTGAAATCAGATTCGACATTCGTATAGTCCGCGCCGAGCGTCGTCTTCAGATTGGCCCACGACTTCGCTTGCCAGCTGCCCGTGCTCGTGACCTTCGCCGAGAAGTTCCGGTTGTCGGAGGTTTGATCGCCAACCGAGCCTTGACGAAGTGTTCCCTGATCAGGGCATTCATTGAACCGGCAGATGAACGGATCCTGCCGTGCGGCGAGGTCGACCCCGACGGTGCCCTCGTTCTGCATCCACGAGAACGGGCGCCAGCTTGCATTGATGCTGCCGAGGATGCGCTGAATGTCCTCTTCGGTATAGACCTGGAAGATGTCGCCATAGGTATAGCCGTTATTGCCGTAGAGATTCTCGCCGCGCGTTCCGAGACCCGAGACGCCGAGTCCGGCGCCCTGGAACCCCGGGCTCATCATCGACTGGTAGTAAATGCTAAAGAAGTTGTTGTCGACTTCGGGCAGCCGTTGATTGGTCTTCGTGAACGCACTGTTGAACGTCAGATCGAACTTCGGCGACAACGCCATGTTCATGTTGCCGCGGATGCTCTGGCGTTGCAGCGCTTCGGGATAGAGCCATTCGTCGCGAACCGGAATGTTCGCTGACTGGAACGTCGCGACGTCATGACCAGGCATCTTCACCGGGCCGAGCTCGTTCTCGAGATCGCCGCTGACGAAGAAGCGAATCGTTTCGCTCCCCCCGTTCACCTGCAGCCCGTACTGGTCGCGATGGCCGTTGACGAGCGGCGTGAGGCCCGGCGTCTCGAGCACATTCAACGATGTGAGGCTGTCGAACGTGCAGCCGTTGTTGATCGTGTTGTTCAGGCACCGCGTGATCGCACCGGTCGCGGTGTGACCCCATTCCGCGTAGGCGGTTGGATATTTGTTCTTGTCTTGCACGAGCCCACCTTCACCGAACCACGTCCAGCGCGTCGAGCCGACCTTTCCCTTCTTGGTGGTGACGACGATGACGCCGTTCGCGGCGTCGGTTCCGTACAACGTCGCAGCCGATGGACCCTTCACGATTTCGATGTCTTCGATTTCCTCCGGGCTGAGACTATTCAGCGGGGTCGTATTCGTGCCGCCGATGCCGACGTTGATCGGCGTCGTGTTATAGCGGACGCCGTCGACGACCCAGATGGGGCTGTTATTCAAGGAAAGTGAATTGACGCCGCGAATGTGAATCTGTCCGGCGCTGCCCGTCATGTTGCCGGGCAGGATGTTGACGCCCGGCGCCTTGGCGACGAGGAGATCGCTCATGTTCGTCACCGGCGTCGTTTCGACGCGCTGCGCGACGTCTCCGAGCGTCGAGACGGTGTTGCCCAGCTCGACACGGCGCTGTTCACCGGTCGCCGTTGTTACGATTTCTTGAAGTTGAACGACGGCGGCCGTCAACGTGAAGTCGAGCGTCGTGGAACTGCCGGCCGCAACCTGGACCGACTTTTTCTGCTCGCGGTACCCGACGCGAAGGACGCGGACTTCAGCGACGCCGGCGGGAACTCCGCGCAGCGTATACACGCCGTCTTGATTCGTTGTGGCACCCGATGTCGTGCCGACGAGGAACACGCGTGCGTCGGCGACTGGCTGGTTGCCCTCAGCCGTGACTTTCCCGGTGATCGTCGCTTGCTGCGCCTCAGCAGCGACGGGCAAAGCGGCGATCAAGAGCGAGAGCAAGAGAGTGCGCACGGGCTTGCTTGCGCTTCGGCGCCCGTTGTCGTGCATGAAAACCTCTCGTTGTGATGTGTCTCGATTCGAACCGACGGGCCTGGTGGTGCCTGGCCGACGAAGTTCGGGTTGTCGTCGAATCTCGACCCTTCAACTCGATGCTAGAGCGGGTCGTCACACTTCTCTAAAAAACTTCACGCGCAGAATTCTTAGCGCGTCACACCGGGCTGCCGGCTCAACGCGGCGGTTGCACCACGCGTACAATTGGTCTAGGCACGCGTCTGAGCCGAGAGATACGAGCGCAATCGCGCGAGCATGCGCGAATCGGTTGCGGTCGCATCATCACCCTTTGGTGTCTCGATCACCTTGGGAACTCGGGCGAGTCGCTCGTCATTCATAATCTGCTGAAACGCCCGTTCGCCGAGCGATCCTTCGCCGATCAACTCGTGGCGGTCGCGGCGTGAATTGAACGGCGTCTTCGAATCGTTGAGATGCATGACGCGAAGCTTCGACAGGCCGAGCAGGTCGTCGAATTTGCGCCACACGTCGTCGTACGCGTTGACGAGGTCATAGCCCGCGGAGTACGCGTGACAGGTGTCGAGGCACACCGCGACGCGTTTGCGCAGCGGCTTCGACACGCCCTCGATCAACTGCGCGAGATCTTCGAACGAGGCGCCGATCGCCGTGCCGCTCCCGGCGGTCGTCTCCATGCACAGGACGGTTTTGCCGGGCACGCGCGAGAGCGCTTCAGTGATCGCGTCGGCATTTCGTTGAACGCCACTCGCGCGATCGTCCATGTAGTTGCCCGGATGTGAGACGAGATACTTGATTCCGAGCGCCTCGCATCGCGCGAGCTCAGCAACGAACGACTCGATCGACTGCCGCCGCAGCTTCGGATCGGGACTCGCGAGGTTGATCAGATAGGAGTCGTGCGCGATCGTCGCGCGAATCTTTGTCTTGCGCAGCGCTTTGCGAAACCCGACGCATTCCTCGTCGGCGCACACGCGCTCGGCCCAGCGATTCGCCATCTTCGTGAAGATCTGCATCGCCGACGCGCCGATCGCCTTCGCGCGCCGCGGTCCTTCCTGCGAACCACCGGCGACAGAAACGTGAGCGCCGAGGAGGAGGTCATCGTCCCACACAGGGGCGACCCACTCCGGGTTGTCAGCGCTGTCTTTGAATTTCTTTGTGGTTCTCGTTGCGATCGTTCTGGCCGCCATCCAGCAAAACTAGCGCTGGTCGCGCAGCCAGGTCGCAGGATCCACCGACGCCGGACGGCCATCCGCGCCGCCGTGGCGGATCTCGAAGTGCAGGTGGGCAGGGAGGTCCGGATCGGATATGCCGACGCCGCCGATCACTTGGCCTTTCGACACGGACTGCTGCTGGCGCACGTCCGAGCGGCTCAGCGATCCGTAGATCGAATAGTCGCCCCCGCCGTGATCGACGATCACGGTGAGGCCGTACGTGCCGAGCTGTCCGACACTCACGACTTTGCCGTCAGCGACTGCGCGTACGCTCGTGCCTACCGACGCTTTGATGCCGACGCCATTCCAACGAATCGTCGTGTTGCTCGCCGTCTGTGCCTTTCCGAAGGTGTAGACCAACGCACCGTCGACGGGCCAATCCAGCTTGCCATAGTCGGTCGTCTTGATCGTCGAGCCGACCTTCGGCGCACTGCTCGGCTTCGCCGCTTCCGTGCGGCGACGCGCGGCGTCGAATGCGGCGAGCTCCGTCGTGATCTGCGTTTCCGTCGCCTTCATTTTCGCGAGACGAGTCTCGGCGTCCTGTGCTTCTCGCTTCGTTTGGGCAAGGTTCGCGTTTCGCTGACGCTCGAGCGAGCGGAGGCGTTCCTCTTCCTTCGCCTTGTCGCTGCGATTCTCCTCGAGCGCCGCCTGCAGGGTCAACAGCCGATCGTGATCTTGCTTGATCTCGTTCCGCAGTTGTTCGACGCGCGTCACGAGAACGCGATCGTGAAGCGCGAGTAGGTGAAGGTATTTGTACCGCGCGACGAGCTCGCCGAACGAGCGCGCTGAAAGCATTGCCTCGGTCGTGAACAGCGGGCCGCGTTTGTAGATGTCGATCAAGCGCTGGCGCAGCGCACCCTTCTTCGAGACGAGTTGTCGCTCGGCCACCGACACCTTGGCCGAGGCCGAGTTCACCTCAGTAGAAATCGACGCGAGCTGGTTATCGAGCGCGTGGACGAGACGCGCGGTGGCTTCGGCGCGCTGGTCGAGGTTCGCAACCTCTTCGTTGAGATCGTGAACGGTGCTCTGAAGATTCGCCGCGCGTCGCTCGAGCATTTCCCGCTCGCGACGCAGCCGCGCAAGCGTATCCTGCTGCGCCCGCAGTCTGGCGTCCTGCTGCTGCGCACTCGCGGTTCTCGCACCGACTGAGGCGAGACCAAGGCAAACCGCGAGCAGCAGTTCCCTGACCCCCGGCCCCCGACCCCCGACCCCTGACATCATACGCGCTTGAGATGCCTGCCGACGGAGACGAGGCTTCCCAGAAGTCCCATCAGCGCGCCAAACAGCACACCCAAGATCGCGAGCTGGCGATCGAAAAAGGTCGTCTCGAAACGGAGATACTGTCCGAGCACACGCATCGCGACGTACGTGAGGATCAACGCGAGAATGCCGCCGAGGATTCCCTTGATCGACCCCTCGATGAGAAATGGTCGGCGGATGAAACCGTCGGTCGCGCCGACGAGTCGCATGATCGAGATCTCTTTCGCTCGGGCCAGCACCGCCATGCGGATCGTCGCGCCGATGATGATCACGGCGACGGCCATGAACGCGAGTCCGAGCGCGCCGCCGACCGCGCCGGCAATGTTTCGCAACTTATAAAGTTGCGTGATCCACTCTTCGCCGAACCGCACGTCGTCGACAAACTCGAGGCCCTTGAGCTGCGTCGCGACGGCTTTGACGTTCGTCGGATCGCGGAAGCCGGGCTTGAGCTTGACGTCGAGCGACGCCGGTAGGAACTCGGACTCGAAGACATCCTTGAACTCGCCGAGCTCCTTACGCGCGCGCTCGAGCGCCTGCGACTGCGTGACGACTTCGACCTTCAAGACCTGCGGATACTTCGCGACTTCATCGGACGCCGCGGCGATGGTCTCGACCGGCGTTCCTTCGGCGACGAACGCGCGGATCTCGACGCGTTCCTCGACATGCTGCAACGCGTTTCGGATGTTCAGCGCAACGAGACCGAAGAGGCCGAACGCGAACAGCGAGAACGCGATCGTCGTGATGCTCAGGACACTGAGAAGCGGGCTTCGGCGAAACGCCGTCAGCGCGGTACCGATGGCCAACATCAGTCCATCTCCACTTCGACTTTGGGGGCGTCAGCGGAGTCGAAGACGATTTCGCCGTGATTGAGCTCGATGCAGCGATAGTCGGTGCTGCGAACGAGCGCGAGATCGTGCGTTGCCATGAGCACCGCTGTCCCGGACGCGTTGATCTCGCGCAGCAATTGGAAGATGCCGCGGGTCGCGCGTTCGTCGAGGTTGCCGGTTGGCTCATCGGCGATGAGCACGAACGGATCGTTGACGAGCGCTCGGGCGAACGCGACGCGCTGCTGTTCGCCGCCCGAGAGCTCGCGCGGAAGGGCAGTGGCTTTGGAGGCGAGTCCGACCTGCGTCAGCGCGCGGGCGACCTTTCCGGGGATGTTCGCCCGCGGCGTCCCGATGACCTCGAGCGCAAAGGCGACGTTGGCTTCGGCGGTCCGATCCTCGAGCAGCCGGAAGTCCTGGAACACGATCCCCAGCCGCCGGCGAAGAACGGCAATCTCCCGATGTTTGATCTTGTCGGAGCTGTATCCGCTGATGCGCACCTCACCGGCGGTGGGGCGCTCATCCATATATAGAAGCTTGAGGATCGTACTCTTACCGGCACCGCTGGGCCCGGTTAGAAAGGCGAATTCACCCTTCGCGAGCTTGAAACTGACATCGCGCAGGGCCCTGGCCCCGGCCGCGCGGGGGTAGGTCTTGGTGACTTTGTCGAAGCGAATCATGGCTAGAGTTCAGACGCATTGAACCCCTCATCGTCACCGTCGTGATCGGCCCAATGCCATGCGGGCTGCGACGTAATCGTGTCGAGGATCGCTTTGAGCAATCCGATGAGCATCGGGCCAAGGAGGATGCCGACGAGCCCGAACGTGTAGACCCCAGTGACGAGCGCCACGAGCATCCAGTAAAAATTCAGAACCTTGGACCGTTCGGCGGCGATTTTCGGCCGCAGGAAGGTCGAGATGTACACGGTATTCACGAAGAAGCCGATCAGTACCATCGCGAGGGCCTGTCCCGGCGCGTCGCGAAAGATCGCGAGCCACGCCGCGACCGGCAGATAGACGCTCCACGACCCGACGATCGGAAAGAATCCGAGCACGAACGACACGATGGCCAGGACGCCGGCAAGCGGGACCTGGAAGACGAGATTCATTCCGAGAATGATCAGCGACTTCACCGACTGCGTTAGAAAAGTCGAATAGATCGCGCCGTACAACACGCCGCGCACGTTCGACTCGAGCGCCGTCGCGAGCTCGCCGTACCGCGGCGGAATGCGACTTCTCAGATAGTCGAGAATCTCGTCCGCATCGGAGAGCACGTAGTAGACGGTGAACACGAAGATCGTCGCCGCGATCGCGAGCGTCGCAACCGCCGAGCGCAGTCCACCGAGGACATTCGTTCCGTAGTTCGACGCGATGAGGACATAGTGCCGAACGGCCGCGGACGTGTTCGCGTTCTGAAGAAACGGCAGCTTGTGCAGCGACGCGTCGATGCGCGTCGCGATCTCCTCCTGGTGCGTGCCGATGTAGGCCGCGACGTCGGCGATCTCCTTGTAGCTGTACGCGGACAGCGCCAAGACCGGCACGACCAGCACACACAGGGTGATCGTCGACGACACCACCTTGTTATGGAAGCGCTTCAGCAGCCAGAGGTAGACCGGTCGCGTAAACGACGCCACGATGGTCCCGAGGATGGCCGCAATGATCACGTTGCGAACCATCCACAGGAACAGCACGAGGATGGTCACGAAGATGATCGTCGTGACCAACATCCTGCGCAGTTCCGGAAGTGTGAGCTCGGCGAGCGTCGGATTTGTCCGCCGCTCGATGCGGCGCCGCTCCGGCGCGACCGGGACTGGCTCGGCCATCTAGTGGAGTGCCTGGTCTATATCCCTGATCAGGTCATTAGCACTTTCGATGCCGATGCTCAGCCGTAGGAACCCGTCCGGAATGCCGGCGTTCGCGCGCGCCTCCGCGGAAAGATGCGCGTGCGAGGTAAACCTTGGCTCCGAAACAAGCGAATCGGCGCCGCCGAGGCTCGGCGAGTGGCGAATCACCTTCAAGCGGCGAACGAACTTTTCCGCCGCCCGGCCGCCGCCCGAGAGCTCGATCGCCATCATGCCGCCGAATCCGTCGAGCATCGCCTTCGCGACGGCGTGGTCCGGGTGCGTCGGGAGGCCGGGGTAGTGAACGGCGCGAATCTCCTTCTGCTGGGTACACCATTCGGCGACCTGCATCGCATTCTCATTGTGCCGGCGAACGCGGACATCGAGCGTCTTGAGCCCGCGGTCGAGCAGCCAGGCCGCGAACGGATCCGGTGCCTGGCCCCATAGCATCATTTTCTGGCGGACTTCTTCGACGTACGACGCCGTCCCGCACACGATTCCACCAAGAACGTCGTGGTGGCCATTGAGATACTTCGTCGCGGAGTGAACGACGACGTCCGCTCCGTGCTCGAGCGGGCGAAGATTGATCGGACTCGCGAAGGTCGAATCGACGACCAGGGCGATCCCTTCTTCCTTGGTCACGTAACTCACCGGTCGCAAGTCGATGACGCGACACGACGGGTTGACGGGCGTCTCGAGGAAGATCGCACGGGTCTCTTTGCGGAGCTTTTTCCGCCACGCTCGATTCTCCATGGGATCGACGAGCGTCACGTGAATTCCAAGTCCGACGAACTCCTTCGTGAACAGCGCATTTGCGCCGCCGTAGATGCGCGAGCTCGCGATGAGGTGATCGCCGGGGCGGAGGAGCGCCAGCAGCGCGCACGCGATCGCACCCATTCCGCTCGCGAGGAGCACGGCTGCCTCGGCGCCCTCGAGCGCCGCGACGCGACGCTGGATGACTTCGGCGTTTGGCGCGTTCCCGTACCGCGGATATCGCAGTCCGCCGGCCGATCCAACTTCTTGAATGAAGTTCACGGACTGCACGAGCGGATGGACGACCGGCGTGTCGACCTCTCGTCCTTCATTTCCCGCGTGAACGACAAGCGTCGCGAGGTCCGCCGGTTTCTGCTTTCGAGCGCTCACGTGCGAGCTCCTCAGCCGAGCGTCGGAGGGCGACGCCCGCGCGAATCGAGATCAGGTTTGATGATGCGTACAATCTCTGACGGTCGAGCGCCGAAAACGTCGCGGAGAACGACATCGCCCTGCCTGGCGGTTGGATCGATGCGAACCGTCGCGAGCTCGTGGCGCGTCGGGCCGTAGACCCATGCGAGCTCGCCGTCGGTGATCAGGCGTGCTTTCGCGTCGGGCTCACTCATGATGACCAGCGGTCCGCGCTCCGGATCGTCTTTGCGCGTCACCATCAGCTGGGTGACGCGGAGCGGACGATTGAGCGCTTCCTTATCCATGATTCCGGCCGATCGCGACGTATTCGCCGTCGGCGCACATCACGAGACGGCGCTGCGCGAGACTCTCGAGCGTCTCCTGCGCGATGTCGACACTCGTATCGATCTCCGCCGCGACATCCGACGCATCCACTTTGCCGAGGCGATACGCCGCGTCCCAGGCGCGCCGTTCGACGTCACTCAGGACGCCCATCAGCTGGACGCCGTCCTCTTGTTCGATTGCGAGCGCCAGCCCGTGTCGCTCGAGGACCGCTTCGATCGCGTCCCAGTGATGCTCGCTCACGCCGCGGAACAGAAAGTAGGCGTCGTGCGGCCGCGATTCGTCGGCGTAGCGAATCAGCAGCTTTGCGACGACTTCGTCGGCGCACGAGAAATCGATCATCGAGACCTGCGAGAAATCGATGACCGTCAAGCCACGCTCGGCCGCTTCAGCGAGGAGGAGCTCGATTTGGCCGCGAACCGCCGCGCCGGTCGGACGCGTCACGAGATTCGAGTAGAGGTCGCACGCCAGCGTCTGTCGGAGCACGCTGCTGATGTCGATGTGGTTCATCATCGTTCCGTTCCCTCCACCATCGCTTCTGGAATGATGACCTGAACCTGTGCGCCGGGAAATGGCGACAGCCCTTCTTCGAGCGGGACATCGTCGTCCCAGCTTGGGACGATCGAGATTCGTGCCGTGCCGCTGCGAACCGACAGCTTGCCGTTCCAACGACCAACATAATTGCGAGCGCCGGCGAGGCCTTGACCTCTGCCCCGTTCGCGAAACCGGCTGACGCCGCGAATCACTGCTTCTTCGAGCGCTGCGGCGTCATCCCATCGCGTGTTCGGCATATGGCCAGGGGCGGTCTCGAGCGATTGACGAAATCCTAAACCCGCGTCGCACACCGCGATGACGACGACCCGGCGCCCGAGTCGTTTCGTCCATCGGTAGGTCTGGACCGCGACCCAACCTCCACGATTCGCGTGCTCGATGATGTTCTGGCAGACCTCCGACAGCGTCATCGAGAACCCGACGATGGCTTTGGACTCGAGCTTCAGCTCCGTCTTGATGATCTGCTGCGCCTTCGCCTGAACGCGCGAGACGATATCGTGCACGTCGTTGCTCTTCGCGATGGGCGTGATCTCGAGCAACACGTTCGATTCGCCGCTCTCACGCCGCTTCGGATAGGTGCCGCGCAGATCGTAGACGGTCTCAGCGTGCTGGAAGAATGCGGCGCGCGCCCAGTACGACGCGGTGTCCTCGAGCTCGGGAACGGCGAGCGTCGGCCGCTCGGCGCGCGTTTGCGCAAGGGTCAGGAGTGCCGTGAGGCCGTAGGGCGACGCCCAACGCGCGTGTCGGGCGTCAACGAGGATTTTCTCATCAGCGGGGAGGGGCGCCAGCTGCTCCAGCACTTGTTCGAAGGAGTGATCGTCGAGCGAAGGCGGAACAGTGATGACGGTCGTCACGTGAGGCTGATCGTCCCCCTGAGATGGTTGGCGAGACCCGTCGCTCCGCGATGGTCGACGTTGCGCGCCGCGGCGCGATGCGCTGCGAGAATGGCGTGGCCTAAGTTATCACCGCCGAGCAGTCGAGAGAAATAGGTCGAGCCCCAAACATCGCCACATCCGGTCGGATCGCCGCCGTTTTCGTTGACGTCCGGCGCCGGAACGAGCGCGGTGCGCAGCGGACCGAACGACGCCCCGAGTGGTCGAGGGCGCCGAAGATCGTCGATGTGATCGAAGTCGGGCGTCGCGAAGTAGACAGCGCCGCGTTTTCCGAGCGTCACGGTGAGACTGCGAACGCCATTCGCGAGGGCGGTCGCAGCGAGCGCCATCGGATCGGGCGCCATCATCGCCATCTCGTCTTCGTTCATCTGCATGAGATCGAAGCACCGGCACCACTCCGCCACATTCGGCAGTGGTTGGAGTTTTCGCAGCCCGTCCGGCATGACCGCCCACACCATCATGTGGATATCACAGTAAATCGGGCCGCGAAAATGTTGACGAATCAGTTTTGTGGTCTCGAGGTCGAGCTCCCAGCCGCTCAGAAAGTTGATATAGAGCGCGTCGAGCTTTGCTGTTTCGAGGACAGGCTTGAGGCCGAGCCAGTTCCAGCCTGGCACGCCGCCGGTGAGGATTTCGCTGCGACGCTCGTCGGAGTAGTAGCGCAGCTCGACACGATTGTTCGGGAAAGGAACTTCGATGATCGGCGCGTCGCTCGCGATGCGTTGGAGACTGCCGAGAAATCGCTTCGCGCTGGTCGCGAGGTCGCTGCCGACCTTGATGAGCGGGACGATTTCCCAGTCATCGGGCAGTGCGGCGTCGAATCCGCTGAGCGCGTAGGTGATGCCACCCCATTCCTCGACGGGAAGTGATCGGGGGTCGCGACCGTGGATCACGTCCCAGACGATGGAGCCGATGACGCCGACGCGTTTCTTTTTGGGCACGAGTATAGGTAAGCGGATGAGCGTACGGTTGGAACGTGGCTGGCGGGGCGTACGCTTGGCCAGATGAAAACGGTCGCTCGCTGACGCTCGCGACCCCCGCTGGGCGAGCTAAAGCTCGCCCAGCTGATGCATCTTGAACGTCGCGACGGCCCCGACGACGCCCGCCGTACCGGGCAACTCTCCCGGCACGATCCGCGCTGAATCGACGGCCGGACGGAAGGCTCGTCGACGAACCTCGGCGCGCAGCGGCGTAAAGAGCGCGTCGCCCGCCTGCGTCACGCCACCCGCGACGACCACGACGTCGACATTCAGGATATTTAGCAAATTCGCAATGCCGGCGCCGAGGTACCGGGCGGTGTCCCGCACGATCTCGCTCGCGACGGCGTCGCCCTGCTGCGCAGCCTTGTACACCGTCTCCGCGGTGATTTCCTCGAGCCGCCCGCCGACGATCGACGGCAGCAGCGACGCCGTTTCTTCACGCACGAGGACTTCTCGCGCCCGGGTCGCGATGGCGGGGCCCGACGCGTAGGCCTCGAGACAACCGTAATTGCCGCATTTGCAATGGCGTCCGTTGAGATCGATCGTCGTGTGGCCGATCTCGCCGGCGACGTCCGACACGCCGTGAAAGAGCTTTCCGCCCAGTATCAGCCCGCCGCCGATGCCGGTGCCGATCGTCATCCCGACGACGTTCGTTCCTCCGCGCGCCGCGCCTTGCCACCACTCTCCGACCGTCGCGCAGTTGGCGTCGTTGTCGAGCGTCACCGGCAATCGCAGTCGTTCACTCACCCGATCGCGCAGCGGAAAGTTCTTCCAACCGAGATTCGGCGCGACGACGACGAGTCCCTTCTCGCGGTCCAATGGCCCTGGGGCCCCGATGCCGACTCCGATGAAGTCTTTACGAGCAGAGTCGGTCTCGGCGATGGTGTCGAGGATGACGCCTTCGATCGCGCCAACGATTCGATCCGCCACGCCATCGGCGCCGAGCTCCGCGTTCGTCGGGAGCGAGCGCATCGCGAAATGATGGAGGCCGTCCGCCGACATCGCGCCGACGACGATGTTGGTACCGCCGAGATCCACGCCGACGATGTACTTCTGCTTTTTCTTTGTCGTCATGTCGGTAACGAGAGAAGTTCGCGGGCGGCGGTCGCCACGTCGTCCGGTGAAATCTCGCGCATACAGCGCCAGTGTCCGAGGGGGCACTTCTGCGGGCCGTGCCGGTCGCACGGACGACACTCCAAATCGGACTTCCCGAGAACTTTCGACCGCTCGGCGAGCGGACCGAAGCCGAACTCCGGCACCGTCGGCCCGAAGATGGCGAGCGTCGGCGTATTCATTGCCGACGCGAGGTGTTGCGGCGCTGAATCGTTCGTCACGAGGAGCGACGAACGCGCGATGAGCTCCGCGGAGCCAAGCAGCGACAGGCGTCCTGTCGCATCGATCGCTTCGCCGTTGGTGGAGGCAACGATCTCCGCCGCGAGCGGGCGGTCGGCGTCTCCACCAACGACGATGATGGTGGCCTCAGTGGCGAGTGCTTTCGCGAGACCTGAATAGAAGGGCCACCGCTTCGTTGCCCAGACGCTTCCCGGCGCGACTGTGACGAACGGCCCGACGGCGCCATTCACGAGCGCGTCGACCGCGGTGCGCTCCGTCTCACCGGGGTACAAATGCGGCTGCAGCTCACGCGCCGAGAAAGGACGAAGCGGATTGCGCGCACCGAGTGACAGGAGCCGCGCCGCGTGATGCATGTTGTCGATCGGCGGAATGCGAGTTGTATAAAAAAGCTTCCCAGCCGATGTCGCGAAGCCGACGCGATCCATGATTCCTGCCATGGCCGCGAGCGCTCCGCTGCGAATCGACCCTTGCGCCATGTAGGCGGCGTCGTAGCGCTTCGCGCGCAACCGCGCCGCGAGTTTCGCGAAACCGCGCGCGCCGCGCTCGGTCCCACGCTTGTCGTACGGTATGACTTCTCTAATCGACGGGTTATTGGCGACGAGCGCCGCGGCGGCCGGCGTACAAACGACGTCGACGGAACCCGTTTTCGCGAGGTAGGCGAACAATGGCGTCGTGAGCACCATGTCGCCGAGGAAGGACGTTTGAACGACGAGAGACGCCGTCACTCCACCTGGAGCACCGCGAGAAACGCCTCCTGCGGAATCTCGACCGACCCGACCTGCTTCATCCGCTTCTTTCCTTCCTTCTGCTTCTCGAGCAGCTTGCGCTTTCGGGTGATGTCGCCGCCGTAGCACTTCGCGAGAACGTCTTTGCGGAGCGCTTTCACCGTCGACCGCGCGATGACCTTGTTGCCGATCGCCGCCTGAATCGCGACCTCGAACAGTTGGCGCGGAATGAGCTCCTTGAGCTTGTCGGCGATCTTCCGCCCCCACTCGTAGGCCTTGTCGCGATGGATGATCACCGAGACGGCGTCGATCGGATCGCCGTTGATCAGCATATCGAGCTTCACCAACGAGCTCTCGCGATACTCGAGCATGTCGTAGTCGAGACTCGCGTACCCGCGGCTGATCGTCTTGAGCTTGTCGAAGAAGTCGAGAATGATCTCGGCGAGCGGGAACTCCCAGTCGAACTCGACGCGTGCCGTATCGAGGTACGTCATGTTCTTATAGACGCCTCGCCGCTCCGTTCCGAGCGTCATGATCGGGCCGATGTACTCGGCCGGTGCCATGATGCGCGCTTTGACGAACGGCTCTTCGATTCGCGCGATCACTCCAGGGTCCGGCAGCTTCGCGGGGCTCTCGAGCAATTCCATCGTGCCGTCGGTGTGGTACACGTGGTATTCGACGTTCGGAACCGTCGTCACGAGATCGAGATCGAACTCGCGCTCGAGACGTTCTTGCACAATTTCCATATGCAAGAGCCCTAAAAAGCCGCAGCGGAAGCCGAAGCCGAGCGCCGTGGACGTCTCGGGCTCGTAGTGCAGGGAGGCGTCGTTCAGCTGCAGCTTCTCGAGCGCGTCGCGCAGGGTCTCGTACTGCTGCGTGTCCGTCGGATAGAGACCCGCGAACACCATCGAGTGGACGTCCTTGTACCCGGGGAGTGCTTCGACCGGCGGCTTCGTCGCGTCCAGAATCGTGTCGCCGGCGCGCGTTTCCTTCACCGTTCGCACGTTGGCGACGACGTAGCCGACTTCGCCGGGGCCGAGCGCTTCGGACTGCACTTGGCGCAGCTGATTGTACCCGACCTCGGCGACTTCGTACGCGAGCCCCGAGCCCGCGGCGAACTTGATCTGCATGCCGGGGTTGATCGTTCCGTCGACGACGCGGACGCTCGCGATCGCGCCGCGATAGCGGTCGTAGTACGAGTCGAAGATCAAGGCCCGGAGCGGTGCGTCGGGATTCCCCTGAGGCGCCGGAACTCGCTTGACGATCGCTTCGAGCAATGCCGGAATCCCAATGCCTTCCTTCGCGCTGACGAGGAGGATGTCATCGGGATCGGTGCCGATGAGCGAGTGCACTTCCTGTTTGCGCCGCTCCGGCTCTGCACCGGGGAGATCGATCTTGTTGAGGATCGGAATGATCTCCAGGCCGGCGTCGAGCGCGAGGAAGAGGTTCGAGAGCGTCTGGGCCTGAATCCCCTGCGATGCGTCGACGACGAGAATCGCCCCCTCACACGCCGCGAGTGACCGCGAGACCTCGTACGTGAAGTCGACGTGGCCGGGCGTGTCGATGAGGTTGAACTCATACTGCGAGCCGTCGGCCGCGGTGTACGACATGCGGACGGCGTTGAGCTTGATCGTGATGCCGCGCTCACGCTCGAGGTCGAGCGTGTCGAGCACCTGATCCTTCATCTCGCGCTTCTGGAGCGTTCCCGTTTGCTCGATCAACCGATCGGCCAGCGTGGACTTCCCGTGGTCGATGTGCGCGACGATGCAAAAGTTGCGGATATGATCGAGCTTCAATGCAGACTCAGCGGCGACAAAATGGGCGGGAACCTCGTGCGTCGCTCCAATCTAGCGACCAGCGAGGGGCGCTCAAAACGAAAGCCGCACATCGAGATGCGCGGCTTTCGCCACTCTGCCGAGTGTGCATCGGACTATCGCGGCGGCTTCCGCGGCTCGGTCCTTGGAGTCGCAGATCGCGGCGGCTCGGATCGAGACTCGGGCTTCGGTGATTCGGTCCGCGGTGGCGGCTGACGCGATGGTTCGGCACGAGGAGGCTCGGATCGTGGAGGCTCCGAGCGTGGCACCGCCATCCGCGGCGACTCCGACCGAGGTTCACTTCGCGGGGTTTCGCGCGGCGTCTCGATTCTTGGGGTCTCGCGTTGTGGATACTGCGGTCGAGGGTTCTCTGTTCGCGGACTCTCGCGTTGCGGATACTGCGGTCGAGGGTTCTCCGTCCGCGGGTTCTCGGTCGGCGGATTCTCGGTTCGCGGACTCTCCGTTCGCGGATACGCCGATCGAGGGCGCTCGACGCGCGGAATCTCGGGAATGGTCATCCGCGCTTGGGGCTCTTCGCGCGGCTCGGCGCGACGAGTTTGCTCTTCCATCACCGGTCGATCGCGATGCTCGACTGGCGTCGGCGCGTCGATGCGCGGTTGTCGTCGCGCCGGACCTGTCTGATTGCCGTCGTTCGCCGGCGTCGTTCGCTCGCGGTACTCCACGGCCTTTCGATGCTCGATCTGCGCTTCGCCAGGCGCGCTTTGGCCGGGCTGCGGCATGAAGTGACCGGGCAGCGCACGCGGTACCGGGAACGGCCTGTGGCCATTCACGTCGAAGATTCGCGGCTGATTTCTCGGCGGGGTGACGATGGAACCTGTGCAATTCGGTAACCGCCGCCGAAGCCCCACGGCGCGTACGCCGGGCGATAGCAGTCACCAAACGAGTCGTAGTAGTAGCGCGATCCGCGATACCACACGTTGTAGCTGAAGCCCGAGTACCCCGGATATCCGTAGCGCGTGTAGCCGAATGATGCGAAGCCGAACGGACGGTATCCACTGCAAAAGCCGACCTCGTACGCCGAAGAAATCGGGTATTAGTCCGAATAGACGACTTGAGTGTTTGTATATCGCGCGAACTGGATCGTGTACGCGTCGCCATTGTCGCCGGCGAGCCGCGACGCGAGCTCCTGAATCGCGGGACGCGGATCATTCATGTAGCTGTCGCTGACGAGGTCAAACGTGTCCCAGCGATATCCGTCGGAGAATCGGTCGAACCGCATCGGGCGCCACGACGCGATGATGAACACGTAGCCGAACCCGCCATCGTAGGCGTCCTGCGCGGCGACGGTATTCCAGATCGTCGAGGTCCGAGCGCGGAAGCGATACTGCGAGTTGAAGCCGGCGAAGAACTCGTGGGTTTGATACGAGCGGTCGCCGCGAACGAACCCGTCGTCCTGCGGATCGGAAGGAAAGGCGATGCGGAGGACGCCGTCGGCGTCGATATGCCCAACGATGACGTAGGCATCGTCGTCTACTCGGAAGATTCCACGCACGCGGCGAGAGTCCGCTTCGTTCGACACTTCGGCGCGGATCGCGACTCGCGGGCCGGCCCGCATCGGGATCTGCTCGACGACCCGGGAGCCGATCGTCGTACTCGGGACCCTGACCTCCGGGCGAGGAGCGGTCACGGTCTCACTCAATACCGTCGACCGCCCCGAGGAGGTTGACGCACACGCTGATACGACCGAGGACGCGACTAGCCCTAGTCCAAACGCCGCGACACGTCGCATATCACGAGCTCCGCTCAGTTGATGTATACAAATAGGCATACAGCATGCCTCGCCGCAAGTTCCTTACGAGGTCCATCCGCCAATCACGTCGTCTCGCCACACCGACTCATTACTTTTCCGTTCCTCTATGGAACCCGCCCGCGCCGACCTCTTCGATCCCGCCAGCCTCGCGTCGCTTGGACGCATCGAGATCGTCGCCCGTTGGGTGGTCGACGGCTTCATGTCCGGCCTCCATCGATCTCCCCGGAAGGGATTTTCGGTCGAATTCGCCGAATATCGTCCATATCAACCCGGCGACGACCTTCGTTACATCGACTGGAAGATCGCGGCGCGGTCCGACCGGTGGGTAGTTCGCCAATACGAAGAGGAAACGAATCTTCGGGCGAGTGTCGTCCTCGACGTCAGCAAGTCGATGGCGTGGAGCGGAACCCAGATGCGCGGCCTCCCCGGCGTCGCGAGCGACGGCGCGGGGCCTGATCGCCTCACCAAGCTCGCGTACGCCGAGCGGCTGACGGCCGCATTGACGTTGTTGCTCCTGAGACAGCGCGACGCCGTCGGCCTCGTGCGCTTCGACGACCGAATTCGAACCGCGATTCCACCGCGCGCTCGAAACGGCCAGTGGCGACGCGTCGTGTCGTCGCTCGCGGAGCCTGGCGCCGGCCGCGCCTCCAGCGCTCCCGACGCGCTGCACCAAGCGGCCAGACTGCTCAGTCGGCGCGGGCTCATCGTTCTGATCTCGGATCTGCTCATGGATCTGCCCGACGTCGAGAGTGCCATGCGCGGATTGCGAGCGGCCGGCCACGACGTCACGGTGCTTCACATCATGGACCCGGCCGAGCGTGACCTGCCGTCGAGTGGCGAGGCGCTCTTCGTCGATCCCGAGAGCGAGCTTCAAGTGGCCGCGAGCGTTGCCGACGTCCGCGCGGCCTATCGCAACACCGTCGATGAAGTCATCGGCGAATGGCGAGCGATGTTCGGCGCGCTCGGCATCGGATACGAGGTTGTCCTCACCGACGCGCCGTTCGGCGTTCCCCTGAGACGCGCGTTCGCCGCGCGACAGCAGCTGCCGTGAGCTTTCTCGCGCCGCTGTATCTCTCGCTGATCGGCGCGATCGCCGTTCCGCTGCTCATCCATTTATGGCGGCGCCGCATCGGCTCGCGCGTCGAGTTCCCGGCGGCGCGATATCTCGAACGCGCCGAGAAAGAGCACAGCCGCACGCTCAAGATTAGAAATCTGTTATTGATGTTCCTGCGCGTCCTCGCGCTCATCGCGATCGCGACGGCCGCCGCGCGACCCGTTGCCCGACTCCTCGGCGCCGGCCACGCGCCGACCGCGATCGCCGTCGTCGTCGACAACTCATTGAGCGCCTCGGCGGTCGTGAACGGCCGACCCTTGCTCGACCAATTCAAGTCGATGGCGAAAGACGTTCTGTCGCATGCGACGACGTCGGATCGCGTATGGCTCGTTGGCATCGACGGACGCGTGCGGGGCGGAGCGGCGAGCCTGCTTCGCGAGGAGATCGATCGTCTCGAGCCAATCGCGGGCTCCGGCGATCCGTCGCTGGCGCTGACCCGCGCGGCGAGCGTCGTTCGGGCGTCGGGGCTCGATGCCAAGCAGGTCGCGCTGGTGACGGACGGGCAGCGCACCGAGTGGCACGCCGCAGCATCGGTTCCCGATTTGCAAGTTCTCTTATACGTTCCCTCATCGCCGCCCCCGGTCAATCGCGCCGTGACGCTTGCCGAGGCGCGGCCAGTCCGGTGGACGCCGCGCGGGTCGGTGACGACGCGATTTCTCTCGCGCGACTCGACGACCTACCGCATCACGCTGAACGGCCGAACCTTCGCGCGTGGCACGGCGGCGCCGAACGAAGAAGTGGTCGTTCGCGCGTCGCCGCCGGAGCGCGGGTGGGTGGCCGGCACCGTCGAGCTCGAGCCCGACGAGCTGCCGGCGGATAACGTCCGCCACTTCGCGGTGTGGATCGGCGCGGCGCCGGGTGTCGCACTGTCGCCGAGCTCGGGCCCGTTCCTCAAGAACGCCGTCGACGTTCTCCGGGCGAGCGAGCGCGTTGTCGCCGGAACGGACATCGGCGTCGTTGCCGCCGACGAGCTGACGTCGCTCCCCGCACTCATCGTTGCCCCGACGGATCCGGTGAAGCTTGGCGCCGCGAATCGTGCGCTCGAGCGCGCGAACATTCCCTGGCGGTTTGGTGCGCGCCGGAGCGGAGAAACCAGCGTGCGAGGCACAGGCTTCGAGGGCGTCACGGTCAGCGATCGATATGACCTCGTTGCGCAGACCGGTGCCGCGGCGGAGAGTCTCGCGGTCGTCGGGCGAGACGCATGGATCGTCGCGGGACCGCGGTACGTCATCGTCGGCTCTCCGCTCACGGCCGACGCGACGAGCCTCCCCGTGCGGGCGACATTCGTTCCCTGGCTCGGGACGGTCATCACGGAGCGACTCGTCGGCGAACCCGGCGCCGTGCTCGAAGCGGAACCGGGAGCGCGAGTCCCGCGTCCGCGGTGGGCCGACGCGATGGAAACGCCCGAGGGCCAACGCACGCCGCTTGCCGAGATGGTCGACGTTCCGACGCGCGCTGGAACGTATTTCCTCACGCGCGCAAACCGGCGCGTCGGTGCGATCGTCGTGAATCCGTCCGCCAAC
>JADMIO011356714.1_pt1 | contig 27344 bp, 15 predicted proteins | sample 8958161 | NCBI WGS metagenome assembly JADMIO01 (sample SAMN16585339, study PRJNA669376) | soil metagenome | isolation source: Crop rotation soil | place: USA: Cullars Rotation, Alabama | collected 2011
CGCGACAACTTGTCCACGTGGAATTCTAAGCTTAGGATCCCAATGTGCTGGAAAGCTGGAAAGCTGCTTGGCATCCTTGGTCGGCTGGGCGATGACGACCAGCGAGCCGACGGCGATCGCGGCAACGCCGAACGACGCAAAACAGAACATACGCTTCATGTGTTTCTCCTGTGAATGGGCTTCTCTTGAACGAGAGCGTTTCTTCCCGCCCCACGCGGGGAGTCGACAGAATTGTATCCCCTCTCCCCGCCGGGCCGTACCCATGAAAATCACCACCCGTCTTTGGCTGCTCCCCGCGTTTCTCCTTGGGTTATTCCTTGCGTTGGCCCCGCCGTCCGCGGCGCAATCGGCGACCCCCGCCGCCCCCACCGCCGGGTCCCTTGCTCCTCCGGTCCTCCCCTATTACCCGCCCCGCGGGAACTGGGAGCAGCGCAAGCCGTCGGAACTGGGCATGGACGAGGCCCTGCTGGCCGCGGCGGTCGAGTGGGCCAAGACGCAGGAGACGGACATGCCGCGGGATTTCTCCACGCAGGCGGAGGTCTTCGGGCGCCCGCTCGGCCCCGTCCCGCGGACGCGCGCCCTCACCAACGGCATCATCCTGCGCCACGGGTACATCGTCGCCGAGTGGGGCGACACCGCATCGGTCGATCCGACCTACAGCGTCGCCAAGAGCTACCTCTCCACCATCCTCGGCCTCACCATCGACCGCGGCATGATCAAGAGCGTGGGCGACCGCGTGCGGCCGTCCATGGCGGCGCTCGGCGACACGGGCTATGACTCGCCCCACAACGCGAAGATCACCTGGGAGCACCACGCCACGCAGACCAGCGAGTGGGACGGCACGCTCTTCGGCAAGACGAGCACGTTCATCGGCAAGGAGGAGTTCGGCAAGGGCGAGATGAAGCCGCGGACCGACCCGGGCGGCACGGTGGCGGCTCCGCACAACCATGATTTGTCCTCCGATCCCGACGCTGCGAAGAAAGGCCTCCACGAACCCGGCACGCATTACGAATACAACGACGTCCGCGTCAACCGGCTCTCCCTCTCGCTGCTGCGGCTGTGGAAGCGCCCGCTTCCGGAAGTCCTCAAGAGCGAGGTGATGGACCCGATCGGCGCCTCGGGCACGTGGGTCTACCACGCGTACGACAACGCCGCCGTGGAGGTGGACGGCAAGCCCATGAAATCAGTGAGCGGCGGGACCCGCTGGGGCGCCGGCCTGTGGATGAGCACGCGCGACCACGCCCGTTTCGGCCTGCTCATCCTGCGGCGGGGGAAGTGGGGGGAGGAAACAGGGAAGGGCGTGCGCCAGATCATCTCTGAATCCTGGATCCGTGCCGCGACCACTCGGCACGGAAAGAACCCCGGCTATGGGTACCTGTGGTGGCTGAACTCCGAGGTCGATGAGGCGGGCAAGCCCCGGGACTGGCCCGATGCGCCCCCGACGAGCTTCAGCGCCCAGGGCGCGGGGAACAACACGATCTGGATCGATCCCGAGCACGACCTGGTCGTCGTGTGGCGCTGGCACAAGGGTGGGAGGGCGCAGGCCGAGTTCTACAAGCGGATCCTCGGTGCTGTGAAGGCGGGAGAATGACCTCTCAGGCCGGCTTCGGGGCCTGCTGATCCATCTCCAGCGGCGGCCGCCCGAAGCGGTCGCGGAGCCTGTTGATCGTTTTCAGCACGCGGCCGCGCGAGATGATCCACCGCTCCACCCGGTACTTGCCGGGAAAATCGGCCAGCATCACGCCGATGAAGATGACCAGCATCCCCTGCCCCGGGAGCACGAGCATCGCCAGCCCGGCGAGGATCAACAGCCAGGCCAGCACGTTCTTCCCGATCCGGAGCGCCAGACGCGCGGCCGGGTGCCGACCCTGCCACGTCTCCGTGTTGCGGCGATGCTCCCGCGACTTCGCACCAAAGTAATCCGCCGGCAACCGCACCATGACCACGCCGACGGCGAGCAGGCTCCCGATGAAGAAGGCCACCGAGGCTCCGCTGAGCCAGTAGAAGACAACGCTGTATTCTTCGAGCCATTCGAGCATGGGGGTCCGCCGCCGGGCGCCGAGAGCATTGCGGCGGGATAAAGGAGTAATCGGCCCGGGAGGTCAACCCGGGGTAAGGATGGGCATTGATTATTTTTTATTTTCCTCCGGGTGCCTTCTTCAAGAAAGTTGTGGAGAAGGGCGTCCACCCGCGCCGGACAACCGCGGTTGTCGCGGCGCCGCACCGCATCCGCAGCGTGGCACGCACAAGCTGTTCTGGACTTGACCGAGTCTTCGGGCGTCCTCGTCCCCACTCCGCGCAGGGGCAGACGAGTTTGCCCCTGCCACCTTGATCCTGCGAAAAAGGGCGGCCGCCGATGCGCGGCCGCCCTCTTTGATTTTTCATGTTCGTTGTCAACCCGCGGTTCAGCACCCGGCAAAGAACGCCGTCAGGAAGTCGAAGAAGTCCTGCGAGTTCACCTGGCCGCTGCTGTTGATGTCGGCGTTGATGGCGCCGGCGAAGAAGGGGGTGAGGAAGTCGAAGAAGTCCTGCGAGTTCACCTGGCCGTCGCCGTTGAAGTCGGCGCGGCAGGCGGCGTTCTGGATCGTGACCTGGCCGGCGCCGGCGTCCTGGGTGTTGTACCCCCCGACGCGGATGAAGTAGGTCTGGCCGGAGGTCGCGGGGAAGTTCACGCTGGACTGGTAGCTCAAGCCCGGGGTGCAGGCGTCGAGGTTGTCATCGTTGCACGCGATCTGGGGCGCGGGGCTCGCGGGGCAGCCCGGGCCGGAGTAGACCGCCATCACGGTGTCGAACGCGGTGCCGCAGGTGTTGACGTTCATGAGGCGCGTCTGGGGCGCGGTCCAGCGGAACCAGACGTCCTTGTTGAGCAGGTCGCCGCTGCCGCCGCAGATCGAAGTGGGGGAGTTCTCGGTGGTGGCGCAGGTGGAGTCGAACGGGGTGGTCCCGGCGCTCACGACGGTCGCGGTGGCGCAGGTGTTGTTGACGGCGCCGAAGGTGAAGAGGTGCCGCAGCGTGAACTGGCCGGAGGCCTCGTTGTACCCGGTGACGCGGACGAGGTAGGTCTGGCCGCCGGTGAAGTTGAGGGTGACGAGGCTGGCGCGGTTGTTCGGGGGCGAGAAGGACGCGTCGTCGTTGCAGGTGATCGTGTTGGTGCCGCCGAGGACCGTGGGGCAGGCGCTGTGGACCGAGAGCACGGTGTCGAAGGTGCTGCCGAGGGTATCGAAGATGGCGTTGCCGTCGCAGGTGGGGGTGAAGGAGAACCAGACGTCGTTCCCCTGGCCGTTGCCGCCGTTGCCGCAGGTGGTGACGTTGCCGGAGCTCTGCGACGGTGTGGCGAGGTCGGTGCAGCCGGTGTAATCGCCGGCGGGGATGGGCATGGGGTTGCTGCACAGGTCGCCGGTGGGGACGCCGGCGCCGAGGCTCATGGCGTAGACCGCGCCGGCGTTGGTCTGGGCGTTGTTGTCGTCGTAGGCGTCGCCGATGGCGATGTCGCTGCCGCGGACCGCGACGGCGGAACCGAAGAGACCGTCGGCCGTGGAGTCCGGGTCGCCCACCGCGGCCTGGTGCTGCCACGTGCCGCCGGTGAGGGAGATGATGTACGCCCGCTTGGTGCCCCCCTCGGAGACGACGATCCGCTGCTGGCCGTCGGTGGCGACCTGGGCGCCGAAGTGGCCGCCGCTCGTCGGGGCCGTCGAACGCAGCTTGGTGACGAAGTCGAAGCTGGTGCCCTGGGCGGCGCGTTTGAAGATGTAGATGGCGCCGCTGTCGGTCGTCTGGAAGGTGAACCCGCTCTCCTGGAAGTTCATGTCCTCGTCCGGGGCGCCCACGACCAGGATGTCGTTCTCGATCGCGACGGCGGAGCCGAAGTGCTCGCCCTGCTCCGGGCTGGGCGGGAAGACTTCCTGCCCCTGCCCGCTGACGAAGCCGTTGGCGAGGCGGTGCGCGATGTACACGGTGCCGTGGTCCATCGGCTCGCCGGTGCGCTCGCGGTTGGGGATGCCGATGGCGCAGAACTCGGTCTGCTGGGCCATCGAGAGGGCGGTGCCGCGACCGTCGAAATCGCGGCCGGTGAAGTCGCCGCCCCAGATCTCATAGATCTGGTTCCAGGTGTTGTTGGAGGCGTCGCGTGTGTAGAAGAACACCGCGCCGGACTGGGTGCTGAGCCAGTAGTGGTTGGGAGCCCCGACAGCCGCCCACCCGCCACCGTAGGCACTGATGGCGACAGCCTTGCCGAAGCCGCTGTTGGTCGGATTGAGGCTGGGGTAGACGTCGACCGCGCCCGTGTACCCGCTCCCGTTGCCGGGGCGCCGGTAGATGCGGGCCCGGCCCTCGTCGGTGTTGTACCCGGGCGCGCCCGCGATCAGGTACGGGTCCGCAAGGCTGATCGAGTAGCCGAGCTGCTCGCCCCCCTGGCCCGTCGAGTTCCACTGCCCGTACATCTCGACCCACTGGCCGAATGGCTTCTGGTACACCGTGAACCCGCCGGCGTTGTCCCCGGCGATCGGCGCGTCCTCGTTCGGCTGGCCGACGGCCAGGAGCGGGGCGTTGTTCAGCCCGCCGAACGACATGGAGATCGCCAGCCCGAAATCATCGTTGAGGGCGGCGGAAATTCCGTTGTCCAGCTTGGTGATCGTCGGGCAGCTCTGGCCGTGGACCGTGCCGGCCAGCGCGGCGAGGACAAGAGCGGTAAGAACGTTCGTGCGAACAGTCATTTGGCAATCTCCTTGAATGTGCAGACAGGTGTGTGCGCAGAATCGCGCAGGTCAATGTGCGGGCGCATCGGCCCGGCACGATCAGATTCCAATGAAACATGGCGCTGACGCCAATCGAGCGCAGGGGGACCGTCCTGGGCCGCTCCCTGAAACACCGCGCCGGCCGCGGGTCTTTGTTCTCACGACCCCGTCCGATCCAGCGGCACCCACCAATGCGACGAAGCACCCTCGGGGCGCTAACCCGCGGCAGCCGGAAATCGCATATTTTTCACGCCTCGGAGGAGGAGCGAGGCCGCGAGCTCCTCCTGCGGATGAGGCTGCGACGGCCGTCTGCCCGCGCTTTGATCCGCAGGATTCGTTCAAAGCAGTCCTCACGCTGCGGTGCGGTACCCTGAAGATGATGAAAAGGAACACGGCTCGTGGTGGACCGGGCGTCCCGCCCGGCGGAAGGGGGCTTTGGATGTGGGCGGACCGGGCGGGACCCCCCGGTCCACCGGCCCGTGCGCGATTCCGGAAGAATCAATCTTTTCGAGACGGCGCATCCTGGGCGTCAACCTGCCCGGAACGCGATACCCTCTGTCGCTGTTCCGGGTTGCGTGGGAACAACGGCGCAGTAGACTTCGTTCGCGTCTGTGCAGGCGGTCGTACAAGCGCCCGCATGCACGCGCTTTCCTTCAGCGTCCCTGAACCCTTTGTTGGAGATCCCAGATCATGCCACGTTTGTTCCAAACCGTTACCCCGGTCGCTGTGCTGTTCGCATGCACGGCGATCGGCGCCCTGGTGAGCCCGGCCCACGCCCAATGCGTGGAAGGCTGGCTCCCGGGCACCCCGAACTCGGACATGAACGGCTCGATCCGCTGGTTGCGGATGTGGGACCCAGACGGCGCCGGCAAGCAGAGCCCGGTGCTGGTCGCCGCCGGCGATTTCTTCGGCCCCAACGGCGCGGGGATCGCGAACGCCAACCGCATCGCCACGTGGGACGGGGCGAACTGGTCGGCCCTCGGCGACGGCCTTGACGGCGGCGGGTACTGCGTGACCTCCCTCGATTCCAACAACCACCTCTACGTCGTCGGCGCCGGCTTCGCGAACGCCGGCGGCGTCTCGGCGCGGCGCATCGCCGAGTGGAGCGGCTCCGCGTGGAACGGCCTTGGCACCGGCACCGGCAACACGCCCGCGCTTGCCCTCCTCTCGGTCGTCAGCCTCGACGCCGACTCGATCGTCGTCACCGGCGCGTTCACGAGCGTGGCGGACGTCACCGGCACGAACCGCGTCGCCGGATGGAAGACCACCACGGGGTGGTTCGCGCTCGGCGACGGCATGAGCAGCACCACCTCCTGCTCCGTCGTGATGCCCAACGGCGACCTCGTCGTCGGCGGCGCGGCGCTCACCACCGGCTCCGGGGCGGTCACCGTCAACCGCATCGCGCGCTGGGACGGCGTCGAGTGGCACCCGCTCGGCGATGGGCTCAACGGCCTGGCCCGCTGCCTGCTCGTGATGCCCAACGGCGACCTCATCGTCGGCGGCGCGTTCACCATGGCGGGGACCGCCGCCGCCAACCGCATCGCCCGGTGGGACGGCACCACCTGGTCCGCGATCGGCCAAGGGATGAACGTGGATGTCTATGCCCTCGAGGTGATGCCCAACGGCGACCTGATCGCCGCCGGCGATTTCACCACCGCAGACGGGAACCCCGCCAACCGCATCGCGCGCTGGAACGGCGCGGCTTGGACCGCCCTCGGCACCGGCCTCCCCGCCGTGGTCCGCGCCCTGGCGGTCCTCCCCAACGGCGAGCTGGCGGTCGGCGGCGACTTCACCAGCGCCGGCGGCGTCCCCGCGGCCCGCTTCGCACGCTACGTCTTCTGCGACAACGCGTGCCCCGCCGACTTCAACCGCGACGGCAGCGTCAACTCGCAGGACTACTTCGACTTCCTCATCGCCTTCTTCGACGCGACGGACAACGCCGACTTCAATGGCGATGGCAACGTCAACTCGCAGGATTACTTCGACTTCGTGACGGCATTCTTTGAAGGTTGCTGATCTGGACCCGTCGGGCTGAACGAGGGTTCCGTCGTGGCACCGACCGTGGCTTTGCACGGTCGGTGTTTCTGTAGGCTTGCGCCTAATACACCGACCGCTCCGAGCAGCGGTCGGTGCCACGGTGTCACGGGCGCCAGGAGAACGAGGTGGGATTGCCCGTTTACCAGGCCTTCACCTGGATCGGCACCGCCATCTCACCGCGCCAATAGCTGGTCGCGCCGAAGTGCCACCACGCCACCGCCTCGTCCCCGATGATGCGAACCTTGTACTGATCGCTCCCCGGCTCGGGCGAGGCCGGGACGTTCGGGGTCGGGGCGTTCACTGCCGTCAAAGCGTCCTCCTGCACGTCAGCAAACACGCCATCAAGACGGACGCTGTAGGTGTTTGGAAACGGAAACCCGGGAGTCTGTCCCCACGGGAAGGAGACCCATGGGCTTGAGTTCCAGAGGCACGCCGCCCCGGTGAACACCACGGTTTCCCCGCGCAGGACCTCGATCCGCACGCCGACGGCGAGATCGGCGGGCAGTTCGTCGCTCGCTTCCGGCAGCATCAATGTGAACTCACCAGGCCTGTATGGTTCTTCAGCCACACACCAGCACCACTCGGCAATCCCATCAGATGTCTTGAATGGTCCCTTGGAGAGTTCCACCGGACGGAGCCGCGGGCCTTCATCCGCCGTGATGGATGTGTGGAGCCGGATGCGGCGCACGGCGTCGGGCGGCGATTCTCTGACGTTCTTGTTGCTGCCCTTGTCGCCGCGCCAGATCCTGGCTGTGACCCACACGTCCTCCGCGGCAACCTTCGGTGTCCCCAGACACGTCCTCACCTGCGGCGTAAAGCCGGGGTGCGCGATCAGCAACTCGCGGGCGCGGGACCCCGGTGTATACGCGTGGATCGCCGGCATCGGCGTTTCCTGCACGTTGGATTCCAGCTCTACCAAAAGGTCGTCGTCGCAGAACCCGGCTCCCTCGATCTCCACGCACAGCGGCATGCCGACCGCCGCGGTCTTCGGGCCAACCAGCGTCACCGTCACCAGATCGCGGCACGCCGGGTCCCGCTCCGGCTTGTCGTTTGCGCTGCCGAAGAGGCTCAGCAACTTCCAGAGATCCCCGCGCGCCATGGGCGGATCGAGGTCCAGGTCCGCGCTCGCGCGATCATGCGCCGCACGCCACCCCAGGCGCCGCTGCCACGCGGGAAGGTTCTTCCAGTCGTATCGTTCGACGAGAACCCTTGCGCTCCATGTGGAGATACCGCTGTCCGTGTTCGAGGCGGCGCCATACCAGTACCGCGCATTCCACGGCGCCGCGCCGCCGCTCGCCCCGCCATAGCGCACGAGCCCGATGAGCACGCACGTCGGAACGAACCCCTGTACACCCTCCTGGGCGACCCTTTTGCTCCCGAAGAGCGCCGGCCCGATCAGCGAAGCAATCAGAAGCCCAGCCGCGGCCGGCCGCCACCGGCGTCGTGTCTGCCCCAGGAACCGCTCCGCACGGACCGCCTTGCCGCACTCCGGGCATCGCAACCCCGGCACCCCCGCCATGTCCTGCCAGCACTGCGGGCAGCGGCGTCTGCCGCGGGCACGGTCCCAGAAGAGCGCCCAAATCGCCAGGACAACGCCCGCCGCCCCAGCCAGCACGGTCACTCCCCCGATGACCCATGCGATCCATCCGCTTCCCATGACGGCATCTTATTGCTCCTGCTCCTCCTCCGCTCCCAGCGGGGGAGGTGCCACCAGGCTTGGCGAGAGACGGAGGGGGTGGTGTGTGTCCGAACACGCCTGGGCTTTGCGTCGGTCCGCCGAACGCCCGCTCCGGCCGCGCGGACTCGGCCACCTCCCCCGCTGGGAGCGGGGGAGGAGTTTGCGCTTCCACCCTCAAGCACAACCGAACACGACACGATACACTGCGTTCCAAAATCGCACGCAAGATTCAGGGACACATCATGCCGCAAGTTTTCAACGGGATCGGGACGTGGTACTGGGGCCAGCGCAATATCCGCACCCGGCGCGGCCGGTGCGAGCACTGCGGCGGGCTCAGCGATCTGCGCTCGTACGACTCCACACTCTTCTTCGTTGTCTTCTTCCTCCCGATTCTTCCGCTCAAGCGGGTCCGGGTGACGAACCAGTGCGCGGCGTGCAAGCGCCACCGCGTCGCGAACCTCAAGGAATGGAACACGGCGAGGGACAACACCGTCGGGCCCGCCCTCGCCGCCTGCCGCCAGCACCCCTCCGACCCGGCGCTCGCGGAGAACGCGATCGGCGCCGCCGTCGCCTTCCAGGATGAGCCGGCCTTCCTCGATGTCGCCTCGCTCGTCTCCGAGCCGCTGGGCCAGAACGCCGCGATGCAGCACCTCCTCGGCTCCGCCCATGCCTTTTTCGGCCACAAGGACCTCGCGGAGATCTCCTACCGCACGTCGCTGGACATCAAGGAAGACCCCGAGGTCAGCCTCACCCTCGGGGCGCACCTGCTGCGCACGGGGCAGCCCCAGGAAGGATGGGAGCTCGTCCGCGCCCAGCTCGCGCCGGGTGACTCCGAGAAGGCCGGGTACGCGTACCTCGCAGCGGCGTCCTTCCAATCACAGGGCCTGCACGCCGAGGCGCTGGAGGTGATCGACCACGCGGCGTCGCTGGACCCGCACATCGCGAAGGACAAGGACTTCAAGCGTCTGCGCCGCGCCTCGCAGAAGCGGCTGCACACGAACAAGAAGGTCCCATCACCGCTGATGGAATCCGGCGGCGGCAAGGCCCCCCGCGAGCGCCCGCTCCTGGCACGCATTCCCCTCGTCATCCCGGTGCTCCTCCTTCTCGGCGCCATCGCGATCTACTTGTCCGTCGCCTTCTACCGCGGGAAGCACCAGACCGTCTTCCTGGTCAGCGGCATGCACTCCGCCGTCACCGGCACGCTCGGGAACAAGTCATTCAAGCTTGCGGCGTCGGGTCACACCCGCGTCCAGGTGCCGCAGGGAGACCTCCTCCTCTCCATCAACACCCCCGGCGCGGCCATCCCGCCCCGGACGCTGAGCATCCGCACCCCCTTCTGGACGCGCCCCTTCACGCACGCCACCATAGTCGTCAACCCCGATCAGCTCGCGCTGATCCAATGGGAGGAGACGACGTACGTACCCCAGGGCCAGACGGCGCCGGCGGGGTCGGTGCGGTTCCACGCCGGCGAGCCCCTCTACACCTTCACCGATATCGACTACGAGTTCCAGGACTTCCCCAGCCAGCTCTCGGTGTCGCGCAAGTCCGGGCAGCTCCGCAAGCACCGCGTCGGCAGCCTCTCCAACCTGCGCATCGACGAGACCCTGCGGATCATCGCCGGCGAGGTCGGCGAGTCCGCGGCGATGCACTGGGTCGAGCACGCCGCCGCGGTCGACCCGCACAACAGCGATGCGCTGCACTTCGCGGCCGCGCTCTTCCCGCCCCAGCAGGCGCTCGACATCCTCGCCCCGCACCTCCGCGCCCGCCCCGTCCTCGTGGACGCCCACCGCGCCTACCAGACCGTCATGGAACGCGAGCACCCCGACCACGACCTCGTGGGCGAGTACCGCAAGCACCTCGCCGCGGAGCCCAACGACCCCGGCCTGGCGTACCTCCTCGGACGCGTCGTCACCTCGGGCGACGAACGAGGCGAGCTGTACCAGAAGGCGGCGAACGGCGCGAACCCCTGCCCCCGCGCCTTCGGCGCCATCGCGTTCCGCTGCTACTACCGGGCCCAGTTCGAGGATGGGCTTGACGCCGTCCGCAAGGGGCTCGGGCATCTCCCCAACGACATGTCGATGCGGTCGCTCGAATACGACATGCTCCTGGCCCTGGGCCGCTACGACGAGATCCTCAATCGCCCCGAGCTCGCCGCGGGCCTGGACGCCATGCCCCCGCGCGACGCCACGTCCAAGGCGCTGATCCTCGCCGCGGCCGCGCCGGACGGGGTTGCGAACTGGATCACGCGGTACGAGATGGGGATGCGCCGTACCTGGGGCGTCCCCGACGGCGCTATCTGGCGCGAATGCACCGAGGCCCTCGCGGCGTACGTCAACAACGACCCCGCGCCGCTGGCGCGCCTCAGCACGCGCCCGGCCCCGCTCGACCCGGACGTTCTTCTGTCGCTCGAGCTCGGCGCCATCGTCTTCTCGTCGCACATGGTGTCGGGCGACCTCGCCGCCGCCGCCAAAGATGTCGAGGGTCCGCCCTCGATCAACGGCGCCGAATCCCACCTCATGCTTTACATCGCCGCGGCGCTCGCCGGCGAGAACGACCTCGCCGCGGCCCAGCGCTCCCTCGCGGTCCAGTGCCTCGCGCTGGGCGACCGCGACGACAAGCGGATCTCCCACTGGCTCGACGGCAACACCACCCCGGTTGCCGCGGACCTTACCGAACTCGCCATCGATACAAGCTGGATGCCCCTCGTCCTTACCGCCATCGGCATCCATTGCCCAGCGGTCCGCGAACCGGCGTTCTCGAGGGCCGCCAAGCTGAACTTCGACAAGCAGTTCCCCCATCATCTCGTCGCCAAGGCCCTCAAGAAGACCGATTGGCCCGGAGCAAAGTAGGTCATTTTGCCCCTCACCCGCTCCCAGCGGGGGAGGTGGCCGCGAGGCTGGAGGGGTGTGCGGCGTCCAGTAACGGGCTTCGCCATGCACACAATCCCTAGTTCGGCACCGCCGTCAGGCCGAAATATTGCGTTCCGCTCCCCCGCGCAGTAAACTGCATCAATCGCCATTGCGACGATCAGGTCCGGTATCTTGGTTGTCCGGCCCTGCACCCCGACATCGTTGTGGTCAACGCGACCAAGGCCCTGTATGTCGCCCACCGAGCGCCAGCCATCCCAGGAGTTCACCGTGCTCCTCGCCCGCTCGCACAGCGGCGATCCCGACGCCGCGAAGTTCGTCTTCTCGACCCTCTTCGGCGAGCTGCACCGCATGGCGGCGGCGTTCCTCCGCGCCGAGCGCCCGGGCCACACCCTCCAGCCCACCGCCCTCGTCAACGAGGCGTACATGAAACTTATCGGGCCCGGCCCCCTCGGCTTCGAGAGCCGCGCCCACTTCTTCGGCTCCGCCGCACGCTGCATGCGCCAGATCCTGATCAAGCACGCGGAAGCACGACGCGCCGACAAGCGCGGCGGGGACCGCCAACGCGTCACCCTCTCGGACGTCGACGCCGGCGGCCCCGGGACCGATGTGGACCTGCTCGCGATGGAGGAGGCCCTGGTCCGCCTCGAAGAGCTCGACGAGCGTCAGTGCCGGGTGGTGGAGCTGCGCTTCTTCGCCGGGATGAGCGTGGAGGAGGCCGCGCTCGTCCTGGGGATCTCCGCGCGCACCGTCGAGCTGGATTGGCAGATGGCCCGGGCCTGGCTCCGGCGCGAGCTGGCGGCATGACGCCCGCCGAGTACAAACGCGTCCGCGCCGTCTTCCACGGCGCCTGGGAGCGCCCCCCCGGCGAACGCACCGCCTTCCTCGACGGCGCCTGCGGGAGCGACTCCTCCCTCCGCGCCCAGGTCGAATCCCTCCTCGCCTCCGCGGTCCAGGGGGACCAGTTCATGTCCGGCACCGCGGCACAGGCCGCCGGCCTGGCCGATGCGGCCGTGCTGCAAGCGCCGCAGACCATCCCCGCGCACATCGGGCGTTACCGCGTGATCCGTCTGCTCGGCGAAGGCGGCATGGGTTCCGCGTACGAAGCCGAGCAGGAGAACCCCGCGCGGCGCGTGGCCGTCAAGACCATCCGTCCCGGCCTGGGCACGCCGTCGATGCTCCGGCGCTTCGCGCACGAGGCGCAGATCCTCGGGCGCCTGCGTCACCCCGGCATCGCGCAGGTGTACGAGGCGGGCGTCGCGGAGGGCCCCGTTGGCCCGGTGCCGTTCATCGCGATGGAGCTGGTCGCCGGCGTCTCGCTCGATGCCTGGATCGGGCACGAGAACCCGGCCCGCCCGGAACGGGTCGAGCTCCTTGCCAAAGTCTGCGACGCCGTCCAGCACGCCCACGGCAATGGCGTCATCCACCGCGATCTGAAGCCCGGGAACATCCTGGTGGAGGAAGGGATCAAGCAAGAAGGGATCAAGGGATCGAGGGATCAAGGAAGCAAGGGAAGCAACGGATCCAAGAGCAGTTCTTCTCCCTCCCTTCATCCCTTGATCCCTCGATCCCTTGGTCCCTTCCCCAAGGTTCTCGACTTCGGCGTCGCCCGCCTGATCGACCCCGAGCGCGGCGTCCCGCTCGCTTCCCTCGGCACCGACCCCGGCACGCTCATGGGCACGCTCGCGTACATGAGCCCCGAGCAGGTCGAGGGCGCCATCGACGTTGACGCCCGCGCGGACGTCTACACCCTCGGCATTCTCCTCTTCGAGATGCTTACCGGACGCCTCCCCCGCGATACCGACGGCAAGCCCATCGCCGAGGCCGCACGCATCATCCGCGACGAGGAGCCGCTCCGCGCCCGCGCGCTGGATCCCTCACTCCGCGGCGACCTCGACACCATCTGCGCCAAGGCGATGGAGCGCGACCCCGCGCGTCGCTACCAGACCGTCGCCGAGCTCGCCACGGACCTGCGCCGCTACCTCGGCGACGAGCCGATCATCGCCCGGCCCGCGACCGTGATGTACCAGATGCGCAAGTTCGCGCGGCGCCACCGCGGGCTCGTCACCGGTCTCATCGCGGCGGCCGTGATCCTGCTCCTGGGAATCGCCAGCACCATCTGGTACGCGGTCGCGGCCAACCGGCAGCGCCTCCACGCGCAGCAGCAGGAGGCGGAGGCAAACTGGAACTCCTACAAGCTCACCGTCGCCGCGGCCGAGGAGAACGCCCGGCGCAACCCCGGGCGCACCCGCGCCCAGCTCTCGGGCGCCCCGGAGGCCCTGCGCAACTGGGAGTGGCGGCACCTCGCCGCCCAACTGCAACCCGCGCAGGCAATCGCCGTGGGCGACAAGCTGATCAAGGCCTCCGCGGCATTCACCCGCGATGGTTCCCCGCGCGCGACCGTGGTGCGCGGCGGCCGGATCGAGGTTGTCGAGCCGACCTCCGGCGCGGTGCTCGCATCGGTCCCGGCGCCGCCGGGCGTCACGGGCGTCGTCATGAGCAGCGACGGCCGGACCTTCGCCGCCTGGTGCGAGAACCCCGGTCTTGTGAGCACCTACACCATCGACCCCGCGGCGCGCCGCTCCGAGCGCCCGTTCGAGGGCAACCGCGTCCTCGCCGCCGGGGTCTCCCCCGATGGCTCGCTCGTGGCTGTCGTTGTCCAGACCCGCGGCGTCTTCGTGCTGGACGCCGCGACCGGCGCCGTGCTCAGGGACTTCAAGTTCAACGTCGAATCCGCCACCTTCGGCCTCGTCGAGTTCAGCATGGACAACCGCATGCTCCTCTGCGGCGCGACCGGGACCATCTACAGCAAGTGGACGAATCTGTACGATCTGACGCGTGGATCCGCGGATCTTTCCTCCATGCGCCCTGTGGATGAAGCGCTCGCCGGCGCGTTCACCCCGTCGTCCGGCCTCATCGCCAGCGGGATCATGGGCGGCATCCGTTTTCGCGACCGCGACTCCCTCGAGCCTCGATCCACGATCTATGGGCAGTTCCGCCAGGCGACGGCCCTCGCCTTTTCGCCGGATGGCTCCCGCCTCGCGGCGTACATCGGGAAGGAGACCATCCACGTCTGGAACGCCGCGACCGGCGAACTGGAGCGCGGGCTGACGGCCCCCAGCTACACGCACGCCGTCGCTCTCAACGCCGGCGGCGACCGGGTGCTCGTGGCGTCATTCGGCCGGATCACGCACATGTCCCTGGCGGACCCCACGGTCAAGGTCCTCCGGGGCCATACCAAGTTTGTCTATCTGATCGCCTGGAGCGCCGACGGAAAGACCGTCGCGTCGGCCGGCTGGGACAACACCGTCAGGACGTGGGACGCCCTCACCGGCGAGCCCCGCGCCCACGTCCTCGCGCAGGTGCGCTCGTCGTTTGCCCCTGTCGCCGGGCTCTCGTTCGCGGCGGACTCCGACCGTCTCATCGTGCTGACTCACATGGGCGAACTCCTGGAACTGGGGCCCGCCGATCTTCCCGTTGCCGGCGCTTCACCGACGGAACGGCCACAGCCCACGCTCCACGATAACGCCGCGACGGCCGGCTATTGGGCTCAAGCCCGCGGCGGGGCCAAACGCGTCTACCCCATCGGCGGCGAGTGGGACTCGCTCAGCCCCAACCGCACGCTCCTGGCCCGCGCGGAGGGGAAGGTGGTCGTTGTTTCGGAAACCGTCGGCGGCGCCGAGCGCTTCCGCCTCACCGCCGGCGCGGCGCGAATCTACGCCACGGCGTTCAGCCCCGACGCCATCCACCTCGCCACCGCCGGCGACGATCATCACATCCGCATCTGGGACCTCCGCACCGGCACGAAGACCGCCGAGCTCGCTGACCACGAGAGCGACGTCTATACCATCAACTTCTCCCCGGACGGCTCCCGCATGGTCAGCGGCGACGGCGACGGCCTCATCTTCATCTGGGACACCGCCCGCAACGAAAAAATCACCGAGCTCCGGGGCCACACCAGCTACGTCCACTCCGTCGCGTTCAGCCCGGACGGCAACACGCTCTGCTCCGGTTCTGGCGACAACACCGTGCGCCTCTGGTTCGCGCCGCCGCGGCCCGTGGAGCCCGACTGATGCTTGATGAAAACGAGCCCCGAGCGTGAGCGAGCGGGGTTGCGCTGCATACGACGAAACCCACTCCCTGACGGTCGGGGCTCATCGAGAATTTTTCAGGGCGGGTTTGCGGGAGTGTCGGGTCCCTCCAATGCTCCGGCTGTATGAAGCCACGTGTGCTGGCCATTCTCCACCATTTTCGGCCGAAGAAAGAAAACCCGCAACTCATGGAGTTCATGAGGTTTTTTTCATTGAAATCTCCGGCAAGACGACCGCATCACGGAACATGCTTCAAGGTATAAGCCTCCATTCGGAGACAGCCCACTGTTGTTTTTTCAAGAAGGATCAACGATGTCCAGGATCGTTCCATTTGTTTCGGTCGCCGCGTTCGCATTCGCCGTGTTCAACGGGCAAACCGCGAGCGCTCAAATCTATACCTTCACAAAGATCGCCGACAGCACCACCGACGACTTCAACCCGGACTCCACCGGCGCCCCCGCGCTCAGCGACGCCGGCCACGTCGCGTTCAAGGCCCAGAGCTCGGACCAGGCTTCCTCCCGCGTGCTGCGCAGCGGCCCGGCCCTCGCACGCCCGCTCACCACCATCGCCGACGACTCGATCAACCTCGAGATCGCATCGTTCTCCGACAGCCTCTCGGTCAACAACACCGGCCAGGTCGCCGTCTGGATTTCCGTCAACGGCCCCGTCTTCGAGCGCATCGTCCGCGGCGACGGCGGGCCCCTCACCACCATCGCCGAGGCCAGCCGGAACGAGCTGTTCAACTTCATGTCCGTCGTCGTCTCCATCAATGATTCCGGCACCGTCGCCTGGCAGGGAGAGCTGAACCAGCCCAACTTCCCGCAGGGGCTCTTCACGGGGGACGGTGGCCAGCCCAACATCATCTTCAGCACCGCCTCCAGCTCCTTCACCTCCTCCTTCGCCGGTCCCATGATCAACAACGCCGGCCAGATCGCCTTCCGCGCCGCCCTCGCACCCAGCGGCAACGATGCCATCTTCCGCTACGACGGCAACTCTTCGTACACCCCCATCGCCGATTCGAACGGTCCGCTCAGCGCCGCCTTCGACGACGAGCCCGGGATCAACAGCGCCGGGCGCGTGATCCTGCTCGGCCGCAGCGACGATATTTCTACCGAGATTCTCCTCGTGGGCGACGGCACGGAGCTCCAGACCATCGTCGACACCAGCGGCGAACTCGAAGGGTTCGGCAGCGCCGCCATCAACGACTCGAACCAGATCGCCTACATCGCCCTCCTCGACGACTTCCAGACCCAGGGCATCTTCACCGGCCCCGACCTCGTCAAGGACAAGGTGATCAAGACCGGCGACAACCTCGACGGCTCCGTCGTGACGCGCCTCTCCATGTCCCGCGAGGCCCTCAACAACGCCGGCCGGATCGCCTTCTTCGCCCAGCTCGAAGACGGCCGCGGCGTCGTCATGGTCGCCTCCCCGCAGCAGACGTGCGCCGCGGACTTCAACGGCGACGGCACCGTCGGCTCCCAGGATTTCTTCGACTTCCTCGCCGCATTCTTCGCGGAAGACCCGCGCGCCGATTTCAACGGCGACGCCGTCATCAACTCCCAGGATTTCTTCGCCTTCCTCGGCGCCTTCTTCACCGGCTGCTGACCCTTCCGGCTCCCCCTCCCACCGGGGAGGGGGTTTGGAGGAAGGGCGGCCGGCTCGCTGCCTACCAACGCACCCCCCAGCACAGGCTCAGCTGCTGCATCGCCGTGGTTGCCAGAAACAGCGGGTGTGGCACAATTCGCGGGCAAGGTCCCCCCTCGTTCTCGGAGGATTCAAACCATGCGCGCGATCGTCCGCGCTCTTGTCTCTGTTCGCCCTCTTCCTGCCACCACGCACATCCTGCTTGTCCTGTTCGCCGCCCTTGGCCTCTTCACCCCCAACGCTGTACGCGCCCAGCCGGTCGAGTGGGCCCAGATCCAACCCACGATGCGCAGCGGGCCCGCGATGGCCTACGACTCGACCCGCACCGCCGCCGTCCTCTTCGGCGGCCTGACCTACGGCGGCACCCTGCTGGGCGACACCTGGGAATGGAATGGAACACCCACCGGCGGCACATGGTCCCAACGCGCCCTCGGCGGGCCCGCTCCCTCTCCCCGATCCCGCCCCGCGATGGGGTACGACTCCGCCCGCGGCGTCACCGTCCTCTTCGGCGGCGTCACCGGCTCCGCCGTCAACACCCCCAACGGCGAAACCTGGGAATGGAACGGCGCCACATGGACCCGGCGCTTCGTCACCGGCCCTTCGCCCCGCAGCGACCACGCGATGGCCTATGACTCGGCCCGCCGCGTCACCGTCCTCTTCGGCGGTGACACAGGGGGCGGCGCCGGCGGCACGCTCAGCGACGAGACCTGGGAGTGGAACGGAACCGCGTGGACCCGGCGTATCGTCGCCGGCCCCGCCGCTCGATCCCAGCACGCCATGGCCTACGACGCCGCCCGCGGCGTCACCGTTCTCTTCGGCGGCTACCGCAACGGCGTCGAGAACGGCGAAACCTGGGAGTGGAACGGGACCTCCTGGACCCAGCGCCCCGCCGCTCCACCGTCCGCTCCCTCCCCGCGTCGTGGCCACACGCTTGCCTACGACCCTACCCGCTCCGCCGTGGTGCTCTTCGGCGGTTACATGGGCGCCGACTTCAACAACGAGACGTGGGAATGGAGCGGCAGCGGCGGGGGAGGGTGGACCCGGAGAACCGTCGGCGCCCCCGCCGCGCGATTCCAGCACGGCATGGTGTTCGACACCGCCCGCGGCGTCGGCGTGCTCTTCGGCGGCTCGACGGTCGATTTCTACAACGGCGAAACCTGGGAATGGAATAGCGCCGGGAGCGGTGCATGGACCATGCGCGTCCCCGGCGGTCCGATATCCCGGTTCAACCACGGAATGACTTACGACGCCGCCCGTGCCGTCGGCGTGCTCTTCGGCGGCATCGCCCGGAGCGAAGACACCGACGAGACCTGGGAATGGAACATGGGGGGTGGACCGAACGGCCAGGGCGCCTGGACCCGTCGCACGCCCAGCGGATCGTCCCCCTCGCCCCGCGACGACCACGCCATGGTCTACGACGCCGCGCGCGCCGTGACCCTCCTCTTCGGCGGCATCCGCAACAACGGCATCACCAACGGCGAAACCTGGCAATGGGACGGCGCCGGAGCCGGCACATGGACCCAGCGGCCCGTCAGCGGCCCTTCGCCCCGCTACGGCCACGACATGGTCTACGACGCCGCCCGCGCCGTGGTCGTTCTTTTCGGCGGCGGCAGCATCTCATTCACGCGCAACAACGAGACCTGGGAATGGGACGGCAACGCCTGGACCATGCGCACCAGCACCGGGCCGTCGCCGCGCGAGCGCCACGCGATGGCCTACGACTCCGCCCGCGCCGTCACCGTCCTCTTCGGCGGCTACACGAGCAGCGGCGTTCTCAGCGACGAAACCTGGGAATGGGACGGCAATGCCTGGAGGGTGCGCAAGGTCGGCGCCGCCCCGGCAGCGCGGTACGGCCACACGATGTCGTACGACTCCGCCCGCGCCGTCACCGTCCTCTTCAGCGGCCTGACCACCGGCAACATCCGCAGCAACGAAACCTGGGAGTTCAACGGCGCCGGCGAGGGAGCATGGACCCTGCGCCTGACCAACGGCCCCGCGCCGCGGAACGCATCGGCCATGATCTACGACGCGGCCCACGGCGCCACGGTTCTTTTCGGGGGCCTCCCCAACGGCGGCGAGACCTGGCAACTGCGCGCGGCGTGCCGCTGCCCCGCCGACTTCAACTGCGACGCCGCCGTGAACTCGGCCGATTTCTTCGAGTACACCGTCGCCTTCTTCGCGCTGGACCCTGCCGCCGATTTCAACCACAGCAGCACCGTCAACTCCCAGGACTTCTTCGACTTCCTCGCGGCGTTCTTCACCGGGTGCTGACTTCTGAAGCCCCCTCCCTGCGGAGGGGGGTGCATCATCGGCCATTCGAGTTCGGGACCAGCCACCGGCCGAGTGGCACGGATGCGGCTTTGCACAACCATGGCGAGCGACACATCCCATCCAAAGCACCCAAGACGCCTTCGTTGGCCCAACCATCTCCCTTGGGGCACAAGAGTCTCGATAACTCCCCCTGCCGGCCTTCGCATCGCGGTCTCCCCGCGAATTAGGCCCGACGGTGCAAGATAGGGGATACCGCATCGCATGACGAGTACGCCGGCCGCTCTGTTGCGGGCAGCGAAACGAACCTGTGATGTTGGGAGACCTCACGATGCACCGAGTCATTCCGTCAGTCCTCGCCGCCCTTGCCACGTTCTGCGGCTCCGCCGCCCTCGCGCAAGGGACAGACCCGTACAACCGCGGCATCGATCCGTTGAGCCTGCGCTACGAGCCATCGCCGTCGGGAGGCGGCGGGACCGGCCACCAGATCGCCGGCGAGCTGATCCTCGACACGGATGGCGCCGTCGGGCGCGACCTGGGTTGCACGCTCAGCGTCTTCGTCAACGGGGCCCTCGCCGCCCCTCCGACCGTGATCAACATCCAGACCAGCCCCACCGGCCAGGCCTGGGGCTGCAACCCGACCTTCTGCGACAACTGCCGCGGTTGGTGCAGGAACTCCTACAACTTCCTCTGCATCTGCATCGTGATCAACCTCCGCCCCGGCCTCCCGGAGATCCCGGGCTTCGCGCTGGAGGTGCCCGAGTTGCACCAGGGCGACTTCGTGATGGTCCGCGCCGATCCGCTTCCGGCGTCCCTCCCCGAGATCGACCTCAGCGACGACCAGGCCGGTTTCGTCGTCGGGCCCCCCTGCCGCGGCGACTTCAACGGCGACGGCAGCCTGAACTCGCAGGACTTCTTCGACTTCGTCACGACCTTCTTCGCGTTCGGCCCATCCGCCGATTTCAACCACGACGGCGCGATCAACTCCCAGGACTACTTCGACTTCATCACGGCGTTCTTCGCCGGCTGCTGACGCCGTCGGGTGGCATCGCCGGGGGGCATGCCTGCGGCTCGGAGCAGGCATGGTTGAGCGAACGAATCGCAACGTAACGTAACGAGCCCCGACCGTCAGGGAGAGGGGGGAGTGGGAGTGGGGGGGGCGGGGTGCATCGTTCGGTGATGCAACCCCGCTCGCTCACGCTCGGGGCTGTTCGAGAACGCACGGGCTCAAGCCATGGTCTGATCAACAGTGGCCGCCATCGGCGCGTTGGTCTTCACGCTCTCGATCCCCTTGTTGCGTGCCGCCTCGGACTCGTACAGCTCACTCTTGCCGATGATCTCATGGTTCGCGGCCTTGAGCACGAAGAACGGCTTCTGGCTCGTCGAGGTCTTCAGCTCGTACCGCACATCGTCCGGCGCGTTCTTCTTCACGCTGGCGATGCCGTTGAGCGCGCTCTCCCGCGCCTTGTACAGTTCGCTGGAGAGGATCGTCTCGCCGTTGCCGGCCTTCAGGTTGAAGTAAAACTCGCCGTTGGTCGCTTTCTTGATCACGAACGTGCTCATAAGTGGGCTCTCCATTGAACGGACGGATATCACAACAACCGGCATCCGGCGCCGCTGCGCCGCCGGGTCATGAGCAAGTGCCGATATGCCGACGCGCCGGGGCGTCGGCGGTGCGTGCGGAAAAAACGCGGCGGGAACAGGACAGGAAAAGATCAGGCCTTGCCCATCAGCTTCCCGGCAAACTCCGTGACCTGCCCCATGAGGCCGGTCTTGCCCCCTTCTCCGGTGAGGTGGCCGAGGATCTGCTGGGCGCCGCCCGCATTATTCTTGATGCTGCTCATCAGCGGCCCCAGGATGCTCTCCAGCCCCACCCGCGCCTTGCCGGGGTCGCCGCCCACGAGCCCCGCGAGCGGGGTCGTGTCCAGTTTCGACGCCACGGTCGACGGCGTCCCGCTCGTCAGCGACGCGAGGTCGAGCTTCCCCCCCTTGAACGCACCCTCTAGGAGCGCGAGCCCTTTCTGCAGAAACCCCCCGGCCTGATCCGGATTGAGGCCGAGCCTCCCGGTCAGCTCCTTCAGGATGCTGTCCTTCGCGCCGGATAACAGTTGCTCGAGCATGGCCTGATCCTCCTTGCTTGGTGAGAGTGAGCGACCCCTCTCCCTGAGGCGGTGTGACCATGAATGAACTTGTATTCTAACTGAAGCGCACGCAGGTGCCTTATAAAATCACGCGCACGCACGAGATTCTTATATCTTCGGAAGAGCACCACGCCTTCATAGGTGGAGCGCGTCACATCTATTTGATCTCGGACCGGCCAAACGGGGGGAGCCATCGCGTTCCGTGCTCTGCTCTCAATGGGGGGGATGACGGGACGCCATGTCCTTGCGAGGAAAAACCGTCAGACGCCTGCCCCGCGGCAGCGGCTCCGGTCGCTTCGCTCTGCGCGAGGAGCACGCCAAAGTCCTGGGGTCGCTCCACATTCATTCTCCTGCACGCATGCCGCACAGGCGCCGCCCCTACGAACCCCGCACAAGAAAAACCGCACAACATGGGGATATCCGTTGCGCCCCCGCCGCGCCGAACGGGCATGTCGTTGCGAGTGGAGGGCTCAACCCTCCTGGCCCCCAGCCCCCCAAGTTTCCAATCCAGTCATTTAGCAAGGAGCGCCCATGAAACGTCCCACCCACCACCATCCCGCCCAGAGCAAGACCGCCCTCGCCGCCTGCCTCCTGATGGCCGCCGGATGGGCCACCTCCGCGGCCCACGCCCAGTGCAACACCAACTTCAACACCGGCCCGATCGTTCCCGCCGGGACCGCCCCCGTCGCCGTCGCCGCGGCGGACTTCAACCGCGACGGCTACACGGACTTCATCACCGCCAACGCGGGCGACAACTCCGTCTCGGTCCTCCTGAACTTCCCCCAGTCTGCCAGCACGACGCTCCTCACCTATCCCGTCGGCGCGACGCCCCTCTCGGTCGCGGTCGGGGACTTCAACGGCGACGGCTACCCCGACATCGTCGCATCGAACTACCTGGACAACACCATCAGTGTCCTGCTCTGCAACGCGGACGCGACGCTCCAAGCCGCGGTTTCCCACGGGGTCGAGGACAGCCCGCGCTCCGTCGCTGTCGGCGACTTCAACCGCGACGGCAAGCTCGACATCGCCGTCACGAACTCCGTCAGTGACTCCGTTTCCATCCTGCTGGGAAACGGTGACGGCACCTTCGCCCCGCAGACAAGCTTCTACGCCTACAACAACCCATACTCGATCGCCATCGGCGACTTCAACGAAGACGGCTTTCCGGACGTCATCTGCACGAACAGCCAGGATAACTACGTGACGATCCTGATCGGAGCGGGCGATGGGACGATGGCGCCAGATCTGCTCTATGCCTATGTTGTCGACAGGCCGGTGCACGTCATCGTCTCCGACTTCGATTGCGACGGCCACCAGGACATCGCCACCGCCAGTTGGTACTTCGGCATCGGCATCCTCTCGACCTTGCGCGGCAATGGCGACGGCTTCTTCCAGGAACCAGTGTACTACACCGTTGGCGTCGGCCCGACCTGCATCGCCGTCGCCGATCTCGACATGGATGGGATCGAAGACCTTGCCGTCTCGAGCTACTACGACTTCAACGTTTCCGTCCTGCGCGGACAGCCCGGGGGCGCCTTCCAGCAGCCGGTCGACTTCCCATCGGCGGACTGGCCGAGGAGCTTTGTGGTCGCCTCCTGCGGCGTCGATTCCGCCCCGGACCTGGTCATCGCCACGGAGACCTTGAACGGTCTGCAGATGAAGTCCAACACCACCATCCGGTGCGACCGCAACCACAACGGCGTCGTGGACACGCAGGACATCGCGGCGGCAACCAGCCGCGACTGCAACGCCGACTCCGTTCCCGACGAGTGCCAGCACCTCAACGGTCCGTCCTTTACCGGCAGCACGTCCCTGTCGTTCAACGGAACGTCCCAGTACGTCGAGGTCCCGAACAGCCAGGCGAACAACCCTACCAGCTTCACGGTCGAGCTATGGACCAGGTACACCGGCACTGTCGAAGACCAGCGGTTCTACGCCCCGCTCACATCGAGATGGGCTCCGGAAGACAACGCGTACCTCACGGGGTACCACTTCTACCGCACCCCGGACAACTACTGGGGTTTCCTGACAGGCGACGGCCTCGGTTCGGGGTGGACGGGTCTCGCGGGCCTACAGGCCGTGCCGAACGCGTGGACGCACCTCGCCGCAACCTACGACAACGCGACGGCCACGACCACGTTCTACATCAACGGCGTGCAGGTCGCCCAGACCACGGGCCCGACGTACTACCCCAATGTGAACGGCCCCCTCCGTATCGGCGCGGGGACCACCGAAACCAACCCGCACTACTTCTTCCAGGGCCAGGTCGATGACGTCCGTATCTGGGGTCACGTCCGCACCGCCGCCGAGATCGCCCTCGCCATGAACGAACGCCTCTCCGGCAACGAGCCCGGCCTCAACACCCTTTACCAGCTCGACGAGGGCAGCGGCGTGACGGCGAGCGACTCCGCCGCGGCGGGCGGCAACGCCATCGGGGACATCAACGGCAAGCCCGGCTGGATCGTCCCGGGCGACTGCCCGCCGCCCCCGTGTCCCGGCGACTTCAACGGCGACGGCTCGCTCAACTCCGCGGACTTCTTCAGCTTCCTCACCGCCTTCTTCTCCCTCGCCCCCAACGCCGACTTCAACCACGACAACACCATCAACTCCCAGGACTTCTTCGCCTTCCTCACCGCCTTCTTCGCCGGCTGCTGAAAACGCCCATCCATATTGCACCTCGTGGCACGGTCAAGCTGCTCTGAGCTTGACCGTGTCCGCGCGCAACAAGGCCTTGCCACGGATCGTGGACACACCGGCCATCAGAGTTTCCGAGGGATACCTACTTGCAGAAGCGCCAGCCCCTCATTCCTGCGATCCGACCCGTTCCGCCTTCTCCGAGCCCGCCATCGCTTCCGGCTTCGGCTCGGGCATCAGGTGCCCCAGGGCCCGGGCCACCAGTTCGCCGCGGCTGGTTGCCTTGAGCTTGCGGTGCAGCGACTTGACGTGGTCGTGGACCGTGTGCTGGCTCCGGTCCAGCTCCCCGGCGATCTCCCGGACTGACTTGCCCATCAGCAGGTGGTTCAGCACCACCTGCTCCTTCTGCGTGAGCCAGTCGCTGCTGGACGTCGGCTGCTCGCCGATCGCCCCGATAAGCTTCCGCGCCATCATCGGCAGCGTCGCGGCCAGCACCAGCGCCGCCTCGCCCGGCAGCATGATGCTGTCCGTGATCCCCACCTCCGCGATCATCAGCCGCTCCGCGACCGGCCCTGGCAGCCCCACCGCGGCGAGCAGCAGCGTCTGGGAGACCGACGGGTCCCAGCGCTTGCCCAGTGCCGTCTGACGCCATGACGCCGGCAGGCCCAACGACTCCGGCGTGCCGATCCGCGTCTTCCACGGTTCGGGCCGCCGCGGCGACCACCCCAGCTCGCGGGCCTGGTCGATCCCGGCACGCAGCGAGGAGAGCACCGAATCGCCCGGATCCACTTGGACGACCGAGGCCGAGGCCGTCGTGCGCCCCACGGTGGTCGTGACTTGGGCGGTGTACGCCCCGGCGACCCCGGTCGCCTCCGGGCGCTGCACGAGCCGCCCGTTCTCGTCCACCTGCCCGATCATGACCATGGCGGTGGTCGCCCGTCCCAGCCCCAGTAGGGCGTTCGCCGCGTGGTCGCACCAGTTCTGCGTTGCCACCCCGGGCATGGCCCCGATCCGTTCCGTGATCTTTACTGCTGCATCGAGCGCTGCCTGCGCGACTTTGATTCCCTCGTTCATGCCGTTCTCCAGCCTGGTTGCCGCCTCCGAGCGTTCATGCCACAAACTTGTCGCTCGGTTCGTGCGGTTGCACTTCCCCTGCGGTCGGAATAAAGAACACGACTTGTCCCCTACCGACCTACCCCGGCATGGGCGGCACCGGGTCTGCTGAGCGTCACACGTTCAGGGTCTCCGCTCAGTTGGCGTATTCACAGTACCCCAAATCACCCCATTCTTCCATCGAAACGTGTCAAGATGCGTAAAGGAATCTTCAAAAAAGGGGGTATGGAGTGACTGTAACGCTTTTAACCCCAATGGCTTGCATGCAAGTCCAAAATCGGGTGTTTCTGGGAGCGAAACCACTTCTCGGACGCGATAAAACACACGATTTTAGAGATTCTGCCGCACCATGTCTATCCTTTGATCCTTTTTCACGGGAACCCGTCTTCCCGATCGTGGTGGCGGAAAACAGCTCGACCCACTCGTTCAAGGACCTTGCATGCCTTCACAACACGGGTCCGGCACACCGTCAGGGTGGCACCAAGCCGGACGCGACGATTCGCAGAGTCGATCGCCGCGAGTTGTCATCATCGGCGCCGGCCCCACAGGGTTGGGTGCCGGATACCGGCTCAAGGAGCTGGGGTACACGAACTTCCACATCTATGAGCGGCACCCGTACATCGGGGGGCTGGCCCACAGCTTCACCGACGACCACGGCTTCACGTGGGACATCGGCGGGCACGTGATGTTCAGCCATTACACGTACTACGACCAGTGCTTCGAGAAGCTGATGGGGAACGAGTTCACCCTCAACAACCGCGAGTGCTGGGTGCGGATGTTCGACACGTGGGTCCCTTATCCGTTCCAGAACAATGTCCGCTACCTCCCGACACAGGTCGCCTACGAGTGCCTCTCGGGGCTCATCAAGGCCCAGACGGGCCAAGGGAAGATCAAATCCCCGGCGATCGCGAAGAACTTCGGCGAGTTCATCGACGCGGTTTTCGGCGAAGGGATCGCGGAACACTTCATGCGCCCGTACAACTTCAAGGTTTGGGCGTGTGAACCGGAGTTGATGAACAAACAGTGGATCGGGGAGCGGGTGGCGGTGCTGGACATCGACCGGGCCCTCAAAAATGTGGTTCTCCAGCAGGACGACTTCGGGTGGGGGCCCAACAACCGCTTCAAGTTCCCCCTGCGCGGGGGGACCGGCGAGTTCTACAAGCGGTTCGGGCCCGAGTTGGAAGGGCATGTTTCCCTCAATAAAGCCGTGAAATCGATCAATATCGATCGAAAAGAGGTTGTTTTCGGCGATGGATCGATCGAACGCTACGACATTCTCATCAGCGCCATGCCGTTGGACGTCCTGTGCCGCGACATCCTGATCGAAGAGCAGCAGCCGGCGAGCGTCCGGCGCGACGCGTCGGCCGAGAACTTCGACCTGGGCCGGATCAGCGCCACCGCGTCGCGGCTGCGTCACTCTGCCGGCTATATGGTGGGGATCGGTCTCAAGAGCCGCGCCCCCGGCGCCGGCACGCCGGACACGAAGAGCTGGATGTACTTCCCGGAGGAGAACTGCCCCTTCTACAGGGCGACGTACTTGAGCAACTACTCGCCGCACATGACTCCGGACAAGGATAACTTCTATTCGTTCCTGTGCGAGGTGAGCGAGAGCGAGTTCAAGCCGACCCCCGGGCGCGGCGGCCAGGACAATGATGCCGTCATCGACGACGTGATCCGCGGCCTGGAGAACACCGGCATGCTCCTCCCCGGCGAGCGGGCGAACATCGTCAGCCGCTGGTGCTACTACGCGGACTACAGCTACCCGACGCCGACGGTGGACCGCGACGAGGTCCTGGCCGAGGTGATCCCGTGGCTGGAGCAGCGCGACATCTACAGCCGCGGGCGGTTCGGCATGTGGAAGTACGAGGTCTCCAACACCGACCATTCGCTGATGCAGGGCGTCGAACTCGTCAACCGTCTGCTGAAGGGCGAGCCGGAGACGACCATCGGCATGACGTACCGGAGCACGGAGGACGGGCGCCAGGCCGCGATCCACGAGCGGTCGGCGGTCGCGGGCAGCGGGGAGAAGCGACTCGCTGTCCCGGCGACGCCCGAGATCATCGTGCGGACCCGGGCCGTCGGCCTTTCCAGCACAGTGGGATCCGAAGCTTGGAATTCACGTGACTTGAAGTCGCGGC
>JADMIO011374078.1_pt1 | contig 27342 bp, 19 predicted proteins | sample 8958161 | NCBI WGS metagenome assembly JADMIO01 (sample SAMN16585339, study PRJNA669376) | soil metagenome | isolation source: Crop rotation soil | place: USA: Cullars Rotation, Alabama | collected 2011
GATCCGCCGCTACTCCGACCACGTGGTCGAAATTCCCGACGTGCCCGAGCCCTTGCAGCCGCTGCTGAGCGTCGTGCCGCTGCAGCTTTTGGCGTATCACGCCGCCGTCACCCGCGGCTGCAACGTCGACAAGCCGCGCAACCTCGCCAAGAGCGTGACGGTCGAATAGTCGAATAAACGCCGCCAAAATCAGCCGGTAGTGAAGTTAGCCGCGCGGCTCCCCCGCCGCGTAGCGCTCCATTCCATCGACGCCGTTTTGCAACCGGAGGCCGAGGCGATGCCCTGTCTGAAGCGTTTGAAGCGTTTGATTCCGCCGTGCGTTGTGCTCGTTTTGTGCGCCCTTGGCGCCCTGCTGCCCGCCGCTCCCTCGACCGGCACCGCTCCCGCGGCTCCCGCCGCCCCGCCCGCCAGCCGGGGCGCCATTCCCCAAGCCTCCAACAACGAGCTCCAGCAGCTCGCCCGTCGCGCCGGCGAAGCCCTGCGCGCCAAGCGCTACGACGAAGCCGAGACTGTCTATCTGCAGATCCTCAAGCTCGTCCCGGACGGCGTCAACTCGCTCTACAACATGGCCTGCGTGCAGGCCCTCAAGGGCAACGAGGACTCGGCCTTGGATTACCTCGAGCAGGCGTTCAAGGCCGGCTACTCCAACTTCAACCACATGCAGCGCGACAAGGACCTCGAAAGCCTGCGCGAGCTGCCCCGCTATAAAGGCCTGCTCGAGAAGAAAGAAGAGTTTTACAAACTCGCCGGCCAGCGCACGCTCGCCAAGCTCAAGAACCGCTTCGGCGAGGGCTACCTCTACGCCGTCGACGACGAGAACAAACTCATCTTCGCCACCAACAGCGACCAGCCGACGCTCGAACTGCTCAAGCGCTCGCTGCTGAAGCAGGCCCGCAGCCAGTGGCAGACGGTTTTCGAAAACAAACCCGAGGAATACATCGCCGTCATCCTCCCCACCGGCGCCGACTACAAAAAGATGCAGCCCAACCCCTCCATCAAAGGGGTTTACTACCACGAAAGCCGCACCCTGATTTCCGAAAGCATGGGCACGGTGATGACCCACGAATTCACCCACGCGATGCACTGCGGCGACATCAGCCGCCTCGGCCAGTCGCATCCCGTGTGGCTCATGGAAGGCATGGCGGTGCTGTTCGAATCCGCGTCCTACGAAGGCGAGATGCTCGTTCCGCGCGACAACTGGCGCTTCCCCAGCGTGCAAGGCGCCGTGAAGCGCGGCCGGCACGTGCCGCTGGACCGCATGTGCAAAATGCCCCAGCCGGAGTTCATGAAACAGGCCGGACTGCTCTACGGCCAGGCCGGCTGCGTCATGATGTATTTCCACGATCAGAAGCTGCTGAAAAAGTTCTTCAAGACCTACAAGGAAACCTACGCGAAGGACAAGAGCGGCATCCTCGCCATGGAAACGGTCTGCGGAAAGAAGATCACGCAGATCGAAAGCGACTGGAAAGCGTGGGTGCTGAAGCGCTCCGTGCCGCTGGTCGGACGCGGCCAGGACACCGGCGCCCTGGGCGCGACCTTCGCCCAGGCCGAGGAGGGCGTGCGCGTCGAACGGCTCGTGCCCGACGGCGCGGCCGACAAGGCGGGCGTCGAAGTCGGCGACATCGTCCTGGCCATCGACGGTCAGGAACCGAAGGACACCAACTCCGCCATCGCCATGCTCAAGAATTTCCGAGTCGGCGAGCTGATCAAGCTGAAAGTCCACCGCGGCGAGGACATCACGCAGGAAATCGAAGTGAAGCTCGGCGCCCGCAAGTGACCGCGCCGCCGCGACATGAAGTGCGATGCAATCCGCGCACGGCGCTTGGGTCGTCGACGCGCGTCCGGCGTGACTACAATCGGCCGATGATCGTTGCCAACGTTGCCCCTACAAGGACATCCGCGATGAAACGTCTTCTTCCGGCGATCGCACTCCTGTTCCTGGCCCTGGCCACTCTTTCGCACGCCGCGCCCAACGCCCCGCGCAATACGCCCACCCCGCCCGCGACCAAACCCGCCGCCGAAGACGTCAACGGCCCCACCTTCGGCCAAAACCCGGAGTACGTGAAGCTCACGCGCAAATCGATGGAGCAACTGCAGGCCAAGAAGTGGGATGAGGCCGAAGCCACCCTGGAACAGCTCATCAAGCAGTTCCCCGACAGCGTCACGAATCTCTACAACATGGCCTGCGTCCAGGCCCTCAAGAGCCGCTCCGAACCGGCGATGGACTACCTCGAGAAAGCCATTCAAGCCGGGTACACCGACTTCGCCCACATGGAGCGTGACAACGATCTGGACAGCCTGCGCGACACGGCCCGCTACAAGGCGCTGGTGGCGCGCAAGGAGGAGATCCGCAAGGAAGCGGTGCAGCGCACCCTCGCCCGACTGAAAAAACGCTTCGGCGAAAATTACATGTACGAGGTCGACGAGCAGGACAAGCTCATCTTCGCCACCAACACCGACGCCTCCACCCTCGAAGCCCTCAAGCACGCCCTCATCAAGCAGGCCCGCGCCCAGTGGAAGCAGATCTTCGACCACCAGCCCGACGAATACATCGCCGTCGTGCTTCCTACGCCCGGCGACTATCGCCGCATCGTGCCCAACCCCGGCGTGCTCGGCTTTTACAACCACGAAAACCGCACCCTCATCTCCAACACCCTGGGCACCGTGATGACCCACGAGTTCACCCACGCCCTGCACTGCGGCGACTTCGGCCACCTCGGCCAAGATCATCCCATCTGGTTGATGGAAGGCATGGCGGTGCTTTGGGAATCCTCTTCGTTCGAGAATGGCCTGCTCGTGCCGCGCGACAACTTCCGCTTCCCCAACGTGCAAAACCTGGCCCGTAAGATGCAGCACGTTCCCTTCGACAAAATGTTGAAGATGCCGCAGGACCAGTTCACCAAAAACGCCAACCTGTGCTACGGCCAGTCGGGCGCAATGCTCTACTGGCTGCACGAGCAGAAGCTGCTGAAGAAGTTTTACAACACCTTCAAGGCGACCTACGAGAAGGACAAGACCGGCGGGCTGGCGCTGGAGCAGACGCTGGGCAAGAACCTCAAGCAGATCGAGGCGGACTGGGTGCGCTGGACCGTCAAGCACGCCGCCGCCCCCGTCGCCATGGGCCGCGACCACGGAGCCATGGGGATCATCTTCGCCCAAGCGGAAGACGGCATTCGCATCGACCAGGTCATGAACAACAGCCCCGCCGCCAAGGCCGGCCTGAAGGTCAACGACCTGCTGCTCGCCATCGACGAAACCGAGCCGAAGGACGCCAATTCCGTCTTGCCCATGCTGAAAAACTACCGCCCCGGCGAAGTGATCAAACTGAAGTTGAAGCGCGGCGACGAAGAAATCGAAGTGGAGCTCACGCTCGCGCCGCGCTGAACCGACGGCCTGCGACGCGCGCCTGCCAAAGCCCGGGAAGCAACCCCGGGCTTTTTCATTGCGTCATTTCCCGATGCAGAACGCGCCGAATATTCGCCCCAGCAGTTCATCCGGCGAAACCCGTCCCACGATCCGCCCCAGCGCCTCCAGCCCCTCGCGCAATTCCATCGCCAGCAGCTCCGCCGACGTGGAGCGCGCCAGTCCCCGCGCCCGCTGCAACGCCGCGCGGCAATGCGCAATCGCCTCCAGATGCCGCGCGTTCAGGGCCAGCGTCGAACCGTCGATCTGCGCAAACGCCAGCTTCTGCATTCGCTCCCGCAGTTTCTGCAGCGTTTGCGGCCGATGCGCGCTCACGTGAACCGTCCGCTGCGAATCCGCAGGTGCGTCCGGCCGCAAATCCACCTTGCTCACGACCGTCAGATCCGCCTCGCGCCCCACCTCCAGCGCCGCTCGCGCATCGGTGGCGTCGCGCACCAGCATCACCACATCCGCTCCCTGCACCGCCGACAGCGCCCGCGCGTGCATTTGCGCTGCGATGGTGTCGTCGGCAACCCGCTCCTCCAACCCCGCCGCGTCCAGCACCCGCACCATCCCGCTGGCCAGCGCCACCTCCGCCGAGAGCACATCGCGTGTCGTCCCCGCCTCCGCCGAAACCACCGCCCGCGCCTGGCCGCTCAGGGCGTTGAGCAGCGTGCTTTTGCCGGCGTTGGGACGGCCCACCAGCACAAACGTCGGTTCGTGCGCCAGCCGCTCGAAGCGCGCGCTGTTTCCCACCAGATCTGCGAGCATCCCTTCCACGCGCCCCAATCGTTCCTCGATTTCGTCGGCCGACAGAAACGTCACGTCCTCCTCGACGAAATCGATCCCCACCTCCACCAGCGCCAGCGTCTCGGCGATCGATTCCATCGCCGGCCGCACGCGCCTGGACAATTCCCCCGCCGACAACTGCCGCGCCGCCCGCAACTCCGCCTCGCCGTGGGCGTGAATCGTCGCTGCGATCCCCTCGGCCTCGGTCAGGTCCATCTTGCCGTTGAAATACGCCCGCGCCGAAAACTCCCCCGCCTCCGCCGGCCGCGCCCCGCGCGCGACGATCTCCTGCAGCAGCATCCGCGCCAGCAGGGCATTGCCCGGCACGTGCAGCTCCACCATGTCCTCGCCGCTGTAACTGCGCGGCGATTGGAACCGGTACACCCACGCCCCCACCTTCATTCCCGCCACGGCGATGCGCGTGCGATACGCCGTGCTACACCCGGAGGCTTCCGCCATCGCCTCCGCAATCGCAAAGGAATCCGGCCCGCTCAATCGCACGATGGCTCGCGCCGCCGCCCCGGGCGCGCTGCCGATCGCCACGATGGTGTCGCCGGAGTGCATGGTTCAATCGTAGCGTGCCCGCGCGCATAAAACATCGGAGCCCCGCAGGCGCCTGCGGGGCTTCGGATTCGATTCTCACGTTGGACTCGCGGACGCTTGGACGATCAGGACTTGCGGCGGTTCTTGTCCTGCTCCTTGCGAAGCTCATCCGCCTTCGACTGCAGATCCGCCAGCCACTGCGCCAGCCCGCCGCGCTTCGCTTCCTTCTTCGGGGAATCCTTAGTCGACTTTTTTTTCGAGCCGGCGTCCACCAGCACCTTTCCCGCCTTCTCCGCTTCCTCGCGCTGCTTGATGTGGTCGCGGATGATCTTGCTCTCGATGATTCCGATCGTCGTGCTCGTCAGGATGTACAGGTTCAACCCGCTCGGGCCGGTGTAGAGCATGATCGGGAACAGCAGCGACATCCACTGCATGATCTTCTGCTGCTGCTCCTGCTCCGGCGTCGCCGCCACCGGCTTGGGCTGCATCTTGTATTGAATCCAGAACACCACCGCCATCAGAATCGGCAGCAGGTTCAGTGCGTCGACGTGGATGAACCACAGGTGAAACGGATTCTTCAAGACGAACAGGTGATCCGGCTGCGACAAGTCCTTGATCCAGGTGAAGCCCCACAGGAACGACGCGTGCCGCAGCTCGAAGGTCGTCTGCAGGCTCTGCCACAGCGCGATCCAGATCGGCATCTGCAAAAACATCGGCAGGCATCCGAAGATCGGCGTCATGCCCTGTTCGCGGATCAGCTCCGCCTGCAGCCGCTTCAATTCGTCCGGGTCGTCGGCGTACTTCTTCTTCAGCCGCTCCATCTCCGGGCCGATCTTGGCGAACTTGCTCATCGAAATCTGCGAGCGCTTGGTGATCGGGTGCAGCAGCCCGCGCACGATGCACACCAGCAGGATGATCGCCAGGCCCCAGTCGAACACCAGGTAGTTGTGGAAGAACCGCAGCATCCCCACCAGGCCGTTGATCAGCCAGTCGAAGGTGCACCAGGCGCACGGCCCGGAGGTGAACACCAGGATCTGGTCGTAGCCGCGCGGATGCGTGGAAAACGCCTCCGTCTGCAGGATGTCGCGCAGCTTGGGGCCCAGGAACACGCTCAGCGGCAGCCGCGCCTGCGCCCCGGGCGCCAGCGTCGCGTCGGCGGTCTGGAATTCGATCGCCACGTGACGCTGCACCGGCTCGGCCGACGGATTCAGCGCGATCGCCTTGGCGGACGCCAGCGGCAGCGTGTTGTTGGGCAGTTCCCCCCGCACCAGCGAATCGAAATACGCGCTGGTCGTTCCCGCCCACAGCAGCGGGAAGTTCTTCTCGTGCTTGATCTCCTTTTCCTTCTCCTTGTCGCTCAATTCCGTGATCAGGAATTTGGTACTGACCACGTTCTGCTGATGATCGAACCCGGCCGCGACGTACACCATGTCGTTGCGGTTTTCCGCGTGCGGCGCGTTGGTGCCGTTGAACACCAGCTTCGCCGTCAGCGGTTGCGATCCCACGTTTTCCAGCGTGTACACCACCGCCACTTCGTACGCCTCGCCGTTGGGCTTTTTCACATCCTTCGCCGTTGCGATGGTGTAGGCCTTGCGGATGCGCAACACCGGCGCGTTCGTCGCCGATTCGACGATGGCCAGCGAATACGTCGCCGCGTTTTCGCCCGCGCCCGGTTCCAGCGCCCAATTGGCGCCGCTCAGGTCCACGCTCGTGCCGTTGACGATCGCCGCCCGGGTGGCCAGCGCCGGGTCGAGCGGCGAGTTGTCGTTGTAGGGTTGCTGAAAAATGTACGGCTCTTTCGAGCGCGCGTCCTTCAGAAAGCGGTTGAGCGTCACCGATTCCAGCGCCGCCCCCTGCGGCCGAATCGACACCCCCAGCACGTAAGGCGAATCCTTCGCCGTCGAGCCGAGCTGCACGCTCATGCCCGTCCCGCCTTCATAGCGATAGCGTCCGGCGCTGATCGCCGGCGCGCTGGCCACCGGCGCGGGTCCCGCCTGCTGCGTCGCCGGCACGCCCGGAACGCCTTGCGTGCTCGCCGTTTGCGTGGCGGCCTCTTGCGTGGCGGCGGCCGCCTGCGTCGCCGCGGCGCGCTCCGTCGCGGCGCGCTCCGCCGCCTGGCGCTGCTCCCACTGCTGCTTTTCCCCCGGCAGCCACCAGTTGTTGCGCTTCGCCAGGTACTGCGTGAACCACATCCAGCCCAGCAGCAGCGCCATCATGGCGACCGTCAGCTTGATCATCCGCTTATCCATTCAATTCCTTCTTCGTATGCCCCCGCGTCATCGCTCGCCGCAACCGCTCGCCGCAAACCGTCGCCGACGCACGCTTGCGTCTCACCGTCCATCCCGCAACCGCGTCCCCAGAAAATTGTCCAGCTCCTCGATCGCCAGCACCTTCTTGACCGTCGTCTCCACGTCGTACGCGATGCGCACGAACTCCACGGTGTTGTCGTTGAGGATCACGAAGCTGCTGCGCGGATCGCGATCGCGCGGCTGGCCCACGCTTCCGACGTTGATGACCGCCTTCTCATCCGCCAGCTCAAACTTCTGATCCAGCTCGTCGGGGCTGTAAAAATCCGGCCCCTCCAGAAACACCCCCGGCACGTGCGTGTGCCCCACGAAGCAGATCTTCTCGAAGCGCTCGAAGATGCTCACGAACTTGCCCGGGTTGGTGTAAATGTCGTCGGGAAAGATGTATTCGTTGATCGGCCGCCGCGGCGAGGCGTGCACGCCCAGAAACTGGCTGGTGCGCACCCGCACCGGCAGGTTGCCGACGAATTTCCACCGCGCCGCCCGCCGCTCCGCGTCCGGATCGTTTTCGAAACACGAGCGCGTCCAGAAACACGCCTGCTCGGCGCCGGCGTTGAAGTTGAAGGGCTCGTAAAACACCGCAAAATCGTGATTGCCCATCAGGCTCGTCTTGCAGCGCTCGCGCACCAAGTCGAAGCACTCCATCGGATTGGGCCCGTAGCCCACCACGTCGCCCAGGCAAATGATGTCCTTGACGCCGCGGCGCTCGATCTCCTCGAGAACCGCCTGCATCGCCTCCAGGTTGGCGTGGATGTCGCTGATGATCGCAAGCATGATGGACGCCGACTCGCTCCGCGTGGCCGTTTCCGATAGACGAGCGAAAACCCCACCGGGCGAGAGTCGAGTGATGGTAAGGATGCGTGCCAAACCCGTCAAATACGCAAACTCCTCGCTTTTATAACCGGCGGCGCGGCGTGCTCTGTACCGTCTTGGCCGTTGGCTGTACCCTCACCCTCGCCCATGAACAGAACCGTCGGAATCAGTTTGCTCGGCTGCGGCGTGGTCGGTGGGGGGGTCGTCAAAATCCTGCGCGAACAGCGCGACCTGCTGCGCCAGCGCACCGGCCTGGACTTCGACCTCCGCCACGTCGTCGTGCGCGACACCTCCAACCCGCGCCGCGCCGACCTGCCCCTCACCACCGACGCCGCCGCTGCCCTCAACGACCCGCAAACCCAGATCGTCGTCGAGCTGATCGGCGGAACCGCCGCCGCCGGCGATTACGTGCAGCAGGCCCTGCGCGCCGGCAAACACGTCGTCACCGCCAACAAGAGCCTCCTCTCGCGCAGCGGCCCCGACCTCTTCGCCCTCGCCCGCAAGCACAACGTCTGCATCGCCTTCGAAGCCAGTTGCGGCGGCGGCATCCCCATTATCAACGCCATCGCCCAGGGCCTCGTCGGCAACCGCATCGACGCCCTCATCGGCATCGTCAACGGCACCTGCAATTTCATCCTCACCCAGATGACCCGCCACGGCTGGACCTACGACGCCGCCCTCAAGGAAGCGCAGTCGCTGGGCTTCGCCGAGCGCGACCCCACCCTCGACGTCTCCGGCCGCGACGCGGCGCAAAAGCTCGCCCTGCTCGCCGGCCTCGCGTTCAACGTCCGCGCCGGCGAACAGGACATCCACGTCGAAGGCATCGATCGCCTGCAGGATTCGGACATCAAGCTCGCGTCCGAGCTGGGCTACATCATCAAACTGCTCGCCATCGCCGAGCGCTTCGGCGACGAAATCTCCCTGCGCGTCCATCCCACCCTCTTGCACAAGGACGACGTCCTCGCCGACGTCGGTGGCAGCTTCAACGCCATCAGCCTCTACGGCCACGCCCTCGGCCACGCCCTCTTTTACGGCCGCGGCGCCGGCCAGATGCCCACCGCCAGCGCCGTCGTCGCCGATCTCGTCGGCGTCGCCATGGGTGTCACGCCCCTGGCCTTCCAGCAGCTGCAGATCTTCCCCGACTCCGCCGCCCCCGCCCGCGTGCTTCCCTTCCATCAGCTCCAGTCGCGCTACTACCTGAGGCTCATGGCCCGCGACGAGCCCGGCGTGATGGCCCAGGCCGCCCGGGTCCTGGGCGAAAACAAAATCTCCCTCTCCGCCATCCTTCAGCACGAAGTCAACGACGGCGCGTTCGTCCCGATCGTCATCACCACCCACCGCACCACCGAAGGCCAGGTCCAATCCGCTCTCAAGACCATCAACGCACTGCCCATCGTCAAGGAACCGACCATGTGCATCCGCATCATCGATCTGCCCCAGGAATTCGCCGGAAGCTGAATCATGAAATACGCCATCATCATCCCCGACGGCGCCGCCGACGAACCGCTGAAGGAACTGGACGGCAAAACCCCCATTGAAGCGGCGCGCACGCCCAACATGGACTGGATCGCGCAGCACGGCCGGCAAGGCGTCGCCCGCACCGTGCCCGAGGGCTTCGAATCCGGCAGCGACGTCGCGACCATGTGCCTTCTGGGCTACGACCCGGCCGTCTACCACACCGGCCGCGCCCCGCTCGAGGCCGCCGCCCAGCGCATCCCGCTCTCCTCCAGCGACTGGGTCTTCCGCTGCAACCTGGTCACGGTCGTCGACGGCATCATGAAAGACCACTCCTCCGGCGGCATCACCGACGCCGAAGCCCGCCAACTGCTCGATGCCCTCTCCAACGACCTCAAACTCCCCAACGCCGAGTTCCACTACGGCGTCAGCTACCGCAACCTGCTGATCTTCCGCGGCGGCGCCCACTTCGACATCACCACCAAACCCCCCCACGAATTTCCCGAAGAACCCACAAGCAAATACCTCCCGCGCGGTCACGGCGCCGACGTCCTCAACAAAATCATGTCCCGCTCCGCCGAGCTGTTCGCCCATCATCCCATCAACGCCGCCCGCCGCGCCAAGAACCTCAACCCCGCCACCCAAACCTGGCTGTGGGGCCAAGGCCACGCCCCCAACCTCCCCAAGTTCATCGACCGCTTCGGCGTGAAGTCCGCCGCCATGATCACCGGCGTCGATCTGCTGCGCGGCCTGGCTGTCCTCCTCGGCTGGGACATTTTGAACGTCGAAGGCATGACCAGTTTCCACGACACCGACTACGCCGGCCAAGGCAAAGCCACCGCCGCCGCCCTCGACCAGTACGACCTGGTCTTCTCCCACATTGAAGCCCCCGACGAAGCCAGCCATCAAGCCGATTGGAAGACCAAGATCGCCTCCATCGAGCACATCGATCGATACGTGGTGGGCCCGGTCCTGGAAAAACTGAAAACCTTCCCCGACTGGCGCATCATGGTCCTCCCCGACCACCCGACCAACATCGCCACCCGCAAACACGGTTACGCCCCCACCCCGTTTGAAATCGCCGGCTCAAACATCCAACCGCAAAACCCCGCCCCCTACGCCGAGCGCCACGCCGCGCAAGGAACCCGAATCGAAAAGGGCCACGAACTGATGAGCCACTTCCTCAAGAACTGACCTCACCCCATCCCCTCCATCGCCTCCGCCGCCGTGACTTTGCGATCCGCCGTCTTCGTCGGCATCAGCATCGTCGCCCCGACCGCCAGCACCGCCACCACCAGCATCCCCGCGAAAATCCAGATCGAGCCGTGGCCGATCATCCGCGCGATCTCCGTCGCGTGCTCGCCGCTCAGCGCCGAATCCGAGCGCCCGCTCAACACCTTCGCCGGCGTGATGCCCAGCGCCTCCAGCCGCTGCATCTGCGGTCCCGCATCCACCTTGAACAGCGTCCAGAGCAATCCGATCCCCAGCGCCCCGCCCAGCGTGCGGAAAAACTGCAGGTTCGCCGTCACCACCCCGCGATGCTTGAAGCTCACCGCCTCCTGCGCCGCCACGATGTAGCTGAACGACGCCCACCCGAATCCCAGCCCCGTGATCGACAACACCGCCACGATCAGCCATAGCGGCGCGCCCGCGATCGCGCAAATCAGCAGCCCCAGAAAGCTCGCCACGATGAACACCGCCCCCAGCGTCCCCGTCCAGCGAAACCCCCAGCGCAGCATCATCCGCGGCGCCAAGAACGCCGCGATCGACCAGGTCAAAAACACCGGCGTGATCGCCATCGCTGCCCCGCCCGCGCCCGTTCCGCGCCCGGCCTGCATGTACAGCGGCACGTACGTTTCAAACCCGAACAGCGCCACGCCCATCAACCCCATCCCCACCATCGCCGGCCCGATGGCGCGGCGCATCATCAGTTCCGGCGGCATGATCGGATGCGCCGCCCGCCGCTCGTTGACCACAAATCCGACGATCAGCACCGCCGACGCGATCGCCGTCGCCGCCACCAGCCAGTTGTTGTTCCCACCGCTCTCAAGCATCGACGCCACCGCCAGCAATCCCACCGAGCCCAGCGCCAGCGTGATCACGCCGGTCAGGTCCAGATCCGTCGGGTGCGTCTCTTCCTGATCGCGGTACTTCCACATCAACACCGCCATCGCCAACAACCCGAATGGCAGGTTGACGTAAAACACCGACCGCCACCCGATGGTCTGCACCAACAGCGACCCCAGCGGCGGCCCGACCAGCGCCGCCCCGCCCCACACGAAACTGAACAGCCCCTGGATCCGCGCCCGCTCCAGCAGCGTGAAAATGTCGCCCAAAATCGTCAGCACCACCGGCATGATCCCGCCCGCCCCCAGTCCTTGAAACCCGCGGCAGACGATGAGCGTCGTCATGTTCCGCGACATCGACGCCGCCACCGAGCTGATGGAAAACAGCGCGATGGCGAACAGAATCACGCGCTTGCGCCCCAGCACATCCGCCAGCCGCCCGTACAGCGGCATGCTCACCGTCAGCGCCAGCAGGTAAATCGCCGCCACCCACGAATAATGCTCAAACCCCTTCAAATCCAGGATGATCGTGGGCATCACGGTGCTGGTCACCGTCTGCTCCATCGACGCCAGCCCCATCACCAGCATCAGCGCCGCCGTCACGTAGCGCCGGTCCATTTTCGGCGCCGCCGTTTCCGTCGAAAGTTGGGGTTCGGCTCGATCCAAGGTCGAAACAGATTAGGCGCTTGTGCCACGCGCTTCCAGCCCGCGCCGCGGCAGGGGGTTCACGCGCCCGCCCGTTCCAACTGGCATGCGCCGCCGCCTCCACTATAATCCCCGCTTCGCATGGGCCTGATCGTGCAAAAATTCGGCGGAACCAGCGTCGCCGACGCCGAGCGCATCCATCGCGCCGCCCGTCGCATCGTCGCCGCCAAACAAGCGGGCAATCAAGTCGTCGTGGTCGTCTCCGCCATGGGCCACGCCACCGACGAGCTCATCGCGCTGGCGAAAAAAGTCTGCGAAAATCCACCTAAGCGCGAAATGGACCAGCTCCTCGCCACCGGCGAGCAGGTCACCATCGCCCTCATGGCCATGGCCCTGCACGACCAGGGCCACGACGCCATCAGCTTCACCGGCGGGCAGATCGGGCTCGTCACCGACAACGCCTTCTCCAAGGCCCGCATCCAATCGATCAACGAACAGCGCGTCCACGACGAGCTGAACAAAGGCAAGATCGTCATCGTCGCCGGCTTCCAGGGCGTCACCCCCGACGGCCACTATACCACCCTCGGCCGCGGCGGTTCCAACGCCACCCTCGTCGCCCTCGGCGCCGTTTTGAAAGCCGACGTCTGTGAAAACTTCACCGACGTCGACGGCATCTTCACCGCCGATCCGCGGATCGTCCCCAACGCCCGCAAAATCGACCGCATCAGCTACGATGAAATGCTCGAGCTCTCCGGCCTGGGCGCCTCGGTCCTCCAGACCCGCGCCGTGGAGTTCGCCAAGAAGTACGACGTGAAACTCCACGTGCGCAACAGCCAGAACGACAGCGAAGGCACCTGGATCGTCGCGGAGACCCAAACCATGGAACACATTCTCGTCTCGGGCGCCGCCCTCAAGAAAGACCTCACCCGCGTGACCATCAAGAGCGTCCCCGATCGCCCCGGCGTCGCCGCCAAGATCTTCATGGACATCGCCGCCGCCAACATCATGGTCGACGACATCATCCAGAACGTCATGGACGACAACACCGCCAACATCAGCTTCACCGTCGAGCACGGCGACCTGCACGACATCAAGCCCGTCGTCGACCGCATGGTCAAGGAATTCGGCGGCAAGACCGCCGCCACCTACCACGCCGACATGGCCAAGATCAGCGTCGTCGGCGTCGGCATGAAGACTCACACCGGCGTCGCCCAGCGCATGTTCAAGGCCCTGGCCGACGCCAAGATCAACATCCAGAACATCACCACCAGCGAAATCAAAATCAGCTGCATCATCGACAAGCAGGACGGCAACAAAGCCCTTCAACTGGTCCACGACGCGTTCGATCTCGGCGCCACGAAGTGATGCGACCGATACAACGCGATCGCTCCCCGCTCCCCCAACGGCCACCCGCAAGCACACGAACACCGAAGCCCAGGCAAGCAACGCCTGGGCTTTCTTATTCACGACTCATTCCGACCCGCGCCCTTCCTTCCCCTCCTCGCCGATGTCCGCGCCTTCGACGCGCCCCAGCCGGTGCGCCCGATCCTTGCGATCCGCCGGATCGGCATCGCCGCTCTCCAGATCGCGCTCAATCGGCGCCTCGTCGCTCCTCCCCTTGCTCTTCGACGCCTTGTTCGCCGTGCCCTTCGACGTTCGCTCGGTCCGTCGATCCCTCGACGGTTCCTTTGATGGATTGTTGCGTTTCATGATCGGCTCCTTCATCGCCCGGTTGCGCCAGCAACCGATCCGACGACTCCGCCGACGGTTCCAACGTCTGCTCCGCCGCTTCGTCGCCCCGGTTCATGCGCTCCAAGCGCTCCGCCACCTCTTCTTTCGCCTCCGATTGACCGGCCGCGAGCTCTTCATCCGCTTCCACTTTGCCATCGGTCATATCCGGCGGCATCTGCGAGCGATTCTGCCCCTGGTCCCCCAAAAACGTGCTGCCGCCGCGTTCCACCTCCCGGCTGCCGGGATCGAAAATGCTGCGCGTCATCGGAAGCTCCTTTCAAAACCCGCCAAACTGAACTGCAACCCCCATACCACGGGCGCACCCCTCCCCTGCGTTAATCACGCAATTCATGCAATTAATGAATTTCCCACCCGCAATCAGCAACCCATTCTACGGCATCATCCCCGGCGGCAGCCCCATTTCGCTCGCCGCTTTCTGCATTTCCTGTCGCATCAGTTCCGCCGCCCGCGACTGCGCCCCATGCACCGCCGCGATGATCACGTCCTCCAGCATTTCCGTGTCATTCGGATCGACCTTCTCCTTGTCGATGTGCAGCTTCACCAGCTCCATGCGCCCGTTCACCGTCGCCTGCACCATTCCCCCGCCCGCGTCGGCCGTCACCTGCTTCTTGCCCATCTCCTCCTGCATCCTTTTCATCTGCTCCTGCATCGCCTGCGCCCGCTGCATCAGCCCCGACAAATCCCCCAGGTTTTTTGGATCGAACATCGACATGATCACTCCGGCTCGTGTTGCTTCTGGTTCCGTCGCTACTCGTTCACTCTTACAATCTGCGCGCCAAGCTCGCTCATCAACGCCGCCACCAGCGGCTCCTTGCTCATCTCCGCGATCTGCTCGGCCGTCGGCCGCGCCGGTCCCATCGGCACGTTCATCGGCGGCGCCGGCTCGCGCACGGGCGCCCGCCCCGCCTGCGGCCGCGGCGCTTCCCGCCCCGGCGCAACCGCCGGTGCGGCCGCCGTTGCGACCGTCGCAGCGGACGCGGGCGCTTCCGCCACGGCCGTCGCCGCTTCGTTCACCTCGAATTTCACGCCCAGACTCCGCCCCGTGATGCTCGACAGCGCCTTCACGATCACGTCGCGCTTGCCGTTGTTCTGCCACATGCGCGCGAACGTCTCGTGCACCGGCGAAAACCGGATCACCGCCTGCTCGTCCACGATCCCCACCATCTGCGCGTGCTTCAACACCGAATGAATCTGGCCCCCGGCGCTCTCCAGCGCCACCAGCAACTTCGCCCACAACTGCGGCAGGGGGGTCTCCCCCTCCATCCCGCCCGCCAGCCCCACCTCCGCCGCGTCCCGCTTCCGCGGCGTTTCGTCGCCCGCCATCCGCGGTGCGGGCGCCGCCGTCGACGCCGACACCTTGGCCTTCGTCTCCTGCTTCATCATCTCCGCCAACGACGGCCCGTCCCACACCTTCCCCGGCCGCGGCAGATCGTCGTCATCATCCTCGTCGACCGTGATCACCGTCGACGTCGGCTCCGCAGCAACCGAGACTTCCGCGACGTGCGAAGGGCGCTCCTCCCGTTCTGAAGCGTTCGCATCCGAAGCCGCGCTCTCTACCGGCTCAAACTTTTTTTTTGAACCCCGCCCACCGCCGAACCGCCCCCGCCGTTCCCTTCCCCCAGCCGCGCCAGCAACTCCTCAATGGAAGAAAACTGATCCGCCAGCGCCAAGCGCACCAGCGTCGCATCCAGCAGCGCCCGCCCCGCCTGGCTGGTGCGCAGCTGCCGCCGCAGTTCCTCCAGGATCGTGATGTCCTGCGACAGCGCCCCAGCGTCGAACCGCTGCGCCTGCTTCTCCAGCGCCGCCGGCGCCAGCCCCGGCACCTCCACCATCTGGCTCTGCGCCCCGCAGGTGCGCAGGATCAACAGGTTCCGCAGATGCTCTGCCAGCGACCCCAGCAGCGCATCCACCGACAATCCGCCCATGATCAACGCGTCGGCCTGCTGCAGCACGTCCTTCACCCGCCCCTCGCCGATCGCCTGCGTCAGCTCGAACACCGCCTGGCTCTTGGGCAGCCCCAGCAACTGCTCGATCATCTCCGCCGTCAGCTCTTTTTCCCCCACGCTCAAGAGCCGGTCGAGCAGCGACAGCGCGTCGCGCATCGAACCGGCGCCCACCTTCGCGACCATCAGCAGCGCATCCTCCGATGCCTTGATCTTCTCCTTCTTGGCGATCTCGCGCAGGTGCCCGGCGATCTCCCGCGTCGGGATGTTGCGAAAATCGTAGCGCTGGCAGCGCGACAGGATCGTCGCCGGCACCTTCTCCGGCTCGGTCGTCGCCAGGATGAACTTCACGTGCGACGGCGGCTCTTCCAGCGTCTTCAGCAGCGCGTTGAACGCGTTGCGCGACAGCATGTGAACTTCGTCGATGATGTACACCTTGAAGCGGCTGCGCGCCGGCCGGTACTGCGCGTTCTCGATCACCGCCCGCACGTCGTCCACGCCGGTGTTCGACGCCGCGTCGATCTCCACCACGTCGATGTCTTCCCCGCGCGCGATGCCGGTGCACGAACTGCACTTGAGGCACGGCGTCGTCGTCGGCCCATCCGATTTTTCGCAGTTCAGCGCCTTGGCCATGATCCGCGCCATCGACGTCTTGCCCACCCCGCGCGTCCCGTTGAACAGATACGCGTGCGCGATCCGCCCCGACTCGATCGCCTTCTTCAGCGTCTGCGCGACGTGCGCCTGCCCGACGACCTGGTCGAAGGTCTCCGAGCGATAGCGGCGAGCCAATACCGTGTACGACATGAATCCTCTCCACCAACCCTAGGCGCCGCTGCGCAGTGTAACAACCCCGCCGATCCTGGCAAATCGACCGCCGCCGACGACAACGACCCGCCCCCGCACGCGTATTTTTCATGGTTCCCCCCGTCGCTCGAGGCATCGTCAAAGGCCCACCATGATCGCAAAAACCCCCGCCGCTGCTCACGCCCTCCGACGCCTCCTTCTCCTGCTCTCGCTCCTCGCGATCCCCGCCGCCGTCCGCGCCGACGCGCCCAGGCCCGCCGTCAAAGGCGGCGAGGCTTATCGCACCGCCTTCCAGGCGATCGTCGACAACAAGCTCGACGCCGCGCGCGACGCGCTAACCAAAATCGAAGACCCCGCCGAGCGAAAAGCCATCGCCGCCTGGCTCGATTTTGTCCGCTGCCGCTTCGAGCCCGCCGCCGCCGCCGTCAAGGACGCCCTCGCCGCCAATCCCAGGCAACCCCTCGCGCTTCTTCTGCACGCGCGCATGAGCGCCGCCCCCGAAGACGCCTTCGCCGCCGCCCAGAGCGCCGTCGCCGAAGACCCCGACAACCCCGTCATCCTCTGGTGGTCCGGCGAGTTCTGCCCGCCCAAGCAACAACCCCTGCGCGAGAAATGGCTGGAGCATCTCGTGGAGATCGGCGGCCCCCCCGACGTCCCGCGCGGCCTCGACCTGGCCCGCGAGCTGCTCGACTCCCTCCGCAAGCTCGCCGGCCGCGAAACCGACCGCGTCGTCAAAGGCACGCGCGGCGAGCTGCCCATCGCCCTGCGCGCCGGCATGGGCCCGGCCGTCTCCGTCGCGCTCGACGACGGCCGCGCCCTGCAACTGACCTTCGACACCGGCGCCAGCGCCCTGATGCTGCCCAAGCCCACGCTCTCGACCCTCCCCCACGAGGTCATCGGCAAAGCCACCGCCTACACCGTCACCGGACGCACCTCCGTCGACCGCGTGCTGGTCGATTCCTTTTCCGTCGGCGCCCTGCAATACAAATCGCTCATGGCGGTCGGCTCGCCCCACAACGCGCTGCTGGGCATGAGCCTCTTCAAGCACCACACGCTGGTGATCGATTTCGCCAACAAGCGCATCGTCGCCCACGCCGATCGCGCCGAGTTTGAAAAAGAATGGGCCGAGCAAATCCGCGCCGCCGAAGCCGTCGATTTTGTTCTCCTGCGCAATTCCATTCTCGTACCCATCACCGTGGCCTGCGGCGAAAAGCAAACCACCGGCGCCATCCTGCTCGACACCGGCTCGGGCGTCACCGCGCTTTCCACGCGCTTCGCCGCCGCCTGGAACGCCGAAGCCGCCGTCCCCTACGACCCGGGCGCCGCCCGCAACATCGTCGGCGCCGCCGGCCGCGGCCAGACGCAGGTCGGCTCCATGCCCAACGCCACCATTTCCATCGGCAAGTGGTCGCTCCCCTCGCCGCGCATGCCGGTCATCGACCTGAGCGCCACCCGCAACGCCAACGGCATCGACGTCTCCGCCATCCTCGGCATCGGCGAGATGTCCCGCCGCCAGTTCCTCATCATCGACTCCCCGCAGCGCAAGCTCTACATCGGTCCGCCCCAAGGCCGCTAGCGGCCCATCGCTTAAACGCTTCGCGCCGCAGCGCATATCCCTTAGCGGACGAAGTCGTTTGCACGAAGTCCTTTGCACCAAAACCTCAACCGCCGAGGATCCGCATGCCCACCGCGCACCGTCGAATCGTCGCCGTTTCCATCCTCGCGTCGCTCTGGATCTTTTTCGCTCATGCGGCAACTGCGGCCCACGCCCAGTCCACCCAACCCGCCGTCAAAGGCTCCGACGCCTACCGATCCGCCTTCCAATCCATCGCCGAATACAAGATCGACGCCGCCCGCGAATCACTCGCCAAGATCGACAACGCCGCGGAGAAAAGCGCCGTCGCCGCCTGGCTCGATTTCATCCGCTGCCGCTTCGAGCCGGCCGAGAAGCAGATCCAGGCCGCCCTCGACGCCGATGCCAAACAACCGCTGGCGCTGCTGCTTCGCGCCCGACTGCGGGTCTCGGAAAACGCCGCCGCCGAAGCCGACGCCGCCGCCAGCGCCGCCGTCGAGGCCGATCCCGACAACCCCCTCGTGCTCTGGTGGGCCGCCCAATGCGTCTCCGCCGAGCTCGCCCCCCAGCGCAACCGCTGGCTGCAGCGCGTCGCCGATCTGGGCGGCACCCCCGACATCGCCAACAGCGCCGAAATGGCCCGCGAGCAGCTGGAGGTCAACCGCAACATCGGCGATCGCCAGACCGACGTTCTCGCCAAGGGCACGCGCGGCGAGCTGCCCATCGTCCGCACCATGAACGGCATGTACGGCGTCAACCTCCCCATCGCCGAGGGACGCAAACTCACCATGCTGCTCGACACCGGCGCCAACGGCCTGATGATCCCCAAGTCCGCCCAGGACGCCCTCAAGGCCGAGCGCATCGGCCAGGCCACCGCCTACGCCGTCGGCGGAAAGGTCGCCCTCGATCGGCTTCTGCTCGAGTCCTTCTCCATCGGCGACGTCGAATTCAAATCCGTCCTGGCCATCGGCTCGCCCAACAACGCGCTGCTGGGCATGAACATCTTCCGCAACCAGGTCTTCGTCATCGACTTCCAGAAAAAGCGCATCGTCGTTCACGCCGACCGCGCCGAGTTTGAAAAGGAATGGGCCGACGCCCTCAAGGACGTCGCGCCCGTCAAGTTCCGCCTCTTCAAAAACTCCATCCTCGCCGATGCCACCTTCAAATGCGGCGACAAGCAGGTCGCCGGCGCCGCCTTCTTCGACACCGGCGCCGCCCTCACGTTGCTCGCCCACTCCTTCGCCTCGCAATGGAACCGCGACGCCGGCATTCCCCTCGTCGACGGTGGCAAAGTGCCCGTCGGCGGCGCCGCCGGCGCCCGCATGACCCAGATCCACCGCATGTCCGACATCACCATGCAGGTCGGCGACACCGCCTTCCAGTGGCCCAGCGTCCCCGTCATGGACTTCGCCGCCGTCAGCCGCAGCGGCCTAGGCATGGACTTCTCCGCCATCGTCGGCATCCGCGAACTGGGCGCCCGGCGCTTCCTCATCATCGATTCCCCCCGGCGCAACCTCTACATCGGCCCGCCCCTGTAATCGATTGCCCGCCATAACATCCCCGCATCCGGCAATAATTTTCCCACCGCCGGGTTTTTGCATCCGCCCGCCCCGCGGCTATCATTTCCCCTTGGCGCGGAGCCGCAACGGTTCCATCGGCGCATACACACTTCTGGCAAACGCGGGCGATGCACATGACGGGAGATTCCCCGGCCGATCCCTTCGGCCCCGACAACATCCTAGAGCATATCGCCGACGCCATGGTCGTCGTCGATCGCGATTGGCGCTTCCGCTACGTCAACCTCGCCACCGAGCGCATGGTGTCCAAAAACCGCCGCGACATGCTCGGCCGCGGCAAGTTCGAGCTGTTCCCCCAAGTCCGCGACACTCCCTCCTTCCAGCACTACCAGCGCGCCATGCGCGACCGCGTGCCCGTCGAATTCGAGGAATACCATCCCGCCACCGACACCTGGCTCGAAGTCCGCGCCTTCCCCACCCCCCAGGGCCTGACGATTTTTTTCCGCGACGTCAGTTCGCGCAAACGCGCCGAGCGCGAGCAGCGGCGCCACCTGCACAGCGAGCGCCCGCTCGAGGCGCTGGCCGACTCCGCCCCCGACATCATCGCCCGCTTCGACCGCCAGGGCCGCCACCTCTACGTCAACCCCGCCGTCGAAGCCGCCACCGGCCTGCCGCGCGAGCACTTCATCGGCAAAACCAATCGCGACCTGGGCCTCCCGGAAAACCTCTGCGTCCTCTGGGAACACGCCCTCGCCCGCGCCTTCACCGGCCAGCTCCAGGAAATCCGCTACGACTTCGATTTCCCATCGCCCGGCGGCGTCCGCCATTTCGACAGCCGCCTGTTCCCCGAATTCGCGCCCGACGGATCCGTCGCCTCCGTCCTGTGCATCGCCCACGATCCCGCCGCCTTGCCCCGCCCGGAAAATTCCCCGCCCCCAGCCCACGACAAACACCGCGACGCCCTCGAGTCGCTGCCGCACATGCTCTGGCTTTCCGGTGGCGCGGCCCTCGAGTTCAACGATCGCTGGTATCAATACACCGGCCAGTCGCGCACCGCCCCCGACTCCCAGGGCTGGGCCCGCGCCCTGCATCCCGACGACTTGCCCGCCATGATCAAGCGCTGGCACGACGCCCAGGCCAGCGGCCGCGAGTTCAGCATGGAGCTGCGCATCCGCCGTGCCGCCGACAACACCCACCGCTGGCACCTCGCCCGCGCCCTGCCCATTCGCGCCGGCGCCCCCGGGCGCTGGGTCGGCACCTTCACCGACATCGACGAGTTGAAACGCCCCCGGACGCTCGAGCACGATCAGCGCCTCATCCTCGAGCTCATCGCCACCCAGCAGCCGCTGGTCGACATCCTGCGCCGCACCGCCGCCGCCGTCGAAAGCCACCTCCCCGGCCGCCACGCCGCGCTGCTCGCCCTGGACGAGGGCAACCTCACCCTCATCGCTCCCACCCTGCCCCCCGACATGCGCTGCGCCGTCGAGCGCCATCCGCTGCTCACCGCCGTGCGCCTCTCCCAGCCCGCCGACGCCGCCACCGAAATCCCCATCGTCACCGACATCGCCAGCAGCGCCATGGACGTCGAGTCCCTCGACGCCGCCGCCCGCCACCGCTTCACCACCACCTGGGCCGCGCCCCTGCGCAACCCCGATGCCACCGCCCTGGGCCTCCTGGTCGTCTACACGCGCGACGCCCGCCCGCCGCTGCCGGCCGAGCGCAAAGTCCTCGACGTCGCCGCCAAACTCGCCTCCATCGCCATCGAGCACGATCAATCCACCCGCCGCCTCCACTATTTCGCCGGCCACGACCCGCTCACGCGCCTGCCCAACCGCGTGCTCTTCGAAAACCGCTGCGACCAGACCCTCGCCCTGGCGCGCCGCAACCCGCGCAGCTTCGCGCTGCTCGTGCTCGATCTCGACCATTTCAAGACCGTCAACGACACCCTCGGACACGAGGCCGGCGATCAACTCCTGCAACTCTTCGCCCAGCGCGTGCAGTCGCTGCTGCGCGACAGCGACACCTTCGCCCGCGTCGGCGGCGACGAGTTCATGCTCCTGCTGCCCGAACTGGCCTCCCCCGGCGACGCCGTCCGCGTCGCCCAGCGCCTCGTCGACGCCACCGACGCCCCCTTCACCCTCGCCCACCGCCCCCACACCGTCGGCGTCAGCATCGGCGTCGCCCTCTACCCCGACCACGGCACCACCGTCGCCGACCTCCAACGCGCCGCCGACGCCGCCATGTACGAAGCCAAAAACCAAGGCCGCCGCAGCTTCGCCCTCGCCCCCGTGCCTTAAATCCCATCGCCCTGCACCGCCGCGGACCCCGCCGTCGACAATTCGCCCGCGATCGCTGGCGAGCCGCGACCGCAATCGCTCCACCCGCTCTTGGCCATGTCCAATGGGACTTTGCAACCGTGCCGCGCGATTCTCGAGTACTGCGGCGGTGTTTTGCCGCACTGCGCCAACGCGGTGCAGTGGGGCGGGACGGTTCTCCAACACTGCAGGGGCGTTTTCCAGCATTGCAGATCCACTCTCAAGTGGTGCAGAGCGGTTCTCCAGTAGAGCAGCGCCGATTTGCAGTGGATGAGAACCGTTCTGCAGTAGATGAGAACGGCCCAGCAGTAGATGAGAACCGCTCTGCAGTGCACGAGACCGTTCATCAGTGGATGAGAACCGCTCATCCGTGGAACAGAATCTCTCTGCAATAGTGGAGAACGGCTCTGCAGTAGATGAGAATTCGTCTGCAGTGGATGAGAACCCCGCTGCACCACTGCATCGCGGCCCTGCAATGCTCGATAGCCGCTCTGCAACGTTGCACATTCAATGGGTGCGTCGGCGTCGCCCGCCGGCGCTGGAAGGGCTCGCCCATCGCCCGACCCCGCTTCCCGCATCACCGCCCGCTCGTCGGGCGCCACGGCTCGCTTGCAAGCCGCGTTCGCGTCCACGCCCCCAAGCCCCTCAATCGTCATCCCCGCGCGCCGGCGGCGTCGGCGGCACCTCCAACACCCCTCCCGCCGGCTTCGTCGTCGCCGGCGTCCGCACGTACACCAGCAACGGCCCCGCCGTCGCCGCTTTCACCGCCGCCGGCTTCGACGCCGCCGCTTTCGTCGACCCCGATCGCGACTTGCGCCGCGGCGGAGGCGGCGGCGGCAGATTCTTCAGCCCCACCATGAACTTCTCCTCCAGCAAATGCCACTTCGAGTCGCTCGCCACCCGCTGCGCCTGCTGAAACGTCTCCCCGTTCACGTCCGCCCGGTTCGGCTCCGGCCAGCACAACAACACCCCCGTCTCCTTCAACAACTGCTCGCACTCCGCATCGCTCTTGTCTTCCGGAAAGCCCACGTACGGCCGGTCCATGAAATACGCGATGTACAACCCGCGCGGCCAGTCGGAACTGGCGATCGACCCGCTCACCCCGCTCTCCTGCAGGTGCCGCGCGATCTGCCGAAACGGCGCCGTCGGCGTGTACGGCGTCCACGCCGCCTTCACGTCTTTCACCGCCGCCGCGAAAAACGACACCGCGACCAGCAGCGCCAATATATGCCGCGCCGCTCCCGCCGCCGCCCCCGGCGCCCGCGCCAGCGTCAACGCCAGTTGCAACGCCAGCACCAGCGCCAGCGGCAACAGCACCGGCGTCAACTGCTGCGCATCCAGGTACACGAACGACAACCCCAGCCCGTAAATCGCCCCCGTCAGCCACACCCACGCCGTCTTGCGCCGCTGCCCGCGGCCCACCAGCGCCAGCGCCACCGGCGCGATCAAAAACGCCCCCAGCCCCAGATGCATCCAGCGCCAGCGCAGGTTCTCGTTGTGCGGCCGGCTGTTTTTCCCGCCGTCCTCCAGGTACGGCATGAACGGCAGTCCGTCGAACGTGTACATCTCGTCGCGCACGATCGCCAGGTTCCGGCCCACCACCCGCATCTGATGCCCAACGTGCTCCAGCGGCGACCAGAACGGATACGCCACCGCTTCCGGCGTCTCCTTCAAGCTGATGTGCGGCGCCGCCGCCAGTCCAAACTGCAGCGGCGCCGTCTTGCTCGGATTGTCCCAGTGCATCACCGCGTGCTTGCGCGCCGCCGCCGTGCTGATCGTCAACCGCCCGTGCGCCGCCGACAACACGCCGATCCACGGCCCCGCCACCGCCGCAAATCCCGCCAGCGCCCACGCCCCCGCATACCGCGCCCCCGCGCGACGCTCCTCATCCTTGCGCCCCGCGACATACCCCAGCACCACCGTCATGCTCAAGTGCAGCAGGAAAAACGGCAGGGCGTACGCCTTGGCCAGGAATCCCACCCCCGCCACCGCCCCCGCGCCCAGCGCCCGCCAGCGACTCGGCGCAAACTTGTTCCCCGCGATCAGCGCCAAATACGCAAACAGGCACGTCGCCAGGATCAAATCCGGCGCGATCACCACCACCGCCAGGTGCACGCTCATCAGCGCCACCAGCAGCGTCGCCGCAAACCGCCAGCGCTTGCTGATCCCCTCGAAGTTCCCAAGGAAAAAATAAAACGCCACCACCAGCAGCCCGCCCCACACCGCCAGCACCGTCCGCGCCGCGTACAGCCCGTCCATCCCCGCCGCCATCAGCGGCGCGATGCACCACGAGATCAGCGGGCTCCAGTACCCCGACACCGAATGGGAAAAATCCCCTTGCGCCAGGTATTGCGCAAAACGGATGTACGCCACCGCGTCCGGATTGATCCGCTCCCGCTGCGACATCGCCGCCGGAATCACCGCCACCGCGTACACCACCAGCGGGATCAGCAGTTGCCCCACGATCGGATTGGACCGCCGCATTTCCATAGGCTTCGCCTTCAGTCCTCGCTGTCCGCCCGCGCCGTCCGGCCGCCGCCGATCCTACAAACGCCTTCCCGGCGGAGCAAATCGCCCAACCCTGTCCCATCGCCCCCGCGCGCGGGTACAATGCGCCCTCGCACCGCTTGCGGCCGCGGCCGTCCGCGGATCGGCACCGGCGCAACCAACCCTGGGAGTTTCGCATGTTCGGCCTCACCCTCATCCCGCTGCTGCTCACCCTCGCCGGCGCCTCCAACGACCTGCTCGACTACCTGCCCACCGACGTCTATTGGCAGGCCAAAGGCGTGCAGCCGGCGCGTGACATCCTCGTCGCCGAGCTCCAGGCCGACGGCGGCGGCGACATCCAGCAGCTCATCCAGGACCTCGGCTCCGACGAATTCAACAAGCGTGAAGGCGCCTCCCGCCGCATCCTCGCCAAGGGCGCCGCCGCCATCGCCCCGTTGAAGGAAGCCGCCAAGTCCCACGATCCGGAAATCGCCAACCGCGCCACCGTCATCCTCGAGGAAATCGCCAACCGCGCGCCGGCCCAGAAAATCCGCCGCCTCATGGCCATCCGCACCGTCGGCGAATCCAAAGACAAGGAGGCCTTGCCCCACCTCCAGAAACTGCTCGATTCCAAGGAACCCTTCGTCGCCGATTACGCCCGCCGCGCCATCGCCTCCATCGAAGGCAAACCCTACAAACGCGAGCTCGCCCCCGCCTCCCCCGAGGACCTGTGGCTGCTCCCCGCCGGCTGCGGCGTCGTCGGCCAGGTCCGCGCCACCGGCGGCCGCACCGTCTCGCTGGAAAAGCTCCTCGCCAACATGCCCCCCTTCTTCGGCTTCCAGCACCAGGACATGATGCAGCAGGTCTACGCCAACGTCCTGCAAACCCTCGAGCAGGTCGGCAACGTCCGCTTCGACTCCGCCACCGTCGGCATCTCCAGCGACTTCGTCGACGGCGCCCCCAAGTTCATCATCATCAAGGCCCGCGGCCAGTTCGACTCCAAGGCCGCCAACGAAGCCCTCAAGCGCGTCGACACCCCCAAAAACCGCAACGGCGTGGACGTCTACGAAATCGACGGCGGCGGCCGGCTCGCCTTCCTCTCCGACACCCGCGCCGTCGTCATCAGCGGCCCCGGCGATGAAAACCTCCCCATCGAGGAACTCTTCACCGCCATCGAAACCGGCAAGGGCAAGCTGCGCAACAACGCCGAACTCACCCGTCTCATCGAAGCCACCGACACGCAAATGCCCCTCTGGCTCGTCGCCAAAATCAGCGAGGGCTACCGCCAGTCGCCCATCCTCGCCCCCTTCGACTCCCTGGTCTTCTCCGGCAGGCGCGAAGGCAATCTCTTCAACCTCGAAATCCGCGCCCAGGGCACCGACGCCGCCAAAATCAAAGCCGCCCTCGCCACCGTTCAGCAGCAGATCGAAGCCGCCAAAGCCGGCCTGAAGCTGGCGGTGATGCTCCCCATGGCCAAGGCCGCCGCCGACTTCCTCGACACCGTCAAACTCGAAGCCCAGGGCAACCAGGCGCTGCTCAAAGCCAGCCTCACCGACCCCGGCCTCTTCGGCGGCGCCATCCTCCCCCCGCCCGCCAACACCCCGCCCGCCAACATTCCGGCTGCCCGAGACTAGTTGCTGATGGTAAGATCGCTCACCAAGCGGATCGAACCGGTCCCCAATGTCGCTCGTCGCACACCGCTCGACGGTTGAGCGCCTGCACGAGCCTTCCATGGAGAAGCAGCGTGCGTGTATTCATCACCCCCAATTGGCATGCGTTCCTCATCCACGTCCCGCTCGGCCTGCTCAGCATCGGTTTGCTCATCGAGCTCTTGAGCTTCCCCTGGCGGCGCAGTGCCCTGCGCGCCGCCGGACGCTGGATGATCCTCTTCGGCGCCCTCGCCTGCGTTCCCGCCGCCGTCAACGGCATCTACGCACTGCGCTACGCCGCCCGCCCCGTCCCCACCCCCAAGGTCCTCGCCCCCGTCTCCTCCTCTTGGCAGCAGACCTGGGCCAACGCCAAAATGAGCGACGCCCAGTACTACTTCCTCTACGACCACGTCCTCTACAACAGCATCGGCACCCTCGTGCTGCTCGTCTCCGTCATCGGCTTCCTCTCCTTCTCCGACCGCTGGCGCGGCAAGCTCTATCTCGTCTTCCTGCTGGGCGCGCTGATCGGCATGGCTTTCCTCAGCTCCGGCGCCTGGCACGGCGGCGAGACCGTCTATCGACACGGCACCTCCGTTGAATTCAACAAGGCCGACGCCACCACCCCCGCCCCCAGGGAAACCGGCGACCTGGAAGAAAAAATCAAACCCTTCCTGCCCCCCGGCGAAGCCCACACCTTCATGGCCGGCACCGTCGTCGCCCTCGCCGCCCTCGCCTTCGGCCTCACCATGCGCGCCGGCGCCGCCCCCGCGCCGCTCCCCACCGATCCCAACCAGCCCTTCGGCGCCGATCAATACGGCCGCAACGATTGGTCCGCCGCGCCCGGCCGCATCCGAATTCCCTCCGCGCGACTCTGGCTCATCACCTGCTTGCTCGCCGTCCTCACCGCGCTGGGCGGATTCTGGTTCGCCGGCGCCTTGGGCGTGCGCACCAGCGAAGGCGAAAAATCCATGATCGCCACCTACCTCGAGCCCCCCTTCGACACCCGCGACAAGCTCCACGCCCTCTTTGGCGTCAGCATCATCGTCATCACGCTGCTCATGTCCGCCTTCGCCGCCTGGATGCCGCGCAAGCGCATCTTCCTGGGCATCGTCTCCCTCATCCTCGCCGCAGTCGTGGCCTCCCAGGTCTGGCTCGGCACCCTCATGCTGCTCGACAGCAACAAGGGCTCCTACAAAGCCTGGAACACCGGCTCCACCACCGCCCCCTCCGAAGGCGACGACCAATCGCCCACCACCAAACCCGCGCCCGCCGGCTCCCCCTCC
>JADMIO011406788.1_pt1 | contig 27342 bp, 32 predicted proteins | sample 8958161 | NCBI WGS metagenome assembly JADMIO01 (sample SAMN16585339, study PRJNA669376) | soil metagenome | isolation source: Crop rotation soil | place: USA: Cullars Rotation, Alabama | collected 2011
CAGCCAGGCCCAGGGCTTCCTGTTCTCCAAGCCTGTCCCCGCAAAGGACGCGCTGTCGCTCCTGTCGCAGAAGCCCAAGATCCGCAGCGCCTGACAAAGGCCGCTTTCCGCCGCTAGCGAACGACCGTCTTCAAGTCCCCGGGAAGTCCCATGGTCCGCGCCGCTTTCGCCGCCGCCATCGCCGTCCTGCTCGCGGGCTGCGCCGTCGCCTCGGTCGGCGCGGGCGCGGTGGGCGCGGCCGGAAAGGTCGCCGGGACCGCGGTGGACACCACCGGCCATGTGGCGGGGGCGGTGGTCCCCTAGGCCAGCGACAGCGAGCAGGTCTCGCCCACGGTCGGGCGCGAGACGGTGATCCGCGACAGGGCCGGGAAATCTGGCTTCAGCCGCGCGGCGAAGTGCAGGCAGAGCCGCTCCAGCGTCGGGCTCTCCAGCCCCGGTATCTCGTTCAGGCAGGCGTGGTCGAGTTCGTCCGCCGCGGCCTCCAGCGCCGTCTCCAGAGCCCCGAGGTCGGCCACCCAGCCGACCGGCCCGTCCATGGCGCCTTTCAGCGTCGCCTCCACCCGGAAGGAATGGCCGTGCATGCGCCGGTACTCCGCCCGCGGCCCCTCGGGCAGGGAGTGGGCCGCGTCGAACTGGGCGGCCTTGGTGATCTCGAACAAGGGGGCGTCGGGCATGGCGGCAGGGGACTTAGGGCGCCCCTCAGGGAATCCCAAGATATTTGTGAGTCTGCACGCTGAGCCGCCAGCGCGGGTGGGCCAGGCAATAGGCGATGGCGGCCTGGGTGTTGGCCGCGCGCTCCGACCCGTCCATCGGCTGCAGGAAGAAGCGTTCGAAGGCCATGGCCTCGAAGGCGGCCGGGTCGACGCCGGCCTGGGGAAACACCAGCTTCAGCTCCTGGCCGGTGGTCTGGGCGAGGGCGTTGGCGCCCTTGGGCGAGACGCAGATCCAGTCGAGGCCCGCCGGCGCCGCCAGGGTGCCGTTGGTCTCCACCGCCACCTCGAAGCCGTGGGCGTGGAAGGCGGCGATCAGGGGTTCGTCGAGCTGCAGGAGCGGCTCGCCGCCGGTGCAGACCACCAGCCCGGGCGCGTCGCCCGGCCCCGCCCACAGGGCGCCGGCCGCCTGGGCCAAGGCCTCCGGCGAAGCGAAGCGGCCGCCGCCAGGACCGTCGATGCCCACGAAGTCGGTGTCGCAGAAGCTGCAGGCGGCTTCCGCCCGGTCCTCCTCGCGGCCGGACCACAGGTTGCAGCCGGCGAAGCGGCAGAACACCGCCGCCCGGCCCGCCTGGCCGCCCTCCCCCTGCAGGGTCAGGAACAGCTCCTTGACCGCGTAGCTCACGCCGGCCCGCTCGCTCTCGCCGCCTGCCAGTCGAACCAGCCGTTGGCGCGCAGCTCGCAGGCCGGGCAGCTCCCGCAGCCGTAGCCCCAGGGATGGCGCGTCTTGCGCTCGCCCAGGTAGCAGGTGTGGCTCTCCTCCACGATCAGCTCGACCAGGGCCGGGCCGCCGAGCCGGTCGGCCAGCGCCCAGGTCTGGGCCTTGGTCAGGCGCATCAGGGGGGTGTCGATGCGGAAGTCCCGCTCCATCCCGAGCCGCAAGGTCTGTTGCATGGCGTCGAGCGCGGCGCGGCGGCAGTCGGGATAGCCGGAGTAATCGGTCTCGCACATGCCGCCGATCAGGACCTCGATCCCCCGCCGGTCGGCCAGGGCCGCGGCATAGACGAAGAAGGCCAGGTTGCGGCCCGGCACGAAGGTCGAGGGCAGACCCCGCTCGGTGATCTCGATGGCGCGCTCGGCGGTCAGGGCGCTCTCCGCCACCGCCCCGAAACCGCGCAGGTTCAGCACGTGGTCGGGGCCGAGCCGGCCGGTCCACCCCGGGAAGCGGTCGCGGATGCGGTCGCGCACCCGCTCGCGGGCGGCCATCTCCACCGCGTGCCTCTGGCCGTAGTCGAAGCCCACGGTCTCGACGTGGGCGAACTGGTCCAGCGCCCAGGCCAGGCACACCGACGAATCCTGGCCTCCGGAAAACAGCACCAAGGCGGGGCTGCTGGCGGTTGGCGTGAAGGTGGAGGACATGGGACAAAAGACCGCGGACGAGCCGGCTCGCCGGCGCGAGAGGGAAGCGACTGCCATGGACGAGGCCCTGCTGGTTTACACCACCTGGCCAGACGCCGAAACGGCGGCCAAGGCCGCGGCCGCGGCGGTGGAGGCCCGGCTTGTCGCCTGCGCCAATGTGCTGGCGCCCTGCGTCTCGGTTTATCGCTGGGAAGGCTCGGTGGAGAAGAGCGTGGAGACGCCGGTGATCTTCAAGACCACCCGGGCCATGACCGATCGCCTGAAGACCTTCGTGGAGGCCCGCCACCCCTACGAGTTGCCCTGCTTCGTGGCGCTGGGGGTGGAGGCCAAGGCGTCGCTGCCGCCCTACCTGGCCTGGATCGTCGCCGAGACCGGGGAGAACTGAGCCCCTCCGCCGAAGGAGCGGAGGGGCCCGGTCTTTTCATCAGAGGGCCGTTCGTCAGTAGTTGTCCTGGCGCGGATTGGCTTCTCGGATGGCGTCCTTGGCGCCGCCGACGGCGTTCTTCACGCCGCCGACCATCTTGTCCTTCTTGCCTTCGGCGGTGAGCTTGGCGTCGCCGGTAGCCTTGCCGACGGCTTCCTTGATCTTGCCGCCCATCTTCTGGGCGGCGCCTTCAGCGCGGGTCTGGTCCATGGTCAACTCCTCGATCCACAAGGGGTTTGGGGATGCAGGCTTAACCGCCTACGGACCGACCGGTTCCCTTCGCCACGCCATGGCCACAACCTCGGGCTAGAGCCGGGATGCAGGAGGAAACGCCTCGATGATCGCCATTCTCGCCGCCGCCGCCGTGGCCGCCGGCGCCGCCGTTCCGGCCGCGAGCCCGGACGACACCGTGGCGCAGGTCAGGGCGCTCTATCAGCAGAGCTGCCAGGTGCGGGCCTACGGGTCCTACGACGACCTCTGCAACGGCCTGAAGGCCCAGCTCAAGCAGGCCGAGCAGGACGCCCGCAAGGCCAGGAGCCAGGCGGCCAAGACCGCCGCCGCCGACAAGCCCGCCAAGATCCAGCCCATCGACGCCCCCGCCCCGCCCGCGCCGGCTTCGTCCGAGCCGGCCCAGTAGGCGTCTAGCGGGCGGAAGCCTCCTCCACTGTGACGATAGGGCCGTCGTCATCCTTCAGCCCCGCCGCGGTCATGGCGTCCTTGATGGTCAGGACCGGCTCGGCCATGGAGGTGGAGAACTTCAGTTCGTAGGGCTCGGCCGTCCGGTGGCCGACGCTGGCGAAGCCGCCGTCCCCGCCGATCTTCACCGCATAGGTCTTGCCGCGCAGCACCCGGCAGAGCAGCACGAAGGTCCGCTCGTCGCGCAGGAGTCGCGGCTTGGCCAGGCATTCCGGCAGGTCGCCGTCGGCGGCCTTGGCGTAGTTGAAGGCGTCGGCGTCCATGTTCTGGTCGAACACCACCTTGAGAATCAGGGTGCCGCCCGCGATCGTCGCGCCCGCAGACGGAAAGCTCGCCGCCACGATCGGCGCGGTCGCCGGCACCGCCACGGTCAAGCCCGACAAGGGGGTGGGCGGCGCGGCCGCGGCCTTGGCCTGGGCTGCTTCCTGGGCCGCGAGCTCGGCTGGCGACAGACTGTCGGACGGGGCCGGCGCCGGCTTAGGCGCCGCGGCGGCCGCGCCGGCAGCCACGGCCAAGGCTAGGCCAAAGGCGGCGGCGGTGACGGCGGGAACTCTCATCAGCCCCATGATGCCCGGGAATGCGCCGAGTTTGCGACCGCGCCCGCCGCGGTGCGGCTAAGCGCTATTCCGCCGCGAGCCACAGCAGCGCCAGGATGGCGGAAGCCACCGCCCCAAGGCCGATCAGCACCAGCTTCTTGCGCTTCGACGGCGCGACAGCGGGCTGGGTCTTGCGTTCGCGTTTCATGTCCTGGTCTCGGGTCGGGCCGGGCCTGCCCGCGGAATCGCTCGTCGCCCGACCCTAATATGGGGTCGCGGCTGCGCTTGCGCATCCTCCGAGAAGAGGTCTGCCCCCGCCTCACTCCGCAGCGGGCGGCGGGCCGCCGGGACGCTGGCCCCGGCCAGGACCGCCGCCGAAGCCGCCCGGCGGCTGGTCCGGACGGGCGACGAGCACGCAGGTGGCGGGCACCGCCCCGCCGGGGGTGTCGAGCTGGACATTGTCGCCGCTGGCCTTGCCGGTGCAGGCCTGCAGCGCCTCGCCGCCGCCGGGGCCTGCGCCCGGCCCGCCGAAGAAGCCGCGACCGCGGCCACGGAAGCCGCCTGGTCCGCCCGGGTCGCCCGGAGGACCGGCCGGACCCTGGCCGACGAAGCTCAGGGATTCCTGGAAGCGCACCAGCGAGGCCGAGCGCTGCACCGCGTCGGGTGGGGTGGCCACGCCCACCAGCTGGTAGAGCCGCCGGTTGACGAAGAAGATCGCCGCCATGGCTCGGCTGCCGTCCGGCCGGGTGAGGCTGAACTCGCGCCCACGGGAGCGGTTGACCATGGCGTTGGTCGAGGCGGTGACGGTCGCGCCGGCGCTGAGCGCCTTCTCCGCGCCGGCGATGGCGGCGTCGGCGTCGACGTTGGCGGCGGAATAATCCACCACCTCCATCGAATAGATCACCCCGTCCTGGGCCAGGCTGTAGCGGGTCTCCTGCAGCGGGCCGCCGCTGGGCGCCTGCACCACCTTGGTCTCCGCCGTGGGCTGGCCCGGGAGCTGCACCGAAAAGCCGGCGTCGGCGAAGGGATAGCTCTTCCAGTCGGCCGCCAGGGCGGGAGCGGCGATCGCCGCCCCTGAAGCGGCGAGCCAGGCCAGGATGGTCCCGCGCATGGGGCTTTGCTTGCGCATGGCCTAGAGCCGCCCGTCGCGCAGCACCTGGCCGTTGGCCAGGGTCACCGACACCAGCTGGCCGCCGTAGGAGCCGTCGCGCAGCGGGTGCAGGGACACCGTCACCTTGTCCCCCGGCTTCACCGCATTGGCGCTCCAGCCCGAGCGCAGGAGCTGGCCTGGGCCGCCGGTCTCCAGCGACCATTCGACCGGCTTGCCTTGCCCATCCGGGACCGTGACCCGCAGCCAGCCGTGGGGATTGACCAGCTCGAGGGCCTCCACCTCGCCCGAGAGGGTGGTGGTCTTGGACCGGTCGAACATGGAGAAGGAATGATGGGCCAGCGCCGCGCCGGCCGAGCCGAACGCCAGGGCGCCGGCGATGAGGGTCAGGGCGATGGACTTCATGGGCGCCTCCGTCGGGCTGGCGGGGACGGCGCGGCTCGAGAGGGATTCGCGGGCCGTCCTGCTCAGCCAAACGGCCTGGAGTCGCGGCTCCGTCGCCGGGCCGCGAAATTGGAGCGGCGCACAGGCTCAGGCGAGCCGGTCGAGCGCCGCCTTCTCCCCCGCCGTCAAGGGCCGGGCCGCCGCCGCCGCGTTCTGCGCCACCTGGTCGGGCGTGGTGGCGCCGGCGATGACGCTGGCCACGGCCGGCTCGGCGATCAGCCAGCCCATGGCCAGCTCCACCATCGAGCGGCCGCGCTCGGCGGCGAGGGCGCGCAGGGCCTCCATCCTTGCCCAGTGTTCGGGCGCGCCGTGGAAGCGGCCGATCATCGGCAGCTTGTCGAGGCGGGAGCCGGCCGGCGGCGCGGTCCCGGTCCGGTACTTGCCTGTGAGCAGGCCGTTGGCCAGGGGGAAATAGGGCAAGAGACTCATCCCCCGCCGCTTCAGCATCGGGATCACCTCCGCCTCGGCGTCGCGGACCAGGAGGTTGTATTGGGTCTCCATCGAGACGAAGGGCGCCAGGCCGTTCGCCTCCGCCAGCGCCATCGACGCCTCCAGGTCGGCCGCCTTGGCGAAGGTCGCCGCCTCGCCCACCGCCCGCACCTTGCCCTGGGTCACCAGGTCGTCCAGCGCCCTGAGCGTCTCCTCCCGCGGCGTCTCCGCATCGAGGACGTGGGGCTGGTAGAGGTCGATGTAGTCGGTCTTCAGCCGCTTCAGGCTCTCCTCCGCCGACTGCATTATCCAGCGGCGCGACAGCCCCTGGCGAGCCTTGTCCTCGCTCATCCGCAGGGCCCCGTCGGCGCCTACGCCCAGGAGCTCGGCCTGGCCGACCTTGGTGGCGATCACCACCTCCTTGCGCCGGTTCCCCAGCGCCACGGCGACCATCTCCTCCTCCAGACCGCCTCCGTGCTCGGAGGCCATGTCGAAGAAGCTGATGCCGACGTCGAGCGCCTTGTGCACGCAGGCCGCCGCCTGGGCCGCGTCCTGGAAGATGCCGAAGTTGTTGCAGCCCAGGCCGACCACAGAGGCGCGGATCCCGGACCGGCCGATCTCGCGTGTTTCCATGTCCGCACCCCCTGGTTTCGCCGGCCGCCGGGTTGTTCGAACAGCTTCGCAGGCCAGCTTACGGCTGTTAGGTTTTCGCCTTGGAGGTGTCGAGGGGGAGGGGATGGATTCAGCCAGCGCGACCTCCGTCCCCCATCTGACCGAGCAGAAGCTCGTCCACGCGCACGACCTCATGCTCAAGACCCGGGGCCTGCAGTTCGATTTCCCGACGCTGAAGCCCGAGCCGCCGCCGCAATGGCTCGAGCCGCTCGTCGAGCTCCTCGCGGCGCTGCGGCCGGTATTCACCTGGGTGTTCTGGGGCGGCCTGGCCCTCGCTGTGGTCTTGGTCGTCTGGTTCGTGGCGCGCGAATTCGGTTTCGCCCCGGGCCGCCGGCGACCGGCTGTATCGCTGACGGGAGAGGAATGGCGCCCGGAACCCCGTCAGGCTCGGGCCCTGTTGCAGGACGCCGACCGCCTGGCGGCGGACGGCGCGTTCGGCGAGGCGGTGCACCTCCTGCTGATCCGCAGCATCGAGGACATCGTCGAGCGGCGGCCCAGCGTCATCCGCCCTGCCCTGACCAGCCGCGACATCGCCGGGCTTGCGGGCATCCCGTCGGCGGCGCGCGAGGCTTTCGCCCTTATGGCTCAGACGGTGGAGCACAGCCTGTTCGGCGGCCGCCCCGTCAGCGTCGAGGACTTTCGACGCTGCCGCCAGCAATACGAGGCCTTCGCCTTCGCGGGGATCTGGGCATGAGCGGTTCGGGCGAGACGGGGCGCGAGTCGTCGTCCGGCTTTTCAACCGGCACGGTGCTCGCCCTGGTCATCGTCAGCGTGGTGTCCCTGTCAGCCTTGGTGGTGCTGGGCGCCTTCGCCCCGTCTCTGCGGGGTGGCGATCAGCCGGCCGCCCACGCCCTGTCGTCCTCGGCCGTCGGCTTCCGCGGCGCGACCTTGATGCTGGAAGACGAAGGGGTGCCCGTGTCGGTGCTGCGAGCGCCGTCGCGCGCCGACGTCGCCAACCGCATGCTGATGGTGCTGACGCCGCCGAGCGGGGTCCAGCCAGCGGCGCTGAGCAAGCTCGATCGCGCTTTCCGCGTGCTGATCATCCTGCCCAAATGGGATACGGCGCCCGACCTGGCGCGGCCTGGCTTCGTGACCAAGCTTGGCGTCGGCGTCGCCCCGGGCAATGTCGCGGCCATGCTGGCTCCCTACGCCGAGCAGACCGATGTGCGACGGCGCGCCGATGTCGCCCGTCCTTCGCTCCGCGGCGATGACGAAGGCGGTCCCTTCGCCGCGGCGACCTTCCTCCAGCTTGGCCCTGTCGACCGCCTCCAGACCATCGGCGGCGACGGCTGGCTACCCGCCCTGGTCGACGACCAGGGTCGGATGGTCCTGGCCCAGTCCAGGCGCCGGCCTGAAGTGCTTGTCCTGACCGACCCCGACCTGCTCAACACCCAGGGGATCGCCAACCTCGACACGGCCCGGGCCGGCATGGCGATCCTCGACGTCCTGAAGGGAAGCGCCGGCGTCGGCTTCGACGTCACCCTGAACGGGATCAAAGAGCAACGAAGCATCCTCGCGCTGATGCTGGAGCCGCCCTGGCTGGCGGCCACCCTCTGCGCCGTGGCCGCGGCCCTGCTGATGGGCGCCCACGCTTTCGCCCGCTTCGGCGCGCCCAAGGCCCAGGGGCGAGCCGTGGCCATGGGCCGCGAGGCGCTGGTGGAGACCTCGGCGGGCCTGGTTCGTGTGGCCGGCAAGGAGCACGAGCTGGCGCCGGCTTACGGCGCCCTCACCTGCAGCCTGATCGCCCACGCCGTTGGAACGGATGAGGGCGCGAACCCGGACTGGCTGTCGGACCTGGCCCGCCGCCGCGGCGCGGCCGCGCCAGAGGCGCTGGCCGGCGAGGCGAGGCGAGTCAGGAGCCGGGGCGACCTCCTGGCGGTCGGACGCAGGCTTTATCAATGGCGGCAGGAGATCACCCGTGGACGTCGATGAGGTAAAGGCGCTCGCCGGGCAGGTGCGCGCGGAGATCGGCAAGGCCGTCATCGGCCAGTCCGACACGGTCGACCTGTTGCTGACGGCCCTGTTCGCCCGCGGCCACATCCTGCTGGAAGGCCCGCCCGGGGCGGCCAAGACCTTCCTGGCCCAGTGTTTCGCCCAGACCCTGCGCCTGCGCTTCGGCCGCATCCAGTTCACCCCGGACCTGATGCCGGCCGACATCATCGGCGCCAACCTGTTCAACTTCCAGACCGGCGCCTTTTCGCTGAACCGGGGGCCGGTGTTCTGCGACCTGTTGCTCGCCGACGAGATCAATCGCACCCCGCCCAAGACCCAGGCGGCGCTCCTGGAAGCGATGCAGGAGCGCCAGGTGACCATCGACGGCAAGCCGCATCGGCTCAGCGACAGCTTCATGGTGGTCGCCACCCAGAACCCCATCGAGCACCAGGGGGTCTATCCCCTGCCTGAGGCCCAGCTCGACCGGTTCCTGTTCAAGCAGACCCTGACCTATCCGAGCCGGGAGGAAGAGCGCCGCATCGTCGCCGCCTATGGCATGCAGAGCGGCCAGGCCACGCCTGGCGACATGGGCGTCCAACCGGTGGCCGAGGCTGAGAGACTGGCGGCCGCCCACGCGGCCGTCGCCGCCGTGCGCCTCGGCGACGAGATCGTCGGCTACGTGCTCGACCTCGTCCGATCCACGCGCGAGACCGCCGACCTCCAGACCGGGGCCTCGGTCCGCAGCGCCGCCCAGCTGGCGCTGGCCGCCCGCGCCCGCGCCGCGATCGACGGTCGCGACTATGTCATCCCGGACGACGTCAAGGCCTTGGCGCTGCCGGTCCTGCGGCACCGGGTGATCCTGTCGCCCGCAGCGGAGATCGACGGGCGGCGCGCCGAGACGGTGATCGCAGACCTGGTCGAACGGGCGGCGGCGCCGCGCTGACCATGGTGCTCTATCCGACCCGCCGCGCCATCGTCCTGGTCATGGCCGGAGCGCCCATCGCGGTGGGCGTGGCGCTGGCCGCGCCGGGGCTGTGGGGGATCGCGGCGGCCTGGGTGCTCATGGCGGCGGGACTGATGGTCGCGGACGTCCTGCTCGCCCCGTCGCCATCCCGCCTCGGGCTTCATCTTTCCGTCCCCTCGGCCATGGGCCTGGGCGCGGCCCAGCCGGCCAGGATCGGCGCGGCTTTTTCCGGCCCGCAGCCCGGACGGATCGAACTGGCGGTGGATGTCGAGGCACGGCTGCGGGCGGACCCTGTTCGCCAGTGGCTTCGGCTTGGCCCCGACGGAGCCGGGACGACCATTTCCCTGACCCCCGTGCGGCGGGGCGAAGGGCGGGTCGAAGCCCTCTGGGCCCGCTGGCAGGGTCCGCTCGGCTTGGTCTGGTTGCAGCGGCGGCAGGCGACGGACGCCGCCATCGCGATATCCCCTGACATCGAGCAGGTGAAGACCCTGGCCAACCGGCTGTTTTCCCGGGACACGCTGTTCGGCCTCAAGGCCCAGCGGGAACGCGGAGACGGGGGCGACTTCCACGCCCTGCGCGATTTCCAGACCGGGATGGATCCGCGCACCATCGACTGGAAGCAGAGCGGTCGTCACCACAAGCTGGTGGCGCGGGAGTTCCACACCGAGCGCAACCACCACATCGTCCTGGCGATCGATTCCGGCCGGTTGATGAGCGCCCCGGCGCCGGAAGGCTCGCGCCTCGACCAGGCGATCAAGGCCGCCTTGTTCCTGGCCTTCGTCGGGCTGAAGCTGGGGGACCGCGCGGGACTGTTCGTCTTCGCCGCCCAGCCCAAAATCGCCAGCGGCATGGTCTCCGGACCGCGGGCTTTCCCGCAGCTTCAGCGGCTGGCCGCGGCGATCGACTATTCGGCGGAGGAGACCAACTTCACTCTGGGCCTCGCCACCTTGTCGTCGCGCCTGGATCGGCGGGCCCTGGTGGTGGTGTTCACCGACTTCGCCGATCCGACCAGCGCCGAGCTGATGATCGAGAATCTCGCCAGGCTGATGCGCACCCACCTGGTGCTGTTCGTGGCGTTCCGCGACGCAGAGCTGGAGCGGATCACCGGCGCCGAGCCGAAGGAACCGGAGGACGTCTCGCGCGCGGTCATGGCCGGCGTCCTGATGCGCCACCGCGAAAGCGTCATCGCCCGGCTGCGCCGGCAGGGGGCCCGCATCGTCGACGCCGGCGCCGACGACCTGGGCGTCGCCCTGGTGGACAGCTACCTTGATGTGACCCGGCGGGGGCTGTTGTAGGGCCATGGCCGAGCTGCACCTCAAGAGCCATCGTTTCCGGGCCGAGCGGGAGGCCGACTGGCTCAGGCTGGAACGGCTGCTCGACCGGGTGGAGCGCGGCGGCGCCGCCAAGTTGAGCCGCCAGGAGTTGATGGACCTGCCGGCGCTCTACCAGCAGGCGCTCTCGTCCCTGTCGGTGGCGCGGTCGATCTCCCTGGACCTGGCCCTCGTCGACTATCTGGAGAGCCTGTGCACCCGCGCCTACTTCATCGTCTACGGGGTGCGCTCCCGGCTGCGGGAGCGGGCGGCTGATTTCTTCCTGCGCGCATGGCCTGCGGCGGTGAGGAGCCTGTGGCGCGAGACCCTGGTCTCGGCCTCGATCACCGCGCTCGGCGCCGTCTGCGCCTACGTCCTGGTCCAGCGCGATCCAAGCTGGTTTTACGCCGTGGTGCCCCAGAACCTGAGCGAGGGGCGGGGCCCCGATGCGACCACGGCCTTCCTGCGCTCCACCCTCTACGCCGCGCCGAGCGCCCGCGACGCCCTGGGCGTGCTGGCTGCCTTCCTGTTCACCCACAACGCCCAAGTGGCCCTGTTCGCGTTCGCCCTCGGCGTCGCCTGCTGCCTGCCGACCGCCGCCCTGATGGTCGACAACGGCGGCGTGCTGGGCGCCTTCCTCGCCCTGTTCATCTCCCGCGGCCTGGGCCTGCCGGCGGCGGGTTGGCTGCTGATCCACGGGGTGACGGAGCTGTTCGCCGTGACCCTCGCGGGCGCGGCCGGCTTCTCCGTGGGCTGGGCCGTGGCCTTTCCGGGGGCGCGGGGCCGGCTGGAGGCGATTGGCCAGGCCGGGCGGCGGGGAGCGGTGGTGATGGCGGGGGTGGTGGTGATGCTGATCGCGGCCGGCCTGCTCGAAGGCTTCGCCCGCCAGCTGATCCGGCAGGACGCCGTTCGGCTCGCCGTGGCGGCGGTCACCGCCCTGGTCTGGGTCCTCTACTTCTACCTGCCGCGGCGCGGAGCGCGATCGTGAGCCTCGCGTTCGACCCCCGCCCGCGGAAGACGCGCCCGGACCGGGCCCCGGACGACGGCTGGCGCGAGTTCATCACCCCCGAGGGCGTCGATCTGCGCCTGAGGATCGGCAGCTACATGGAGCGCTGCGCCGCCTTCGCCCTGGACCTCGCCATCATGGCCGTGGTCCTGGTCGGCTTCAGCCTCGTGGCCCTCGTGACCCTGTGGAGTTCGCCCGGGGACACCGGCATCCAGATCATCGAGATCATCTGGCTGCTCGGGTTCTTCCTGCTCCGGAACTTCTATCTCGTCATCTTCGAGATGCGCCCGGGCGGGGCCACCCCGGGAAAGCGGGCCCTGGGCCTGCGGGTGGTGACCCGCGACGGCGGGCGGCTGACCGCCGACGCCGTCTTCGCCCGCAACGCCATGCGGGAGATCGAGTTCTTCCTGCCCGCCATCTTCTTCCTGGCCCGCGGCCAAGGCATAGACGCGGCGCTCATCGGCCTGGGCGCGATCTGGAGCGGGGTTTTCCTCTTCTTCCCCCTGTTCAACCGGGACCGGCTGAGGCTGGGCGACCTGGCCGCCGGCACCATGGTGGTCAGGACGCCCAAGCGGGTGCTGGCGCCCGACCTCAGCGAGAGCAGCCGCGCCAGCCACCGGCGGGCGTCCTTCACCGACGCCCAGCTCGACGCCTACGGGATCAAGGAGCTGCAGGTGCTGGAGCAGGTGCTGCGCTCAGGCGAGCGCCAGGCGATCACCGAGGTGGCCCGACGCATCCGCCGCAAGATCGACTGGCAGGGCGGGCTGGAGCTTTCCGACCGGTCGTTCCTGTCCGACTACTACACCGAGTTGCGCGCCCGCCTGGAGTCCAGGCTGCTGTTCGGCCATCGCCGCGCCGACAAGTTCGACCGTCCCTGAGCGCGATCGGTCAGTCGAAGACGGCCGCCAGCCCTTCGGGCCCAACGCCCTCCTTGGCCCGGCGAAGCTCCGCATAAAGAACCGCCGCGCCGGGGGAGAAGAAGAGCGCGGCGACTGTGCTGGACACCGGCGAGACGACCCGGATCGCAGCCTGGAAGCCGGCGCGTCCCAAGCCGGAAAACAATAGCCCGGCGATGGCTCCGCAGACGATGGCGATTCCGATCAGCACAACGAAGCCGAGCAGGAACAGTCCGAAGATGCGCCAGCGATTGCCCCGCGTCAGCTCGGCGCTGCGGCCGAAGGAGCCCATGACGCCCACGCGGGGCTCATTCAGATAGCTGGGCGTAGCAACCGCCCAGGCCGTCGCCAGCATGAGGCCCGGAACGACCAGGAGGATGGACGCCAGACCAACGCCCAATCCCAAGAGGATTGCGAGGCCCGCCAAAGGGAAGATGACGTTCAGAACGGCCGCCAGGCTCTCGCCTATGGACACCTTGCCATTGCTACGATCCCGCAGGGACGCATGGATCAAGACTGATTGGAGAACGAACGTCGTGATGATGATGACGAGGGCGAGGATGCCCGACATGGCTCCGGCGGAAGAACCCGGCCCTGCCCCGAGGCTGCTGATCTGCAGCCACGCCTGGACGACCGTAGGAAGCGTCACCAGCAGTAGCGTTATCGGCAAGAATTGACCGAGGTTGCGCCCGAGGAGCGAGAAAAGCTCCCGCACCACATGCCCGATCTCGATCTTGGCAGACGAACTGGCGTCGCTCATCGGTCCCGCCCCCCTCGAATACCGTCTTCAGGAGCTAAGCACGGCTCCCATTGCCTGTCGACGCGTCAATTGCGAAGAATTGGACACGCGCCGACTGGCTTTGCTTCAGAGGAGGAAGGCGTTGGCCGGCGGCGTCTAATACCAGGCCAGCACCTCGATCCCCGTCCCGCCATCGACCTCGCCGAGCGCCTTGCCGGTAGCCAGGTCGATCTTCGTCAGCAGGCCCTCGTCGTGGCTGGAGACCAGGGCGGTCTTGCCGTCGGGGGCGAAGGCCATGCCCTGCGGGCCCTTCGACACCGGGATCATCACCTGTTTGCGCAGGTTATTCCCGTCGATGACCCAGGCGGCTCCGCCGGCGCTGTCGGTCACCACCAGATACTTCCCGTCCGGCGAGAACATCAGCTTCATCAGCCGCGACCGCTTCGGGTTGGTCAGGGCCTTGTCCACGAAGCCGACCTTGTCGATCTCCTTGTCGGTGGCGGTGTCGATCACCCGCATCGACGAGGTGTCGTTGTCGATGACGATGACCCGCTTGCCGTCCGGGCTGATGGTGATGCCCTCGCTGCCCGAGCCGTTGCCCTTGGCCACGCCCTCGCGTCCGACGGGGATCGAGGGCAGGAACTTGCGGGCCTTGGTGTCGAAAACGGTGATCGGGCCTTCCTTGTTGGAAATGTAGATCTTGGAGTCGTTGGGCAGGATCGAGATGAAGTGGCCGCCGTGGTTGGGGTTGTCGTACTGGGCCTCGATCACCCCCTTCACCGGGTCGATCAGCATCAGCTTCGAGGACAGGTCGGCGGTGACCCAGATCTTGCCGTCGTGGGTGGCGACCATGCCGTGGGGGGCGATGTTGGGCCCGAGGTCGATGACCTTGGTGATGGCCTTGCTGGGCAGGTCGACGACAATGATCTTGTTGTTCGGCTCGGGATTGTTGCCATAGACCCCGTCGCCATAGAGCGGCGCATAGGCGGTCTTGTGGTCGTAGGCGATGGTCATCTCGTGCACGGACTTGCCGGGCGGGTCGATGACCTTCAGCTCCTTCAGGGTGACCGGGTCGTAGAAGCGGACCTTGTCGCCGATCTTGTCCATGGCGATCAGGCCGGTGGTGCCGGTGACGTTCGAGCCGGCCCACTGGGCGAAGGCCTGGGGCGCGGCGGCGAGGCCGAGGGCGGCGACGGCGGCGGCGCCGATCAGGCGGATGGTCGTGCGATGCATGGGGTTCTCCGAAAGGATCGGGTGAGCTCGGGGCCGCGGACGGTCAGGCGTTGATCTGGCGGGCGATGAAGCTCTTGACCATGGCGTGGGCGCGGTCGGTCTGGGGACCGGGCTTGGCCACCCACTCGTGCACGCAGCCCTCGAAGATGGTGAAGTCGATCTTGCCGCCGGCGGCCTTGTAGCTGTTCACGAACTTCTGCTGGAAGGCGGGGCGCATGTTGTCGTCCAACGCGCCCTGCATGATCAGGAAGGGCAGCTTCCCGATCGGCTCCTTGCGGTCGAGGATCTCCTGCGGGTTCGACTCGTGGATGGTCTGCCAAGGGACGAAGAAGGTGGTGTTGTTCTTCATCATGGCGTTGTTCTTCATGGTCACCGCGTTCTCGTAGCGCGCCATGGTGTTGCTGATCGGCGAGCGCATGGCGACCCAGTGGACCGAGGCGTCGGTCGGGGCGCCGGCGAGCTTGATGGCGTTGTAGCGGGCGTCGTGCGGGCGCATCGCCAGCATCTCCGCCACGTGGCCTCCCGAGGACGAGCCGAACACGCCGAGCTTGGAGACGTCGCCGTTCCACTTGGCGGCGTTGGCCTTGATCCAGCGGACCGCGAAGTTGGCGTCCTGGATGCAGGCTGGATAGGGCTTCTCGGGCGCGAGCGTCATGTCGATGGCGATGATCAGCGCGCCGGACGAGGCGAGGGAGCGGTCGAAGGGCTCCTCCGCCGTGCGGTTCTTGGTGTTCCAGGCGCCGCCGTGCAGGTCGAGCACAGTCGGGAAGGGTCCCGGCCCCACCGGCTGGTAGATGCGCGCCATCAGGGTGCGGCCCGCGTCGTTCTTGCGGTACGGGATCTCGGTGACCTTGACGTCGAACTTGGCGGCCGGGTCGTACTTCAGTTTCGCGGCGGCCGCGGCGCGGCCGACGGCCGGCAGGCTCCCCGCCAGGGCGAGGCCGGCGCCTCCCATCAGCACGTCGCGGCGGTCCAGGCTGAACTTGGCCATGGGTAGACCCTCCCTGTGGGTTGGTTTTTTGCGACCATAGCACAGCAGCCGGAGTGTCCATGGCCAAGCGCATGCTTGGTGGAAGGCCTCTCAGAAACGCCTCGTTTCCGGTGATCGCCCTTCTGGACGCGGCCGCGCTTCGGGCCTTTGAATGGCGCGCCGCAAATCCGACCCTGGTCAGCATGCCTTCTTCCAACCCGGGCGCCGCGCCCGCGCCGCCATCTACCATCGCCTTCCTCGGCTTCGGCGAGGCCGGCCAGACCTTCGCGGGCGGCTGGGGCGAAAGCCCGCCCGCCAGGATCGCCGCCTTCGATATCAAGACCGACGATCCGGCTTCGCGCGCCGCCAAGCGGGCCGACTACGACCGACTGGGGGTGAAGGGGGCCGACACCCTGGCCCAGGCGCTGGCGGAGGCCGAGGTGGTGATCTCGGTGGTCACCGCCGGTTCGGCCACCCAGGCCGCGAGGCAGGCGGCCCCGAGCCTTCGCGCGGGCGCTCTCTTCGTCGACATGAACAGCTGCTCCCCCGGCGCCAAGCGGGCGTCCGCGCAGGCCGTCGAGGCGGCGGGCGGGCGCTACCTCGACGCGGCGGTGCTGTCGCCGGTCAAGCCGCTCGCCCTCAAGGCGCCGATCCTGGTCGCGGGCCCTCACGCCGAGACCGGCGGCGCGGTGCTGACGGGACTCGGCTTCAACATCCGGGCGGTGAAGGGCGATGTGGGCGCGGCAGCCGCGATCAAGATGATCCGCAGCGTGATGATCAAGGGGATCGAGGCTCTGACCGCCGAATGCATGCTGTCGGCCTACGCCGCCGGCGTCGAGGACGAGGTCCTGGCCTCGCTGCAGGCGACCCCCGCCCCCGCCGATTGGACCATGCGCGCCGACTACAACCTGGAGCGGATGATCGTCCACGGGCGGCGCCGCGCCGAAGAGATGGTGGAATCCGCCGCCACCGTGCGCGAGCTCGGCCTGGGCGGCTCCATGGCGGCGGCCACGGCGGCCTGGCAGGGGCGGATCGCAGCCTTGGGCCTCGCCCCGCCCGACGGTCTTTCCGCCAAAGCGAAAGCCCTGATCGAAGCCCTGCAGGCGACCGAGGCCCCATGATCATCGACTGCCACGGCCACTACACCACCGCGCCCGAGGGACACGACCTGTTCCGGGAGCTGCAGAAGGCCCGCTTCCGCGACCCGTCCAAGCCCAGGCCGGACTATCCGCAGATCAGCGACGAGGCGATACGGGCCTCGATCGAGGCCAACCAGCTCCGGCTGATCCGCGAGCGCGGCGCCGACGTCACCCTGTTCAGCCCACGCGCCTCGGCCATGGCCCACCATGAGGGCGACGAGGCGCTGAGCCAGGAATGGACGCGCTTCTGCAACGACCTGATCCACCGGGTTACGACCCTGTTCCCCGAGACCTTCGTGGGCGTCTGCCAGCTTCCCCAGGCCCCGGGCGTTCCCATCGCCCACTCCATCGCCGAACTGGAGCGCTGCGTCCTGGAGCTCGGCTTCGTCGGCTGCAACCTCAACCCCGACCCCTCGGGCGGGCATTGGGCCGGTCCGCCGCTCACCGACCGCAGCTGGTATCCGTTCTACGAAAAGATGGTGGAGCTCGACGTGCCGGCGATGGTCCACGTCTCCGGGTCCTGCAACCACAACTTCCACGCCACCGGCGCCCACTACATCAACGCCGACACCACCGCCTTCATGCAGTTCATCGAGGGCGACCTGTTCGCGGACTTCCCCAACCTGCGCTTCGTCATCCCGCACGGCGGCGGCGCGGTCCCCTATCACTGGGGCCGCTACCGGGGCCTGGCGGACATGATGAAGAAGCCGCGGCTGCGCGAGCACGTGATGCGAAACGTCTTCTTCGACACCTGCGTCTACCACCAGCCCGGGATCGACCTGCTGTTCCGGGTCATCGACATCGAAAACATCCTGTTCGGCTCGGAGATGGTGGGGGCGGTCCGCGGCGTCGACCCGGAGACCGGCCAGTTCTTCGACGACACCAAGCGCTACATCGACGCCCTGCCGATCCCGGCGGAGGCCAAGGCCAAGGTGTTCGAGGGCAACGCCCGGCGGGTCTATCCCCGGCTCGACGCCAGGCTGGCGTCGCAGGGACGCTGAGCTGCCCCGTCCGGCGCGGCCTCGATTGTTGGGGCGGGGCGTTCGTGCTCTCCTCCGGCGGCGCCCGGCCGGAGCCGATGGTTGGCTTGCCATCGGACAGCCAGGTTATAAAAACGGCCAGGGGGCGGATTTACTCGGTAATCGGGGACAGGTCCGGATCGAAGGCCGCGACTCCGGGACGTTCGCTCGCCTGTCGGGACTGGTCCCGGCGCGGTCGGACGCCGGTCCTCGAGGAACAGGGGAGGTTGAATGCCCAAGCATACCGACCGCCGGGCCTTCCTGAAGGCGTCCGTGCTCGCGCCCTCGGTCGCCGCGCTCGGCGCCGCCTCGGCGGTGAGCCAGCCCGACCCGGCGGTGGGCGATCCCGCCCGCAGCGCCCCGCAGCCCGCGACCCCGACGCAGGACAACTACCAGCCCCGTTATTTCACCGCGGCCGAATGGGCCTTCGTCAAGGCCGCCTGCGCCCGGATCATCCCCAACGACGCCAACGGTCCCGGCGCCCTCGAGCTCGGCGTGCCCCAGTACATCGACAGGCAGATGGGCACCGCCTACGGGGACGCCGGCCTCTGGTACATGAGCGGCCCCTTCTTCGAGGGCGCGCCGGAGTTCGGCTACCAGTCGGCTCTGACGCCCAAGCAGCAGTACCGGCTGGGGATCAAGGCCATCGAGGCATGGTGCTCCAAGACCCACTCCAAGGCCTTCGCAGACCTGACCCCGGCCGAGCAGGACGACGCCCTTAAGAAGGCAGAGGCCGGCGACATCAAGGCCGACGACTGCTCGCCCAAGACCTTCTTCACCGCCTTCCTGCTGAAGAACGTGCAGGAGGGCTATTTCTGCGACCCCATGTACGGCGGCAACCGCGGCATGGCCGCGTGGAAGATGATCGGCCACCCCGGCGCCCGGGGCGACTTCACCGAGTTCGTCGACAAGCCGGCGCACTACCCCTATGGCCCGGTCGACCTCTACGGGCGGCAAGGCTGATGGCCGTCCGCAACAAGCCCGTGGACGTGGTCATCGTCGGCTTCGGCTGGACCGGGGCGATCATGGCCATGGAGCTGGCGCAGGCCGGGGTCAGCATCCTCGCGCTGGAGCGCGGCGAGGACCAGGATACCGTGCCCGACTGGGCCTATCCGAAGGTGCTGGACGAGGTGAAGCAATCCGCCCGCAACGGGCTGTTGCAGAACCTGGCCAAGACCACGGTGACCATCCGTCATGACAAGGCAGACCGGGCCCTGCCCTATCGCCAGATGGGCTCGTTCAAGCCGGGCGTGGGCGTCGGCGGCGCCGGGATCCACTGGTCGGGGGTGCATTCGCGGGTGACGCCCGAGGAGCTGCGCCTGAAGAGCCACGTCACCGAGCGCTATGGCCGCGGCTTCATCCCCGAGGGCATGCAGCTGCAGGACTGGGGGATCAGCTACGACGAGCTGGAGCCCCACTTCGACCGCTTCGAATATGTCTGCGGCACCTCGGGCAAGGCGGGCAACATCAAGGGGACCAAGGTCCCCGGCGGCAATCCGTTCGAGGGCTGGCGGTCGCGGGAGTACCCGCTGCCGCCGCTGAAGGACCCGCCGACCAGCGTCATCTTCGCCAAGGCCACCAAGGAGCTGGGCTACAACCCCTATCCCCTGCCCGCCGCCAACGCCTCGCAGCCCTACCGCAACCCTTATGGCTGCGACCTGGGCCCCTGCAACTTCTGCGGCTTCTGCTCGGACTATGGCTGCATCAACTATTCCAAGGCCACGCCGCAGACGACCATCCTGCCGGCGCTGAAGCGGATGGCGAACTTCGCCTACCGCACCCAGGCCCACGTCCTGAGGGTCAACACCTCGGCGGACGGCAAGACGGCGACCGGGGTGACCTATGTCGACGCCCAGGGCCAGGAGGTTGAGCAGCCGGCGGGCGTGGTGGTGCTGGCCGCTTTCCACCTGCACAACGTGCGGCTGATGCTGTCGTCGGGGATCGGCAAGCCCTACGACCCGGAGACCGGCGAGGGGGTGGTCGGGCGCAACTTCTGCTACCAGTTGATCAATAGTATCAATACTTTCTTCGACAAGAGCACCTACATCAACCAGTTCATGGGGGCCGGCGGCGTCGGCCAGGCGATCGAGGACTTCTCGATGGCCAATTTCGACCATGGACCCCTGGGCTTCATCGGCGGCGGGGTGATGTGGGGCCGCCAGACCGGCAACGGCCCGGTGCGCGGCATCCCCCTGCCCGAGGGCTCCCCCAAGTGGGGCTCGGGCTGGAAGCAGGCGGTCAAGGACAACTACCTGCACACGGGACGCATCGAGTCCCAGATGAGCAACATGGCCTACCGGGGCTGCTTCCTCGACCTCGACCCGACCTACAAGGACGCCTACGGCCAGCCTCTGCTGCGCATGACGCTCGACTGGCAGGACAACGACCTGAAGATGTCGGAGTTCTTCGGGGACAAGATGAAGGGGGTGATCAAGGCCATGGGGGCGACCTCGTCCGCCGGCCGGGTCATCAAGCACGGGGACCACTGGGACACCCGGGTCTACCAGTCGACCCACATCAACGGCGGCACCTCCATGGGCGCCGACCCCAAGACCAGCGTGGTCAACAAGTACCTGCAGAGCTGGGACGTGCCCAACCTGTTCGTCCTGGGCGCCAACGTCTTCACCCACGGCATCGGGGCCAACCCCACCGGTCTGGTCGGCGCCCTGGCCTACTGGTGCGCCGCCAATGTCCGCGACACCTATCTGAAGAGCCCCGGCCCCATGGTGCGGGCGTGAGGCGGACCCGCGGGCCCTGGAGGGCCATACTTCTCGCCCTGGCGGCGGTCGTCGTCCTTGTCGTTGGGGCCTTGTGGCTGTTCGTCGGGCGCAGCATCCCCGACCCGGGCCTGTCGCCTGCGCTCGCCAGCCGCACGCCGGACGCGGCCCACGGCGCCTATGTGGCGGTGCTGGGCGACTGTTCCGCCTGCCACAGCATCCCGGGCGGGGCGCCGCTGTCGGGGGGGCTGGCCTTCCCGACCCCGGTGGGGACGGTCTATTCCACCAACATCACCCCGGACCGGGACCACGGCATCGGCCGCTACAGCTTCAAGGACTTCGCCCGGCTGATGCGGCTGGGGGTCAGGCCCGACGGCGGGCGGGTCTATCCGGCCATGCCCTACACCGCCTACGCCAAGGTGTCGGACGAGGACCTGCAGGACCTCTACGCCTATCTGACCAAGACCGTCGCGCCCTCGGCCACGCCCAACCACCAGGGCGTCATCCCCTGGCCGCTCAGCATCCGCTGGCCGGTGGCCCTGTGGAACCTGGCCTTCCACCAGGACCGCCGCTTCGCACCCCAGGCAGGCCAGAGCGCGGAATGGAACCGCGGCGCCTATCTGGTGCAGGGACTGGCGCACTGCGGGACCTGCCATACTCCGCGCGGCCCCTTCTTCCAGGAGGTGGACCTGGACGGGCGCACCAACCGCTTCCTGTCGGGCGCCGAGCTCGACGGCTCATCGCCGGTCAACCTGCGCGCCAACGCCGGCGACGGCCTGGGCCGCTGGACGGCGGCCGACATCGTCGAGCTGCTTTCCACCGGCAAGTCCGCCCACTCGGCGGTCGCCGGTCCTATGGCCGAGGTGGTCGAGCACTCTACCCAGTTCATGACGCCGGCCGACCTGCAGGCGATGGCGGTCTACCTGAAATCGCTCAGCCCGGCGCCGGGCGAGGGGCGCGCCAGCTTCGCCGCCAGCGACGCCACCATCGCCGAGATCCGCGCCGGCCGGCAGACGTCCAAAGGCGGACGGATGTTCATGGACAGCTGCGCCGCCTGCCACCGCCTGACCGGCGAGGGGGCGGGCCACACCATGCCGGGGCTGGCCGGCAACGCCACGGTGCTCGCCCAGCACCCCGACACCCTGGTGGCGGCGATCCTGGAGGGCGCGCGCCTGCCCGGGACCGCCGCCGCGCCGTCGCGCACGACCATGCCGCCCTTCAACTGGCGCTATGACGACGCCGAGGTTGCCGAGCTGGCGACCTATGTCCGCCAAAGCTGGGGCAACCACGCCTCTGCGGTCAGCGCCGGCCAGGTGCGCCAGGTGCGGGCGAGCCTGAAGCTGCCCGGGCCCCATCGCTGACCACGGCCCCGACGGCGGGCCGCACTTGGCCCGCCATGTCAGGCGAAGCGCAGCCTTTGCCCGATGCCGAGGCGCTCGCCCTTCGCCAGCATGGCGTGGCCGAGGGCTATATCCGAAAGCGACAGGCCCCGGTGCCAGAGCAGGATGGTCTCCGCGTCGTCCTCGCGGCCGGGCCTGAGGCCGGCGACGATCTGGCCCAGCTCGGCGTGGAGGGTCTTTTCACTCAGCCGGCCGGTCTCCACGTGGGCCCTCAGCGAGCCGAACTTGCCGCCTTTGCACTGGCCCCAGTCGTCGACCACCATCTTGTCCATGATGTCGGTGAGCGACAGCTCCACCGCGCTCATGGTGCCATAGGGGATCACCAGGGCGCCGGGCTTGATCCACTCGGTCTTCAGGAGCGGCTCGGGCGCATCGAGCCGCGAGGCTTCCACCACGATGTCGGCGTCCGCGACGCAGGACCGCCAGTCCTGGACCGCGACCACCGGCTTGCCGAGGTCCTGGCTCAGTCGCCCGGCGAAGGCGTTGCGGCTCTCGGGCCGACGCGAATGCACGCGGATCTCGTCGAAGTCGAACAGCCGGTCGAGCAGGCGCACGTTCCAGTAGGCCGTGCCCCGCGCGCCCACATGCCCCAGCACCTTCGAGCCCCTGCGGGCGAGGTGCTTGGCGCCGATGGCGGTGACCGCGCCGGTGCGCATGTCGGTGATGCCGCTGGCGTCGAGGATGGCCTTGGGCACGCCGGTCGCCGGGTCGAACAGCAGGAGCACGGCCAGTTCCGACGGCAGGCCCTGTTTGTAGTTGTCGACGAAGTCGCCCACCACCTTCACGCCCGCCGCGTCCACCGGCGCCCGGAGCGCCCCGCGCAGCACGTTGAAGTGTCCGTTGGAGACCTTGGGCTCCAGGTGGACCCGCGGCTCGATCACCGCCTCGCCCCGCCCTTGCGCCGCCAGCCCGCCCTCCACCGCCTCCAGGATCTCGGCGTCGGTGATGGCGAGGGCCTCGACGTCGAGGCGGTTCAGATAGGTGAGGTAGATCGGGGGCGTCCGGCTCATGCGCCGAGGAACCGGTTGGTCCACCAGCCATCGCCGGCCGGGGCCGGCGTGCCGGTGGCGGCCGAGAAGCTGCGCGCCGCGGCGATCCCCTCCGGGGTGAACCGGCCGAGCCCGGCGATTCCGTCCACCATGTCGCGCAGCCCCGCCCGCAATATGGCTTGCGGGACCTTGGGGAAGAACTGGGCCTGGATACGGTCCGCCGCCCCGTCCGGCTCGGTGATGGCCTTTTGCGAGCCCTGGTTCAGGGCGGCGAGGGCGGTGCGGATCCTCTGAGTATGGGCGTCGTCCGGGTTGGCCTTCGCGGCGAGCACCAGGCTGGGGAAGGCCTTGAGGGTGGGAAACTCGGCGCCGGGCTGGATCAGGCGCTGCCCATAGCCGCCGGCCTCGGCGATCTGGCCCTCCGGCGGCGACAGGATGAAGGCGTCGATGCGGCCGTTCTCCAGGGCCGCCTGGATGGCCGGCGGGGCCCCGCTGACCGCGAGCTTGAGCGTGGCCGGGTCGAGCCCGCCCTGGGCGGCGATCCAGCGCACCGCCCGGTCCTGCGCCCCCCCGGCGGCGCTGACCCCGATCACCGCATCCTTCAGCGCGGCGATCCGGTGGGGCAGAGGGTCAGCCGGCGCGACCCCGGTCTTGGCCAGGAAGCGCTTCGAGGCCACGACCTCGAGCGACATCTTGCCCATCAGCACGTGGACGAGGACGAAGGGCTGGCCCTTGGCGATGGCGGCTATGGCGGTGTCGCTGCCGACGGCGGCGAGGTCGATGTCGCCGGCGTCCAGGGCGGCGAGGGCGGCCGGGTCTCCCCCGGCTATGGGCGCCCAGTCGAGGCTGGCGCCGGCCGCGGCGAAGCTGTCGTAGGCCCGCGCCGCCCAGATCGGCAGGAACGACAGGGAGGTGGTGGCCTGGCCGAGCTTGACGGCGCCGCCCGTCCCCGCCTTCGGCGCGCAGGCGGCGAGGGTTGCGGGCAGGGCCAGGGCGGCGGCGAGGGCCAGGCGGCGGGTCAGGATCACGGGCTCACGGACTCCCGGTCTCTTGCGATTGCTCGGGCGCGCGCCAGCGTAGCACGCGTCGCTCGACCGCGAGTGCGGCGGCGTTGGCCGCGAGCACGAAGGCCAAAAGGATGGCGATCCCGGCGAAGACCCCCGCCGGGTCGTAGGTCGAGGAGGAATAGTTGATGTAGAGGCCGAGGCCCTTCAGCCCCGAGACGAACTCGCCCGCCACCACCCCGATCACCGCATAGGGCACGGCCATGCGAAGGGCGAGCATGATCGCGGGCGTGGCGGCGGGCAGGTAGACGTGGCGGCCGAGGTCGCGCTCGCGCGCCCCCATCACCAGGGCCAGGTTGACCAGCTCCCGGTCCACCGACCGGACCGCGGCGAAGACGCTGTAGAACACCAGGAAGAAGACCAGGGTGGCCGAGAGCGCGATCTTCGAGCCTATGCCTATGCCGAACCAGATCACCAGCAGGGGCGCGAGCGCGATCTTGGGCACGCCGTAGAAGGCCATGAAATAGGGCTCGACCACCCGGGCGAGGCGCGGCATGCGGGCGAGGACATAGCCGATGGCGAGGCCGAGGATCGCGCCAAGCGCGTAGCCGAAGACCAGTTCCTGGGCGGTGACCAGCAGGTCCGGCCAGATCTTTCCGGTGGCGAACAGGCTCCATAGCCGCGCCGCCACCGCGCTGGGCTTGCTGACGTAGGCTTCCCGGATCAGCCGGCCCGAGGCCCATTCCCAGAAGACCAGCAGGGCCGCGCCCGGCGCCGCCGCCAACAGCATGCTGGCCGCGCGCCCGCTCACGCCGCCACCCCCGCGATCTCGCCGGCGAGCACGCGCCAGACCTGGTCGTAGGCCTCGGCGAAACCCTCGACCGCGAAGGGCTCGAACACGTTGCGCGGGCGGGGCAGGCTGATGGCTATGGTGGCGAGGCCCCGCGTGGGCCGCCGGCTCAGCACCACCACCTGGTCGGCCAGCATCACCGCCTCGGTGATGTCGTGGGTGACGAGCAGCACCGCCGCCCCCGTGCCGGCGACCAGGGTCTGGAGGTCGTTCTGCATGGTCATGCGCGTCTGGGCGTCGAGCGCGCCGAACGGCTCGTCCATCAGGATCGCCTCGGGCCGGTAGACCAGCATGCGGGCGATGGAGGCGCGCTTCTGCATGCCGCCGGAAAGCTGGTGCGGGTAGTGGCGCTCGAACCCGGCCAGGTCCACCGCGGCGATGGCGGCCATGGCGCGCTCGCGCCGCTCGGCCGCGCCGACACCGCGCAGGGCGAGCGGGAATTCCACGTTCTGCAGCAGCGTTTTCCAGGGGTAGAGCTGGGCCTGCTGGGGGACGAGCCCCACCTTGCGGTTGACGCCCGCGATCGGCGCTCCGTCCTGCAGAACGGTCCCGCTGGTGGGCGTCAACAGCCCCGCGGCCATCTGCAGGAGGGTGCTCTTGCCGCACCCCGACGGGCCAACCACGGCGGTGAAGGCGCCCGGCGCCACCGACAACGACACCCCGTCCAGCACGACGAGGGGCTCGCCGCCGCGCACCGGCGCGGGAAAGACCTGGCGGACGTCGGTGAAGTCGAGGGCGTTCGCGGCCATGCCTCAGGCGAGCTCCGCATAGCCGAGGGCGCCGGCCTCGGCCTCGTAGTCCATGATGCCGGCGTAGTCCGCCGGCGCGGCCGGCTCGATGCGGCGGATGCGCAGGGGAGCCCTGACGGCCTCGAATCGCCTATCCGACAGCCGGACGAGGGCGCGGGCCAGGGCCGCCGCCGTAGAGTCCGGCGTCGCCGCCGAGGTCACGAACGGGATGGCCGGGCTGGGCGGAGTAGAGGCCAGGACCCGCAGGCCCGCGACGGCCTCGGGCGCATAGTCCTGGTTGAAGACCCAGGTCAGGCAGTCCACGCAGGCCGCGTGGGCGCCGCCGGCCTTGACCAGGGCGAGGCTCGGGCCGTGGCCGCCGGTCATCGCCACCCGGCCGAAGAAGCGGCCGTTCCTGGCCAAGGGCGCGATCAGGCGTCGCGGCAGGTTCATGCCCGAGTTGGAATGCAGGCTGTTCAGGGCGAAAGAGGCGCCGCGCAGGTCTTCGAGCGCCTCGTAGGGCGCGTCCTCGCGCACCACCACGAAGCCGCAGTGGGTGGAGCCCTCGCACCCGGGCGCCGCGTAGCAGGGCCGCCCAAGAAGACGCCACTGGCCGGCGTAGACCGTCTGCAGGGGGTAGCCGCAGGTCTGGGTGAAGACCACCTCGGCGCCTATGTCGGCCGGCACCGGCGCGCGGCCGACGTCGAGGGTCTCCGGCAAGTCCTGCGCCCCCTCCTCCAGCGCCAGATCGCGCAAGACCGTCCAGAAGTCGGCGTTGGGGGCCCGCATGCCCGGCAGGTTGTACATGGGCAGGCTGGCGCTCGGCATGGGTCAGGTCCCGAGCGGCCGCGGCCGGGCGGCGGTGCGGAAGCGGCCGACCAGCCGGCGCCGGTCGCCCGGATAGGTCAGGCGCACCCAGGTGACGCCCGAGGCGCCGCGCCAGGTCCTGCGCTCGATACACAGGCAAGCCGTCCCCGCCGCCACCCCCAACAGCGCCGCCACCTCGGAATCGGCCCCCACGGCCTCGATCTGGTGCTCCGCCTCCGTCCAGGGCACGTGGCCCAGCAGCCAGGAGCCGGGGCTGATCCCGGTGAACGGCTCCTCGCGGGCCTGCGGCACGGTGGCGAGGTCGATCAGCCGCTCCTCCGCCGCAAGGGGCTCGCCGTCGGCCCGATGCACCCCGCGCACCATCAGCACCGGCGCGCCAGGCGCGGCCCCGAGGCGCGCGGCGTCCTCGGGCGCCGCCGGGCGGATTCGTCGCGACAGGCGCTGAAAGGCGTAGGCGCGGCCGCTGGCCCGCACCTCGGCGGCGATGTCGTGGATCTCGAGCACCGTCTCCTCGATCCGGCGCTGGGCCACGAAGGTGCCGGCGCGACGACGGCGCACCAGCAGCCCCGCCTCCACCAGGGCCCCGACCGCCCGGGCCACGGTCATGCGGGCGCAGCCGAACTGGCGGGCGAGCTCAAGCTCGGTGGGCACGCGCGATCCCGGCGACAGCCTGCCGGAGACGACCGCCTCCTCCAGCGACCGGCGGATCTGCAGGTGCAGGGGCGCGCCCTCGGCCATGGCGGCGCGCGCCAAGGTCATGCGGGGGCCTTGTCCAGCAGGCGCGAGACCGCGTCCCGGTAGCGGGCGGCGATGGCGGATCGGTCGCGGTGGCGCCCGCCCTCGACCCGCGTCCGCCCGGCCACGATCACCTTGTCGATGGCGCGCCGGCCAGCGGAAAAGATCCAGGTGTCCACCAGCTCCGCTTCGCCGCGCAGGGCCAGGTCCGCGTGGTTGGCGTCCAGGGTGAGGAAATCGGCGGCGCCGCCGGGCGCCATGGCCGCAGCCGGCCGGTCCAGCGCCTTGGCCCCACCCGCCAGGGCCGCCTGGAACAGGCTGAGCCCCGTGGACGCCTGGTCGGGCCGGGCGAGCAGGTTGCGCGCCCGCGAGGTCAGGCGCTGGGCGTATTCGAGCTGGCGGAGCTCGGCGGCGGCATCGCTCTCGATATTGGAATCCGTGCCCACCCCGCTTTCCAGCACAGTGGGATCCGAAGCTTGGAATTCACGTGACTTGAAGTCGCGGC
>JADMIO010828294.1_pt1 | contig 27341 bp, 22 predicted proteins | sample 8958161 | NCBI WGS metagenome assembly JADMIO01 (sample SAMN16585339, study PRJNA669376) | soil metagenome | isolation source: Crop rotation soil | place: USA: Cullars Rotation, Alabama | collected 2011
CTTTCCCGCCGCGCCGAGGCCGAGTTGGGCCCGGTCACCGCCTTCCTGCACGGCGCCGGCACCAATGCCCCGCGCCCGCTCGCCGCCCAGGACGAGGAGGCGTTCCAGCGCACCTTCGCGCCCAAGGCCGCCGGCTTCCGCAACGTCCTCGCCGCGGTAGATCCGGAACGCCTGCGCCTGCTGGTCACCTTCGGCTCGATCATCGCCCGCATCGGCCTGCCCGGCGAGGCGGACTACGCGGTGGCCAACGAGTGGCTGGCGCGGGCCACCGAGCGCTTCGCCCGCGAGCACCCCGGCTGCCGCTGCCGGACCCTCGAATGGTCCGTCTGGGCCGGCGTCGGCATGGGCGAGAAGCTCGGTACCCTGGAGAGCCTGATGGCGCGGGGGATCTCGCCCATCCCGCCGGGCACCGGTGTCGACCTGCTGCGCGAGCTGGCCTCGCGGCCCCTCCCCACGGTCTCGGTCGTGGCCACCGGCCGCTTCGGCACGCCGCCCACCCTGGAGCTCCAGCGCCCCGAGCTGCCGCTCCTCCGCTACCTGGAGACCCCGCGGGTTCACGTGCCCGGCGTCGAGCTGGTGGTGGATGCCGAGGTGTCGGCCGACACCGATCCCCATCTGGCCGACCACGTCTTCCGCGGCGAGCCCCTGTTCGCCGCCGTGCTCGGCATGGAGGCCATGGCCCAGGCGGCCATGGCGCTGACCGGCCGGGACGAGATCCCCGTCTTCGAGGAGGTGGTCTTCCAGCGGCCGGTGGCGGTGCCGCCGGGGCGCTCCACCACCATCCGCGTCGCCGCCCTGCTGCGCGCTCCGGACACCGTCGAGGTCGTGCTGCGCGACGCCTCCACCGGCTTCGCCGCCGACCACTTCCACGCCCTCTGCCGTTTCACCGCTCCCGCCGAGGACGGCTCGCGCCTGCTCGCCACCTTCCCCAGCGGCGACCGGGTGCGGCTCGAACCCGGGGACCTCTATGGCGGCGTCCTCTTCCACCAGGGTCGCTTCCAGCGCCTCCAGGGATACCGGGCCCTGCGCGCCACCGAGTGCCTGGCCGAGATCTCGCCGGACGGCAGCACCGTCTGGTTCGGCCGTTATCTGCCGGACCGCCTGGTGCTGGGCGATCCCGGTGCGCGCGACGCCGCCATCCACGGTATTCAGGCCTGCATCCCCCACGCGACCCTGCTGCCCATCGGCGTCGAGCGGGTGGTCAGCCGCGGGCTGGCGAACGACGTCCCCCTCCTCCTCGCCGCCCGCGAGCGCAGCCGGCAGGGGGACGAGTTCGTCTATGACATCGAGCTGGTGACGGTCGACGGCGACCTGCGCGAGCGCTGGGAAGGGTTGAAGCTGCGCGCCGTGGACCGCATCGCGCCGCCGGAGGCCTGGCGGGCCGCTCTGCTCGGCCCCTACGTCGAGCGGCGGCTGCAGGAGATCCTCCCCGGCTCGCGCATCCAGGTGTCGCTGGAGCCCGCCGACGGCACGGCGCTCCACTATCGCCCGGACGGCCGCCCGGACAGTCCGGGCGAGACCCTCTCGCGCTCTCACGCCGGCGAGCTGGTGCTGGCGGTGACCGGTGACGGCCGCATCGGCTGCGACCTGGAGCCGGTGACCGAGCGGACCGACGAGGTCTGGCGCGACCTGCTGGGCCCGGAGCGCTCGCGGCTCGCCGAGCTGATCGTCCGCGAGCGCGGCGAGACGCCCGGCGCCGCCGCCACCCGCGTCTGGACGGCGGCCGAGAGCCTGGTCAAGGCAGGCGTGCCGCCGGGCGCCCCCCTCGTCCTGGAGGGTGGGGAGGAGGGCTGGCTCATCTTCCGCTCGGGCGACCTCCGCATCGGCACCTTCCTCGCGCCGGTGCGGGAGCTGGCGGGCCCGGCCGCGCTCGCCATCCTGGTCGAGAGCGCCCATTGAAAGCCTACGAATATCGCCACCTGGTCGGGTTCGAGGACACCAACCTGGTCGGCAACGTCTACTACGTCAACCACCTGCGCTGGCAGGGGCGCTGCCGCGAGATGTTCCTGCGCGATCACGCCCCCGAGATCCTCGCCGAGATCGCCCGCGACCTCGCCCTGGCCACCGTGCGCTGCTCCTGCGACTACCTGGCCGAGCTGGAAGCCTTCGACCAGGTGGTCCTCCGCATGCGCCTCGGGGGGATCGTGCAGAACCGCATCACCCTCAACTTCGAGTACTGGCGCCAGAAGGACGACGGCGAGGAGCTGGTGGCCCGCGGCGAGCAGGTGGTCGCCTGCATGCGCCGCGAGGGGAGGCGGGCCGTGCCCACGCCCATTCCGGAACCCTTGCGCGAGGCCTTGAAGCCGTACGCCTAGAGTGTCGGTGTCGCCCGGGGCTCCATGTTCCTGATCTCCCGCGCGGCTCTGCGCCGGCCCCTCCTGACCTTGCTCCTGGTCTGCCTCGGCACCGTGGCCGTGGCCGCTGGCCTCTTCCGGCTGGAGATCCGTACCGACGGCTCGGCGATCGTTCCGCGGGGCGATCCGGTGGTGATGCGGACGCTGCGCGACCGGGCGGCGTTCTCCGACGCCGACCTGATCATCCTGCTGGTGAGCGCGAAGCCGGGGGGCCCGCCGGTCGCCTCCCCCGCGGGCTTCCGCTTCCTGCGCCGCAGCCACCGCGAGCTCCGCCGCCTCCCCGGCGTCAATCTTCTCGGCGTGCATTCGCTGGCCGATCTCGTCGAGCCGCCCGCCGGGAAAGCGATCCAGATCCTCACCCCCCTCGACACGATCCCCGCCGATCCCGCCGGCTTCGCCGCTCTGCTGGCGCGCATCCGCGCGATTCCAGCCGCGGAGGGGCTCTTCCTCTCCCGCGACGGCCGGGCGGCGCCGATCTACCTTCCCGTCGACGCGGGGGCCGACCGCCGCGAGGTCATCCGCTGGATCGAGAGCTGGCGCGCTTCGCGGGCCGCCGCGCCGTTCGAGCTGCGGATCACCGGTCCGGTGGCGGCCGAAGCGGTGCTCGGCGAGACCGTGCTGCACGAGCTCTACCGCCTGGTGCCCCTGATGGTGGCTGCCGTCGCCCTGCTGCTCTGGGTCTCGCTGCGCACGCCGATGGGGGTGATCGTGCCGCTCGCACAGGTCCTCGCGACTCTGCTCTGGACGCTCGGCCTGATGGGCTGGGCGGGGGTGCCGGTCACCCTGGTGACGACGATCCTGCCGGTGCTGCTGATGGCGATGGCGATGACCGACGAGATCCACCTCCACGAGCGGGTGCAGCACCGGCTGGCCGGAATCCCGGCCGCGGTCCCCGCCCGCGAGCGGCTGCGGCAGGCCACGGAGCGCTCCTTCGCCGACCTCAGCGCGCCGCTCGTCCTCACCTCGCTCACCACCGCCGCCGGCTTCTACTCATTCCTCGGCGACTCGATGGCGCCGCTGCGCGATCTCGGTCTCTTCGCCGGCTCGGGGCTGCTGCTCGCCATGGTCTTCACCTTCAGCCTGGTTCCCGCCCTGATCGTGGTGCTCCCCCCGGGCTGGGCCGAGCGCCGCGGACCCGGGAGCGCGGCCGGCCTCCCCGCGGTCTCCGCCTGGGAGAGGGTGCTCGCCGGCCGCTCCCGCGCCTTCGCTCTGGCGGTGATGGCGCTGATCGCCCTGGCCCTCCCCGGCCTTTTCCGTTTGCGGGTGCAGGACTCGTGGATCGACAACTTCGATCCCCGCTCACCGCTGGTCACCGCCGAGCGCGACTTCAACCGCGCCTTCTGGGGAAGCTACCGCCTGGATGCCGTCTTCACCGGGCCGGAACGGGGCTTCTTCTGGACCCCGGAAGGAGCCGCCCTGCTGGAGGATTTCGACCGCCTGGCCCGCGCGGCTCCGCATGTGGGCGGCCGGCTCGGTCCCCTGCAACTCTTCGAGCTGGCGGCCCGCGCGCAGGGGTACGCGCCGCCCGTCTCCCGGCTGTCACCGCTGGAGGTCCGGCGCACCGGCGCCCTGATCGAGGTGCTGGCGATCCGCGTCGGCCTGCGCCAATACCTGACCCCGGACAAGGGCGCAGCCCGCGTGCGCCTGTTCGTCCCCGGCGCCGACTATGCCCGCGGGAAGGAGCTGCGCGCCTGGCTGGAGCAGCGGCTGCCGCCCCTCGCCGCCCGCCACGGCGCCCGCGCCCACCTCTCGGGCGACGTGCCGGTGGGCCTCGCGGTGGTGGGCGCGATCGTCGGCAACCAGCTCCTCTCGATCGCCGGCACGGCAGCGCTGATCGTGCTGATGCTGCTCCTCGCCTTCCGCAGCCCGCGCTGGACCGCGATCACCATGGCCCCGGTGCTCGCCGCCACCCTGCTGCTCTTCGCGGCGCTGGGCTACACTGGGGTGCCGCTCGGCATCGCCACCAGCATGTTCGCGGCCCTGACGCTGGGCGCCGGCGTCGATCTCGGCCTCCACTACGTTTTCGGGTATCGCCGGGAGCGCCGGGAGCGCCGCGCCGGCCTCGCCCACGACGAAGCCGTCCTCGCCACCCTGCGGACGGCCGGCCGTGGCATCCTGTGGAACGCCGTGGTGCTCGCCCTCGGCTTCTCCGTGCTGGCCTTCTCTGCCATCAGGCCCAACGCCAGCCTCGGTCTTCTCCTCGCCGCGGCGATGCTCGCGAGCTACGCGACGACCGTCATCCTGCTGCCGGAGATCTTGCGCAGGTGGGGGGGCGGCGGTGAGGCGGGCTCGCCGCCCGGGAGTGAGAGATCCCGGGCGACGGAGCAAGGCGAGGCGCTGGTCTAGGGGAAGCCGGCGCTGAACTGGGTGGGGAACGGCCTCACCGCACTGATCACCGGGGGGATCGGGGGGAACGGGAAATGGACGGTCTGCCGGGTCACCACCGGGAACTCGTACTTGTTGAAGCCCGAGACCGGGAAGCCTGTGCTGGCCGAGACGCCGGGGAAGAAGTTGGTCGTGCCGGACGTGGTCAGCTCCGCCACGCCGTTGCCGTCGCCATCCACCCTCAGGCCGGCCTTCAGCTGCTTGATCGGCTTGCTGGAAGGCTGGAAGTTGCCCGGACCACCCGAGATGACGAAGGGAACGCTGGTGGCCCGCACCTGGATGTCCTGGCCGCCGGCGCAGGTCACCGCGCCACAGTCGATCACCGTGCTGACCCCGGTGCTCCGGTTGGTGAAGATCAGCCGCGGCCGCACGCTGAAGTTGGAATTGAAGGTGCCGCCGTCGCCGTTGGCGAAGGTGAACGTCACCGAGCCCGGCTGGACGCTGCCGCTGAACTCGGAAATGAACACCCGCAGGTCGTACGAGGCGGACCCGATCGTCACCGGCGCCTCGCTCAGCAGGCGCAGCGCCACCAGCAGGAGCGGCCCGGTGCCGCTGCCCGAGGTGTTGATCGTGATGTTGCTGGGCAGGCGGACGATGGTGTTGAAGCCGGCGAGGTCCGAGCCGGCGCCGAGCGACTCGCCGATCAGGCTCACCACGGGGTTGCCGCTCACCGAGGCGCCGAAGATCTGCTGGATCGGATACTGGGCCAGATCGATCGTCGTCGAGCCGCCGCCGGTCGTCCCCAGCCCCACGTCCGCGGCCTTGATGACGGTCGTCGCCGCCAGGGCCGGACCCGCCAGAGCCAACAGCACGGCAAAGGCCAAGAAAAGCGTCTTTTTCAAGCTCATGAACACTCCTTTCGGTAGGGAGCCGCGCGTGGCTCCAAACATTCGCAACTGCTCACTACCGAATAAGGGTGCTTGCTGATGTACTAGCGGGACAAAACCCCCGGACGGCCCGTCTATCGGTAAGTCGGCTTGACTATGGATACGACGGCTGGCTTATCCTTATCCAGCCTGACCTATCCATATCCAGGCTGACTTATCGATATCCAGGCCGACGTATCGATAGGCGGCCGTCCTACGGCCTCCGCAAGCGCCGCCGCAGCCTTCTCAGCAACAGCCGCCGCCGGGTGTGCCGGGGCCGCTTCTCCCCTCTCTGCAGCGCCAGCTCGCGGTAGATCTCCGAGTTGACCTCGCCGCCCATCAGGATGGCGAAGGCGGTGAAGTAGAACCAGACGAGCAGCAGGATCACCGCGCCGAGCGAGCCGTAGGCGGTGGTGTAGGAACGGAAGTACAGAAGGTAGAGCCGCAGGCCGAACGAGGCCAGGAGCCAGAGGGCCACGCCGGTCACCGCCCCCGGGCTCCCCCAGCTCCGCTCCTGCGCCTCTCCGAGGTTTGGCGCGTAGTTGTAGACGATCTCGAAGGAGAGCACCGCGAAAACCAGGATCAGCAGCCAGCGCAGGTAGACGTGCCAGAGCGCCGAGAAGAAAATGCCCACCCCGAAGCGGTCCGCCAGCGCCTCGCCGATCTCCCGGCCGTAGAAGATCATCGCCAGGGCGGTGACGGCGAGCACTGCGAAGGTGAGCGTCAGCAGGATGGCCGTGATCCGCCGCCGCCACCACGGCCGGCTCTCCTTGAGCCCGCAGGCGGTGTTGAGCGCCCGCGACACCGCCAGCATGCCGTTCGACGCCACCCAGATCGCCGCCGCCAGCGAGAGGTAGAGCTTGGTCCCCGTGCGGGCGGTGCGGATCTCGGTCAGCGTGTTGTTCAGCAGATCGGTCACGTCACGGCTGGGCGACACCCGCGCCACGTAGCGGAAGAGGTCCCAGCGGATGGCCGGGTTCCGCTCGGCCAGATAGCCGAACAGCGTGGTGAGGAAGAGCAGCAGCGGAAAGACCGAGAACAGGAAGAAGTAGGCGAGCTCCGCGCACCGCCCGAGGAGCTCGTCCTCATAGATCTGCCGCCACAGCCGCAGCCCGAGCTGCCTCCACGTCAGCCCGGCGCGCGTCCAGAGGGAGACCATACCCAGAAGATAGCAGGCGGGCCCCCCTCCCGAGCCCTCAGGCGCTCGGCCAGAGACACCAGAACACGAGCCCGGTGGTGGCGCCGTACAGCAGGGCATCGATCAGACCGCGCACCGTGTTGGACCACGGGATCCCCTTCCAGATCGAATCCTGGAAGTAGCCGAAGCCGTAGGCGACGAAGGCGATGGCCCCCGTGATATGGAACACCACCCGGCCGTCGGTGCCGAAGCCGAGCGTATGGCGCGCGATCGTGGCGGTGACGAAGCTGATCAGGAGGCAGAGCAGGAACCACTGGGCGAGGCTCGGCCCCATCGAGGGCATGCCGTTGCGCCGCAGGGTGACGAACCCCACCGGGCCGTCCTCGAACTTCTTGCGCACCGCGGGGTCCTTCATCTCCGACATCTCGGCGCAATAGGGAAGGAAATAGAGGCCGGGCCCCGGGTTGTCCTTGCGCAGCGCAGCGCCGACCGCCTCCTCGTCCGGGAGCCGTTTGTAGTCGGCCCGGTGATACCGCAGGACCATGTGGACGATCGCGCTCACGATCCAGACCGCGACAGCCGAAACGACGCCGGGGAGCCACAAGCTTCCGAAAGGCATGACGGCCTCCTCTCTGAGGGGTTCGAGGAGGCGATTCTATCCCAAAAGAAGCGACGGCTACGAGCCCGACTTGAGCGCCCGCCGGCGGGTCAGCAGCGAGGCCTGGGCTCCGGTAACGGCGGTTGCATGAAGAGAGCCCCGAATCCGCTCCAGGCTCGCCTCCAGCGTCTCGGCTTGGCGGGCCTCGCTCTGGAACGCCGCGCACTCCCGGAGGATCTCCTCCTCCAGCTTGCTGATCTCGACGAACAGCCTGGCGCGCAGCTGGTCCGCCGGCATGCCGAGGGGAGGCCGCGTGACGAGCTCCCTCACGCCGTCGACGACGGAGAGGACGACCCCCCGCAGGGCCGGGTCGCGCTCGGCGTCGGCCTTCGCCTCCTCCGCCTTGTTGCGGGCCCGGGTCAGCGACTGCCCCGTGGCGACCACCGACACCGAGTCCGCCGCCGCCGTCAGATCGGCGAGAACGTCGATCTCCCGTCCCAGCTCCGCCGCGCGGGCCTGCACGGTGGACATGTAGAGGGCGATCCCCCGGCGGGCCTCCGCCATCGCCCGCGCGGGGTCGACGGGCTCCTGCGCGAAGGCCGCGCGGGAGCCGAGAGCCAGAAGGACAATCATCACGATTCGCACCATCCTGGACATGACGACCTCCGTGAGGTTTGCGCTCAGTCTGGCGTTTTTACGGAGAAGCCGGAGGCCTCGTCTAGCTCGTTGGACCTTCCGGCGGCGGCTTTATGCCCTTTTCTCCGACGAATCAGAGGGGAGAGGGGAAGAGAGGGTCTGAGCGCTGAGGGACGCCTTCTCCGCCGCCGCCAGACCTTCGGAATGGTTCTGGAAGGAGTATTTTCTGTGCTTTTTCCTGTTCCCGACCTGCACCCACTCCCACCAGGATGCCTGGGGACCCTCATAGTGGTTGGGATTGATGCGGCAAAAGGTATCCTTCCATCGGAGATCGTTCGAGCGAGTATAGAGAAAACAGGCCGCCGTCATGCCTGCCACCACGACCAGCGCAATCGCCTGCATGGTCAGCGACAGATTCGTGGCCGAGGGGTTCACGATCCGTCCGTACTCCCGGGTCGTCCAATCGCGATGGAAGCAAAAGGCCTGAACCAAGAGAGGAAACGGCAGCAGCAGCCGCGACACGCCGCTCAGCCTGCCGATCCTCCAGCGCGCCAGGGTCGGCGGCTGGCTGAATTGCTGGGACATGGCCAGTGTGTGATAGATCAGATTGGAATGGCTTCTCGACGATTCCACCCGCCCCTCGTCGTCGAACAATCGCCGTACCCGCCAAAGTGCCAGATACAGATTCTCGTGCTGCCGGGCCATGGCGAATGTCAACATCAACATCAGGATCAAAAGGGCGATGCTGCCGAAGAACCCGAGATCGTTGACGTCGTGACTGACGCTGAAGAATGGAATCTGCACCAGCAGAAGACGGCTCGTCCGGGCGTCCTCCAGGGTGTTGATGTAGTCCCGCACCTCCTCCTCCGACTGCATGCCCCGGGCTTCAGCCCACTTCCGGGCCAATTCCAATTTACCCGTCAATTGTCCCTCATGGTACTGCCAGACCTTTTCATGCATCGCGAGGCGAGCCTGCAGAATCCGCGAGTTGAACCAGCCGTCCTGCTCCGCGTTGTGATGCCCCACGAACAGCAGGATGCTGGCGATGGTGATCGTGATGATCGAATAACGGACCAAGTGGGATGACTTGATGAACGAATCCACGACATACAGCCCCGCATCGGAATCCCTCGCTACCTTGAGCTCCTTTTCCATGCTCCCTCCAATTCAAACCAGATTGGTCCTGGCATGGGTCCTCTCCGGCGGAGGACACCGTGCGTGCTCGGTCTCAGGCCTGCGATTTTTCAGAGTGGTTATATCACAGGCCGTGCCGAGCCACCTCATCCCCTGTCGACTTTACACCTCTTACAAATTCCTTTCCTGCCCGTGAAGACTCGCCCCGACCACCGCCGTAGCCTGGGCTCTCGATGAGGAGACGAACATGAACGGACGCAGACATCAACTGGCATGGATCCTCGGGCTGCTCGCCCTGGTGGGAATGGCGGCGTTCCTCCGGGCCGCGGACACCAAGACGGCGGCGCAACACCCCAGCCTGGCCGGGACCTGGAATCTGAACGAAGACCTCACCGCCCGCATGCGGGAGACCGATCAGCAGGCCGCCCCCCACGGCAATTTTGGAGGCGGGATGGGACGCCACGGCGGCGGACGAGGCGGCGGTGGCCGCCGGGGCGGCGGCGGCTTTCCCGGCGGCGGCTCACCGGGCAACGGAGCGGAGGGAGCCGGCGGCGATACACAGAGCCAGGGGGAAGGCCAGCGCCCCAATTTCGCCGCCCTCGACAAGCTGACCATCACCCAGGCGGGCAATCAGGTGACCGTCACCGATCAGCAGGGCCACGCCCGCGTCTTCCGCGCCGACGGCAGCAAGGTCCGCGACGACAAGGCCTTCGGCGGACCGGCCGACGTGCAGGCGAAGTGGGACCAGGACGGCGCGCTGGTGGTGGAGGTCAAGCCCGACAAGGGCCCCAAACGGACGGAGTCCTACGTCGTCTCGAACGACGGCAAACACCTCTACGTCGTCCTCACCCTGGAGGGAAACCGGGGCACCCGGAAGATCCGCCGCGCCTACGATCCGGCCTCGGCCTAGTACGACGTCCCCGAAGTTCGTACCGGGTTTCTTAGTTTAGAGGGTGTTTGGAAAGCCCCGGAGGGGCATCAGTATGTAGCCAGGCGTCAGCCCCAGGTAGGCAGGCCCCATACAGACCCAGAGCCCAAACGGTGCGACGGCAGTGTCTCCGAGCGATGATCTGCCTTCGCCCCTTCGGGGCTCTGGAATTGATTGGACCTCCCTTCCCTGGGGCTGACGCCCACCCTCTTACACACATCTCTGCCTTCAGCCCGTAGGGCGGCAGGAAGTAGCCCGGTGGCGTAAGCCCCGGGAAACAAAGTGTTCCCGTTTCTTTGTAGCCCCGTCAGGGGCGGCAGGAATCTATCGAAAGCACCAGCCTCCACGGCGTTACGCACCCTTTTTCCTTGCGCGATTAGGCGTTGTTGAAGGCTTGCCGCCCCTGGCGGGGCTTTGGGTGGGTAGAAACTCCTCATTTCCCGGGGCTTACGCCGCCGGGCTACTTCCTGCCGCCCTACGGGCTGGAAGCAAAGATGTGTATAAGAGCCCAGAACCGCAGGCGAGGGAATCGGCTTGTTCAGGTGCTCCCGCGGGAACACGGTCAAGCCCCCCGCCGTCGCCAGAGAGGGAATGTACCCATTCAGGTACAACCGATCGACGCACTCCACCTCCAGGGTCACGTAGCCTTCCAGGATCTCCGCTATGGTAGCCATCGCGGTATCTTAATGGCGCCACCACGACCCATCAACTCGTTACCCCTTCACTCTACACGTCGTACCTTCCAGAGACCACAATCCCCCCTCGTCGGTTTGAGGCCGAAGGCTTCGCTAGATACCAGTTTGTATTACGCGTCTACGCCCAATCAGAAGGTGAGCGAGCGAGAACCGCGCTTTTTGCGGTTGCCGTCCGCTCGACCGGGGGGTTGGCGACCTTCATCGCAACAACTCCTCGCCTAGCGCTTTTTCTTCTCTTCCGCCATTTCTCGCAGCTTGTCAGCTCGGCCTTCCCTATAGAGCTCTCTATCAGCTTGGGCCTTGGTTGTGTCTTCATTGTTCCACATCCAGCCCCAACTCGGAGGGTCATTCTTGCCCTCGGCAGCATCAGTCCTTCCCTTTCGATAATTTTTGTCATCGTTGCTCATTGAGATCTCCTTTCGAACTTAAGTTTTATCCCTCATTGAATTAGCGCTTTGCACGCCGAGGCAGTACGAATACCTGAACGATAACAAGAAACGCTAATGTCCCTGTCCCCCAGATGACCAAGTCCAACCACTGAGGAACGAGAGAGGTATTGTTCTCTCCTGATTCTCCTACAGCTCTGCGTGCCAGATATTCGCAGAGAGGACCGAGTACGAGTAGAAGGGAGAACGCACAAACCGAGCCAAAGGCTGCGCTCTGGAATTTTGTTCTTGCTAGAGCAGAGTCGTATGAGAGAATTACCAGAAGCATAGAGACACCGACTATGAGGTCTGTCGAGCTGAAGGGACCTGCCTGCGTAAAGACTGTCAACCCTCCCGCTAGAGCAGCAAGCACAAGCGCCGCAGGATCGATTCCATTGTCGTCTTGCCTTTTCATGGCGGTCATCCCTTTACGCAATATCCTGCCGGCCAACGTGGATGCCCCTCAGCGAGCGCCCGTGAAAGACCACCGCCGATTCGCGAAGGCAAAGCACTCATAAAAGTACTGCCGCTGTCAGTAAGCATGGATACGCCCACCAATTTGTAGTAAGCGCAAAGATGGCGCTGACCAGAGATGCAAGGAACCCGGCAAGCGACAAGGCCCCACGGCGCCGATAGACTGTACGGACAGCGAATCTATCCTCCTGGGGGAAGGCGTCATAGGCCGAGACTATTCCGCCTAAGAACACAAGAATAAGACCAGCAAGAGCGGTTGCACCGGCGAAGAGTTGGTTCGAGAGATTCTCAGTGTTCACAGGCGACCTCCATCCTGATTGTGAGCCGCAGAACGTGCTGAGGTGAGCGGCGGGAACCGCGCATTTTGCGGTTACCGTCCGCTCGACCGTAGTGTTATGTGGCCTACAGCCTCGCTACATCGATGTGATATCCTTGCGCAGCCATTTCTTTGGCCAGTATTGTACCAGCCTCCTTCTGCAGATCGTCCTTGAACGGTATGTATATCAAACCTTGAATATCGGACGGCCGCTCCATGTTGGCCTGTTGCTTGAGGAGGATGGCAACCCGACTTCTCCCAAGGCGAGAAAGCAGCATGCCCAATTCCAGAACTACATTCTGACGTGCCCGATATGCCTTCTCATCATCTCTGCCAGCTCTGTGGCCCTCGTCGTCGGGAGTCGCGAGTACCACCGCGAACTTAACCTCCGCGGTATACTTCTCCAGCTTTTCGATAATAGTCTGCCCTTCTGAGGGGAGTTGGTCAAGCATTAATGGCTCTAGATTCCAGCGACGAAGCATTGCCTCTAGGTGATTCTTGGCCGTCTCGTCGTGGCCATAAACCACAAAGACTTTATTGTTGGTGCTCCGTTGTGCGGGCGCGGCAACTGCCTTGGCCGGAGCGGGTGCAGCAGAACCCAATGCAGCCTTGATTTCAGCCTGACATTTACCTTGCACGCTGAATGTACCGGTGTCGAACACGTTTACGACGCCGCCATTCGTTAGACGTAATTGCCAGCCAAGGTCGTTGCCGGTCCTCTCTTCAGACTTAACCGAGAAGCCAGCCGCCGCCAGAAGTTGTTTGGCTTCTTCAAGTGTCACACTAGACTCCCTTAGCCACATAACGCTGATGGGCCTCAGCGGCGGAACCGCGCAGTATGCGGTTTCCGTCCGCTGTAGGCCTGGGGTTCGCCGTTCACTCCAACTCCTCCAGTATAAACCCGCTACCGACCCTGTAGTAGTCGTAGGGGTCGACCTCTTTTTCCCTGAGCCACTCTCCCAAGTTCTCAAGACAGGTGATGGTGAGACCTGAGAAAAATCCTACTGAGTAATGAAGCAGCCAAGCCCTACGAAGCAAGCAAGTCTCCCCCTCCTTATTGCGAGTGTAAAGCGGTGTATAATGATAGTGGGCATACGGAACATCGCTCTCTAATCGCGGTAATCCGGGCTCTCGCAATTCGTGAACGAGAGAATTTCTATACACGTAGAGCAAGCTCATATGACAAAAGCTTTCCTCGCCATGCTTGCCGAGAAGCTTTTTCCCTTTGGGCCAGCGGTCGAACAGTTGATCGGGCATCGGGTCACGAGTGATGTTATACGGACCAGGAGGAATTGTACTCCTTGGGCTCCAGGTCTGGCTCTGAAACAAGCTGTTGACGCGCTCCTTGAGCGGCTGAAACTCGGGCTCGCTATCTCGCGAGAGCGCCTCAACTAGGTGAGGCAAGCTAATTCTTTCGCCATCATTCCAGCCTGAAAATTTCCGGACAAAAGAAACGAATCGTGCTCGATTCTTAGCTTCGTTAGAGGCTCCCACCTTTGATAACCCGTCAAGCGCGGCTACGAAGCCCAGCTTCTTTAGGGCAGCGAAGGGTGGTTCATCTGGCACCTCTGCCAATCGCTCCAGGAACTCATGGAAGTAGCTCATGAAGCTATCGATCTGGCTTCCGAACCTCATGTCAGCTTACGTCCTCATGCGTGACGGCGAACGCTGAAGCTGCTCAGCGGCCAGGAAGCGGAGCTTTCTGGTCCGTTGGAGCAGCCGAGTTAGCCGGCTCACTTTCCGACGTTATACGCGCTATATGAAATGACACAAAAGCGCCGAAAAGGAACAACATAAAGAACTGGCCAAGTCCGACCTCAAGAATGGCCAGCACCTGAGTCGTCGGGCTGTTGGGTACTATGTCGCCGTATCCAAGAGTAGAAATTGTGACCACACTATAGTAGACGAACTGCCAAAGTTGCCCATATGGGTCCGCCTCTACGACACCCCTGTATGATAAGGGAACCTGCAAGTGGAGGAGCAGAGCGGTAAAGGCAAAGTAGTAAGCTGTGAATACGTAGGCGACGGAACCCATGTACAGGCCTCTCGGAGAAAGAAGAACTCTGCGTTTGGAGGTTCGCTTTCTCTTGCTGAACTCTGAGAGCAATTCCCGAACCGAACCTCGCCGGCCAATGGCGACGCTTAGAGACACCCAAAGGCAGAGCACCTCAAGCGCAGTCATTACATAGGCGCCGATGAACCCGAGCGTAACATTTCGCGATATCAGACCAGCGGAGGCCGCAAACGCGAGAGTGATGAAGTACAGTGTTGCCGTATATGGGTCAAACTGCCAGTTCCGATTCCAGCGATGCACCACAGCCTCGAGCCCCCAAGCTGGCCAAGCGACAGGATGAATGAACACAGCTAGAACCATCGCCAAGAATCGGCCAAGTCGCGATCTATCTACAGGAGCGTCGCTAAACATTTGTTACTCGGCTAACCGCTGGAGTCACCGTCTAAAGCGTACCAGCCAACACGACAACTGCCCGAGCCTGATGGCCTCACGACGGACGGTGCTTAATGCTCTATCTGTTTCATCTAGCACGACTTACCGATATACTAACCGTGAGCCGTATTCGCGTCAATGCTATGCAGACTGTCACATAAGCAAGTGGGTGGATAGGGCCTCAGCGGCTGTGATATACGACAGAGATACCTCTTCAGGATCGGATTAGTTATACGACAACTTCGTGGCGATAAGCATGGGCTCGATCTTCCTGGATGCTGGCGACAAGCGGCTGGCAGAAAAGGAGTTAGCCTCTCGGGCTGCATTCAGGCAGCCGGCTTCTGCGACAGAAAGTTGTCGCATACGCCCGGAAGGTCCTTCCATCTCCGGATCGACGCGAAGGCCCCAAGCCGGATCTCGCCTTGCCCCCGATCCGGGGCGGACGCTCCAGACTTCGGGGCGGACGCCTCGGCTCGGTTCTTGAGCCTTCCTGTCGCGAAGGCGGACGCTTGGCGCCGCGTCACGAGCCCTCCGGAACGGAAGGCGGACGCTTCGGGCGGGTTCCGGAGCGTCTCAGATTCCGGGGCGAACCGTCCGCCCGGCGAGGCGGACGGTTCAGGAGGCGGGGTGAAGCGTCCGGATTCCGTCCCGGACGCTTCCCGTTGGGAGCTGAAGGGTCCGGTTTTCAAGAGGAGGCGTCCCGTTCGCGGGGGGAGGCGTCCGCACCCGGGCTGGTGTCTCCCGGGGCCTTGTTACGCTGGCGTCCTTTGTTACGCTAGCGTCCGCTGAGACGCTGGAAGGCCTGCAGGGGCGACGGCAGGTAGCCGTCTGCTGTCGCACGCAGGGCGGAATTTATCCTTTTCCAGACACTCTCCAAGACGCCGGTCGTGCCGCACGGAAGCCCCCGGGCCTCACACTATCGGAAGGAAGGGCAGGCGAGGCGGGCCGCTGGAGGCCGCGCCGGTGGCCTGCCCGGAAAGGGTCCGCGTATGTCCCGGAAATCCCCGTCCAGGTTCGTGGTCGCAGCCGTTCTGGCCCTCGGGCTCCTCCTCCCCTCGGTCGCCGCCGCCCGCGGACCGGTCCTCCCAACCATCTCGCGTCCAGGGTGGGGACTCCTCCCCGGCAGCCTCTGGGACCTCCTCCTGCAAGTCCTCGGACCGGCTCCGCATCGGAAGAACAGCTGGACGATCGACCCGGACGGCGCGGCGGCGCCTCCTGCTCCGCCGCAGAGCGACAACCACGGGACGATCGATCCCGACGGTCTGAAGAACCGAAGTCAGATCGACCCGAATGGCGCGGCGGCGCCCCCTGCCCCGTCGCAGAGCGACAACCGCTGGACGATCGATCCCGACGGCTAGGAGCGGTCTCCCGCGGTTCTCACGAAAGATGTCACGGCTTGTCCCGATTTGGCCTCTTGCGGCAACATAGTCTTTAGAGAGACTCTCCGCGCCCCGGAAGCCGGGGAGCACCGGGGCGCGGGGACATCCATAGACATGTCTTCTTCCGGTGAACCGACACGCGACGACCTCCGTCAGTTGCTCGACCGCCTCCGCCCGAGGATCGCCCGCCTGTTCCAGCGCCATGGAGCCTCCACGGCGGACGCGGAGCGGCGGGTGACCGCGGCGCTGACCCGGCTGTCCTATCGCTGGGACCGGGTCCGCGACCGCGAGCGGTGGCTGCTCGACGCCTTGAGGCGGGACCTCACGGCGCGTCCGGAACCCTCTTCCAAGGAGCCCAGGGATGAGTGAGCGCAAGTCCGATCCAGACAAGACGTACGAATCTGCCCTCGACGCCGCGCTCGAGAAGGCCGGTGACCGGCTTGAGGAGCTCCATCGGGAGATCGAGTCCGCCGCGGCCCTCCTGGACGAGCTGGCGGCGACGCCCGGCCCCGAGCGCTCGGAGCGGGTCCGGACGGAGGTGCGCTTCCACGCCCTCAAGCTCTGCGACCTCCTCCTCACACGGAGCCGGGAGGCCTGGTTCCGCGATCCGGCCCGGGCCGTGGAGCTGTCGCGGCTCGCCGTGGAAATTTCGGACTGGCTGGACATAGGGTATTACGGCGAGGCGCTGGTGGAGGACGAGAGGGCCCTCGCCTGGGCGCATCTCGGCAACGCCTACCGGATCGCCTCGGACCTCCGGAGCGCCGAGGAGGCCCTCCTGCGCGCCCAGGAGCACCACCTGCGCGGCAGCGAGGATGCGTTGACGGGAGCGCAGGTCCTCAGCTTCCTGGCGTCCTTGCGGACCTCGCAGGGGCGGTTCGAGGAAGCGGCGGAGCTCCTCGATCAGGCCATCGCCGTCTATCGCGAGGCGCGCGACCGGCATCTGGAAGGCAAGGCCTTGATCAAGAAGGGGATCGCGTTCGGGCTCGGCGGCCGGCCGGGGCGGGCGATCCAACTGCTCAAGCGGGGGCTCGCGAAGATCGACGATCTGGAGGAACCGCGGCTGCTGGTCTCGGCGCGGCACAATCTCATCGGTTTCCTGAATGAGAGCGGTCGCTCTGAGGAGGCCCTGCGCGTCTTGGAGCAGACTCGTAGTTTGTATTTGACCCTGGGCGAGCAGACCCACCTCCTCCGTCTCCGCTGGCTGGAGGGGAGGATCGCCCGCGACCTCGGCCGCCTCGATCCGGCGGAGACGGCCTTGCGGGAGGCCCGGGACGGCTTCGTCGAGCGCGGGATCGGCTTCGACGCCGCCCGGGTCTCGCTCGATCTCGCCACGGTCTATCTGCAGCAGGGGCGGACGGGCGAGCTCAAGCAACTGGCGGCCGAGATGGTGCCGGTCTTCGAATCGCGGGACGTCCACCAGGAGGCGCTCGCCGCCCTTCTGCTGTTCCGTCAGGCCGCAGACGCCGAGGAGGTCACCCTCAGTCTCCTCGAACGGATGTCGGACTACCTCCAGAGGGCGCGGAGAAACCCGGAGTTGCGGTTCGGCCCGGAGGGATAGGCGAGACCGGAGCCCTGGAGAATCACAGCGCCTTGAGCTCAGCCCAGCCGAGCGCATACCCGAGCGCCCGCTTCACTTCTAGCTCCCGTGCGGCGGCCAGTACACCAACCCGGGAGGATAGGAGGTGCTTCGCAACGACGTGGATGTTGTCGAAGTTGACGACCGACGGCGCGAGACCTTCGGGCTTCCCCACCGGCACCTCTTGGGGAATCTCTCGGATGGTCGTGGTGACCTCGGCGACGATCACCTTGTTCAAGTACGCGTAGGCCGCGGTACGCGTCAGCAGCAGGACTGGCCGCCGCCCCACTGGAGCTGGAAGGTCGGCCCACCAAATCTCGTACTGCCTCATCGCTCGCCCGGGACACCGCGGTCGTCCCAGACGGTCGGATCGAACGCTGCATCGGGGCTGTCAGGTTGGCGTGCATACGCCTCGGCCGTGGCCTGTTCCTCGGCCTCCCAGAGCGCCTTCAAAATCGCCGCTCGAACGAACTCCGACCGACGGCGCGAGCGGGCGGGAGCAATCCGCTCCAAGCGACCCGCCAACTCGTCGTCCACCTCTACAAGGAGTGACTTCATAAGCTGGAGTATATACTCGACCCCCTCGGAGTGTCCACTACTTGAAAGACCAGGAAAGCATGAGGCGTCGCGACCGGGCCCTGCCTACCGCCGCGCATACTCCAGCGCGCCGGTCCGCAGCAGAGCGCCCGCATCCTCCGCGAACACCGCCGTGGCCGCGCTCCGCGAGAAGCTGTAGATCTGCCCCGTGTAGGGGCCCCGCAGCACGATGCTCCCTTCTCGCGCGTGGCGCAGCAGCAGGGTCTGCGCCGGAGAGGCGGGCGCCGGCGGCTGGGAACGGTCAGGGGTGTGGCTCGTCATCATCGCGCGTTTCTGTCCGCAGCAGGACATCGCCGTAATCTCCTTCCAGTGGAAAGATCGTTGAATTCATTTCGACCGGCCGCGGCCCGCGGTCCGAGCGGGAAAATTTCTCGAGCAGCGAGGCGCCGCCGGAGATCGCGAGCCACGCCACGCACCAGGCGCCGGGGGTGTCGGCGAGCAGGAGCGCCAGCGGCGCGGCGATCCAGAGGCTCAGGCAGTAAGGACAATCCATCAGTTTTCCGAGGAAGCCGTCGCCGGCTCGTCCGCGGAGACGGACGATCACGTCGAACGGACCGTCCTCGTGGGCGATCAGATGCGACACCCGCCAGGTGGCGAGCACGCTCAGCGTCAGGCGAAACCAGGGTGACCCGTCGAGCATGGCGTTTCCAGAAAAAGAAAACCGACCGCCGGCGGTCGGGCTTTCCGAGGTCATGGCGCGTCGGTGCGCTTGACGACGAAGAGCATGTTGGGGGCTTCCTTGCTGAAGATCAGACCGTAACCGTTGGTCACCCGTTTCCACGCATCGAGGCGGATGTCGTAGGCGCCGCTGAAGGGGAAATACGGCCGGTCGTACCCGCAGTCGTTGCAGGCCGCGGAGGCCGGCGGCGGAGCGCCGACCACCAAATCCACCTTGTAGCTGCCGCCGCCCCAGGATGGCCGCACCGCCGAACCGACCGCGGCGATGTATGCCGGGTAACTCGACACGCCCACCGTCGACGACGGCTCGCCGGCCAGCGACGCATTGAGCAGAGAGACACCGCAGCCGAGCCGGTGGAGCTCGACGAGCGAGTAGTCGTTCAGATGGTTCCTGGGATCGTTCACCCGGAAATGAACGGTGACGACGTCGCCCGCCTTCAGCTGCAGGTCCTGGCACACCGCGTTCGGCTGCGCGAGGCCGTTGATGTCGAGGCCCAGGATCGCAACGTCGTTCAGCTCTGTGTTGTCGAGCGCGAGCGGCAGCAGCTCCACCGTCTGGGGCGCCGGCGCGAGCGTGCAGTTGAGCATGACGCGCGACGTGAGCAGGCCGCCCGCCTGATGGTAGCCGACGAGCCGCGCCACCGCCAAGCCGTCCGGGAGGTAGCTCGTGTCGACGTTGGCGATCCACTGCGCGGCCGTCCACAGCCAGCCCCACGGTCCGGGAGGTCCGCCATGCGCCGCTTCGAACTCCCGCTGGAAGCTCTCGACGGTGCGGTAGAGGCCCAGCGTCGGACCCGCGCTCGTCTCGGGCCCGAAATCGTGGGGGATCCAGGCCTCGTGCGCTCCCGGCGTGCCCGGATCGACGACGCCCCAGTAGGAGCGGCCGAGCCGGCCGAGCCGCGCGTAGGGGATGTCGTTGAAAGCCCCGTCGGCCGGCAGGCTGGCCGGGTTTCCTCCCCACGGCGCCACCTGCAGCTTGTAGTAGTCGACGAAGCGGGCGGCATTCGTGATCGTTTCGCGGCCGAAGCCGCCATAGAGGTTGAGCGTGCCGCCGAACGCCTCGTCGGCGCTGCCCGGATAGGCGTAGCCGGCCAGGGCGCCCCCGGTCGTGATCGAGCCGATATCGGGCACCTGCACCAGGCCGACGTCGGTGAATTTGAAGCAGTCCCCTTCCGGGACGTCCTGCGAGCAGTTGTCGACGGCGACAGCGGAGCCGTTCGCATTGAGGTTGCCGACGTTGATCGGCGAGGACGACGGTAGGACGTTCCAGCGGGTGGCCGAGAACGGCTCGTCATAGACCACCGCACCGCCGGCCGCCGCCTGCGTGGCACGGAAGAGGACGTCGGGGTAGCAGTCGGTGCCCTGCCACCACCACCAGGGGTAGAAGGCCCGGATGTCGGCCAGCACCTTGCTCGCCTCGGGAGTCAGCCTGACGGGACGCACCGTGGGCCGCAGCGACAGACCCGCCGGCGGCGCGATGACGTCACCCGGGAACGGCGCCGTCTTCTCCCGGGCCTGCGGATCGAGCTGATCCAGAGTCTGGGCGAGCCGCAGGAGCACCGGCGGGTCCGGCGGATTGGGATCGATGGGAATCGGTATGTTCGGCACCAGCTGGCGGAAGCGCTTCAGCAGATCCCGCAGCTGCTCCCACTGCGGCTGATCGATGTACCAGCCGAGGTAGGGATAGAACCACCAGCGCCAGCAGCACCAGCGGAAGGTCATCGTGAAATAGCCGTTGGCATCGGTCGTCGTCGCCGTGATCAGCGTCCGGCGCAGCCAGAAGAAGAAGCGGTCGACGTCATAGGCCTCGACGACGGCGCCGGGGACGGGCTGATTGCAGACCGACCCGCCGCGCACGACCTGCCGGACCAACCGGCCGGTGAACGTGTAGCGGTGGCAGTTCCGCCACCAGCCGAGATAGATCGGGTCGACGATCTTCTGGACTCCGAGATCGAGGATGGTGCCCGCCTTGGCCTTCGCGAGCAGATCCTGGGGCGGCCGGACGGCGAACGCGTCGTAGTGCGGCAGGATCGCCTCCGGCGCGTCGGGCCCGATGCGCAGCTCGACGCCGGCGGGGCTCTCCCCCGGCGGCAGATCGAACGGCACGTCGACCACCAGCTTTTCGACCGCGTGGGCCTTGGCGAGATCGATCAGACGCGAGCCGAGCACCCGCCCGTCGCGGACGGCGGCGACACGCAGCGGCTCGTCGCGTTTCAGCTCCTTGATCTCGCTCAGATCAAAGGTTGAGCGTAGGGTGTATTCCATGGCTACCTCCTGGTTTGGATGACTGGAAAAGCGCGCGTCATCCAGATCAGTAGGCGCTTCAACAAGCCCGACGTTACAGAAGAATTTCTTCCCAGGGAGGCCCTGCTGCTCGAACGCTCGGCGCAGGCGGTAGGGTTGGGATATGATTCCAACAGTTACCCCAAGAACCTCCACGCAAGGAGTCCGCAGCGTATGGCCAACGTGCCCGAGAGCTTCTGGGACAACCTCCTGGACTACATCCAGGAAGGAACGGTCGTTCCCGTCATCGGCTCGGAGCTGGTCACGGTCCGGGAAGGCGAGCAGGACGTGCCCCTCGACGGCTGGCTGGCACAGCGGCTCGCGGCCGACCTCGGGCTCCCCGTCGCGGAGCTCCCCGCGGGCTTCTCCCTCAACGAGGTCGTCTCCCTGCACCTGCGGCGGCGGGGGGAACGGGAGGAGCTCTACCCCCAGATCCACCGGATGCTGAGGAACGCCGCCCTGACCCCGCCGGAGCCCCTCAAGGCGCTCGCGGGCATCCCCAAGCTCGATCTGTTCGTCTCGCTCACCTTCGACTCGCTGCTCGCCGACGCCCTCGGCGCCACCCAACAGATCGCCTACTCCCCGAATACCGTCCGCGACCTGCCCTCTCCGAAAGCGGACTTGCGGCAACCAGTGGTGTTCCATCTCCTCGGGAAGGCTTCGTCCTCCCCGGACTACGCGATCTGCGACGAGGATCTGCTCGAATTTCTCCACGGCTTGCAGGACAAGCAGCGGCAGCCCAAGACCCTGTTCGACGAGCTGCGCGGCAACCATCTGCTCTTCCTCGGCTGCAATTTCGGAGACTGGCTCGCGCGCTTTTTCCTGCGCACGGCCCGGAGCCTCGAGCTGTCCCAGAAGCGCCGGCGTTGGGACGTGCTGGTGGGAGATCGCATCGCGCACGACGCCGGGCTGGTCCTGTTCCTCGAAAGCTTCAGCGCGGATGCCCGCATGCTCTCTCTGACCGCGGCGGATTTCGCCACGGAGCTCGCGCGGCGCTGGCACGCCGCTCATCCCGCGGCAACGGTCACGGAGCCCCTGAGCCGAGAGGAGCCGGCCGGAAAAACCATTCCATCCGGAGCGATTTTCATCAGCTACGCCAGCGAGGATCTCGAAGCCGCCAGCCGGTTGGCCGAGGGCCTGCGCGCGGCCGGCCTGGAGGTCTGGCTCGACAAGAACGCCCTGCAGATGGGAGACGATTGGGCGCGCAGCATCCGGCGGGGCATCGAGCGCTGCTCGCTCTTCCTGCCGGTGATCTCCCAGCGCTCGCTGAGCGAGGAGAACCGGCGTCGCTACTTCTGGCGGGAGTGGAACGACGCGGACGACTTCGCCCGTGGCATGGCACCGGGCGAAGCCTTCATCATCCCGATCGTGATCGATGACGACATACGCATCGATCGCGTCTCTCTGCCCCATTCCTTCCAGAGGGCGCAAGGCACCAGCCTGCCGGGCGCCAACGTCACGCCCGACGTCGCCGATCGGCTCAAAGAGCTCGTACGCGATTTCCACCGCCGGCAGCGGGCGGCGTAAATGGCGGAGTTGCAACGCCAGCCCCTGGGCCCTGACAACCCCTGGCCCGGGCTCGATCCTTTCGACGAGACGGATCGGGAGTACTTCCATGGCCGATCGGCCGAGTCGAGCGAGCTCCTACGTCTGGTCCGCCGCGAGCTGCTCACGGTACTGTTCGGACGCTCCGGTCTGGGCAAGACGTCTCTTCTCAAAGCCGGGCTATTCCCCCTACTGCGCGAAGAGGACGGCCTGCCCGTCTACGTGCGCCTCGATCATGCCGATGGCGCGCCGTCGCTGCGCGAGCAGGTTTACCGCGCCTTACAGGCAGAGTGTGAGGTCAACCGGGTCCAGGCGTCTCATCCTGACGAGGACGAAAGCCTGTGGTCGTTCTTCCACAGGCGCGATGTGGAATTCTGGAGCGAGCGCAACCGCCCGGTGACTCCCGTCATCGTATTCGATCAATTCGAGGAGATCTTCACGCTGGGCCAGGACACCGAATCAGCCCAGGCCCGTTCGGCCGCCTTTCTCACCGAGCTCGGCGAGCTGATCGAGAATCGGCCGCCCAACGCGGTCAAGCAGGCGTTGGAGGCTGATCTCACGGAGACGAGACGCTTCGACTTCAAGCGCTCTACAGCGAAGGTCGTGCTGAGCTTTCGCGAAGACTTCCTGGCCGATATAGAGGGGCTCAAAGAATCGACGCCCTCCCTCATGTACAACCGTTATCGCCTCCTCGCAATGAACGGCGCTCAGGCCTACGAAGTGATCACTCGGGCGGGTGCTGCGCTGGCCGATGACGACGTGGCGCGGCGTATCCTCCGGCTCGCCTGGAAGAACGAGCCCAGTCCGCCAGTAGATCCAGCGGATTTTCCGAAGATCGAGATCGATCCGGCGCTGCTCAGCGTGGTGTGTACCGAACTGAACCATAAGCGCCGGCAGTCAGAGCCGCCCCTCGATCGCATCACTCCCGAGTTGCTGGAGGGCGCCGACCGCGAGATCCTCGCGGGTTTCTACGAGCGGGGTATGGCGGGGCTAGATCCCCGCGTGCGGGCATTTGTCGAGGATGAGCTCATCACCGAGCGCGGATTTCGGGACAGCCGCGCCCTGGAGGATGCGCTGGCCCAGCCCGGCATCACCGCTAAGGCGCTCGACACACTGATCCGCCGCCGCTTGCTGCGCGTGGATGAACGGCAAAGCGTGCGTCGGCTTGAATTGACCCACGACGTGCTGACCCGTGTAGTTAAAGAGAGTCGCGACAGTCGCCGCGCTCGCGAGGCAGAAGAGGCGGCAACGACTCGGGAACAGGCGGCACGCGAACAGCAGCAACGCAACCGGCGTAACGCCGCGCTCGTGCTCGCAGGAGCATTCGTCGTAATTATTCTCACAATGCTTGCCGGGTGGTTCGCGTGGGAAGCGAAGCGGGCGAGACAACGAGCTGATGAAGCTAGCAAGAAAGCCACAGAGCAACAAAGCAGAGCGGACCAAGCCACCTTGCAAGCCAGAGAAGCAACACACCGTGCCAACATTGAGGCGACAAGGGCGCTTCGCGAACAGGAGCGAGCGACGGTTCTCGGTCGGGAGGCCCAAAATCAGGAGCGCAAAGCCGGCAACCTACTCCACGAGGCGGAGAGTACGCGTCTGGTAGCCAACGCTGATCGGCTTCAGGATTCTGACTACGATACATCCCTTCTGGTGAACCTAGAAGCGGTTCGAGTCGCTCCGACATTGGATGGACCGGGCGGGTTGCAGCGGCGCTTTATGAGCCACCCGCATCTAGCTACTTTTCTGCCAGGGCACAAGGGCATGGTTCATGAAGTCGCCTTCAGCCCGGACGGCAAGCGCCTAGCCTCAGCGAGTGAGGACAACACCATGATTCTGTGGGATGTGGGCAGCAGTAAGCCACTTGCGACGCTCTCCGGGCACGAGGCCGGCGTCTTGAGCGTCGCCTTCAGCCCGGACGGCAAGCGGCTGGCCTCAGCGGGTCGGGATAAAAATGTAGTCCTGTGGGATGTGGACAGCCACAAACCTCTGGCCACACTGGAGGGACACAAGGACGAGGTTTTTGGCGTCGTCTTTAGCCCGAATGGAAAGTTGCTGGCCTCGGCAAGTAAAGACAGGACAGTGATCCTGTGGGACGCCGACAGCCGCAAGCCGCTGGCCACCTTGGAGGGGCACAAGGACACCGTCTTCAGCATTGCCTTCAGTCCGGATGGTAAGCGGATGGCCTCGGCGAGTAAAGACAGGACAGTGATTCTGTGGGACGTGGAGGGCCGTAAGTCGCTGGCCACCCTCCAGGGCCACCAAGGGGAGGTCTATGGAGTGGCCTTCAGCCCGGACGGAAAGCGGATAGCCTCGGCAGGCAACGACCATACCGTAACCCTGTGGGACGTCGACAGCCGCAGGCAGCTGGCCACCCTGGAGGGACATAGGGATTATGTCACGAGCGTTGCCTTCAGCCCGGACGGCAAGCGGCTAGCCTCAGCGAGTGAGGACAACACCGTGATCCTGTGGGACGTCGACAGCCGCAAATTGCTGACCACACTGAAGGGGCACAGGGGTTGGGTTTGGAGTGTTGTCTTCAGCCCGGACGGTAAGCAATTGGCCTCGGCAAGTCTGGATAAGATGGTGATCCTGTGGAATATCGACAGCGGCAAGTCGCTGGCTAGGCTGGAGGGACATACAAGAGAGGTCCGAGGTGTTGCCTTCAGCCCTGACGGCAAGCGGCTGGCTTCAACGAGTGACGACAAAACCGTTATCCTGTGGGATGTGGAAAGCCGCAAACCGCTAGCCACACTGAAGGGGCACAAAAGCACAGTCAATGGTATCGCCTTTAGCCCAGACGGCAAGCGGCTGATCTCGGCGAGTTGGGACAATACCGTAATCCTGTGGGACGTGGACAGTCGCAAGCTGCTGGCCAGGTTGGAGGGACATAGGGGCCCGATCGACAGTGTCGCCCTAAACCTAGACGGGAAGCGTCTAGCCTCGGCGCATTGGGACAACGCTGTGATCCTTTGGGAGTTGGCCAGCCGCAAGCCGCTAGCCATTCTGGAGGTAAACGGCGAGATGTATGAGGCCGGAATGATGGATGTCGCCTTCAGTCCGGACGGTAAGCGATTGGCCTCGGCGAGTCGGAATATGATGGTTATTCTGTGGGATGTGAATAACCGTAGGCCGCTGATCACGTTCAAGGGACACAAGGGTGCTGTCAATGGTGTCGCTTTCAGCCCCGACGGCAAGCGGCTGGCGTCGGCGAGTTGGGACAGTACCGTAATCCTGTGGGACGTGGACGGCCTCAAGCCGATCGCCACCTTGGAGGGGCACAAGCTCCCGGTCGTCAGCGTCGCCTTCAGCCCCGACAGCAAGCGACTGGCCTCGGCAAGTTGGGACAATACCGTAATCCTGTGGGATGTGGACAGCCGCAAGCCGATCGTCACCCTGGAGGGGCACACGGATGAGGTCGTCAGCGTCGCCTTCAGCCCCGACGGTAAGCGGTTGGCCTCGGCGAGCCAGGACAAAACCGTAATCCTGTGGGACTTGGATTCGGATAACCTCGTAGCTGAGGCTTGCCGTACCGCCAATCGAAACCTGACCTGCAAGGAATGGCGAAACTATATAGGCGCCGACCAGCCCTACCACAAGACCTGCCCGTCCCTCCCAGGACCTGAGAAGTGTAATTGAAACGCCAAGCCCTCAGCCCCGACAACCCGTGGCCCGGGCTCGATCCCTTCGACGAGACGGACCGGGCGTACTTCCACGGCCGGTCGGCCGAGTCGGGCGAGCTCCTGCGACTGGTCCGCCGCGAGCTGCTCACGGTGCTGTTCGGGCGCTCCGGGCTGGGCAAGTCATCGCTTCTCAAGGCCGGGCTGTTCCCTCTGCTGCGCGAAGAGGATTGCCTTCCGGTCTATCTGCGCCTCGACCATGCCGAGGGAGCACCGCCGCTCCGTGAGCAGGTCTATCGACGATTGCAAGCGGAGTGCGAGACCAACCGCGTCCAGGCGTCTCCTCCGGACGAGGGAGAAAGCCTGTGGTCCTTCTTCCACCGGCGCGACGCGGAATTCTGGAGCGAGCGCAACCGTCCGATCACGCCTGTCATCCTCTTCGATCAATTCGAGGAGATCTTCACGCTGGGCCAGGCGAGCGAAGCGGGCCGGGCCCGCTCGGCCGCCTTTCTCGCCGAGCTCGGCGATCTGATCGAAAACCGGCCGCCCGATGGGGTCAAGCAGGCCCTGGAGGCGGATCCCGCCGCGGCGCGACGCTTCGATTTCAAGCGCTCCACAACGAAAATCGTGCTGAGCTTCCGTGAGGATTTCCTGGCCGCGATGGAGGGGCTCAAGGACTCGATACCCTCCCTCATGTACAACCGCTATCGCCTGCTGGCGATGAGCGGCGCCCAGGCCTACGACGTGATCACCCGCGCGGGCGGCGCGCTGGTGGATGACGACGTGGCGCGGCGCATCCTCCGGCTGGCCTGGAAGAACGAGCCCAGCCCACCGGTCGATCCGCGGGATTTTCCTGGAATCGAGATCGATCCGGCGCTGCTCAGCGTGGTGTGCAGCGAGCTCAACCACAAGCGCCTGCAAGCGAAGCCACCCCTCGATCGCATCACGCCCGAGCTGCTGGAGGGCGCCGACCGCGAGATCCTGTCAGGTTTTTACGAGCGCGGCATGGCCGGCCTCGATCCCCAGGTGCGGGCGTTCGTCGAGGACGAGCTCATCACCGACCGCGGCTACCGCGACAGCCATGCCCTGGAGGACGCGCTGGCCCGGCCCGGCGTCACCGCCGAGGCGCTCGATGCCCTGATCCGGCGCCGCCTGCTGCGCGTGGACGAGCGGCAGAGCGTGCGCCGGCTGGAGCTGACGCACGACGTGCTGACCCGCCTGGTCAAGGAGAGCCGCGACAGCCGCCGCGCCCGCGAGGCCGAGGCGGAAAG
>JADMIO011356715.1_pt1 | contig 27341 bp, 17 predicted proteins | sample 8958161 | NCBI WGS metagenome assembly JADMIO01 (sample SAMN16585339, study PRJNA669376) | soil metagenome | isolation source: Crop rotation soil | place: USA: Cullars Rotation, Alabama | collected 2011
CGGCTCGCCGATCGGCACCGACGCGAGCAGCCCCTACAGCATCAGCTGGACGCCGCCCGCGAACGGTTCGTATTCGCTGACCGCGGTCGCCACCGACAACCAGAACGCCACCCGGACGTCCACGGCCGTCTCGATCTCGGTCGCCGCGCCGAGCGTCAACAGCGCGACCTTCGTCAAGACGGACACGACGACGAAGGGCACGTGGCGGAACACCTACGGCCTGCAGGGCTACTCGATCGCCAACGACACGACGAGCCTCCCGGCCTATGCGCAGGTGACGATGAGCGGCCAGGGGGCATGGACGTGGGCATCCTCGACCACCGACACGCGCGCCCTGCAGAAAGGCGCCGTGACGGGACGCCTGGCGGCGACCTGGTATGGGTTCACCACGTTCTCGTTCGACGTGCGGATCGACGACGGCTCGACCCGCCAGCTCGCGCTCTACCAGCTCGACTGGGATAGCGCCGGGCGGACCGAACGCATCGAGATCCTGAACGCCGACACCAACGCGGTGCTCGACACGCGGAACCTCTCAGGATTCTCCGGCGGGCAATATCTGGTGTGGAACGTGTCGGGCCACGTGATCGTGCGGATCACAAACACGGGGCCGGCGAACGCGATCGTCAGCGGCCTCTTCGTGGACTAGACGACGAAGGGCTGAGGGCTAAGGGCTGACTTTCGGCCCCGGCCCTCAGCACTCAGCCCTACTTATCCCTTCAGCCCCTCAGAGACGCCTAGAAAGTCAGCGTCATGTGGAACCGCGCGAGGCGCGGCGAGGCGATCGCCGTCGGCGTGAGCCATGCGGCGCCGTCGGTACGCTGCTCGTAAGTCTGCTGATAGCCGGTCGTGATGTTCGAGTTGAACAGATTGTAGAGATCGATCCCGACGTCGAGACGGTTGCCGCCGAACCGGAGGATCTTGGCAAAACGCATGTCCACCAGATTCGTGCGGCGCAGCGTGTATAGCACGCCCGGGCTCAGCAGGTTGAGCGTCGTCGTGCCGGTCGCCAGCGCGTTGGCCGGCAGCCGGCCGAGATATTGCTGGATGAAAGTGTTCGGCACCAGGTAGTTTGCCGCGAGCGACAGCCCGTTGGTGGCCACGCCGCCGCCCGGCGTCACTTCGAGCGAACGCATGCTCGCGCTGACGAGGACGTCGATCTTCGGCACCGTATACGACGCCAGGCCGCGGAACGACGTCGACCACTTCTCGCGCACGTCGCACGAATCCACTCTCGCCGTACCGAGCAGTTCCGGCAGCGCCTTGTAGAGGTCGCAGGTGTTCCGCACCGCTCGTCCGGTGCTCGTGCCGCCCTGCACGGTGAGGCCGCTGGTGAGCCTCGCGGTCGCGGTGAAGTCGCCCCCTTGCCAATAGGCGGTGCGCGCGGGTGCGTAGTCGGTCTCGCTCGTCTGGTAGTTCTGCGCGCCGCGCGCCGCCGCCGCCGCCGTAACCGCGACAAACTGCGCCGTTCCACCGCCGCCCGGCAGGTTGTCGTGCACCGGAACCGGAATCGAGTAGACGTCGTAATCGGCGGCGGTCGTCAGGACATTGTCGGTGACGAAGAAGTTGCCCCACCAACGCCGGGTGTAACCGGCCTCGACCGACACCCGGGGCAGCAGCTGATGCTGCACCGAAGCGCCGAACTGCCAGTCGTAGGGCCGCACGCCCCAGCCGCCGAGAATCGCCGGATTGATGGTCGTCGTATTGGGATTCGCGTTGCCGAAGTTCAGGTTGTTGCCGCCAAGCGCCGCGCAGAGATCGCCCCCGGTCGCGAGATTATTCTGCGCCGCCGGATTCAGCAGGTTGCAGTCGACCTGGTAGTTGCCGTTGCCGTCCGTCCAGCCGCGTGCCGCGCTGCCGGTGCCCGAGCCGACGCGCGTGACGATGCGCGCCGCCGGGTTGTTGGCGCTGTAAATGACGTCGGCGGTGGCCGCCTCGAGATAGCGGCCGGCGTTGATCTTCAGCGCGGTGCGGCCGGTGCCGAAGAGGTCGTAGGAGACGCCGACGCGCGGCGTGACGTCGTTATAACCGCGGACGCTGACCGTCTCGGCAAACGAGATCGGCTGCGGGTTGAACCGAGAGGTGCTGGCGGCGCCGTTGCCGTCGGCCGGCGCCCAGCTCCAGGCTCGGTCGTAGCGGACCGCCGCCTGCAGCGTCAGCCGCTTGACCGTCCACTGATCCTGCGCGAACAGACCGAAGGTCTCGACACGATCGTGCTGATCCCAGCGCGGCGCGAGCATGTACGACACGCTGATCGGCACCTGGTTGTTGAACGTATAGCGCAGCTGCGTGTTGTTCGGCACGCGGCCGTTGTGCACCGTGGAGAAATAGCCCTGATAGCCGACCTTCATGTTGTGCGCGCCGGTCACGTACGAGAGCGCCGCGCGCCAGGCGGACTGCAGTGCGGAGTTCTGGTTGAAGCCGAAGTCGAGCGGATCGAACACGCCGCGGTAGGTGAATTGCGGCCGGCCGTAGATGCCGCTCTGCTCGGTCACCGGGATGAGATCCATCAACCCATCGGGTGCCGCCATCCCGAACCGCGCGTAGTCGTACTGGAAGCGCGAGAAGCCGCCTTCGAGCAGCATGCGGCTGCTGATCGGCGCCGAATAGGTCAGCTGCGTCGTGTTGTACGGGAAGTTGTGGTAGCCGGGGAACGATTCCGGCGACACCGTATCGGCGCCGAACGTCCGCCCCGATCCGATCCAGTCGGTTCCCGCCTGGCGGCAGCCGTCGCCGCTCTGCTTCAGCGACGATCCGCCGCAGCGCCGCTGGTAATCGTGCGAGAACGTGAGCTTGTTGCGCGGACTGATCTGCGCCGTCACGCGGCCGGCGTAAATCATCCGCGACTCGGGATTGCGCGCTTCGATCGACGCGTCCTGCGCGTAGTCCCAGTGGCTCGGATCGCCGGCGTAGCGGTTCGCGAAGATGCCGTCGACGACCGCCGCGTTGCCCCAGTTGCGGACGTTCGAGAAGAACCAGAGGCGATCCTTCGCGATCGGACCGCCGAGGCTGCCGCTCGCGTCCCAGTTCTTTCTGAGCGCCGGCGGCTGCGTGATGCCGACGCTGCGCAGGTAGTCGTCGAGGTTGTTGGCCGTCGCCCAGTTCCCCGATGTGCTGAAGAACGCCGAACCGCGGAACTGGTTGCCGCCCGACTTCGGCACGATGTTGATCATCGGCCCGCCGGTGTCGCTCTCGCCGAGACCGCCCGAAATGAGCACCTGCATTTCGTCGGCGTTGGCGATGTCGTAGGTCACGTCCGACACGCCGCCGCCGCCGAAGGGCGCCGCGACGGTGAGGCCGTTGGTCATCAGGCGGCCTTCACCACTCGCGCCGCCGTGCGCCGTGAAGAACGTCATGCTCGGCGTCGTCGGCGCCGTCTGGGCGTTGGCGCCGGCCACACCGCCGATGCTGAGGGCCGGCACGGCGGCGAGCGCCGATCCGTAGCCGCGCGTCGCCGGCAGCGTGTTCAGCGTTTCGTTGTTCAGCACCACCTCGCGGCGCACCGTCTGGGTGTCGACGAGCGGCGCTTCGCCCGACACGGTGATCGTTTCCGCCAGGCCGCCGACGCGCAGTTCGACGTTGAACTGCGTCACGCCCGAGCCCGATACCGCCAGGCCGTCGCGCTTGACCGTCGCAAAACCCTGGAGTGAAAAGGTGAGCGTGTAGCTGCCAGGCGGCAGATCGGTGATGCGATACTGGCCGGTGCCGTCGCTCACGACGGTCCGGGTCTTTTCAATCAGCACGGGACTGGCTGCTTCGACGGTGACCCCGGGAAGCACAGCCGCCGATGCGTCGCGGACGACCCCGGCGATGATCGCCTGGCTGAACGCCAGGGCCGGCATCATCAGGAAAGCCGTCACCACCACTGCCACTCTCACGACTCGGTGCATTCTCAACCTCCTTCGAGTGAGCGCCGCGGCGAGAACCTACCACAGCCCTCGAGCGGTTTTTGCCGGATCTTCGACCTGATCTCAGCCGCTGGGTCCGCGCCTGCCGTCTTTTTGGATCGCGGCGCCAGCCGAGCCGCGGCACCGTTCTTGCTCAAAATTTGCCTATGACGACGCGACTGTTCGTTGCAGTGCTCATCAGCGGAATGGCGGCGTCGGTTGCCGCTGCGCCTGCCCGAAAGGCGCCCGCTAAACGCAGCTCCACCTGTGGTGACGTGCTGAGCGTACAGGTTCTGCTCGACCGCGCGGGTTTTTCACCCGGCGAAATCGACGGCGCACTCGGAGTGAGTACGAGGCGCGCGCTCGCGGCGTTCCAGACCGCGCGAGACCTCGCTGCGAGCGGGCGCATGGACTGTGACACGTGGAAGGCGCTTGGCGGCCGCGAGGGACACCGTGAAGTCGTCTCCTACACACTGACGGCAAAAGACGTGGATGGTCCCTTCAGCAGGAAAGCCCCCGCGGATCTGAACCAGGCCGCGGAGCTGCCTGACCTCGGTTACAGCTCGGCGCTCGAGGAGCTGGGAGAACGTTTTCACGTCTCGCCCGCGTGGCTCCGCGCCGCGAATGCGCGGGTGCCGTTTACCGCCGGCCGCGAGATCACCGTGCCTGATGTGGCGCCGTTCGATGCGGCTGTCAGGCCCGCCCACGCGCCGGCGGGCGAGGCCGTCACCGTCCACGTATCGCGCCGCGACTCGTCAATGCGCGTGACGCGCGCGGACGGAACCGTTGTGCTCTTCGCGCCCGTGTCGAGCGGCAGCACGCACGACCCGCTGCCGCCCGGAAACTGGAAAGTGACCGGCGTCAGTTGGCATCCGCTGTTCCACTACAACCCGCAACTGTTCTGGGATGCGAAACCGCAGGACGAGAAGGCGACGATCAAACCCGGCCCGAACAATCCGGTCGGCGTGGCGTGGATCGATCTGGATCTCGATCACTACGGCATTCACGGGACGCCCGAGCCGCAGCTGGTCGGCCGCGGAGCCTCGCATGGCTGCGTCCGCCTGACCAATTGGGATGCCGCGCGCCTCGCGGCGCTCGTGCGGCCGGGGACGATGGTGGTGTTCGAATGAAAGCGAGAAAGCGCCGGACGGGCCGCGGCGGCCTCCTTGCGGTGATGATCGCCTGTTTCCTGGGTGGCGCCGCCGTCGACTGGTGGTTGCGCGCGTATGGCCCGCCGCTACCCGCCGGCGCCATGGAGCGCGTGAAGGCCGCCGGCGCGGAAGAGCGCGAGGCGTCCGCGGGTCCACACGCGCGGGCCAGCGAACCCGAGCCGGTGGTCGCGGCGCCCGGCGCCCCCCGCCCGGCGGCGGCCGAACCGGCAGCCGCGATCGACGATCTGCGGCAGCGCGGTCTTCGCCCGCCGATCGACGACATGCCGATCGCGCCGCTGAAGGACGATTTCACCGAGGTGCGCGGCGGCGGCTCGCGCGCGCACGAGGCGATCGACGTTCTCGCCCCGCGCCATACGCCGATTCACGCCGTCGAGAACGGGATCATCGCCAAGCTGTTTCTCAGCAAAGCCGGCGGCAACACGATCTATCAGTTCGATCCGGACGAACGCTTCGCCTATTACTACGCGCACATCGAGCGCTACGCGGACGGCCTGCACGAAGGCCAGAAGGTGGCGCGCGGCGAAGTCATCGGCTACGTCGGCACGTCCGGCAACGCGCCGCCCGATACGCCGCATCTGCATTTCGCGATCTTCATCCTCACGCCCGAACGCCAGTGGTGGAAGGGAACCCCGCTCGATCCGTATCTGGTATTCGGCGGGTAGGCCGGTCTTCATCACCGCGTAGATCGGCTGCGCGCGCGTACTTGTTAGCGCGTGCTCTAGAGCATCGTCGATTTCCGTGTAGCGTAGGGATTGGGTCAGGGATTGGACAACCCGCGACAGCGGTCTTGAAACCGCTCAGAACTCGGATTCGTCAGCGGGCTCGTTTTACGGTGTGAACGGAGGAATGTGATAGTCCACCGTGGCGCCGCTCGACGTGACGATCGTGACCTTCGCATCGGAGATGAGCGAGTGTGACGAGTAGGTATGCACCGCGGTGTCCGTCAGCGTTGCGAGCAACAGGCCATCGCCGAAGTCCCACATGTACTGCACGACATGGTCGTTCCCCAGCCCGGCGATCGTTGCTGTGAACGTGACGTCGGTGTTCATGGCGTCGATCGCCGCCGTTGAGAAGGTGACCGTCACCTCCAACGGCGTCACCGTCACGGCCGCTGAGGGATCGCTTTGCGCGCCGCCGACGGTCTGACGCGCGGTCACGAGGTCGCCCACGGCGAGCGGCGGCGTCAGCCCGGTGGCCAGCCACGATCCGCCGGCGGCGGCAACAGCCGGCGCACCGCGCGCCATGCCGTTGACGAACAGCTGCACGCTGGCGCCAGGCTCGGCCGCAGTGCCGGTCACCTGCACCGCGCCCGCCACGATCGGCGCCGAAACGGTTGGCGGCGAGGGTGGCGGTGTGGTGACGGTCACCGTGGTCGAGCTCACCGCGCTCTCGAATTGCCCGTCGTTGACCACGAGCTGCGCCGTGTAGACGCCCGGCGCGTCGGCGACGAAGATCGGACGCGTGGTGAACGGGCTCGAGAGCGTGGCGAAGCTTCCCGCCGGGCGAAGCAGCGTCCACGTAAACGACAGCACATCGCCATCCGAATCGCTCGACTGGCCGCCGTCGAGCGTGACCGTCGCTCCCGTCGCCACCGCCTGATCGACGCCGGCATTCGCCACCGGCGGATGGTTGCCGGCGCGAATAACTACAGTCGCCGGGGCGCTGTTCAACCCACCGTCGCTCACGATCAGTTGCGCGACGAAATCTCCCGCCGCATCGGCCACGAACGATGGCGAGGACGACGAAGAATCCGCCAGCGCGGCGCCGCTGGCCACCGGCCGCGACAGGAGCGCCCAGCGATAGGTCACCGCCTGGCCGTCTGCGTCGTGCGACTGCGTGCCATCCAGCGTCACGAGCGCATTCGCGGGCGGATTCGCCGGGGTGAACGTCGCAATTGCCACCGGCGCGGAATTCGTCGTGCTCACCACGACCGTGTCTGGTGCGCTCGACTCCTGACCGTTGTCGACGATCAACTCGACGATGTAAAGGCCGGGCGCGTCGGCGACGAACGATGGACCAATCGAGGTGGCATTGGTCAGGGTGGCGCCGCTGGCCGCCGGGCGGTAGGTCAACGTCCACCGGTAGGTCAACGAGTCACCGTCAGGATCGCTGGACCCGGCGCCAGTCAGCAGGACGGTGCTGCCCGCCAGCACCGTTTGATCAACGCCCGCGTCAGCGAGCGGCGCGACACGTCCGGTCGTGATGCGCACCGTCGCCGGCGCGCTCACCGCCAGGCCATCGTCGACGATCAGCTGAACGACATACGTGCCCGGCCGATCGGTCAACAGCGACGGACGAATCGCGATTGTGTCGCTCAGCGCCGTCGTACTCCCTGCCGGCCTGCCGATCAGAGCCCAGCGATAGTGGAGCCGGTTGCCGTCCGCATCGGTCGATCCGCTGCCGTCGAGCCTGACGAGCTGGCCGGCGCCCGCCCGCTGATCCGGCCCGCCATCGGCAACGGGCACCGAGTTAGCGGTCGAGATCGTCACGAACGCGGGCGTACTGCTGATGCTCTGGTCGTTCACCACGAGGCGCACCAGATAGTTGCCCGGTTGATCGACCACCAGCTTCGGGCGCACCAATCCCGCATCGTCGAGCGCGGCGGCGCTGCCCGTTGGTTTCGACACGACGGTCCAGGAGAACGTCAACTGATCGCCGTTGACGTCGGTCGACCCGCTCCCGTCGAGTGTTACCGTCTGGAAAACAGCGGCCGTTCGATCGCGGCCCGCGCTGGCCACTGGCCCCGTGTTGCCGGTGTTGATGACCACAGCGGCGGCAGCGCTGTTTGCCACACCGTCGTTCACGACGAGGCTGAGGATGTAAGTACCGGGGAGATCAATCGCCAGCGTTGGTTGCAGCGCCGCCGGATCGCTTAACGCGGCGGCACTGCCGGTGGGCGATGATTGCAACGTCCACAGATAAGCGAGTCGATCGCCGTCAACGTCGGTCGACCGGCTGGCGTCGAGCGTGACCGTGGCCCCCACCAGCGCCGTACGATTCGGGCCCGCGTCCGCCACCGGCGGCGTGTTGCCGGTCGTGATGGTGATTGTGGCTGGCGCGCTCGTCGACGATCCATCAGACACGACGAGGCGGACCGCATACGTGCCGGGCCGGTCGGCGAAAAACGCGGGGTTGATGGTGGCGGCATTCGCCAGCGTTGCAGAGCTGCCAGGCGGACGCGACAGGAAGCTCCATGCGTAGGTCAGTGGATCGCCGTCGGGATCCGTCGATCGGGTGCCATCGAGATGCGCGACGGTGCCGACGGTGATGGTCGAGGGGTTGACTGCTACGCCGGCAGCCACGGGCGGACGGTTTTCGGTGGTGAAGCTCTGCGTCGTCTGGCCGTTGAGCACGCCGTCGCTGACCAGCAGCTTGACCTGATAGGCGCCGGGGCGATCGGGCACGAAGATCGGCTCTGCGGTCGTCGCCGCGCCGAGTCCGACGGTGCTGCCCGGCGGCCGGCTCGCCACCGTCCAGGCGTAAAACAGCGGCGTGCCGTCGGGGTCCGACGAGCCGGTGCCGTCGAGCTCGATCGGCTGGGCGACGAATGCGTGCGCGACTGGATGAATCACCGCCGTCGGCGCCCGGTTGTTCGCATCCCACAACGCGAAGTTCACGTCGCTGGTATCGGAGACCGATGGGTTGTTCGCCCAGCGCGCGCGGATGCGTGCGAAGGTCGACGGCGGGCCGGTTACGTTCCACTGATACGAACCCGAGGCCGCAGACGTCGTGGTCAACGAGGTCAGCAGCGTCCAGGTCACGCCGCCGTCGCGGCTGATGTCGAGGTTCACCACCTGGCCCACGCCAAGATTGTGGGTGAACATAATCGTCCGGGTCGTGCCGATCGGGATCGTGCCGCTGCCGTTCGGCGAGGTCACGGTCAGCTTCGGCCCGGCGATGGTGAAGTCCACATCGCTCATATCGCCGAGGTGAGGGTCGAGCGCCCAGCGCGCGCGGACCCGTGCTCGCGTTGTCGGGGCCGCGTTGATCAGCCACGGGAACGTGCCGGCGGTGGGCGAGGTCGTGACGAACGCGGTGATCGCATTCCACGTCTGACCGCCATCCGGACTGAAATCGAGATCGACGGTCTGACCGGCGCCGAGGTTGTGGGTAAACGTGATCGAATGTGTCGCGCCAATCCGCAGCGTGCCGGATCCGTTCGGGGACGTCACGGTCAGCGTGGGGCTGACGATTGAGAAGGGCACGTCGCTGGTGTCGCTCGCCGGCAGCTCATTGCCGGTGACGCGAATCCGCGCCTGCGAAGTCTCGGGACCGCTCACGGTCCAGACAAACGATCCACCGCCCGGGCCGTTTGCGACGGCCGCGGCAATCTCCGTCCACGTTGCGCCGTCGTCGCGGCTGACTTCGACCCGGACCGAGCTGTTCGGCCCCATCGCGTGGCTCCAGGTGATGGTGCGAGCCGTGCCGACCGCCCACGCAACGGCGGTGTTCGGCGCGGTGACGCGCAGGCGCGGCGCCACACCCTGGGCCGCGCGTGGCGTGCGGCCTGCGGCAAAGAGCAAGAGCAGAACAACTGTGACGGGATAAAGGAGGCGGCGCACGAGACGATGTCGTGGCGCTATTTTTTGAGCAACGGCGCGGAGAGTCAACCAGTTTCGCGACCAGCTCGACTGTTGCCGCTCGAGCTGGCGAGGGCGTCGACTACTCGAGGACGAAGAACCACAGCTTCCAGTGCAGGCTGATCGCGACGCTGAAGACCAGCATCGCGGCGCCGGCCACGATGGCGTCGCGTGGGGTCTTGAGCGCAGCACGCGTCCATGCCGCAACGAACATCAGCGGCATGAATGGCATCCACAACCGGCCGACCTCACCGCGCGCCGTGCCGGAGAGATTGCTGACGAGCACGCCGAGCAGGACCACGATCGCGAGGCGCCACGGGATACTGGACGCCCGGTTCAACAGCGTCGCAGCAAAGGCGACGAGCGTGGTCGCGCCGATCCACACCGCGTAATCGAGCAGGTTGTAGCGAAACCACAAGGCGTAGCTGCGCGTCACCGTGAAGACGCGGTGCGCCTCGAGACCGCGCGTCAGCGTCGCGATCGCGGGAAAGCCGAAGACGACGACCGGCACGAGGCTCGTGAGCAGCGCGCCGGCGATGAACGCCGGCGCGGTCACGAGGTAACGCGCGCGCCCGGCCGGCGAATCGAGCCGCACCCCCGCCATCAACAGCGCGGTCGCCAGCATGGGCGCGGCGCCGAACGAAAAGAACAGCGCGACGGCGGCAATCGCGCCGGCCACCCCGGCCCACAATCGCGGATACCGCGGCGCGGCCTGCGCGAAGAGCAATAGGGCGAACGCCCACGCGACGAGCAGCGTCTGCAGCTGATCGAGCGACGGCGACATCACGGCCGCCGACGGCAGAAACAGCCAGAGCAGGCCGACGAGCGCGGCATGCAGCGGATCGCGGCTGAGCGTCCAGGCGGCGAGGGCAATCGGCAGGACGGTCAACGACGCGCTCGCGGCCCAGGCGAGCGCGCCGGCAAGCGCGACACTTGTCACGGGCGCGGCACTCGCCGTCGTCGGCGGCCCGAAAACCGGATTGGCCTCGATACCGCGCAGGCCGATACGGCGCGCGGCGCCCATCAGCGCGCGAAACATGAGAGTGCCGCCCGGCGGATGCGTCGTCGCCTTGAACGCCAGCCGCGGCATGATCGCCGGGTAGTCGCGGACGATCGCGCCGATCGGCATCTCGTCGACCAGCGCGGCCGAGCGGAGATAGCCGATGTTGCTCCATGCGCCCATGACGAGCGATTGCCGCCAGCCGCCAGGTGAGGTATCGAGCAGCGCCAGCTGAAAACCCAGGCCGGCGATCGCGCCTGCGCCGGCGAGCACCAGCGCGGCCCGCCGCGGCGCACGGCGCGCCCAGGACGTCGCGGCCAGGCCCATCAACGCGAGCACCGCGGCGCCGAAGGCGACCGCCCAGAAGAACGGCCGCTCGAAGGGTCCAGGTTCGTAGCCCCACTGCCACTCCTGCATGCTCGGGCCGCGCAGCCACCACGGCCAGTCGTAGTGCACGGCCGCCGTGGCCGCAGCCGAGGCGACGAGGAGCAGCCAGCCGAATCGTCCGCGCGCGAACGCCCAGTCGATCGCCAGGAGCAGCGCGCCGCCGGCGGCGAATACGAGCAGCAGGTGCTGGACGCGCTCGATCGCCGCCAGGCGGCGGAACCCGCCCAAGGTGATCGCGGCAGGGAAGACAATCGCGGATGACAGCGGTCGCGGATCGACGTTCGCCGTGTCGAAAAAGACGCCAAGCCGCAGCCTGCCGTCCCCCGTCGAGCACTGGATCGCCAGCGTGTAGACGCCCGGCTTGAGCGCCACGGTCGGCACGCCGCCGACACCCGGCTCCACGGCGAGCAACTTGTCGATCGTCAAGCGGCAGCGCGCCGTGGTCACGACGCGCACCTGATACGTGTCGTCGCGATCGACGGCGAGCGACGCGATCCACGACACGCTCAGCTTGTCCGGCTGACCGGGACCGAGCGCGAGCGCGACGGCCACATCCGATGGCCGCGGGTCCACGCGGGTCACGGACTCGCCAGTCCAGTTGTCGCTGCGGAAATAGGTGCCGCGCATGCCGTGCTGGGCGGCGGGATACGCTCCCGCCAACGCCGCGATTGCCACGGCGATCGCGCAGTACGCCCACACGCGCATCGGCAACACGGGCGAAAGGATAAGCGATGCGGCAATCGACGATACAATCCCCCCCGTGCCCCGGCCCGAGCCACGGCGACTGTTCGCGGTCTCCGCGCCGTTTCTCTGGCTCGCCTATCTCGTCACGCCGGTCGATGGCTGGGGGCTGTTTTCCGGCCGTCCGCTCGGACTCGGCGCCGCGGCCGCACTCGCCGCCGTCTGCTGGCTGTGGTTCGTCCGCCGATCGCTGCCGTTCCCGCGGACGATCGCGATCGCGCTTGCCGCGAAAGTTCTCGTCGGTCCACTCGCCCTCGTGCCGCGCGGCTTCGACGCGCGCTACTACGCCAACCCCGATTTCGCCGGCGCACCAGAGCGCAGCACGGAGCCGTGGGGCGCCAGCATCACCCGCGTCGACAAGTCGCTCGCCTTCGGCGACGACCAGGACGTCGACCTGCCGCTCTCCTTCTTCAACGACACACGGCGGTTCAACTTCTACCGGGAAACTGAACCGGCGCGCGAGGCGCTGCCCTTCTCGGTCGCGTGGCAGGGTCTGTGGCGGGTGACCGGGAACGAGCCGCAGCAGATCTACGTGCGCGCACCCGGCGGCGCGGTGCAGGTTGTCGTCGATCGGTTTCACGCGACGATCCCGGCGACCGACCTCTGGACCACGGACCTCACGCCGCCGCCAGGCTTTCATCGCGTCTCGGTGTCGCTCGCCACCGCGCAGGGCGGGGCGCGCCGGTTCGAGGCGGGGCGGATCGTCGACGGCCGCCGCGTCCCGTTCGACGAAGCGGTCGTCTTCCGGCGAGCCGTGTCGCCCATCGGGCTGGCCGTCGATCGCCTGGTGCGCTGGGCGAGCACGATCTTCGACGCGCTGTTGACGCTGTGGCTGACGGTGACCGTCCTCTCGGCGCTCGATCGCGCCTGGCGAATCGCGCGCCCATCGTGGGACGTGCACGCGACGCTCGCGCTGCTCTGGATCACCGCAATCGTGGACGCCTTCGTTTTCGCGCGCCCGGCGCTCGGCCGGATGATCACGCTGTCCGGCGGCAACGACTGGCTGACCTACGAAGACCTCGCGCGCGACATCGGGCTGAACGGGTTGCTGATGCTGTCCGGCTCGACGCCCGGCCACGGTCAGGCGTTTTACTATCAGCCGCTGTATCCCTACTTCCTCGCCGCGTGCCACTGGTTGTTCGGCGAGAGCCTGTTCGGACCGTACTTGATTCAGCGGCTGCTCGCCGGCGCGACAGTTATTGCGCTGTGGCGGATCACCGCGCGTCTTTTCGGCGAGTCAACCGGCGGCGCCGGCCTGGTCGTCGCGTGGGTGGTCGTCTATGCGAAGTTCGCCTACTGGAGCGGCATCCTGCTTTCCGAAGCGGTCTTCGTGCCGCTGACCTGCGCGTGGCTGCTGTTGCTGGTCCGCTTTGCCACCCCCGGCCCGGTGACGCTGAAACAGGCGCTCGCGATCGGCGGCGCCGGCGGGGTGGCAACGCTGTCGCGCTCCACCATGATGCTCGCCTGGCCGCTGGCGGCCGCCGCGGTCTGGGTGGCGAGCGCTCGCGGGGAGCGGCGTTACGCGGCGACGGTTGTCGCCGTGGCGTCGATGGCCGCGGTCACGTCGCTGGCGACGGCTCGCAACTGGATCGTCGCGCGCGCCTTCGTGCCGGTGGCGACGAGTGGCAGCGTCAACCTCGCGATCGGCAACGCGCCCCCGATGCGCATCGTCACCCCGCCCGAGCGGGTGGCCGCGTACCGGCGGCTTGGCGTCGACGAAAACACGGAGGCGGTGCTCGAATACGCGCGCCAGCAGCCGGCGTCATTCGTGCGCGGCCTGTGGCGCAAGGCGCTCTACACCCTCGGCTGGTATCGCGGACTGGTGCCTGAAGCCGGCGCGTCGCCGTTCTACCTCGCGACGTGGATGTCGGCGCTGGCCGGCTTGTTTCTCGTCAACCGCGGAATGACACCCGTGGCCGTCCCAGGATCGGCCTGGGCGCTCTCGATGCCGTGGCTGCTGGCGATCGCGCATTTTGCTGCCGCGGTGATCTTCTTCCCGCACGTATACGGCGACCGCCTGATCATTCCTTTCTACGTACTCCTCGTGCCGTATGCCGCCATGTGGATCACGTGGGTGCATCGCGCGGCTCTCGCGGCGGAACTGGATCTGGCCGGCGTAATGCTTTTCGCCATGGCATTTGGCCTCGCGCTCTGGCCGCTGACCGGCGGCCCTCCCTGGTCGATCGACGTGTCCGTCGTCGCCGGCGCAGTCGTGCTCGGCGGCCTTGTCGTAGCGGGGCTGCCCCGCGTCACCCCGGGCATCTGGCCATACGCCGCGTATGCGCTCGCGATGCTCGTCTGGGCGCTGCACACCGGCACCGCGCAGGCTTCCGCAGCGACCGCAGCGGAGTGGTTGTTTCTGCTCGTCGCCCTGACGTCGGGGGTTCTCGTGGCGAGCGGCCGCGTACATCGCGGCGTCGCGGCCATCACGATTGGCGGGTGCGGTGTGCTGGCGATGGCGATGCTGGCGCGGGCACCAATCGCAGAAGCCTTCCAGCGCGCGTTCACCGACGTGTCGTTCGAAGCCGTGGCGGTGTTAGCGGCGCTCGGCGGCGTTACCGCTCTGTTCTTGGTCGCCGCCGGCCATCTCGACGCCCGCCAACGCCGGGCGCTCGCCTGGATCGCCGGCGCCGCGCTGGCCATCTCCGCCATCGCGCAGCTTGGCATCGTGGTCTATCCGGATCGCTCGTTGCTGCGCGGCATGCGCGCGCGCGTCGGCATCGCCGGCTCGCTCGCTTACGCGCTGATCTGGATTCGCGCCAGCTGGCCAACGTGGTCGGCTGGTTCTGTCGCGTTGCGGTTGCTGCAAGGCATGGTCGGCGGCATCTTCACGGCCGAGTTGTTCGGCGTCAATCTGCATCCGCCGGGAGGCACGGTGCTGCTGGCGGCAGGTCTCGCGTGCGGCGCCGTCGAAACCGGTCGGCAGGCGATGCACGGCGCGGCGCGGTAGGGTCTGACGGCGATGCCATCGCGCGCGTATCGCCCGGCGGCCACCATCGCGGTCTGCCTTGTCCTGTTCGCGGTCCTGATTTCAACGGCGTGGGTGTGCGACGAGGCGTACCTCACCTTCCGCACGGTTGACAACTGGCTCCACGGCTACGGCTTGCGGTGGAATCCGCTCGAGCGCGTGCAGGCCTTCTCCCATCCGCTGTGGCTGCTCCTCGTCGCCGCGGGCTACGCGCTGACCGGCGAGCCTTACTACAGCGTGCTCGCGCTGTCGATCGCGCTGACCCTCGCCGCAGCCGCCATCGTCGTGTGGCGCGTCGCGCGCGATGCGCCGGCTGCGATCGGGCCGGCCGTCGTTCTGCTGCTCTCGAAGGCCTTCATCGATTTCTCGACCTCCGGGCTCGAGCATCCGTTGGTGTATCTGTTGATCGCGTGGTTTTTCGCCGTGTATTTCGGCGGCAACCACCGCGCGCGCATCTCGACGCTGGCCTGGCTGACGGGTCTGCTTGCGGTGACGCGTGCCGAGGCCGTCGTGCTGGTGGCGCCGGCCTTTGCATCCGTGCTCGCCCAGGATCGGCGGGCAACGCTCCGAGCGGCGCTCACTGCGGCGCTGCCGCCTCTTGGCTGGGCCGCCTGTGCCACGATCTACTACGGCTTCCCGCTTCCAAACGCCGCCTACGCGTGGGCCTCGGCCGCGCCGCCTTTGTTGCCTCGCGCCGCCGGAGGCGCGCTGTACATCCTCGACTCGATCAATCGGGATCCGATCACCGTGGCCAGCCTTGTGGTGACGACCGCGCTGGCCGCGGCCGGAGCGCTTCAGGACGCGCGGCCAATCGTGATCGGCATCGTTGTCTCGGTGCTGCTCATCCTCGTGCAAGGCGGCGACGCGATGAGCGGGCGTCTGCTGGCGGCGCCGCTCTTCTCCGCGGCAATTGCGCTGAGCCGCGCCGACCTCTCCGGCGTGCCGGTGTCGATCCGCGCGCATGCGCTCGTGCTGCTCGTCCTGCTTGGCGTGATGGCGCCGCGGTCTGCATTGCTGAGCAGCGCAAGCACCGTGCCCGTCGAAAACGAACGCACCGGCATCGTCGACGCGCGCCTCTTGACCGCTCCGCAGACGGGCCTGCTCGAAATTGTCCGCACAGGCGATCCGCCGAACGCCCGCGCCGCCGGGGGAGGGCATGCGGCGCGTGATGCGCACCGCGCCGTCGTCCCGTCCGGCGGCAACCTCGTGCCGGCGTCCTTTTTCGCCGGCCCGACCGTGCACATCATCGATCTCGAGGGCGATGCCGATCCGCTGCTCGCGCGCGTGCCGCCCCTTGACGTTCCGCTCGCCGGCGTGACGCTGCGGGATCTGCCTGACGGCTATGAAGACACGGTGACGTCGGGCGTGAACCGGATTGCGGCGCCGACGCTCGCCGCCTTTTACGATCGGCTCAGCCTCGTCACTCGCGGACCGCTCTGGAGCGCGGCCAGGTGGCGGGAGATCGTGCGGTTGAACCTCACGGGCGATGCCCGCCCGGCGACGCCGGCGCGATGATGACCCGCCCGCCGCGCCTCCCGGTCATCGCTCTCCTGCTCGGCCTGCTGTTGATCGTCCTCGTCCGGACGGCGTGGGTGTCGGACGATGCGTTCATTACCTTTCGCACGATCGACAACTTCAATCACGGCTACGGGCTGCGCTGGAACGTCGACGAGCGGGTGCAGACGTACACGCACCCGCTATGGATGATGCTGCTCGCGGTGCTCAGCCGGATCCTGCCAAGCCTCTATTACGCGTCCATTGCGCTTTCGGTCGCCTTGACGATGACCGCGGTGTGGTTGCTGACGACGCGCCTGGCGGCGACGATGGCAGCGGCGATCGTCGCGGTTACCGTGCTCGCCTTCTCGCGATCGTTCATCGATTACTCGTCGTCGGGCCTGGAGAACCCGTTGACGCATCTGCTGCTGGTGGCCTTTTTCGCGCTGTATTTCAGCGCCCCGCTGACGAAGCGGCAGCGGGTTCTGATCGGCGCAGTGGCCGGCCTGGCGCTGCTCAACCGGCTGGATACGGCGCTGCTCATCGCCCCCGCGCTGGCGGCCACCTGGATCCGCGACCGCCGGCATCTCGGCATCTCGGTGCTCGCCGCAGCGCTGCCGGTCGTAGCGTGGGAGATTTTTTCGCTGATCTACTACGGGTTCCTGTTTCCGAACACCGTCTACGCGAAGCTGCAGACGGGGATTCCAGCAGGGGAGCTGGTGGCGCACGGCTGGATGTACCTGAAGGATTCGTTCGCAAACGACCCGCTGACGTTGACGGCCATCGTGGGCGTCGCCGCGTGCAGCCTGGTCATGCGGCGGCGCCGCGACTGGCCGGTGCTGGCGGGGATCGGGCTGTTTGTGGGCGTGTTCGTCCGTGCCGGGGGCGACTTCATGACCGGGCGCCTGCTCTCCGCGCCGCTCGTGTGCGCGGCGATTCTGCTCAGCCGGTTCGAGTTCATCGACAGCGACCGCCAGAGTCTGGCGCTCTGTGCGGCGGCGATGGCGCTCGGGCTGGCAGCACCCAGACCGGCAGTGTGGAGCAATTCAGCGTCGACCGACACGCGCATCGCGCCGAGCGGCATCGCGGACGAACGGCTGTTCTATCAGCAGATGACCGGCCTGCTGCTGGCGCCATGGCGCGGGCAGCATCCAGCGCCGCTGCAGGCGGAGGACGTCGCGGCCGCGCGCCGCGCGGGACGACACTCCGTGGCGCTCACCCAGATCGGGCTCTATGGATTCCACGCCGGCCCGGACATGCACATCATCGATCCGCTCGGGCTCGGCGATCCGCTGCTGGCCCGCCTCCCGGCGGCGGCGGGCTGGCGGGTCGGGCACTATCGCCGCGACCTGCCCGCGGGCTACGCCGAAAGCGTCGAGAACGGCGTGAACACGATCCGCGATCCGGCGACGGCCGCGTATTACGAGCGGCTGCGCGTCATCACGCGCGGACCGCTCTGGAGCGCACGCCGGCTACGGATAATTGCGCGCGAAAATTTCCACTGGTAGGGCGGCCTACGAAGCGTGATCGACCGTCGCGTGCCACAGGCTGCGACAGCCGTGCACGGTGATGTTGGCCATCACCTTCTTGACGGCTTCGTCGACCGACATGGTCGTCGTGTCGAGCACCAGCGCCGGGTCGAGCGGCGGTTCGTAGGGATCGTCGACGCCGGTAAACTGCCGGAGCTCGCCGCGGCGCGCCCGTGCGTACAAGCCCTTGACGTCCCGCGCTTCGCAGACGTCGAGCGGCGTGGCTACGTGCACCTCGACGAAGTTCAGGCAGAGGGATCGCGCAAAGGCGCGTGAATCGCGGTAGGGCGACACCAGCGCCACGATCACCGCGACGCCGTGCCGCGCCAGGCGGCTGGCCAGGAAGGCCACGCGGCGGATATGGGTATCGCGCTCTTCGCGGGTGAAACCGGTCAGCGGAAACATCGAGCGGATCAGATCGCCGTCGAGAAATTCGTGATCGGCGCCGCGCCGTTCGAGCTCGGTACAGACGCCGCGGGCGATCGTGGTCTTGCCGGCGCCGGACAATCCCGTCAGCCAGACGACGGGAGGCGATGAAATGTCTACCTGATTCACAGCGGACCCCGTTCGCGTTACATCGCCATGTGGGCCGGCGCGACTGCGACGGCTGCGGCGGATCCAGACGAAAAGAACGCGGACAGGATGTCGTCGCAGGCCTCTTCGTGCTCGCGGAACCATTGATCGGGCGCATAGGCCGGCCAGCGGCGCCCCGTCGGCGTCACGAGCCCCACCAGCCGCGGCCAGTCGACGTCGCTGATGCCAAGCGCCTGGAACAGCCGACGCAGCTCCCACTCGGGGCTCGCGACCAGCGCCTCATACGAGAGCGAATGGTGCGCATAGCTCAGGCCCCACCAGTAGGACAGCTTCCAGATCAGGTAAAAGAGGCGATAGGGGTGCGATGTCGCGGCGGAGTCGAGGAACGGGAAGCGGTATTTCAAATCCGCGGCCCAGGGCAGGAGGTAGAACCCGTCGTAGCGGACAAAGTCTGTCGCGCTCGCATTGAGCGGACAGGGTTGGCCGTTGAGAAAGGTCGAACACCACTGGTCGCGCGGGTTGCGATACAGGTGCACCAGCGCGGCCTCGGGAAAGGTGTGCCGGAACCACGCGAGCCGGAAATCGATGCGGTTGAACTGCAGCACCGGCCGCGCCGGCGCGCGCTCGACGAGCGTGCGCACGTAAAGCGCCAGATCCGGATCCCACGACTGCTCGTCCATGTAGAGCCGGCGCTGGATCCACTCTTCGTGGTAACACGCGCCCAGCTCCTCGAGACCGTCGTACTCGCGCCAGTAGTTGTCCACGGCCTGGTGCGTCGCGTCGACGCGCTCTCCGCGACGGACCGGGTCGAACCAGCGCCGCTCGTTGAGCGGTTCGTAGTACGACGTGCACCCCTCGGCGTGCCGGAAGATGTTCCACAGCAGCGTCGAACCGGAGCGGAAGCGGGCGGTGATGAAGATCGGCCGCCGCCACGCGACCGCGTCGCCGGGCCTGTCGCGCGCGAGCTCGGGGTACGGCGTCGGCGCGCCGATCGCGCGCGGCGTGGCCGGCCGCCAGCGGGTCAGGTCGTCGAGTGAATTCTTGAGAATCGCGCGGGCATCGTCCGTGCGTGCGACGGCGCCGAGCGCGCGGAAGAAGGCGGAGCGCGCGGCTTCGCGTGCGTCCCGTACGAGCGGGATGCGCTGATGCCAGCGCGGCCGCCAGGTCGAATCGTTGCGCATCTCGATATGCCCTTCCCTCAGGGCGACGCGGGCGCACCCGATCGACGGCACCAGAAGCCGCGGCCGGGAATCACCGGAAGCTCGTCTACGCGTGCAACGCCGGCGCGGCCGGCGCTCAGAAAGTCAGCCAAATCCCCATCGTGATGAGCATGATGCTCATCGCAAAGAAGAGCGCGTCCCGCATCACTGAAGCATTCACACGGGTCATTGTTGGTCTCCCGAGTCTCTTCACGGTTTCGACCACAGCACGACGACGTAAACTTCGTGCAAGCGGCAGAGCTGCCGCGGGTGCGGCGCCGCGAAAAATGCACGCCGCTGTGTTCAATTTGCACGAGCGCTGCTGCGCGAACCCGGATCGCACACCCGCTCCCACGCCACGTGCCGCGGTGAAACGCGGATGTCTTCGTACTGTTGAGCCCGCGCGAATGGCTGAGGGCCGGGAACTTACCGAGCCCTGCCGTCAGGATGGCTGCGCTGACAACTACCCTGCTGCCTGCAACGATGCCGCGTGCCGTTCAATGAGCCAGCTCGAACGGGTGATGAGGTAGCAATAACCGCGCCGCGCTACGCGCACGAAATTCGCGTGCAACTCGACGCGTGCGCGTTGAGAAGGAGGGAATCACTGAGAGCGGCCGAGCCCTCATCTATGCCGCGTGCGTGCGGTTTTTGGAAAATCGGTCCACAGCGAGACGAGCAGACCGACCGCCGATTCTTATGCCGGGCTTATGCACAGCATCGGCATCGCAGGCGATTGCGGCTACTGGCAGGCGAGTTGCACCGCGCCGGCGCGGTCGTGATGGCCGCGGTCAAGTTTCTTCACCACTTCTTTCATGATGCGCAGCTGAATCGCCCGCAGCTGCCGCAGCGCCTTGTGGCTCTGGGCTGGAATCCGCGCCAGGTATTCCTCGCCCGCGGGGCTCTGCACCCAGTCGTTCCCCGGGAACGCGGCGCCGCCCTGAAACAGCCCGGGCTGTCCGTTCACGATCGGCGTGTACTCCAGGCCCATCCGCGCCGCCGCTTTGACATACCCGCTGATGAATTGCGAATCAGGCACTGCGGACTGCAGCGAAAGATAGGCGCGGCCGAACTGCGTGTAGCCGCTCGTGTCGGTCGCGAACAGTTCGTTGTCGATCTTGCCGACGATTTGAAAGAGCGCCGCCGACTGCGCGATCGGCGGCGGCGCCGGGAAATTCAGCACGACGTAGTTTGCCGGAAAATCCAGGTTCGACGGGTTTGCCGCATCGAGCAGGAACGCGCTGTTCTGCGAGAACACGAACCCGAGGCTGTTGGTCAGCACCTGAATGTCGGCAAGCGAGGCGGCGTTCGGGCCGCTGTCGATGATCGTGTAGACGAACGCGGGATTGGTCTCGCCGGCGAATCCGCCGGCCGCGACCTCGAACCGTGCGTTCAGCCCGTTGATCGTCGTGATCGCCCGCGCCGCGGAGAGCGCGTCGATCACCTGATCGACGGCGCCGCACTGGAGAATCTGCCGGGCGAGCGTCTCGCGGACGCCGAGCGGCTGCCGCAGCAGCGGCCGCGTGTCGATCACCGCGGGCGTCGCGATCGGCTCGACCGATCCGAACGTATTCGCGTGGACGCTGATGCCGAGCCACAGCGACAACGCCGCGATCCATGCGAAGGTGACTGATTTCATCGCGCGTCTCCGCAAACGGACGAAGCGTTCAGGCTATCGATCGCGCGGCAGCAGGGGCCGGCTGTATTTCATCGGGGCGCGGCATGACGCCCCAGGGGGTACCTTGCGACCTCACCGACCGGCGGGCGAGCGCGCGCCATGCCATGCGCGGGGTCATCAGCGACTCGGGCGGCGCCAGCAGGTTCAGGACATCGAAGAACTGCCGGCACACCACGACATCGTCCGACGTGGCTGCATGGATGCATTCAAGGTAGCGGCTGATGAGCGTGAATCCTGCCGGTCGCTTGCCGGCCACCTGCGGGAAGCGCAGGTCCTCGCCCGTCGCGATCTGCCACGGAACATCGACGACCTTCCGGGCGCGCGCGTAGAACCGCTGCCAGAGGGCGTCGGAGCCGCCAGCCAGGGTCTCGTCGAGCGCCTTCGCTTCCATCGACGCGACCGTCATGCCCTGCCCGTAGATCGGGTTGAAGCTGCACACCGCGTCGCCCATCACCAGATAACCCGCCGGGAAGCGCTTCATCCCTTCATACACGCGGCGCTGATTCGCCGGGAAGCGGTAGGCGACGATGTCGCTGAGCGGGCGGGCGCTCGTGACCAGCTCGTGAACACACGGGATCGGCAGCGACGCCGCGAACGCATTCCAACCCCGTGCGTCGGTCGGCGGATGGTCGCCAACCGATCCGGTCAGGGTGACGACCCAGCGCTGGCCTTCGGCGGCAAGCACGGCCGCGTAGCGCGTGTCTTTGGGCGGCGTGCCCGAGATGATCCCGCCGACGGTGTTGTAGAAATCGCCCTGGCGGCGCTCGAAGATGCGCGTGGCGTAGCCGACGTCTATCTTCACGTGGATGACTTCGGGCTGACCGAAGCCCCACTCCTCGAGCCACTTCGGCGACTGCGAGCCGCGGCCGCTCGCGTCGACCACAAGATCGGCGGCGACCACCTCGTCGGCGCTCGAGCCATCGCGCGCCTTGATCGTCAGCCCCGTCACGCGCCCCGCATTCGCGTCGAATACCGGTTTCACGGCGGCGGTGCCATCGAGCAACGTGACGTTGGGGAGCGCCCGCACGCGGCGGCGGACCGCGGCCTCGAGACAGGGCCGGCTCACGACGATGCCGCCAAGGCCCGACTGGTGGCGCAGCTTCCACCGCCCGTATTGGAACCACAGGAAGTCGCCCACGATGTCTCCGCGCATCGCGCCGATCCCTTCGAGCTCATCCATGAGCCCGGGGAAGTACGCGTCGAGGACGCGCGCTCCGCCAGCCAGCAGGCCGTGCGCATGCGCGCCTTGAGGCACGCCTTTGCGGATATCCGGCCGATCCGGGAGCAGATCACGTTCGACGATGGTGACGCGGGCGAAGTGGGAGCTCAGGGCGCGGGCCGCCAGCAGGCCAGCCATGCTGGCCCCGAGAACGACCGCTGAAGAATCCTGCCTGGCCATGTGCCGCCTCCGGAAGAGAGTGTCGTGGAGGTTACGGCCCAGAACGCGGATCGGTTTCTCGCCTAGCTCATCCAGCGCACGATGCCGGCGACCCCGTCTACGGCCACCTGGGCGCCGTCGGGGATGCGCCGCGTGACGTCGCCGACGCCGAGCACCATCGGGATGCCGCGCTCGCGCGCCAGCGAGGCGAAATGCGAGGTGCTGCCGCCCCGCTCGGTGACCACCCCGGCCACGCGCGGCAGAATGTGCGCCAACGCGGGACCGGCGACGCGCGTCACCAGCACGTCGCCCGGGGCGACCCGCCAGAGCTCGCATTCGCAGTTGATTACGACCGCGCGCCCCGCGGCCCAGCCGACGCCCGCCGGATGGCCGCTGACGCGCGGATGCTGCAGCCAGATCTCGTCGGGCACCTGCGCCGGCTGCAGGTGCAGCGGCCGCGACTGCAGCATCTTGAACCCGCGCTCGTCGAGCGCCCACTCGATTTCGACCGGTATGCCCATGAGCGCTTCCGCGCGCCGCAGCAGGCCGGCGATCTCCTGCACTTCGCCCGGCGAGAGGCACGGTTCAGCGGCCAGCGCGCGCGGCACCGCTTCGGTGGCCGGCGCACGGTGCGTGCAGCCCACGGAATGATCCTTGAGGCCCACCGACTGGCGCAGCAGCTCGCCCTCCGGCGTCAGCTCGTAGCGATCCGGCGTGACCTCGCCCTGCGCGATCGACGAGCCAAGCCCCCACGTCGCGGTGACAAGCATTTCGCCGGTCGCGGTGCGGCTGAGACCGCCGCCTGACGCTCTGGCGGAGACGAGCGGCTGGACGAGCACGCCCATCGCTGTCTCGGCAGGATCGAGCTCGTGCGTCGCCATGTAGCGCAGCGCGCGCGTGGACCAGAGCGCCGCCCAGCACGCGCGCACAACCGTAAGGAACTCGGCCTCCTGATCGATGCCGAGGTAGCTCTCGAACTGGCCGGCGAAGCTCGAGCCGTCGCGATCCTCGACCAGCGCCGACGAGCGCACGACGGTCAGCGCCGCGGTCCGCTCCATGAGCGCGCGCCACGCCGCCAGCAGCGGTTCGCGGACCGCATCCGCAATCGGCTGGGCCATCAGCTCGAGCTTCATCTTCAGCGCGTGGCGGCGGGCCAGCGTCGGATCGACGTCGGCAAACACACCGCGCGCCGACTCGTCGAGGTCGAGCGCCGCGAGCTGATACCGATAGGCCGCCGCGTCGAGGCAGAAACCGTCCGGAATCGGCAGGCCCGCCTGCCCGAGCGCCGCGAGGTTCGCCGCTTTGGGCCCGAAGCGGCCGGCGTCAACCGCCTCGGGCGCGGAGAGTGGAACGATGAACTCTGTCACGTCAACGGTTGACGTTAACCACCGAGCACACCGAGCACACCGAGTAAAGACCGTTGGGTTTTCTCGGTGAGCTCGGTGAGCTCTGTGGTTGGCGTCGTCTCCTTTACTTCACGTGCGCGCCGTAGCCGGGCATCGGATCGACGACCGTGATCTGCTGCACGGGGAAGTTCGAGATGATCTCGACGCGATCCTCGTGGACGATCAGCATCTCCTCGATGCGCACGCCCCAGCGGAACATCTTGCCGTGCTGCGTCTCGAGCGCGAAGACCATGCCCGGCTTGATCTCGATCGGGTGGTCGAGCGACCAGATCCGCGAGATCACCGGCGGGTCGTACTGCGCCAGGCCGAGCCCGTGTCCCCACAGGTTGGCCGCCGCCTGATCTTCTTCCTCGTAACCGTAGGCTTCCTTCGCCGACGGCCACTTCGACGCGATCTCCCTCGTCGTCGTCCCCGCCTTGACGGCGCCGATCGAGTCGTAGAGCCACTTCAGCGCCGTCGCGTACACTTCCTTCTGCTCGTCGGTCGGCTCCTTGCCGACGCAGTAGGTGCGGTAGTAGCACGACTTGTAGCCGTTCCAGGTCAGCGCGGCGAGGTCCATGAACACGATGTCGCCCGGTTGGATGATGCGGTCGGAGAAGTTGCGCCAGTTCGGCCAGGTGTTCGGCCCGGATGACACGATCACGTCCTCGACGTCTTCCATGCCGGCGAACGAGTAGAGGAATTCCATGATGTGGGCGGTCACCTGGTTCTCGGTGATCCCCGGCTTCAGGAACTTCATCGTCTCCCAGTGCGCCGCGTCGCCAATCGCTCCGACGATGCGCAGGCATTCCTGCTCGTCGACGTTCTTCACCGCGCGCGCTTCCATCATCGGCGACATGCCGTCTACCCAGTCGATGTTCGCTTCCTTGAAGGCGGCGATCATGTTGATGTCGATGAAGTCGACGCCGAGCTTCATGCCGGCGACGCCGCTCTTCTTCATCTCCTCGATGACGGCGGCGGTGAACTTGCCCACCTGCTGGCGCGAGGCCGGCCCCGCGGCGCCCTTGATCCAGGCGTAGGAGTAGCGGACGTTCTGCTTCGACAGCCACGGCGAGTGGCGCTCGATCTGGTAGCCGAGATCGCCCTGCTCGAAGAGCACCGGCGGATCGTCGCCGCAGAGCATCGCGTAGCGAAGCCCCGGCTTGAGGCGGTTCCAGCCTGGCGTCAGCGTGCCCGTCAGGTAGCGGACGTTCTCGTCATACATGCAGAGCATCGCGCCGAGGCCGTGCGCCTTCATGCGCTCGCGGGCCCGCTCGAGGCGGTACGTCCGCATGCGATCCCAGTTGACACGCTGTTGCCAATCGAGCCCGGCGATCCCGAAGTTTGCGCCCATGCCTCTCCTTTACGAATGATGAGATTGCAAATTGCAAATTGCAGATTGCAGATTTATTGCAGATTGCAGATTCCGAGCCGCAGATTCCGAGCCGCAGATTGCAATTCGCTGCCTATCCGACGTTTTCAAACTGCAATCAAATCTGCAATCAAATCTGCAATCTGCAATCTGCAATCTGCAATCTCAAGCGCCCTTATTTCAGCGGCTTCGCGAACTTCCCCGCGTCGATCGCCACGTTCGCCTGGATCTCGGTGAGCGTGACGTCTTCGAAGCCGTCGAGCCAGGTCATCTTCCACTTGAACGGCATTTTCACGCCGGATACCTCGCGGTAATCCGAGAAGTCGAACTGCGTCGGCAGGCGGCCGACCTTCGAGTCGGCGTAGCGCACGAGGCGCGTCAGCAGCCCGGTTGTCTTGTCGAAGTAAAGCGTGGCCAGCGTGCCGGTGCTGCTCGTGCCCTGGACGATCTCCATGTCCTTGTCGTCGATCGGGACCGAGGCGCCGACGCGCCAGTTGCCGAGCGCCTGCTTGATGCGGGCGGGGAACGCCAGCGCCGCGTCGAGCTTGATGCCGCCGAGGTCGCTGCCGGTGAGCTGCAGTACCGGCACCGGGCGGTGCGGCGCCGCAATCCACGCCGACGTCCCGTCGAACGTCGTCGTGCTGTCGCCGTCGAGCGTGTGGATGATCACCGTGCGCTGCTCGGGCGCCTTGGCGTAGATCTCGATCGGCCGGTTCGTGCCTTCAGGGCCGTAGCCGACGCTCGTGCCCTTGGCGACGAGGCTGGTCAGCGCGGCGACCCGCTGCGCGCCGCCGATCGCCTGCACGTATTTGTCGAGCACCGAATCGACGCTCGGCGCGTTGGCCGCCGGCGGGATGATGTCCGGCGGCTCGTCCATGGGCGGCGGGCTGTAGATCGCCGCCAGGCTGGGCGTGACCTTCGGCTTGTCGTTGCCGCGGTGGCACGTGTAGCAGGTGACCACCTGGCGTCCGCCGAAGCTGCCCTGGTTGAGCGCGTTCATCATCTGAATCATGCGCCGGGCGGTCGTCTTGCGCGGGCTCACGTCGAGCGCGTAGTTCTCCCACTTCTCGTCCGAGGCCGAGTGGCAGTCTTCGCAGGACATGCCGAGCGCCGCGGAGAAGATGCCCATCGTTCCCATGAACTCGTCCACGGGAATGCCCTTGAGCACGCGCACGTTCTTGAACACCTCTTCCGCCATCGGCGGTTTCTGCCCCTGCGCCGCGGTCAACGCGCCGAGCAGCCAGACGCCGGCCAGCGCCGCGGCAGCCGCAATCGTTCGCCTCGATCCACGAGTCATCGGTATGTCCCCTCCCCCTCAGAGGATGCTGAAAACGCATCCCGCAGGGCTGATGGCCAAGGGCTGATCGCTGGAATGGCCCGGTCTTGCCCTGTGCCCTCAGCCATGAACCCTCAGGCCAGCTGCTTCAACGGCCTGTCAGCGAACCGTGCCGGCAGATCCTACTACGGACGCGGCGGCACGCCGAGCCACTGCGTCTTCACGGCTTCGTCGGCCCACAACGCCGCGGGCTCGGCTGCATGGACGATGCAGCCGCGGCTCATCACGTAGACGAAATCGGCGTGGTGCACGGCAAACGCGGCGTTCTGCTCGACGAGCAGCACCGACGTGCCCTCGCCTTTCAGCCGGCGAATCAGCGCGCCGACTTCAGCGACCAGCGCCGGCGCCAGGCCCTCGGTCGGCTCGTCCATGATGACCAGCGACGGGTTCGCGGCGAGCGCGCGGGCAATCGCCAGCATCTGCTGCTCGCCGCCGCTCAGTTCCCCGCCGCGATGCAGGCGGCGCTCGCGCAGGCGCGGAAAAACGTCGAAGATCTTCGCGATATCCCACCCGCCGTCGTCCCGGTGAGGCCGCCCGACGATACGGAGGTGCTCGTCGACGGTGAGCGACGGGAAGATCCGCCGCCCCTGCGGCACGATCCGTAGCTGCCGGCGGCAGATCTGGTGCGGCCGCCAGCCGGTGATGTCGAGGTCACTTTCCAGCACATTGGGATCCTAAGCTTAGAATTCCACGTGGACAAGTTGTCG
>JADMIO010690355.1_pt1 | contig 27340 bp, 19 predicted proteins | sample 8958161 | NCBI WGS metagenome assembly JADMIO01 (sample SAMN16585339, study PRJNA669376) | soil metagenome | isolation source: Crop rotation soil | place: USA: Cullars Rotation, Alabama | collected 2011
ATTTGAATCAGCGATCTTCTCCGCGGCCCCGCGCCCCCGCGTGAGGATCTGGTCCGCTCTTCTCCGCGGCCCCGCGCCTCCGCGTGAGGATCTGGTCCGCTCTTCTCCGCGGCCCCGCGGCTCCACTGTGACTATTTGAATCAGCGATCTTCGCCGCGCCCCCGCGTCCCCGCGCGAGGACTGGATCATCAGTGCTCTTCCCCGCGCCCCTGCGGCTCCGCGTGAGGGTTTGAATCAGCGATCTTCGCCGCGCCACCGCGTCTCCGCGTGAGGATCTGGTCCGCTCTTCCCCGCGCCCCCGCGTCCCCGCGAGGATCTAGATCAGTGCTCTTCGCCGCGCCACCGCGTCCCCGCGCGGGGACCTGGATCAGTGCTCTTCCCCGCGTCCCCGCGGCTCCGCGCGAGGAGCTGGATCAGTGCTCTTCTCCGCGCCCCCGCGGCTCCGCGCGAGGATCTGGATCAGTGCTCTTCTCCGCGCCCCCGCGGCTCCGCGCGAGTCTGGATCGGCGCTCTTCCCCGCGCCCCCGCGTCCCCGCGCGAGGATCTGGATCAGTGCTCTTCCCCGCGGCTCCACGTGGGGATCTGGATCAGTGCTCTTTTCCGTATCCCCGCGGCTCCCCGCGAGTCTGGATCAGCGCTCTTCGCCGCGCCCCCACGCGAGGATCCAACTCAGTTTTTCGCCCGCGTCCTCGCCGCTTTGCGCGCCGACGCTGATCGCGCCCGTGCGCCGCGCTGCTTCGCGCTCTTGTGCGCCTGTTTGGAGAGCGCTTTGTGCGATGCCGCGCTGTGCGGTTCGCGTTTCAGCGCACGTCGAACCGCGCGGCTTCTGGTGGCTGAAGGCCGCTTGCCGGCTGAGCGGCGACCGGCCGCGGAATCCTTCGCCGCCGACTCACGTGTGCGCGCTGATGACGAGCCGGCCTTTGGCGGCGAGAGCGGGACGCCCGCGCGACGCGCTTTCGAGAGGCCGATCGCGATCGCCTGCTTCGTGGATGCTGCGCCATGTTTGCCTTCCCGGATGTGATGCATCTCCTCGCGAACGAACTCGCCCGCCGCCGTCGATGGCGACCGGTGGTGTCTCAGATCGGCCTTCGCGCGCTCGATCGTTTCTTTCTCTGGCATATGGCTACTCTCGACTAGCGCCCGGCGTCAGTGCCTGATCCGTGGCCCGCGCTCTTGTCCGTCGCCGCATCCGCCTGCCACAACTTGCCTCGACGTCGCTGGATACCGAGGTCGCTCTCGCCGGCAGCGATGAGCGCGATCATCTGCTCGTTGAACGCAGGGATGTCGTCGGGCTTTCGCGACGAGACGATGCCCTGATCGACGATCACCTTGTTGTCGACCCAGTGCGCGCCCGCGTTCATCAAGTCCGACTTCAGCGACGGCCACGACGTGATCTGGACGCCCTCGACGACCCCGGCGTCGATCAACGTCCACGGTCCGTGACAAATCGCCGCGATCGGTTTGCCCGCGTCAAAAGCGTCGCGCACGAATCGCACGGCTTCCGGAATCGTGCGAAGCTTGTCGGGGTTCATCACGCCGCCGGGCAGAAGCACCGCGTCGTAGTCGCTGCACCGCGCCTCAGCGAGCGGTCGATCGATTTTCATTTCGACGCCCCACGCGCCGTGGCGCCACGCCTTCACCTTGCCGCTCTCGGGCGAGATGACGTCGACAGTCGCGCCGGCCTCCTCGAGCGCCTTCTTCGGCTCCAGGAGTTCGCTCTCTTCGAATCCGTTGGCGACGATAGCCGCCACGCGTTTGCCTTGAAGGTTCTTCGCCATAATCAGCCCGGTGCTGCAATGGCCGTACCTCGGGCGCGCTTTCAGACGTGACACGCGCCCGCGTAATGAGCGGCAGCGGCGAGCTCGAACGATCCAGCGCTTTGCCCCAAGTGGGCAAATCCGCTGCTCGAAGAGAGGGACGGGTCTTGCCCTGAAGACCCGTCCCCGAAACTGCCGGTTTCACCGAGGTGACCAAGTGGAGCTCGGCGAAGAGATCCCGGAGAGATCCAGCCCTGAAGACCTGTCCCCGAAGCTGCTGACCTCGCCGCCGCGGTCACTGGGGGCGGCGAAGAGGCTTGCCCTGAAGACCCGTCCCCGAAGCTGCTGATTCTGCTGACCATGATCACTAAAGAAGAACAGCGAAGAGATCCCAGACCGGCGACTGTCGGCTGGCCTGGGATCTCCTCGCTGGTCAGGAGCGAGGCGAGCTTCAGTGCTGCGGGCACGGGTCATCCTTCAGGGCAAGGCCCAAAGCTCCTCTCCGCGCCCGCGCGTCCCGCGTGAGGATCTGAACCAGAGGACGCTCTTCCCGCGCCCCCGCGTCCTCGCGAGAGGATCTGAACCAGAGAACGCTCTTCCCCGCGTCCCCGCGTCCCGCGTGAGGATCTGAACCAGAGAACGCTCTTCTCCGCGTCCCCGCGCGAGGATCTGAACCAGAGAACGGTCTTCTCCGCGCCCCCGCGGCTCCGCGCGAGAATCTGAACCAGAGAACGCTCTTCTCCGCGCCCCCGCGTCCCGCGTGAGGATCTGAACCAGAGAACGCTCCTCCCCGCGTCCCCGCGCCCCCGCGTGAGGATCTGAACCAGAGAACGCTCTTCTCCGCGCCCCCGCGCCCCGCGTGAGAATCCGGCAGCCAGGTATCTCGTCGCTGAGCTCAGTGCACACCGAGGCCAGCTCAGTAGCTTCGGGGACGGGTCTTCAGCGCAAGACCCGTCCCCTCTCTCCGACCCGAAGGCGTAAGATAAGCGGATGCATAGCCACGATCACCATCATTCAGTGGCAATTCCGGACATCCCGCCAGTTCCGCGATCTTTCGCCTGTGATCGACTCGAGGTCGTGCTCGTGCGGCCGACGCGCTATGACGAAGACGGCTACGTCGTGCGCCACGTGCTCGGCACGCTGCCGAGCAACACGCTGAGCTGCCTCAACGGCTTGACGCACGACGCCGTCGAAAGCGGCGCGCTCGGCGCGGTGAAAGTGCGCGTGCACGCGTTCGACGAGGCCGTCGATCGCATCGACCCGAAGCGAATTTGCCGGAAGTTGCGGCGACAGGGCACTAAAGTGCTGGTCGCGCTCGCCGGTGTGCAGACCAATCAGTTTCCGCGGGCGCAGGATCTGGCGCGGCGATTCAAGTCCGAAGGCTGCGACGTGATGATCGGCGGTTTTCACGTCAGCGGATCGGTCGCGATGGCGCACGCGATTCCGCCTGAATGCCAGCAGATGATCGACGAAGGCGTCACGCTCGTGCTCGGCGAGGTCGAGGATCGGTGGACGGGATTGCTGCAAGACGCGGCGGCGAACGAGCTGAAGCCGCTGTACGACTACCTGAAAGATCTGCCCGATCTCCGCACGAAGCCGCTGCCGCGCGTGTCACCGCGGCTGCAGCGCAAGTTCGCCGTGCGCGGATACGGCACGATCGACGCCGGTCGCGGCTGTCCGTTCAACTGCTCGTTCTGCACGATCATCAACGTGCAGGGCCACGCGATGCGGAGCCGCGGCGCCGAGCACATCGCCAATCACATCCGCGCGCACTACAACCAGGGCAAGAAGGGCGGCATCCGGCACTACTTCTTCACCGACGACAATTTCTCGCGCAATCCGTTCTGGGAAGCGATTTTCGACGAGCTGATCGCGCTGCGCCAGGAGGGCAAGGCCATCGACTTCATGATGCAAGTCGATACCGCCGCCACGCGCATCCCGCGATTCGTCGAGAAGGCCGCGAAGGCCGGCTGCGTGCAAGTCTTCATCGGCATGGAGTCGATTCGCGAAGACAACCTGCTCGCGGCCGCCAAGCGCCAGAATCGCGTCAAGGAATATCGCGATTCGATCGCGAAGTGGCACGAAGCCGGCATGGTGTGTCACGTCGGCTTCATCATCGGTTTTCCGTTCGACACGTACGAGCGCGTGATGGAAGACGTCAAGACGCTGCGCGATGAGCTGCTCATCGACCAGGCGTCGTTCTTCATGCTGACGCCGCTGCCGGGATCGCGCGACCATCACGCCGCGGTCGAAGCCGGCACGCCGATGGATCCCGATTACAACAACTACGATTCGTTCCGCGCCGCCTGGCCGCATCCGAAGATGTCGACCGAAGAATGGACGCGCGCGTACAAGGATGCGTGGACGACGTTCTATACGTTCGATCACATGAAGCGCGCGCTGCTGCGGCAGAATCCGCACACGTACTGGGGCATGTTCAAGTGCTTCATGTGGTATCGCGCGTCGATGATCGAGGGCACGCACCCGATGGTGACGGGCTTCTTCCGGATGAAGGATCGGTTGTCGCGCCGGCCGGGATTCCCCATCGAGGGTCGCTGGCAGTTCTTCAAGCGCCGATGCCGTGAAAACGCGCACATCACGCTCGCCTACGCGAAGCTGCTGCTCGAGATGCAGGAGCTCTGGCTCGCGACCCGCATTCGTCACGAGGACTACGCCTTCGTCGGCGACCTCCGCGTCGTCAAGAAGCGTGCCGCGGCGATGGCGGACGTGAAGGCCGGCTGGGCGCGCGCGCACGCGATTTTGGCGGCGCGGCTGCGTGAAGGCCGGCTGTCGGCGGAGGGCTCGGCCTCCCGCATGAGCAGCGCGATGCACGAGCGATTCGACGCGGTCCGAAACGCGCTGGGCCAGCGCGCGGATGCGATCGTGCAGACGGCGGGATCGACGCTGTCGGATCTCGAGCTGCGCGTGCCGAGCCTGCCCGAGCTGCGGCCGCAATCGTGGCTGCGCCGCGCCACCGCGCGCGTGAGCCTGATGCGCACGCCGTCACTCGACGCTCGCCGCAAACTCAGCGCCTACTGGGGCCGAACGGAACAGAAACTGCGCGGTTGGCAATTGTGGCGTCTGAATCCGTTCTCATTGGCCTGGAACGCCGCGCGCGATTTCAAGAACCTGCTGGTGTTCGTCGCGGCGTCGACGGGAGAGAGATATTAGCGACAAGAGCCAAATATTCAGGCAAGTGAAGCCCAATATTTCGGCGCGCACGCGAATTTAGCTGAGTAGTGCTCCGTATTGATCATTGAACGGGGTCGGTCGCCGCCCGCGCATCATTCCATGCGGGCTGGTCGCTGTCGGCGCATGCGGCAAATGGCCAATACCGATCCTTCCACCCAAATACTGATCAGTATTCACCCAAATACGCGGTATTTTGACATCCAAATACAGTGCACTCCCCGTACCGCGGTTCTCTTGTCCATCTAGTGACAGAGGTTTCGCACACTGATCGCACATCGCTGACGTCCCTGCCCTCGATCGTTCTCTCCGACCGCGCGCTCAACGATCTCGAGCTGCTCGCGACCGGCGGATTCTCACCCCTCGATCGCTTCATGGGCTCGCGCGACCACGCGCGCGTGCTGTCGGAGATGCGTCTCGCCGACGGCACGCTCTGGCCGATGCCGATCACCCTGCGTGTACCTGAGGAGCTGAGCGCTTCCTCCGCGCCCGCACACCTCAACGCGAGTGACCTGACCGGCCGGCAGGTCACGTTGAGGGACTCGCACAACGACATCCTCGCGGTCATGCAGATCGACGAGGTGTTCACCGCCGACCCGATGGCCGAAGCCGCCGCCGTGCTCGGGACGACGGACAATGCGCATCCGCTGGTGGCCGAGATGCAATCGTGGCCGACCCAGTGTGTCAGCGGACCACTGCAGGTCTTGAAGCTCCCGAGGCACTACGACTTCCCCGACCTACGCCGCACGCCCGCGCAAGTGCGCGACGCGCTCGCCCGCCTCTCGCCCGGTCCTGTCGTCGCGTTCCAGACACGCAATCCAATTCATCGCAGCCACGAGGAGCTGACCAAGCGCGCAATGGACGCGTGCAGCGGCTCGCTGCTCCTGCATCCGGTGGTCGGGCTCACGAAGCCGGGCGACATCGATCATTTCACGCGCGTGCGCAGCTATCGAGCGCTCGTCGATGCGCACTACGACACGCGGCGGACGCTGCTCAGCCTGTTGCCGCTGGCGATGCGCATGGCGGGCCCGCGCGAAGCGCTATGGCACGCCATCATCCGCCGCAACTTCGGCGCCACGCACTTCATCGTCGGCCGCCATCACGCCTCGCCCGGCAACGACTCGAAAGGCAAACCGTTCTACGGCCCGTACGACGCGCAACAACTGTGTCAAAAACACGCGAGCGAAATCGGCATGACGATCATGCCGTTCGAAGAGATGGTCTATCTGCCCGACGAGGATCGTTACGAAGAAACGAGCCGCGTGCCGGCCGGCGCGAAGACGCTCACGATTTCCGGCACGCAAGTGCGCGACGAATATCTCGGCAAGGGCCGTCCACTGCCCGCGTGGTTCTCGCGGCCGGAAGTTGCAGAGGTGCTCGCGAAGTCCGGCGCGCGCGATGGATTCTGCGTGTGGTTCACTGGCCTATCGGGCGCCGGCAAGACGATGACCGCGGAGGCGGTGCTGGCGGGGCTGCTCGAAGGCGGTCGCGCGGTGACGATGCTGGATGGCGACGTGGTGCGGACGCACTTGTCGAAGGGACTCGGGTTCTCGAAGGAGGATCGCGACACGAACATCCGCCGCATCGGTTTCGTCGCGTCAGAAATCGTCCGCCACGGTGGCGTCGTCATCTGCGCCGCGATCAGCCCCTATCGCGCGGTCCGCGACGAGTGCCGCGCGCTCATCGGCGCGTCGCGGTTCATCGAGGTGTTCGTCGACACGCCGATCGAGGTCTGCGAAAGCCGCGACACGAAAGGCCTGTACGCGAAGGCGCGTCGCGGCGAGGTGAAAGGCGTCACCGGAATCGACGATCCTTACGAACCGCCGCAGGCGCCTGAGATTCGAATCGACACGACAAGCGCGGACACCAAAGAACTAGCGACCAAGATTCTTCAGTTGCTCGAAGCGCGCGGCTGGCTCACGAAATAGCTGACGTCGCCCTCCATCGCGAGCGAGCGCATGCGAGCGAGCCCGCGCCCTTCGACGTTGCTCAGGGCGCCCCGAGCGAAGTCGAGGGGCGCGAACGGAGCGGGGAGCGCGGCTGAAGTGGAGCGAGCGACGAAGCGCGAGCGTAGCGGAAGCCCGCCAGGCGGGGTGCAGGGGCCCCCGCCGATCAAGCGAGGTCCCCGCGGGGGCGAAGCCCCAACAGATCCGAGATCTTGTCGCATCGCGAGCGAGCGAATGCGAGCGAGCCCGCGCTCTTCGACGTTGCTCAGGGCGCCCCAACGAAGTCGAGGGGCGCGAACGGAGCGGGGATCGCGGCTGAAGTGGGGCGAGCGACGAAGCGCGAGCGTAACGGAAGCCGCCAGGCGGGGTGCAGGGGGCCCCCGCCGATCAAGCAACGTTCCCCGCGAGGGGCAGGCGCCGGATCGCGGCTGAAGTGGAGCGAGCGTCGAAGCGCGAGCGTAACGGAAGCCGCCAGGCGGGGTGCAGGGGCCCCCGCCGATCAAGCGAGGTCCCCGCGGGGGCGAAGCCCCCCGGATCAATAAAGGCGCGGGACACGGGCATACCCCGTGGCCGCGCCTCGATGGCGCCAGGACGGGACGCGAGTCTCGCTCGCGAGGTGGATGTCCCGGTGCCTGTGCCAATCATCAGAGCAAATCGCAGGCCATTCGGGTCTCCCAGCGTGACTCTCCCAGAGGCCCGAACGGTGTCCTACAACAGTGACGAGAAGTCGACCACCGGCGCGACATTCGTCTCAACGGAGACACTCACCTCTGTCTTTCTGCGGGCGCGTCGAAACCCCGGAACCTGGGGAACTTCCGGGACCTCAGAACCGCGGAACCTCGGAACCTCGAAACCTCGGAACCTCGCAACCTCAGATCCTTAGAACCTGCGGAACCTGCGGAAACTCGGAACCTCGGAACCTCGGAACCTGCGGTAGTGTCTCAGTTCGACTGCGGCCACGGCTTGCGGGAGCTCTTTCGCTCTCAATCCAACAGCCGCCGCAATATCTCGGGCGCCCGACGTGGGCGCGGGAGGTTCGATTGCTGCGCTACGTGATGATCGCGACCGGCGGGGCGCTCGGCGCGCTGGCTCGCTATGCGGTAACGGCTCTGATCCAGCGCCACGTCCCCGTCGGTTTCCCCTGGGGCACGTTCGTCGTCAACATCTCCGGCTGCTTCGTGATGGGCGTGGCGACGACGATGTTGACGGAGCGGTTGGTGATGAATCCGCAATGGCGATACTTGATTCCGATCGGGTTCATCGGCGCGTACACGACGTTCTCGACGTTCGAGATGGAGACGTTTCGCGCGATCAACGAGGGCGCGTGGCTCATCGGCGGCGCCTACATCGCCGCCAGCGTCGTCGTGGGATATGTTGCCTTGTGGGCCGGCGTCGTCGCGGCGAGGTCGCTGTGACGACGCGATCGGCCGGCCACGGCGAGGTTGCAATGCTCACTGCAGGACCGGCGAAGAAAGTGACGATCTACATCGGCGAGGACGTGCGTCATCGCGGCGAGCCGTTGTATGTCGCGGTGCTGAATTTCCTGTTCTCGCACAAGGTCGCCGGCGCGACGGTGACGAAGGGCCTGGCCGGTTTTGGCGCGCACCATCACATGCACGCGGCGCGCGTGCTCGAGATCAGCGAGAATTTGCCGATCAAGATCGAGTTCATTGAAAGCGCGCAGAAGCTCGACGCGCTGATGCCAGAGCTACTGCCGCTCGCCGGCAAGGCGCTCGTCGAAGTGCAGGAGACGACGATCCTCAAAGCGGCATTGTCGTCCGAAGGGTAGAAGGTGCAGCCGCGTCGAGGACCGAATCGACACAACTGCGTGCTGGAATCGATACCGGCTGAAAATTGTTCTGACAACGCGATCCGGAACTCTGACCCGAGGCCGACTTCGCGGAGCAGTTTCTGTAATCGCGCGCAAATGTCTGGGAAATCCGCAAATCAGTGCTCTGGCCTACCGGTTGCGATGACTGGCGCCGGAGGCGTTTTCAATGACGCGTGTGGCGAAATATCTAATGGTCGGTGCGATGCTGTCGGTGGCCGTCGGTGTGGCGGGCCGCGCCAGCGCGACTACGATTCTCTTCAATCAGAGCTGGGACGGCAACGACTCGGCGTTTTCATCCCAAAACGACACCGCCGGCTTCGGCAACTTTGCGACGGTGTACGACGACTTCGTGCTGGGTTCCGACGCAACCATCACGCACGTCGACTGGACGGGTGCATATTTCAATCCCAACACTCAGGGCACGATCACTGGGTTCACGCTCGGCTTCTACGGAGACAACGCCGGACAGCCCGGAGCGTTGCTCGCGTCAGTGGGGATCAGCGGGAACGCGAACGAGACGCTCGTGGATGGCTCGCCGACGTTCTCGTACTCGGCCGACCTCGGTAGCGGTTCATTCTTCGCGACCGGCGGCACGACGTACTGGCTCTCGATCGTCCCGGACCTTGGATTCCCGCCGCAGTGGGGATGGGACACGGCCGGCGAAGGGCGCGCGTATCAGGACTTCTTCGGCAACCGCAGCGAACTCAGCAACAACATGGCGTTCACGCTGAGCGGAGACGAAGGCGTTCAGACCGAGAGCACCGCGCCAGTCCCGGAGCCTGCGACGATGAGTTTGCTCGGGCTCGGATTGTCGTCGCTCGCGGCTCGGAAACTGCGCGCGAAGCGGTCGAAGGGTGCAGTTCGTCAGGCGTAGTACGAGCCATTGCCGCTGGCCTCGTGTCCGCCGGCATCTATGAAGGACACCTGGCGTCTGCATCGTCTCTGAAATTGGAAGGGGGCCGCTCACGTGAGCGGCCCCTTTTGCGTTGAGCGGAACGCGCAGTGGCAGCTGGCTCGCAACACGAGAGGCTGCCGCACGCGATACGTTCCGCCAATGTGATGTCGGCGAGCGCCGATACGGTGCTTCGACGGCTATGAGATGAGTTCTTGTCTTCCTGGTTCACCGACCGGAGCCTTTAGTCTCATTCACAGCAGACTGGCGCTCTAAGGAGCCTTTCCCTCCACGAATTCAGGGCTTACGTCGCCGGCCTCCCCGCGGCGTTTCCTTGCGACGAGGTGCGACAACCCGCGCCAAGTTGCGACAACAAGGCTATGGACGGCGTCGAAGCCGCGAAATCCAGAGTTTCTGGTCCCCGGGTTGCTCTAGCGCGCCGCGCGTTCGATCAAGAACCCTATGCCCAGCCGGAAGCACTTGCCGGGAACGCCGGCTTCTGGCCCACCGCCGGAGAAGGACCTAATGAAGAAGATCAGAGTGTTCGCAGTCGTTTCGCTCAGCGCGCTGACCCTACTCGCATTCGTACCCGCCGCGACCGCCTCGTCAATCTCGTATGAAGCCTTCCTGGTCGCGCCGTGCAGCGCCTGCGTGAATCCAGGGTTCTACAATGGCAGCGGCAATCCGAACGGTGGCTTCACGATCGTCAACGACAACGGGATCGAGAATGCCCTGCGCGTGAAGGAGCGCCAAAACCCCGCCGTCATCCATACGCCGGATGGGGTTTATTCCGTTCCGTTCGGCGCGCAAACGAACGTTACCAGCGGTGGCAATGGCGCCAATCCGGCGCGGGTGAACTGGGGCATCGACTTCTCCATCGACCTGCAGCCCAGCGGGGTGGGCACGCTGACGCTGGCCGACATCCAGAATTACTCGTTCATCACCGTTCAGGACCTGACGACAAACAGCACGATCACGTACAGCCCCTTCACCATCCCTGACGACACGACGTGGGGAGCAGCCGGAAAGGGCGCCGCGAACACGGCGGCTGGCATCGCAGCCGGCAACTGGGGAGCACAGAACACTCTGAACTGCGCATTCGCGGGCGAATGCCCGGCCGACTTTGACATGAATGCGGCCGACTACTATCGGGTGACGATGACGATTGGCACGGCCGCCGGGGTCTTGTCGACGAACTCGATCGACATCGACGTCGTGCCCGAACCCACGTCGATGCTGCTCCTCGGCACCGGCTTGGTTGGCCTCGTGAGAGCGGCGCGCCGGAAAATCGCCCGGTAGAATTACTTCGACGTCACATCTCGAAGCGTCGAACGGATGGCAGCAGTCTGCCATCCGTTCGCCGCGTCCCACAAGAAGAGTTCTCGCGGCTGCGTACGAAACGGACATTTCTCAGCGGGGTGTCCGATCTTCCCTTCGAGCTCCATCTGCCGGTGAACGACCCAGTAACGATCGGCTTGCGAGAGATCTTTGATTCGGAGATCCGGGCCGATTGTGTAGATCTCCGCCGCCGCGCCTGTATCGACAGATAATCTGAGGTCTTTGTCGATGACTCGGAGCCGACGCACGAAGCTGTACGGTGCTCCGGACGCGACCGTGAGTTCGCTGTTGGTGAACCGCACGACAGCACGCGGGCGCAGGCATCGAGGGAGGCTAGCACAAAAGATAGAGGCGCGGGCTCGTCCTTGGCCGGCGACGCCACCGCCGCTCGGAACGATAGAAACAGAAAGAGCGTGCCGGTTGGGCACGCCCTTTCGAGATTGTGGATCGACAGCGATCTATTTGCGGAGCTTACGCCGCGCGCGAGCTGCGACTCCGAGCAATCCGGAGCCGAGGAGAAGAAGCGTCGCCGGTTCGGGCACTGCGGCGGCTGTCAATCCATCCACGTCAAGAAGCGTTGGTCCGAAGTATTGCTGATCGTTCGGGGGGTAGGTGCCGTTCGGTTCAGCGAACGTAGCGTTATAGATGTACATCCCCTGCCCGAACGTAGCGCCTGCCACGTTATTCAGCACCGTCGATTGCTGCACCATAACCGCGTCGGGGGTGCTGCCCGCATAGAATGCGCCCACTACGTAATTTCCGGCGCTCAACGTCACGGGCGCGCCGAGGCTGTGGTAGACCCACTGGCCCGACGCGGAGTTGCTCGAGGCGAGCGTCGGATCCGTCGTGAGAACTGTCGCAGACGCTACCAAATTGCCGCCGGAATCCCACACGCCCACTTGGTGATCCTGTCCCAAACCGTCGACATTCGGTCCGCCGACAGTCACGAGCGCCGTCGCGCCAGGGCCGACATCGAAGACCGCCAGGGCATTGAAGGTGAGGGAGTTTCCTGTGGCAACCGTGAAGGAGTAACCCAAGGTCAAGTTGTCAGCCCACTGCCAAGAGCCCGTGGTGTCTGCCGGCATGTCGAAGACGACCGTCGATGCGTGCGCGGGCTGCGCCGAGAGAGCAATAACCGCTGCGGCAGCACCCAAAATACCCTTGACCATTCCTAGTTTCATCTTGTCCTCCGACTAACAGGAGCCTTACCTGAACGGGTCCCCAATTGGCTATTTCCGAGGTTCACCCAAGGGAGCAAACGCCATACCGCTTTTGCAATCGTGCGCAATATCAGGCGATCTTCCTGGCTAAGTGTCATTACAGCTTTGACTTGTATCGATCGGCATAGGCGGACGAAGTCGACTAAGTAGACGTAGAAGTCTCCCTGGCGCAAAACAAACGTCTGATCAACGTCGCGTGGACCCCTTACCCACAGCCACATGACGTTCCGACCAATTCCAAGGGAAGTGGGAGATTTCTTGGGCCAAGGCATCGACGCCTTTAGTCCCCGCAAGAAATCGAGCGGAGACGTTTGTCAATTGAGGCGCTGACTTTCTTGGTCAATCTGGCCCGGCGGCGAGGTATCGCGATGGATGCAAGCTGAATCAAAAGTGTGACTTAATCGACCTACGAACGCCGACGCCCAAGATCTTCACATTCAGGCATAGATATTGCTCAATTGTGGCCGCTTCGACATTTCGCCCTTTGAGGATGAATCTGACAATGAAGAGACTACTTGGGATTCTGGTCGTCACAGCGGTCGCACTCGGCTTCGCATCGAAGGCCTCTGCGAGCACTATTACTTGGTACATCAATGCAACGTTGAACTGCGGTGGCTGTTCGGTCGTCGGCTCCTTCGACTTCGACACGGTGACGCTGCAGACGACTGGTGTGTTCGATGTGACCATCAGCGGTACCGCATCGGCGGACTACCACTATGTGAATACGAATGTTGGCGACGCCGACAATTACAGGAACTTGGGCCTTTACGGTGATCCGCAGGTCGACTTCAATAACAGCGGGTTCAGCAAGTTCTTGGATTTGTACCTGTCGGCCCCGATTACGGCCGGGAGCACTTTCATCACTCTCGGAAATAGCGCCGGTCCGGCGGTCGCTTGTCCTGGTTGCGCGACCCTCACTGGCGACATTCAGACCACGAATCCCGTCGGAACCCAAGTGTCCGCGGTGCCGGAGCCGGCAACGCTCAGCCTTCTCGGACTGGGACTCGTCGGCCTTAGCGCACGAGTCCGCTCACGCAAGTCGCGGGGGTAGCTCACTAACTTCGTTTTTGGGAAAGGCCGGGGTAACTTGCCCCGGCCTTTTTCTTTTCGGAGCGGGTCACCTGAATCGTTCCTTCGCGCGGCGAGCGTGGCCAAAGCTCGCATGAGGTCTTTCGCTCGGAGCGCAGGGTCGTCTGGCCGAAGCTCACGCGCGTCCCTTGGCCGTGCTCGCCCAACTGAATGCTCGCGTGAAGGAAGGCTGGCGGAGAGGGCACCCAGGGGTTGTGGGCGACGAAGTCCCCCATCAAAGAAGGTAAGAACCCACGTGGGTTCGAATCCCACATTTTCGCCGTGCTCACCTGCGCAAATCGACCTCGGGGGTCGATTTCTGGTGAACCATTTGAAATCGACCCCCGAGGTCGATTTGCTTTTTTGTGAGCCGAGAAAAGTGGCGGAGAGGGTGGTACGCCTTCGCGACCGTTCGCTGCGCTCACCGCTTCGGCGCCTCACTCGTACCGACCCTTCGCGCGGCGAGCCTGGCCGAAGCTCACGCGCGTCCTGTGCTCGCGCGAGCGGTCCTTCCTGAGACATAGGTAGCACACTATTCCGGTCCGGAAGTGTTACCTATGTCTCCGGAATGATCTGTTACCCATGTCTTCGGAACGGACCAGCGAAGGCTGGCGGAGAGGGTGGGCCGCCTTCGCGACCGTTCGCTGCGCTCACCGCTTCGGCGCCTCACCCGTACCGGCCCTTCGCGCGGCGAGCCTAGCCGAAGCTCCAGCGCGTCCTGTGCTGGCGGGAGCGAAGGATGGCGGAGAGGGTGGGATTCGAACCCACGTGCCGGTTACCCGACAAACCGCTTTCGAGGCGGTCCCGTTACGACCACTTCGGTACCTCTCCGCATCGAGGACTTACGGGCCGGCCCTTCGCAGGGCGAAGAACCTTCCTATTATCTCACTACAATCCGCAGCGAGAACACCCCCGACCACGGTCATTCGGTGATTCAAGGCTGCATGCTCGTGCGCGCGCTGCGTTGACTCCAACGCGCCCGCCTTCGGCTCGGGCGCGCCGAACACGATCGTCCCGACCCGCGCGTGCACGGCGGCGCCGACGCACATCATGCACGGCTCGATCGTCACGTAAAGCGTCGCGCCGGTAAGGCGATAGTTCCCGACCCGGGCAGCCGCATCGCGCAAGGCAATGATCTCCGCGTGCGCCGTTGGATCGTGGGACGAGATCGGAGAGTTGAATCCCCGCCCTACGACGGCCCCATCCAGAACGACGACAGCGCCGACCGGCACTTCGCCGGCGGCGGCCGCCGAGGCCGCCAACGACAGCGCCTCGCGCATGAACAGCTCGTGCGGTATCTCGCCGCCTGACCCGCCCCCGGCTGGAATCGCCGACATTTGCCGCTCGGAGAATGTCATTTGTTCGCGTCCTGCGCAGAATTTCATGCCGCGCCCCAGTGAAGCAACTTGGCGGCCCTCTTGCACAGTAACGCCGATGTGACGATTCGCCTCGCCGGCGACCGACTCCCTGGTCCAAACGCCGTCGACAACCACGGACCTCGCCGCACGCCCGTCAGTGCGGAAAGCCTCCTCGCCTCTCTCGACGGCCGCGAAATCTCGATCCGATCCGACTCCTGGCGCATCGAACCTTACGGCGTCTGGGACGCCAGGGGCCGGCGATGGATCCAACTCGCACTACGCGCTCTTGAGGCCGATCGCGATCACGTCCTGACACTCAAACTGGTTGCCGGTGCCAGCGCTCAGCATGCTCTGCTTGCGTTGACGTCCTGGCTCGCCGATCCGAGTACCGGACCGGACATCCTCAACGTCGCATAGCGACCGTCGAACTGCTCGTCCTGCGCCACTCCTGCAATCGGGCCGTCATTTCAGTATTCGTCCTGTCGTCCAACCGACACCTTGTTTCGTAAGCCGGTAAGACTCTGATCTGCATCTCCTTGCTCCACAACGACTTGCGGCGCCCAATCTCTGACAAAACCGTCGCCGCTCCCGGGCACATGGCTTGCCCTTTCGCTCTGGCATGTCGCGGACCGTTCGCCTACTCCAACATGTCCTCCCACTCTCGCTCGGCTCACTCGTCGGGCTCGTCGTCACGCCGTTCGTCGTGCCGACCCTCCACGCCGCCGGCCTCGCGCCGACGCTGACCATCACCGCGCCCTCGAGCGGCTCGACCGTCTCGGGCACCGTGAGCGTGTGGGCCGCGGCGAGCGACGCGGGCTTCGCCGGCATCCAGTTCCAAGCGAACGGTGTGAACCTCGGCAGCGAAATCACGTCAGGCTCGTGCAACGTGAGCTGGAACACCGCCGGCGCGCCCGAAGGCACATACACAGTTTCGGCCTTGGCGCGCGACGACTCCGGCAATGTGACCGCCGCGACGCCGGTCACCGTCACCGTCATCAACTCCTCGCCCGTTATCTCTAATGTCACCGCCTGGAATATTGGCGACACGTTCGCGTCGATCACGTGGAGCACGAATCAGTCGACCGATGGCACCGTCAGCTCCGGCTTGTCGAACAGCTACGGCACGAGCTCGACTGACTCGTCGATGGCGACGACCCACACGATCCAACTGTCGAATCTCACGCCTGGCACGGCCTATCACTACAAGATCCAGGCATGGAACGCGCTCGGGATGTCGAGCACGACCAGTGACCTCAATTTCGCGACCACTGGAGGAGTGACTCCACCGCCGTCGAATCCGACGCCGCCGAGCAACCCCACGCCGCCCCCGTCTGATCCGACGCCACCGAGCAATCCGACGCCGCCCCCGTCTGATCCGACGCCGCCGTCGAACCCGACACCGCCGCCGTCTGACCCGACGCCTCCGCCTTCGAATCCGACGCCGCCACCGTCGAGTTCGACGCCGCCGCCCTCGGCTCCGTCGACGCCGACTGCCCCACCGTCGAACCCGACGCCGCCGGCGACGCCGGCACCGAACGCCAAGCCGGCCGTTACGATCACGAGCCCGCTCCAAAGCGAGTCGTTCGGAATTCCGGCCAAGGTCATGCTGGCAGCAAGTGCGTCAGACAGTGACGGTTCGATTGCGTCCGTCGCCTTCTACGTCAACGGCACGCTGATGGGCACCAGCACGTCTGTGCCCTACACCTTGTCGTGGGTGAGCTGGAACACCGGCACTTACAGCGTCGTCGCGATTGCCACTGACAATCAGGGCGCGACCACTGCCTCGAACGCCGTGTCCTTCCGCGTCGAAGACCGCACCGGCACGCTCCATAGTCTTTGCGCGACCAACGATCCGTTCGCAGAGCTCGGCGGCGGCAGCTGCTTGAATGGCGCATGGCTCCCACCCGGCTACACGCCGCCGACCGACGGGACTGTGAATATGCCCGTCTTCGACAACGGGACCCAGTCGGCTGGCTGCACGACGAAAGATCCGTACGCCTCACTTGGCGGCGGTTCGTGCGTCGGCGGTGGCTGGCTACCGCCTGGGATGAGCTTGCCCACGGGAACGATCTTCGAGGGCGCCGCCGGACCGGCGACTTGCAGTAGCGCTGATCCATTCAGCGGGATGCAGGGCCTGATTGGTGTCTGCCTGCGCGGCACGTGGGTGCCTGCGATTAGGGGAAGAGTCGGCGGCTGAGGTCTGCGGTCAGATCTTGTATTGCGACATTTCTTCGCAGCGTTGGAGTGAAATGTTGCGATACAAGACCTGACCCAGGACCATGCGGCGACCCGTCAGCACCACACTCTGGATTCTCTTCACACTCTTCGTCGTCTATAAGACGACGATGCCGTTCAATTTCAGTAGAGAAGTGGGTTGGGCGGCGCGAAAGTTCGCGCGCACGCCGTGGAGCCCGCTCGTCTCCGCGGACACGGGACGACGCGTCTCCATTTCCGACGTCGTTCAGAACGTTCTTCTCTTCGTGCCGTTTGGCGTGCTGGGGGTACTCACTCTGCGCGGAGCGCGATCGCGCGGTGCAACGCTCGCTATCGTGGTTGGCCTTGGCGCGGCACTGAGCGTCATGATCGAGACGCTACAACTCTGGACAATCGATCGAATCGCCGCAACTTCGGACGTCCTCTCGAATCTGATCGGCGCGCTCGCCGGCGCGGTCGGCACGGTGACTGCGGAGACCACCCTTAATCGTCTCTTCAGGCGTCTCGAACGAACCGGCATCCTGACGCTGCCATCGTTTTACCCGGCAATGGTCGCAACGATGGTCATCGTCATAGCGGCTTGGGAGCCCTTCGACGCCACGCTCGACGTCGGCTCCTTTGCCGCGAAGGCTCGAGCGTTGATGCGTGACCCATGGCAAGCGGGACCGATCACGGATGAAGGGATTGCGGTTGTTCAGTATGCGCTGTCCAGTTGGGTGCTCGCGAGGTTGGCCGCTGAATGGAGGGCGCACCGTCCAGTCGCGGTGACTGCGATCGTCGGTCTGATCGCCGCGTTCGGGCTCGAGGCCTGCCAAGTCATCATCGCGTCGAGGATGCCATCTCTCGAAGATGCCGTAGTCCGCGCTGGTGGAGTGATGATTGGCCTTGTCCTTTCGCGAACTACAAAAGTCGAGGCGCATCCGCGCACGTGGTTCGTGCTCCTGGTGCTGACAACGGCTGCTGCCGCAGCGATCTGGATGTTCTCGCCATTTCTAATGGCGCCTGCCTACCATTCGTTTGGCTGGTTCCCGTTCTTCGGCTATTACAAACACACGACGTTCGAAACCGTCAGCCACGTCATTGAATTACTGCTCATCTACTTCCCCATCGGGTTCGGGGCATGGCTTGTCGCGCGGAACCCGACCATCGCAACCTTCGTCGCCATCGCCGCCACCTTGGTCGTCGCCGTTCCGATCGAATACGGTCAGGGCTGGTTCGTCGGCCGGTATCCGGACCTGACCGACATCGCCGTCAGCGTCGTGGGTGCGGTGTTCGGCGTCCTGACCGCGAGGGCGGCTCCCAGGTCTTCTCCGGTCGCGTGAGGTACGTCGCGCGTTACCCAACTTAGGCAGGACGTTCGCACTCGCGCGCTGTCTCCTTCGAGATCCGGCCGTTAATTGAGCGCCGCGCATGGCAGCGGGGTTGCACAACGGCACCCAGCGAAGTACCGCGCGCGGAGGCACCTATGACTCGAAACTTCCTGGTAGTCGTCGGTCTTATCGGAATTGTGATCTCGGGCGGGTGCATGCGCATCAACGCCGACGAGCACATGCGGAAGGGCGACGCGGACATGGACCAGAGTCTGACGGCCGACGCGATCATCGAATACCGCATCGCGATTAAGGCGTCGCCAAAGCGCGGTGACCTTCACATGAAGCTTGCCGACGCCTACCTGCGGCAGGCCAACTACACGGACGCTATCGCCGAGGCACTCCGCGCCGGCGACTTCCTTCCGAACGACGTCCCGACGCACGTCAAGATCGGCAACATACTCCTGATGGCGCGCGATTTCAACGGTGCGCGCGATCACGCCGAACGAGCGCTGGTCGTTTCGCCCGACAACGTCGAGGCGTTGCTGCTCCTAGGCAATTCCCAGGCGGGACTGAAGAACTTCAAGGACGCAGTGCGCGAGTATGAAGACGCCATTGCGCTCTCGCCAAACGATGGCCAGTCGTACGTCGATCTCGGTTCGGTGCTGCAAGCACAAGGCAATCGGCAACAGGCCGAGGCGACCTTCAAGAAGGCGCTGACAATGGCTTCCAAGTCGCCCTTGGTGCACGTGGCGTACGCCAACTTCCTCTGGAGCGGCGGCAGGATCAGCGCTGCTGAATCGGAAATCAAGGCCGCACTCGCGATCGATCCTGCGGACATCGAAGCCAACCGCGCGATGGTGGTCTTCTACCTGGCGACCAACCACGCCCGCGAAGCCGAACGTTATATCCGGATGCTGGTGCGGCATTCAGACACGATTCAGGCGAATCTCTTTCTCGCGGATTACTACGTCAGCCTGAAGCAACCAGACGACGCGCGCAAAGTGCTGCTGCAGATTGCGACGCGCGCGGATGGATACGTGCCCGCGAACGTGCGGCTCGCTGGGCTCGAAGCCTCGCTCGGTCAGTACGCCCAGGCGCTCGAGCGTCTGAACGAGATATTGAAGAAGCATCCGAAAGACATTTCGTCGCGTGTGCTTCACGCCCGTGTCCTGCGCGAGGAGGGCAAGAGTGATAGCGCCATCGTCGAAGCGCGAGCCATCATTCGCGACGAGCCGACTTCATCGATGACGTGGGGCGCGTATCTACTCGTCGGGGAGATTTCTGCGGAGAGCGATAGATTCGAAGAGGCAGTCGCGGCCTATGAGGAGGTGCTGAAGCGCGACAGTCGAGCGATGCCCGGCATGATTGCGCTCGCGGCGTTGTACCTGACCCGAAACGATCTGGACAAATGCGCGGGCTACATCGCGCACGCCTTGGCGCTCGATCCGAAGAACATCACCGTGCGCGCTCTCCGTGTTCGACTTCTGATCGCACAAGGCGACAAAGTTGGCGCGGCCAACGCGCTCGCTCTGCTTCGTCACGATGCACCTGACTCGGCGATGGTCGAGAACATCGTCGCGGCACAACAGTTGGCGCTGGGCAACGTGGTCGCCGCGCGCGCGGCGTACCTGAAAGCCACCGAGTTGTCGCCGGAGGATGTCGAGGCGACGACGGGTCTGGTGAAGATCGATATGGTCGGAGGCCGCACAAAGGCGGCGCTCGATCGCATCGAAAGCCACCTGGCGAAGACACCGCCATCACCGAACTTCCTGGTGCTGGCTGCGCAGACGTACGCGGAAGTCGGACAGCTTCCGAAAGTCGAAGAGAGCCTCAAGCGAGCCATCGAAGTCGCGCCAGACAAGATGGCCGGGTACAGCATGCTGGGAATCTATTACGCGAAACAGCATCGGTTGGAGGAAGCGCGGCAGGAATTCGAGGAGCTGGTGCGTCGCAATCCGAAGTCGATCTCGGCGGGAACGATGCTCGGGATGGTGCTGGAGTCGCTCAATCGACCGGCGGAGGCCGAGAAGCGCTATCAGGCGGTGCTGGCACTAAATCCGAATGCGGCCATCGCGGCCAACAACCTGTCGTACATGTATCTGACGTCGAGCCGGAACCTAGACATGGCCTTTCAGCTGGCCCAGACTGCGCATCAGGAGTCGCCCGGCGATGCGCATATCAGCGACACATTGGGATGGGCCTATTACCAGCGCAAGATGGCGGCGCCAGCGGTCCGCAACCTCGAGGAGAGCGTGAAACTCGACGCGACAAACCCAAATGCCCAGTATCACCTCGGTATGGCGTATGTGATGGCGGGCGACGCGACATCTGCGAAGAAAGCCCTGCAACGGGTAATTGCATTAAAGAGCGGAGATTCGGCCGACGCGGCCAAAAAGGCGATGGCCGAGCTCGAGGGGAAAGGCCAGATCAGCAGCACGATCAAGTAGTCGCTATAACTTCCGGTGCAAGCGACAAAGGTCTGCTGTGAGGCCGGCAAAACCGTGACTCGCAGACCAATGTCAGCCCCAGGGAGGATAACGATCGGCTCAACCTTCAATTTCCGTTGCAAAATCGTCATCCGATTCGGGAACGTAGATTGCCCTATGTCAACTATGTGAACATCCGGTTTGTCTCGACGCTGACCCCAGAGGACGAGAACACTGTTGCGCCGGCTGTTCTGAAGGCGCTTGGCAGCATCCTTGACTTGCTGCCAATTGCCTACATGATTCGAATAGACACGTCGGACGGCCAGGTGTTTCAAGAAAGCAAGCCCGAAGGCCGCGAATTGCTCGCCAAAGAAGACGTCCTCCTCACCAATCCGCTGATCCCCGAAACCGCTCAATTCGACTCGTAGGCCTGACCTTCTGTCAGAAGCTGTCCGGTGCGGAAGGCTGTTCAAAGTCTGCCTCGTAGGTACCTATGGGAGACTTGACCGCGGTCAATATCGAGACAAGTTGTTGCTTATAAATAACTTACTCAGAATGCGCAGGTGTGGCTCATGGCTTGCACCTAGGGAAACCGAAGAGTCCCCACGTTCGGAGGAGCAGTGTTCAGAGTGCGTTGGTCGATCGTAGTAGCGATGACGATGGCGGTCCTGGGTGTAGCGTCATACGCCTCGGCGAGTGGGTTCACGCTCACAACGCCGTCCTATCCCGATTTGTCCGGGACGTTGAAGACAATCACCTACAACGGCAGCACTTTCTCCGCGTGCGGTATCACCAATCAGTTGACGACGTCGGATCACGTGGCTCATCCGGTCACGACGGTCGCGAACGACTACTGCATCTCTGCGAACATCAACACGTCCGGCGCATTTACTGGCGGGACGGTGACAATAAAGGGTCAGGTCAGCGGTATCACCAGCGGAGTAGATCCGGTCATCTACCAAGCCGCCCTCACCGACTTCCAGTTCATACCTGGGAACTATGTGGGTCTGAACAATGCGGGTAACACCCCGATCGTGCTTGATTTCAAGACAGGCACCCCAACCAGCGACCCATTCAATCTTGGCTTCGGTCAGCTCGGCGGCGTGATTGTGTCGCCAAGTCAGGCGGCGTGCTCGCTGTCAGGCGGCAGCATCTCGGGTGCCAGCAGTTTGTGCGCGAGCAGCTGGGCCGGCGTCAGCCCGACTCTCAATGTCTATGCTATGAGCATCGGCGTGGCCGACACTTTTGCACAGACGCCGGAGCCTGCCACCCTCGTGATGCTTGGTAGCGGCCTTGGGCTGCTCGCCAGGCGCATGCGTCGTTCGCGGAAAGCTAACTGAGCGGACCAGCGCGGCCGACGACCTCGGACGAACCGCATTCCGTCGACAGGCTCCAGGAAATCCATGGAAGCGTGGACTTTCCTATCCGCTATTGACGATATTCCCGCGTTTCAGAAGTGATATTTGCGAATTCCTTAGGGTTTTCTGCATTCCAAGCAAAATCATCGCGGCACAAATTCTGCGATTGAAGACTTTGCATCGGAATTCGTGCGTGTCTCCCTCGAGAGGATTGTGATGAAGCGACTGACATTGAAGACATTGCTGGTAGTCACCGGCGTCGCCGGATTAGCTGCAGTCGTATCTGCGGCCCTGATTGGCGTGCCCGTTGGATTAGATGCGCCGCTGGTCAATTTTCAAAATCTGAACGACGGTTTATCGGCCGCGACGTCACCCGCCGCGGTGGTTTTTGACGGTACGAATCTCACTGTCGATACCACTCCCAACAACATCGATTTCGGCGGGGGGCCTCAGTTATTCGATGCGCCGCCGCCAACCGTGCATATCCAAATGAAGGTCACGTCGACCAACGGGTCGACCTACACAGGCACGGCTGGCGACGACTTCGTCATGACCGGGAAAGTGGGCATCTACGACGGAGTCCTGCTAAAGGGCAAGTTGATTCAATTCGGGTTTTTGAACAGGAATGGATCTCCGTCCTCCGCGCCCGATGCCATGGACTTCCGATTCAGAGTGACCGACGGCCTGCTCGCCAGCCAATTTGCAGGCAAGGATCTCGGGGTCACGCTGATTATGGAAGCCGACAATTGGCTCGACGGTAATGCCTTCGGTGTTCCGTTCCAAGGAAACGCCAAGGGACAGCTTTCGCCAATTCCGGCCTGCACCGGTTCGATCGGCGACTACGTCTGGCTCGACAGCAACAGCAACGGCATCCAGGACGACGGGCCTGGCGGTTCGGTCGCCGGCGCAGGGCTTGCTGGAGCGGTGGTAACACTGACTGACTCGGTAGGAAACCTGATCCCGGTCATCGGGGGGCCGAATCCATATACGACCGGCGGCGATGGCGCGTACCTCTTCTCGAACCTTTGCGGCGGGACCTACAAGGTAACTACCCAGCTTCCCGGCTACACGCCGACGACACCGAATTCGCAAGGCTCGACGACCGCCAACGATAGCAATCCGAACCCGTATTTGTTCACTCTGCCGAACGACACGTCAGACCTGACGATTGACTTCGGCTACGTACCGCAACAGCAGACCTGCCAAGTCAAAATCGGCGACTACGTCTGGTACGACCTCGACCTCGACGGCATCCAGGACGCCAACGAGTCTGGGCTCGACGGTTGGACGGTCAACCTGATGAATGGGAACACGCTGGTCGCGACAACGACGACGGGTGTCAATCCAAACGACAACACCAAACACGGCTACTACTCGTTCACGGTGCCCTGCGGGACGTACACCGTTCAGCTCGTCATGCAGAACGGATATGCGCTGACGCTGACGACCGTCGGGGCCGATCGAACCGTCGATAGCAACCCGAACCCGTCAGGAACGACGCCGGCGGCGTTGACCAACGGTCAGCAGGATCTGACGGTCGACTTCGGCGTCGTCAACGAGCAGGACTACTGTCCGCCCTCCGGCACCAACACCGCCAACAGCAAAGCCGGCAAGCTTTACTGGACCGTGGCGGCCAACGGCGACGTCACGTTCCGCTTCGATCAGGACAACGGCCTGAACGACAACAGCTACGGCGCGAACCAGGTCGGCTGGGGGGCCAACTCGATCAGCGGCAAGTCGCACAAGTTCAGCGACCTGGTCGGCAGCGACAAGGCCGAGTTCATCTTCACGAACGCCGGCGGCACCAAGGTCCTCGACTTCTACGAGGACTACATCTCGTTGAAGAGCGGCACGCCTTCCGGGTACGGCAATCAGGGAATCACCACGTGCCAAGGCTGCGACGGTTCTTTGGTGAGCGGAACCGCGTCGTGGGTTCTGAGCACCAATTCTTCGCTCGCGCATAACCTGAACGACACCGGCTATTGCTCGGGGGGTGCCTGCACCGTCTCCGGCACCAATCTCCTTGTCGATTCGCCGCCTACCACGTCGTCCACCAGCTACAACCTGGTGTCGCCAGCGACCTTCGCCAAGTGGAACTTCACCGACTCGTTCGAAGGCAAGATCAGCGGCGCGGCGTTCGGCGGCAGCGCGGCGGGCTTCGGCACGATTGCTGTGGGATTGATTCACAACTCGCCGTCGAAGGCGTCGACCGACGCAATCACGCCGCAGATCTGCAACCCGGGCGGTGGCGGCGGCGGAGACAACAACACCTGCCCCGCGGGCACAACGGAGAGCAGCACAGCCGGCGGCAACTTCCTGGTGGAAGTACTGGCGAACGGCGACGTCCACGTCAAATTCGATCAGTCGAAGACCGCGGCCAACGACAACAGCTACGGTACCGGCTCGATCGGCTGGGGCGGCACCGGCCACAAGTTCAGCGACCTCACGGGCAGCGACAAGGCGCAATTCGCGCTCTACGACAAGGCCGGCACCAAGGTCCTGGACTTCGCGCTCGACTATCTCAGCGCCAAGACCGGCACGCCGTCAGGCTACGGTTCACTCGGCCCCGATGGCGGCGACGGTGCGCTGACGACCGGCACGCGCTCGTGGATCAAGAGCTTCGACACGTCGATGGATCGCAACCTCAACGACCACGGCTTTTGCTCGGCGCCAAACAGCTGCACGTTTAGCGGAACGAACCTGCTGTCGAATTCGCCAGCGGCAGACTCGAACTACAACGTGTCGAACCCGGCATTCGCGGCGTGGGAGTTCACCAACTCGTATGAGTTCGTCATCGACGCGGCGGCGTTCGCCAACGGCGGCGGATTCAGCTACCTGAACATCGTCACGGTCCACAACTCGCCGAGCAAGGGCACCAGCGTGACGAACTTCCAGCCGTGTTCGGCGATTGGCGGCACGGGCGGCGGTGGCACTGGTTCGTGCGGCGTCACGGAAACCGCGAAGACGGCTTCCGCGAAGGAAGTACAAATCACGCTGCACAACGGCGCTTCGGCCAACGCGATTCTTTCCGCGTTGTCGCTGACGTGGCCGACCACCAATGGCAAGCTGATGCAGGTGAAGCTCGATGGCGACATCATTTACGATTCTCCTGACATTCCGGCACCGTCGGCAAACCTGACGACCGCGCAGTTGGTGGCCGACCAAACGAAACGAACCATCGCGGCGACGGGGCCGAAGTCGACCCGAGTGTTGCACCTGGTGTTCGAGAAGAACGCGGACACCAACATGGCGCACTACACGGGCACCGTGTCGTTCGCCAGCTGCGTCGTCACGATCCTGCCGTAGGGTCATCGAATCGGGGCAGGTCTTGGATTACCAAGGCCTGCCCTCTTTTTTGCTCTCGTTTTTCGTGTTTTGTTCGCCCTCTCAAGACCGGACGCAACCCGCCGATTCCCATCTAGAACCGGGCTATTCGCGGGATGGGCTCTCGCCTGCCTCGCGCTATGGTCCGGATTACAATCGAAGACTGGTTTCCCTTCCGAGGTTGGCGTGGGCCCAAAGATGACAGTCGCGTCCCGAATTGCCCCGCTTTTAGTTGCCGCGGCAACGGTCCTGGGTGCTCGCCCCGCGTTCGCGCAATCTGCCGACAACGTCCTCGTGGTCATCAACGAGAAGGCGCCGGCGTCCGTCCAGGTCGGCGACTACTACATTCGCAAGCGCGCCATTCCCCAGGACCACGTCGTGAGGATCCAGACGGCCACGACGGACACCGTGCAGCGCCCTGAGTACAACACCGCCATTGAGGCGCCCATCGCGCAGTGGCTGACGCGGCACTCTTTGCAGGACAAGATTCTGTACATCGTGCTGACGAAAGGCGTGCCGTTGCGCGTGTTCGGCACTGGCGGTCTGGAGGGCACCGTCGCGAGTGTCGATTCCGAGTTGACGTTGCTCTACAAGAAGCTCGTGGGCCTTCAGATTCCCATGGTCGGACGAGTCCCCAATCCGTACTATCTGGACCAAAAGCCGGTCGCCGAAGCAAAGCCGCTGACGCGATTCTCTGCAGACATTTACCTCGTCACGCGGCTCGACGGCTTCACCGTGGAAGACGTGATGAAGCTGATCGATCGGGGACTAGCCCCCGAGCAGACAGGTCGAATCGTCCTTGACCAAAAAGCTGCAATGAGCGACGACGGCGGCGACCGGTGGTTGGACGAGGCCGCGAACCGGCTTCGGCAAAGTGGCGCGGCTGATCGCGTGCTGCTCGAGATGACCACCGCGGCCGCGTCGACAACGAATCCAGTGCTTGGATATTACTCCTGGGGATCCAACGATCGCACGAATCAATTGCGGCGCTTTGGACTGACGTTTTCGCCTGGCGCGATTGGCGGCATGTTCGTTAGCACGGATGGCCGCACATTCACGGAGCCGCCGCCGGACTGGAAACCGAGCAATCCGAATGGCGGCCCGACATTCGCCGGCAGCTTCCAGTCCCTAGCCGGCGACTTGATTCGTGACGGCATCACCGGAGTGTCGGGTCACGTCGCCGAGCCGTATCTGGACGCTACGATCAGACCGCAGATTCTCTTCCCCGCGTATCTGGCAGGATTCGATCTGGCCGAATCGTTTTACCTTGGGATGCCTTTTCTGAGCTGGCAGACAGTCGTCGTTGGCGATCCCCTGTGCGCGCCATTCCGAAAAACGGCCCTCTCGTCGGATCAGATCGCCAAGCCTATCGATCCGGAAACTGAACTGCCCGCACTGTTCGCATCGCGACGTCTCGAGTTGATGGGCCGAACTGGCCTTAAGCCGGAAGCACTAAAGCTGATGTTGAAGAAGGAGGCTGAGGTCAGTCGCGAGAATCGTGAAGGCGCCGAGGCATTGCTGGTGAAAGCGACCGAGATCGAACCGCGGCTGACGGCGGCGCATCTCGAGCTGGCCGTACTCTATGACTCCCGCAGTGAGCATGACAAGGCAATCGATCGCTATCGGAAGATCGTCGCGGTCGACCCGCAAAATGGCCTGGCGTTGAACAATCTCGCGTACGGTCTCGCCGAATACATGCATCAGCCGAAGGAAGCACTGCCGATTGCAGAAAAGGCCTTCAGAGTGCTCCCGCAGCCTGTCGTCGGTGACACTCTGGCCTGGATTCAGCACTTGCTGGGCGACGACCGTACCGCGCTTCCGCTCGTCGAGAGGGCCGCTGCGGCAATACCGGATAACACCGACGTCCTCTTCCACGCCGCAACGATCCATGCGGCCCTGAACGACTTCGCGAAAGCGAAAAAGGACCTCGACGCGCTGCTTAAAGCTGATCCGAAGGCCGCCGACCGCCCCGATGTCAAGGCGCTGCGCGACAAAATCAAATGAACACGCGACGCATCGTCGCTATCGCAGCGATCACAATTGCTTTCCAGCTTTCCAGCACAGTGGGATCCGAAGCTTGGAATTCACGTGACTTGAAGTCGCGGC
>JADMIO010549043.1_pt1 | contig 27339 bp, 24 predicted proteins | sample 8958161 | NCBI WGS metagenome assembly JADMIO01 (sample SAMN16585339, study PRJNA669376) | soil metagenome | isolation source: Crop rotation soil | place: USA: Cullars Rotation, Alabama | collected 2011
CACGGTCATAGACCGTTCAGAATGGGCCCCGTCTCGGCAAGTCCTAGACTTGCCGCGCATCAGAGTGGCGGAGCCATTGCCGCGGTCGCATCGAAGTTCGCAGAAGCCCGCGCAGAGTCAAGTATGTCACTACCCTTAAAAGGCGGGGATCTCAGAAAGATCAAAGACATCGTCGCGTAGCGACGGCTGAAACACTCACTCAATCGTAGCTAACACGACGTGGGCTTACTTGCTGTTACGCCCCCGGCCTTTTTAAGGGCAGTAACATGTTTGACTCAATTACGCAATGGCTCTGCCACTCTGATGCGCGGCGAGTCTGCGACTTGCCGGCGGCGAACCTCCTTTTTCATTTGGGTCTTCGACCCACCACGGTCATAGACCGTTCAGAATGGGCCCAGTCTCGGCAAGTCCTAGACTTGCCGCGCATCAGAGTGGCAGAGCCATTGCCGCGGTCGCATCGAAGTTTACACAAACCCGGGCCGAGTCAAGTATGTCACCACCCTTAAAAGGCCGGGCTAAATTCAACCGTCGCTCTGCCAGCGACTTTTGCAGCAGGGCCAACCCCAACTAGAAATTCAGTCGCAGTGCAAACTGAATCTGACGGTTGGTTCCCAGTCCGACCGTGCGCTCAACTGTCGAGCGCAGCAAACCAAACGTGCTGCCCGCCGCCGCTTGGGTGAACGCTTGTCCCGGCTGGAACAGTTGGCCGTTTACGGTCGTGCCGATGGCGTTGTTCAGGGTCGCGGATGGATTGGCAAAGTTTGCGCGATTGAAGATGTTGAAGATCTCCGTGCGAAATTCAATGTTCATCTTTTCACGCAGGCGAATACGTTTGTTCATGATTAGATCGAACTGCTGGAAGTTCGGTCCGCGCAGAGCATTCCGCGCGAGATTTCCGAATGTGCCCGGCGCCGGCATTGCGAACGCCGCCGGATTCAACAAGCTGCGGTCGCTGTTCAGGTAAGGATTCACTCCCGGAATCAAGTTTGGCCGGCGCACGTTACGTGACGCGCCGCCACCCGGTGTATTAATGACCGCACTAAAACCCGGCGGCAGCGGATTCGCCGCGTTAATCGTTCCCGGCAGCGCTCGCACCTCGCCTGACGCGCAGCCGGCTGCTGCGTTTGTACACTGGATCACTACGTCAGGACGTGTAATGCCCACTTCGATTGGAAGACCGGAACGCGCATTGACGATCGCGCCGACTTCCCAGTTTCCCAGAATGGCATTTCCCACGCCGCCGAAATCAAAGCGCTTACCTTTGCCGAACGGCACATCATAAACTGCACTCAGATTGAAGGTGTGCCGCACATCGAAATTGTTGTAGCCATCGTCGTAGTCAAAGTCGCTCAACGCGCGGGCGTTGTTTGCCGCGGTTCGCGCTTCGTTTGATCCGGCCGTGTTGCCGAACGACTTTCCGAATGTGTATTGCGCGTTCAATGTCAGGCCACTGCTGAAGCGCCGGCCCAAAGACATTTGCAGCGCGTTATAGGTGTCGTGGCCTCCGCTGGTTTTGTAATCAACTTCGGCGAAAGGATTTTGCACGGTCGAGGTTCCTGAAACGATCGAGAATTCACGCACCGTATTCACGGCGATTATCTGACCAGCCGCGTTAGTGCGATTGATTACTCCCACGCCCGCAGGCAGTGCAGTGCCATCGGCGATCGTAACCTGACCCGGCAGAATCTGATTGGCCACGCTGCGCAGAAACAGATTGCGTCCCTGAGATCCAACATAGCCGGCCGTCAGGACCATGTGGTAAGGCAATTCCTGCTGAAACGAAATTCCGTACTGATAGACTTTCTCGGGAACCGTGTATTCGTTGGCGTAAGCACGCGGCTGGTACGACCTCGTGTTCGGGTTCGCGATAAAGAAAGCGCTGGCAGCGGCCGGATCAAGCGGAAAGACGTTCAGTGCGCCGCTGGTGAAGGTGGCGCTGATGCGATCGCTTTCAATCGGCTGAATCTGATCTTCGGTCTGGCCAGGGCCATAGAAAATTCCAAAGCCACCACGGAAGATTGTTTTGCCGCCGCCAAAAAAGCCGGTGCTATTCGGCCTTGGTGACCAGGTCAACGCCACGCGCGGAGCAAAACTGGTCTTCGAGCTCTTGAACGCTTTCTCCTCCGGATTGCGCAGAGTTCCGTTCGCAATATTGAAGAGCACTTGCAGATGACGATCTTCGCGCAGCGGCGCGTAGTATTCGTAACGCAATCCGTAATTCAAAGTCAGGTTGGGTTTGACCTTCCATTCGTCGAGCGCGTAACCGATGTAATATTCCTGCTTAGCGTAACGCTGGCCGGTGGCGCCATTATTGAAAACGGACGGCGCGCTCACATCGCCCAGAAACTGTACCGACTGCGGCGTGTTCGCGAGAAATCCAGCCAGGTTCGAATAGGTGTAAGTCGTGCCGCCCTGACGATCGGTGTAGAGGCGAATAAAGCGAAGCTCAACGCCCGTCTTGATGTTGTGTGTTCCATGCGTCCAATTGAGATTGTCGACAAACGAGAGCGAGTACGGCGTGTATGGTTGACCGCGTCCGTTCGTCGCACTGTTCGCACGCACCAGGCCGCCGGGCACCGCGGTGCCTGCTGATGTTCCCTGACCGGCAATACCAAAGTTCGCCGTATTGCCTGAGATGTTAATGGCAATCGGCGACAGATCGATTCCGGCCACAGTGGGCGCCTGGCCCGTGATACGCGTGTAAGCTTCGTTGAAACCAACTTTGAATTCATTGAATAAGGTCGAACGCAGCGTCGACTGCAACGCCACCACCGCGTTCTGCGGATTCGCCGTGATGTTCACCACGCGGCCGGTCACGCCTTCGGGCTGCACGTTCTTGCCCTGATCACGGAAAAAGCGAAAGTAGATTGAGTGCCGGTCATTGAACTTCACATCGAACCGGGCCGCGAAGGAATTTTCATCAACGCGCGTAGTCGACTGTAGCTGGGCCACGTCAAACAAATTGGCGCCAGTGCCGCGTTGAATAATGACTGCATTGGGCGATCGAAACGCGGGGAGCAGCGCTACCGTCGTCGGATTGCAGGGCACACCGTTCGGCGCCGGCGCGCAGATGCGCGATTGTTCGCCGGGGACGGCCTCGACTGAGTTCACGCCCGCGCGCAACCGGTACCCTTCATAAGAAAAGAAGAAGAACGCTCGGTCTTTAACAATTGGACCGCCGACTGATCCACCAAACTGATTCAGCCGCAGTGGGCTCTTCTTGCCAATTATGTTGTCGAAGAAATTAGGAGCATCGAGCGCGTCGTTGCGCAGGTATTCAAAGATTGAGCCATGAAAGTCTTTGCCGCCTGACTTGGTCACGACGTTAATCTGCCCGCCGGTTCCGGTGCCGAGCTCGGCGGTAAAGTTGTTTGAATCGACGCGAAACTCCTGCACGTTTTCCAGACTTGATTGCAGGCGAAACGGCGTGGGCACTTCGCCGTTAAGATTACCGGGCGAAGCGTCGATGATCGCGGTGCCTTCGATGCCATCAAAGCGAATGACATTCTGCTCGACCGCGCGGCCTGAGAACCTGATGTCGCCGAAAGTCCCTGAGCCGGTGTTCACCGAACCCGGCGCCTGCAGGTAAAACTGTGAAAGTTGCCGTCCGTTGTTTGGCAGGCCACCGACTTCGCGTTGATTCACGTTCGTACCCATGCTGGCGGAACCAGTAGTGATGGTGACTTCCTCGCCCGCGACAATATTGATGGCCGCAGTTAGGTCGGTGAGCTTCAAACTGATGCCCAGACTGGTTTCTCGTCCAGGGTTCACCGTCACTTCCGGCACAGTCGCGTTTTGACCGGTGGTAGTGACTGTCACGCTGTAAGTCGAAGCTTTCAATGCGGGCACGGAAAATGTGCCGTCATCATTGCTGGTGACCGTGCGCTCCTCGCCCGTCTTGAGGTTCGTTACTTCCACGGTAGCGCCGGGGACTATGGCGCCGTTCGGATCTTTCACCACGCCGGTAATGCTGCCGGTATCCGTTTGCGCGAACGCCCCGAGGCCGGCAATCAAAACAACCAAGAGCGCGAAAGCTACACGAGTAGCGTGAATAGACTTGGGGTGCAGGTTTGTCATAGTAATCTCCCTGGAATTCTTGCTAATTAAGAAGAAGGCTTGCGTAAAGCAAAGGCTAACCTACCGGGAGTTACGACGAAGTGAATCAGGAGTTAAATCGAAGTTAACTTTTGGGAGCACAATCTCGATCCAATTTCCTTCAATCAGTTGGCGAGTGGTGTTATCAAGCGTCTGATTTCGGCGACCAACTGATCCGGTCTTGCCGGCTTGATTAGATAACCGTTGGCGCCAGCATTCATAGCTCGCGCTTTGTCTGCCGGACTAGTAGCGCCCGAGTAAAAGAGGATCGGAGTTGTTGAATCAAACTGTCGTAGCTGTTGACAGAGAGCGTCCCCGTCCATTTGCGGCATCCACTGGTCCAGGAGGTAAAGATCGAAGGTCTCAGACTTCGCCAGGTGCAGGGCTTGCGCAGGATCAGCGGCGCACGTCACGTCAAAGCCTTCCATCTCCAGTAGGACGCGCAGGACTTCGAGGGTGTCAGGATCGTCTTCAGTGCAGAGTATTCTGCGAGAAATGCTCGATGATTGTGCAGCCATTAGACAACTCCCGCGCTAGGGTGTTAGTCAATTGGTGGCAGATTCGGAGATTCCGATGCCGCACACAACGCGTATTGAGGGCCTTATATCACCGATCAAAACGCGAGGCAATATTATGAAGCAGATGTGTCGTTAGCACATGATATGTCCGAGTCTCTCGGTCGTTCAGCCCCGCTCCGCCGCGTAGCGGCAGCTTGAATTTAGCCCGGCCTTAAAAAGGGCATTCATATACTTGAGCAATCAAATATCAACGAGTCCGCGAAGCGGACGGCAGCATAAAGCCCGGGGTGAGCGGTAGCGAACCCCGGGAACCAGATGTCCAGGAATTTCGAGTCCGCGGAGCGGACGATGGCTCGCAATTCAAATAAATCGTTCGTCGATCTGAAACTGCTTCGTACAAACTCAAGGAAAGCTCTTATCAACGCGCCGTCGTCCGCTTCGCGGACTCAACGCCGCGGCTGCGGCGTCTTCCGGGGTTCGCTACCGCTCACCCCGGGCTTTATGCCATCGTCCGCTTCGCGGACTGTTCACCAGCGGGTGATTCGTCAAGTATGTCATTGCCCTTAAAAGGCCGGGATCGTAACGGCAAGTAAGCCCATGTCGCGTTAGCGACGATTGAGTGAATGTTTCAGCCGTCGCTAGGCGACGATGTCTTTGATCTTTCTGAAAGCCCGGCCTTTTAAGAGTAGTGACATACTTGACTCCGCGGCTTCTGTGAACTTCGATGCGACCGCGGCAATGGCTCTGCCACTCTGATGGGCGGCAAGTCTAGGACTTGCCGAGACGTGGCCCATTCTCAACGATCTATGACCGCGGTGGGTCGAAGACCCAAACGAAAAAGGAGGTCGCCGCAGGCAAGTCGCAGACTCGCCGCGCTTCAGAGGGGCAGAGCCATTGCCGTAATTGAGTCAAATATATTACTGCCCTTTTAAGGCCGGGCTAAATTCAACCGTCGCTCTGCGACGAACACTTTTCTGAGCCAGCGACTTTTGCAGCAAGGCGGATACTCGGGATCAGTTGCCGGCAGATGCGGGGGAAGACGTTCCCAGCATCCGCTCCATCCTTTGTTGTTCGAATTGGCACCACGCGTCGCAGGTGTGGCCGGATAGAACACACCAAGAAACAGCCTGGCGCCTTGATCAATCTTCGATTTGGCGCGAAGCTAGCACTTTTCCACCAGGAGCAATTCATGAGCAAACCGACGCGTATTCTGCTGCAAACCACTATCCCGGCGATCGCAGACGACTGGAACATCGATCGCTTTTCTTTACTGCGCGAACATTTGAACTCAGTTACTGATGAGCAGGGCCACAAACTATTCGAGGTAACAGCGCGCAACCGCGAAGTCGATGCGGCGGGGAATGAAAAGGTCTTAAGCCGTCTGGACGAAACTGATTTTGACGAGCTCTGGCTGTTCGCGGTGGATAGCGGCGACGGATTGACTGTGCCGGATTGTCAGGGCATCACTCGCTTCCGTCAGAAAGGCGGCGGGATTTTCGCGACGCGCGATCATCAGGATCTTGGCTCGTCACTGTGCACGCTGGGTGGCGTAGGCCGCGCGCATTTCTTTCACACGCGGCACCCGGACCCGGATGAATCGCGACACACCCGCGACGATCAGAACGCCACCGACATCTCGTGGCCCAACTATCATTCCGGCAGCAACGGTGATTACCAGAAGATCACGCCGATCGAACCAGTCCATGAGTTGCTGCGCAATCCTGATTCACCTTCAGGAGTGATTGAGTATTTTCCGGCCCATCCCCATGAAGGCGCGGTCGGCGTGCCTGAAGGTGAGAAGAGCGCACGCGTGATTGCGACCGGCGTCAGCCAGATCAGTCAACGGCCCTTCAATCTCGTGGTCGCATTCGAACGTGCAAATGACGATCATGGAAACAAACTCGGCCGGGCGGTCGCTGAATCAAGCTTTCATCACCTGGTTGATTACAACTGGGACACTTCGAAGGGATGCCCAAGTTTCCTGGCTGAGCCGCCGGGCGATCAGTTAACCCGAGAGCCGGAAAAACTAAATGACATAAAGACCTTCGTGGCGAACGTGGCCCGATGGCTGGCGCGAGAGTGAGCAAGCGGGAACTTTGCTCCAAGAGCCGGCGAGCGCAAGCCGGCAAGACTACCCAACTAAACTACGGTTGCTCCTGTTACTGACGAATCCGCTTTTTCTTTTGGCCGGAGATCCGGATCGATTTCCTGCTTCAAAGCATGCGCGATAATTGCGTGTAACTGCCGCACGCCTTCAGTCAGGGCCGCCGGGCCCGGTTGCAGAATAAACGCGGACTTCACTTCGTAAATGTGATCTTGTTTGACCGCACTGATCGCCTCCCAGCCTTCACGCGCGCGGATCCAATCCTTCTTAACGGCGCGGCCGCACCATGAACCAATGATTATCTCAGGGTCACGCGTGATGATGTCTGATGGAGCGCGCCTCGGGTGGCCGCACCGTGTAACCGGAAATTCCGACAATGCGTTCATCTTCGCCGAGCAGATACAGCGTCTCGGTCGTCTCTTCCGTCAGGCAAATGATTCGCCTTGGATAATTAAGCAGTCGTTCGATCATTTTGGTCCCGGGCGATTGAAAATATCACTTGCGTGACCATGTATCTAATCGGCGAGGCCCCGGGCGCGAAGATGGAAGTTTGGGTGCCCTTTCCCTAGAATGTGCGCACAGTGTCTGAAGCAACCGTGACCAACCTGCCGATCGCATGCGAATTGACGCCCACTGAACTTCAGGAACGGCGGCGTACGGTGCTGCAAAGTCTGCGCAGCGCGGTGGCGGAGATCCGCGAGCTCAAGGATGGTTATGCTTATTCCTTTGGCTCCACGGATCAGCGTCTTTCTGAGATTAGCGCGATGATCGATCTTGAAAGACAATGTTGTCCGTTTTTACGTTTTCAGCTGACGGTCGAACCGGGCGGAGGTCCCATAACACTTGAGCTGACCGGGCCGGAAGGGACGAAGGAATTTCTGGCGGAGATCTTCAGGTGACTCCTCTTCTAAGCGCCTTTGCGTCTCCAATCTGAAATGGGCTGCTGATCCTGATTGGGAATTGTTTTGCAATCAACCTTTACCGCGAAGCGGTAAAGTCCTAAAGCCCAGGGTTGTGAGCGAAGCGAGCTACCCTGGGGCCGCACGGAAAAAGCAATCATCCGCAACGCGGTTGCGGCATGATCTTATCTCAAACGTTCATAAGCCTTGCCCCAGAGTAGCTCGCTGCGCTCGCCTACCCTGGGCTTTGAGTTGTAATCGCTTCGCGGTATGAATGACACGCTTCAATCCTTCATCGACTGCATTAACGCTCACGACATCGACCGTCTGTCCGCGTTGATGACTGACGATCATCGCTTTGTCGACGCTCACGGCAATGAAATCGCCGGGAAAGAAAAGATGACCGCGGCCTGGGCCGGTTACTTCGAGTGGTTTCCGGATTACCACATCGAAGTCACCGACCTGTTCGAGAATGGGAACACCTTCGCGATGTTCGGATTTGCCCGCGGCTCGTTCAAGGGAAACGAATCGGAAAGCTGGCGACTGCCGGCCGCCTGGAAAGCAATAGTGAAAGATGGCCGAGTTGCCCTCTGGCAAGTGATTGCCGACACCAAAGTCCCGTTCGACATCATCGCGCGCAACAGTTGAGCGCTCGCCCTTAACACCGCGCTCAAGCGCGGTGATCAAAATAGGGAGACCGTTTCAAACGGTTTCCAAAACCAACCGCACTCGAACAACGGGCTAAAGCCACGGTGCTAATGAGAATTTAAGAAGTCCTTAAGTCCCTCTTAACTCCCCCGTAACATCACCTCACTAAACTCTCTGAGAACGACAATCCCTCGATTTCGCAGGTGAGCAAGAATGACTCTGACTCTGATGGAAGACACGCTGACTGAGGCGGAACAACTCGAGTTGCAGGCGCACCCGAGCGTCAAATGTAGCTGGTGCGGAGCATTGATTCGATTGGATGGTGAAGAGCTCGCGCTGGCTATTTGTCCGGCTTGTTACCAGCAGATGCTGGCTGAATACGAGCGCGCACTCAAATCCAGTAAACCCGACTCGCACGCCAGCGATCGCTAAGCCTCTTGCGCCAGAATTAACTCAAATTTCTCACGCCGTTCATCCGCGCTTAACTCCGCACCGTCATAATCCACTTCGTAATCTCTGATATCGCAAACAACTTCTTTGACGGCGTCTTAATCTAACAGACGGCGTCATCGCCCAGAGAGGTTCATATGCGCGATAAACAAATTACTTTGCCGTTCCGTGGGCGGCAGAAAAAGCGCAGTAATGCTAATGCCGACCTGATTGGTCGCTCGTACAAAGAGGGCTATTCAACGGTGACGGTGACGGAAACCTGCCTGAATGACGAGCGCCGCGTGATGCTCAGACGTGATCCCGGTGGCAGCACCTGGTCGATGCCGGCGTGGTTGGTGCGTCTGATTTTTGTTGAGAAGAAGCGAAAGCGGGCGGCTTAGGGAATGGCGGGTCGCAGAGTCGTAATCAAACCCCGCCGTACATTTCGTCAATCAAATTGCCGTAGCCTTCGTCGATTACGGCGCGCTTCACTTTCAGCGTGGGTGTCATCTCGCCCTTTTCGATGGAAAACTCGTCGGCTAACAAAGCGACGCGGCGAACGCGCTCGTAGTCGGCCAGATGGGCGGTGATCGCGGTCACGTCTCGCTGGACAATTTTCGCAGCTGCGGGCTGCCGGACAATTTCTGCGTGCGTTGCCGGAACTTCTTCGCCGGCCGCGCGCATAGCGCTCTTCAAAGCTTCCCAGTCGGGAACGATCAAGGCGGCCGGGAATTTCCGGCTTGAGCCGACTACCACAACCTGATTCACAAACTCGCTCTGCTTCAGCAGGCTTTCAAGCTGCTGGGGCGCGACGTACTTTCCGTTCGAAAGCTTGAACAGGTCCTTCTTGCGATCGGTGATGTAGATGTGGCCTTCGTCATCGATGTACCCCACATCGCCGGTGGCAAACCATTCGTCGCGCATTACCGCCAGCGTCGCTTCCGGATGGCCGTAGTAACCACGCATGACGTTGCCGCCGCTCACCAGGATTTCGCCGTCTTCAGCCAGTGACACCTGGATTCCGGAAAACGGTTTGCCGATTGAGCCGACGCGATTATCTTCGGGACGATTGGCGCACACGATGCAGGTTTCAGTCATGCCGTAGCCCTGCAGAATCTTGATGCCCGCGCCGAGGAACGAATACGAAAGCGTAGGCGATAGCGGCGCGCCGCCGGACACAAAGTAACGCAGACGCCCGCCGATTCCTTCCCGCCATTTGGTGAACACCAAACGATCGGCCACCGCATGCTTGACGCGTAACGAAAGCGAAACCCGCTGCTTCTTGTCTTCCAACTCGGCGACGCGCTGGCCGATAGCTAACGAGCGCTCAAAAATCTTTGTCTTGAGTCCGCCTGCCGACATGCCTTTCTTGACGATGCGGTGATAGACCTTTTCGAACAGGCGGGGCACGGCGGTCATGATCGTGGGGCGGACCTCGCGGAGGAATTCGCCGACCTGATCAAACGACGCGGCATAATTCACTGAGACACCCACATAACAGAAGACATAAAAAACTGTGCGCTCGAAAATGTGCGAGAGCGGCAGAACCGAAAGTGACACATCGTTCGGACTGATCGGCAGGCCCTTGGTGATCGAACGCACGTCGGAAATGAAATTCTCGTGCGTCAGCATTACGCCTTTGGGCTCGCCGGTGGTGCCCGAGGTGTAGATGATCGTGGCCAGATCGTCGGCGCGACCGCTCGCGACCATGCTGTCAAAAGCCTCTTTGTCCTGGCGATCCATGCGGGCGCCGCGAGCTTCGACATCGGCCAGGGTGATACTGCGATTGATTCCAACCGCGGACTTGGGATCAAAAACGATCACGTCTTGAAGTCGATCCAGTCCTTCAAATCCCGGCTGCGCATGTTTCAGAATGCGGTCTCCGGAGATGACCAAGGCGCGCGCCGCCGAGTCCTCCAGAATAAATCGAATTTGTTCGACTGATTGGGTGGTGTAGATCGGGACGGTGACGGCGCCGGCGCTGAGAATGGCCAGATCGACGATCGACCATTCCGGACGATTTTCGGAAATCAGGCCCACACGATCGCCGGGCTTAATGCCGAGATCGCGCAAACCCAGGGCAATGTGCCGCACTCGTTCGACAAACCGGGCGCCGGAGGTGTGGACCCATTCGCGGCCACGCTTCTCGCTCACCGCGTCCGACTTGTTGTGGCGCAGCATCGCCTCGAGGCAGAACCCGGGCAAAGTGGGGGGCACGGTTACTTCCGTTTCCTTACCTCTGACTCCGGAACCCTGACTCTTGAGCTTGGCTGTAGCCACGGCGGACACTAAAAAATCTAATCTCCTGTAATTCGGCAGGTATTGTCGTCGGTGATCTTCGGGAAAGCGCTCAACAGACTACAACTTCTTTCGCGCAAGATACAAATGGCCCGGTCAGCCCGCCTCGACGGGCGCCGGCGAGGCTGAACCGGCCCTGTCCGAGATGGCTTCTTCCGGTTTCGATCGTGAGCGATGGCGGCGGCGCTGCTGATGATATTGATGAGTGGTATTGACTCGCGTGTCCTGCGTAGCCAGCGCGGCCAGGATGAGAAACAGCAGGGCGTTCGCAGTCGTATGAAGCGTGAAATCAAAGAAACTGTGAATTAAGACGGCAAAGCATCCGGCCAGCGCTCCGGTGGTGACTCCGCGCCTGAACTTGTCGTGTGTTTCGCGACGCGCAAAGCCGCGCTTGAAAAGAATAACGATGAACGCGATGCCGAGAAGCGCGCCGATGATTCCCGCATCGGAAAGTGTCTGCAGGTAATCGTTGTGTGCCTGCTCGAGCCGGTACATTCCATTACGCGTATCATAGCGGGGGTAGATGACGCCAAAAGATCCCAACCCCGATCCGGTGAGCGGATAGGCCTTGATCACATCGACGGTCACACCCCAGAAGTGACTGCGGCCGGTGGTTGGATCTTCGGCGATCGGAGTGCCCAGGAAACGCGTGAACACCTCGGGACCGCTGATGACGACCGCGCCGAGCATGAGCACGAACACCATTCCAAAAGCGAGTCCGGCACGCATCAGCGCCCCGCGCACTCGCGCGCCTCTTGGTTGGTCCTTCTTTTTTCCCCAGCTGAAGCTCGCTACCAGCACGGCAAAGAAAAGTTCTCCGGCGAGACTGATGATCCCACCGCGCGAATTCGTGGCAATCAATGACATGGCCATCACCACTGCGGCGAATGCGTAGAGGGGTCGTTTGTAACTTTCGACCGCACCAGTCAGGAGCAGCCCCAACGGAATTGCCAGGGCCACCTCCATATACCCGGCAAAGTGATGCCGATTAATGAATGGCCCGAAAGCGGTGCTCTGCGTAAGTTGCCGGAACCAGTAAACGCGCGAACCGTCAGTGGTAAACGATTGCGTCAGGCCAAACACCGCCAGCAGAAAACCGAAGATCGCGATGGCGCGCACCAGCGCGCGCAAGCGGGCCGGACTGTCAACGAAGATGGTGGTGGCAAGAAAGTAAATCAACAACATCGCCACCAGCAAAATAACCATGCGGGTCGCGTAGGGATCGAGCGAAAGCGAACGGACGGTGGCAAACGGCAGACCGGCATTGTCGTGCGCGCGCAACGGCAAGAGTTGAATCGCGCCGAGGATGATCATGCCGAATATCGGCCACTGCAGTGGATTGACCGGAATCTGGAGCGAACGCAGCACAAACCCGTCCACCAGCCACAGACAAATCAGTCCGACAGCGGTGAGTCCGAAAAACGCCAGCGCCCAGTTATGCACCGTGCCAAATGCGAGCGTAGTGATGGCGATCTCCAAACAAATGATGAGAAACGCCAACCGGCTCGCCAACGTGTGGCGACGCCTGACATAAGTCGTATCCTGCGACGTCGTCGCAGGTGTTGATTCAGCGCGCGTCGGGGCTATTGCCGCGCTGGAGGGTGAAGTCGTCATACCAGACCGTGCCGAAGATGGGGCACACATCGCTTACGGTACAGGGCTGCCGGGCGATCAGGATCGTAATACCGTCATTAGTTTTAGTTTTGAAGTCGACCGAAATTTTTTGCCAGTCGTGGCTGCCGGTCGGCAGCGGTGCAGAAACTGCCAACTGAGTAAGGTCAGCCGCATCAAGCACCAAAATCACCGGCATCGTTGCGCTGATCAATTTTTCTGTGCGCGCGTAGCACTCGAGGTGATAAGAAGTATTCGGCTGTACCACAATGGTCTGCGCCACGTTGATGCGATCCAATTTGTTGGGCGCACTGAACACTACCCGCAAGCTGTGTGTGCCGCCGTGGGCCAGGCTTTGGATCGATATCTGAGCTTGCCCGCCGGTCCCAATGGTCCATCCAAAGCTCTTTGCCATGGGAATTTGAATTCCCTTTTCCAGGTCACCGTTCGAAAACTGCTCTGCGACCGGGATGTCGTCTTGCTCAATATCTTTTGTAATCTCGAGCGCCGCGCGGAATTGCTTTGCTTCAAACAGAACGCGGCGCAGCTCTCGTCCGCTTTCAATCAGTTTTCTCCGGTGTTCGATGCTTAGCGTCGTCCATAGGCGGACCGCCTCGTCAAACTTTTTGACGCCCACCAGATAGACGGCAAACATGAGACGAACCGAAGGCTCTTTACACGCCTCGTTGGCAATTCGATCTATATCGCCGTCATAGACCTGCCACGCCAGGTTCAATACTTGCGGCCAAAGTTGGGGGTTCGCGTTAGCGGCGCGAAACAGGTTCGGGAAAGCTTGATCAAGTTTTCCCTGCCGCAGCAAAAGGTTGCCGTAGTGCCAGCGCGGATACGAATAAGCCGGAGCCAGATCGACAGAACGGTGAAGTGCGAGTTCCGCGCCGTCAGGATTACCGGCTGCTTCAAGCGCGCGGCCCAGTTCGTCCCAATAGCGAAAGTCATTGGGTGAAAGCTGCACCGCATTCTCAAACTCGCGCGCCGTCTCGTCCAAATTGTTCGCGGTAAATTCCCTCTGCGTCAGCACTCCCAGCCGCCAGTGCACAAATGGATCCGAAGGCGCCCAACGGACACCCATCTTGGTCAAATCCATATTCGGAGTTTCACCTGTCGATGCCGCTTCAGAAATGGTGTTGCCCAGCAACCAGCGGATTGAAATCCATCCGCTAAATACCGCCAGGACCAGCGGAATCAAAAGCAGGAAGCGAAGGCCGGACGCCGTCAGGCCAAGATTGATGATGTTTGAGGAATTGTTTCGCGCCATTAAGGGGCATTAAGCATCGCCGTTTGAGGCGGCGGGTGGGTTAGCCGTCAGACGATGCTCACCGATATTTTCAATGGTGATAGCCATCCGTTTCAAAGCGATATTCTGCGCTTCGCATTCGGCCAGGATTTCGTCGATGCGTTCCTGCGAGATTCTCGGGCTCGAAATCAGAATCTGCTCGACATTGTGCTGCGTCACGATCTGTTTCAGCAACCCGTTACCGCCAAAAACCGGAAAGCCGTGAATTACTTTACCGCGCTTTTTCGGATCGTCATCCATAAAACCAATCGGCGCGCACTGAAGTTCCCTATTATTCAGCAATTCCCGCAAGAGCAATTCGCCGGCATCGCCCGCACCGTAAATCAGGGCCCTTCGCCCATTGCCCGCGTTGCCCGAGGGCAGCATTTGCCGGAACAAGCGGAATGCCATGCGGCTGCCAGCCAGCAACATCACCATCACCAGGGCATCGATAAGAAAAACTGTACGCGAGAACCCCTGAAAGCGAAATTTGAAAAGAATGATCAGCATGCTGACGATCGAGCCGACCGCGACCGCTTTTACGAACGCCACAAAATCATCGATGCTCGTGTATCGCCAGATGCCCCGGTAAACGCCAAAGAAGAGAAATGCCGCCAGCCGCACCACCACCAGAATCGGCAGCGTCCGCAGGAACAGTCCCCATGCGGGACTTTGTGAGAAGGCTTCAAACTTGATCGCGTAAGCCGTCCAGTACGCGAGGATTATCAAACCCACGTCCAACAGGACTTCGAAAATGCGCCGCTTGTACGAGAAGTCGATGAGAAACGCATAGAGAGGTTTGTCTCGCGCGGCGAGCACGTCTGACTCTTCATCGTACGCTTTGACTCCGGCCAGGTAGACACCCAGCAAGGTCAGCACAATCGAGAACACACCGAGTAACGCGAAACTCACGTCCGTCCTGAGCGTGCGCAGGGAAATTGCCAGCAGGCCGGAAACCGCAGCGAGCCCGTAGAGCAACCAGACAGCTCGTCGCTCAGACATTCCCAGCGAAACCAGACGGTGCGATGTGTGATCGCGACCGCCCTGCGAAGCTGCTCGTCCTGAAAGTTTGCGCAGGATGGTGACAAAAGTCGTGTCAAAGATCGGAATAAAGAGAACCAGGATCGGCACCGCCAGCACCGGCAGAAAGCTGCGCGAGCGCCCGCCCGGCAAATTTATCAACGCAGAACTAGCCAGAAAGAACCCGATGAACATCGAGCCGCTGTCACCCATGAAGATCGACGCGGGATTCGAATTGTAGATGAGGAATCCCAACAGTGCTCCGGCGAACACGGCCATGATCATGGCTTCGATTGGTTGATTGCTCGCGATGAAATTCAGCGTGAGAAAGCCGGAAGCGATCGCCGCGATGCCCGTCGCCAAACCATCCATGTTGTCCAGCAGATTCACGGCGTTGGTAATGCCGATCAGCCAGAAAATGGTGATGAGCATGTTGACCGAGATTGAGCGTGTCCACGGCAGCGTCAAGCCATAATTGACGATGGCAGCGGCGCCGACGATCTGGCCGATCAACTTCTGGTAAGGCTTGATGTGAATCAGATCATCCACTAAGCCGACCAGAAAAAGAAACGTGCTGACACTGACAATTACCCAACTTTGCGGCGTACGCGGGACCAGCAGCAGGTAGGTGGTGACTACTGACAACCAGATGGCCACGCCGCCCATCATGGCGGTGGGTTTCTTGTGCCACCGGTCAGTTTTCGGCTTGGCAATAAAACCCAGGCGCCTCGCCAAAACCCTGACTGCGGGGGTCAGTGCAAGGGCGAGCGCCAGCGACACTGCGGGCGGAATCAGGTTGGAAAAGCCAAAAGACAGCATATTTTCGGTGATTTTATTTCAGCGAGACTAAAAGCTATTCGATTGAGGCAGCAAAGGCAAGTCACAAATATTTGGCGGAAGAGCTGAATCGGTGGAGTGCGGGAACTGTACCGCTTTTTTCGAGGCTGACTCGTCAGCGCATTCTAAAGACCCCCTGACGAGATCTTCGGAACGAAGGAACTAATTCTGGGAAGCGTCTGAATTTCAGATTGGTCCGGATTTGATCTATCGTGCCATAACGCGCCCGCAACTCACTGTTCAGTTTTGCGCCTTTCGCGACCAGGGCCGTAAGGTTGTTGTCATCCTCGATTTGAGAAACTCCATCAGGTCCCAAATCGAGCCTTCCAAACCTATTGTGCTGATCAATCATAAGGAATAAGAGGTATCGCTGATGTAGCTTAAAGTCCGGGAACGCGGGATCGCTGGCGCTAACTTTGATCCCTTCCGACAAAACAGTTCCGGTATTTTTCACTAAAACGATCTCATCGGGTTGAATAGGTCCAATTTGCTGCGGAATGTTCTTGGCAAACAAACACTCTTTACAAGCCGGAGACTTTGGTTCCGACAAAAAATCCAGGATTTCAAACCGATACCACGTCTCTACTTCTTTTGAATCTGGATCGAGTTGACTGAACTGAAAAACTGGCCGCGCAATAATTGTCGAATAGTTGGCTAAAGCGTCGTCGAGATCTTTGACGGAAGCGTAGTACGCGATGGGCGCGCGCAATTCTGCCTCGCTGCGGTGCTCCGCTTTCGCGTCTTCAACAGCTACAGCTACCCTTCCTCGTCGGATACTTTCCTTTATCTCTTTGTTCGACTTAAATTGTTGAAGGCCCAAGATTAGAGCAATACAAAGACCAGCAATCGCCAAAACCAAGTTTGCTGTCATTTTGCCCTCCTGTACCTCGGGTAGGACTTGTTAGTGGCCTCAATATACTACCCGTCCCGGAGGTTGAAAAGAGCGAGACAGAGCTGCGCAGACAAACGTCCCGGGTACTAAGGCGCTGACTCCGCCTTCGAGGCTACAAGGATTTTTTCAGGCCTCTATTCAGAACGGACGTTCTCAGCTCCGATGTCTTCCAGCAGCGTTTGGAGCTTATCAACGTCCTCTTGATCTTTCGCGTCGATGCCCAAAAGGATGCCGCCGCCCTTCACGCCTGTCTCGTAAACCTTGGCGCGATGCTCCGGAATGCCGGTGCCCACCAGCAGGCCAATCAATCCGCCGGTCGTGGCGCCGGCGCCGGCGCCCGCGAGCGCCGCGGCGATTGGGCCAGCCACCACCAGGCCGATCCCCGGAATCGCTATGGCCGTGCCGATTCCCACAATAGCGGCCAATACCGCGCCGACCGTGCCGCCGATGGCGCCGCCAATTCCTAATCCGTCCGCCGCATGAGATCGAGTTTGCACCGCGAACTCTTTGTTCTTGGTCGCATCAGACATGAGCACGCTGATGTCGTCACGCGTGTATCCCCGTTTGATAATTGCATCGACGGCGGCTTCAGCCGCTGCGCGCGTCTTAAAAAATCCTGTTACAAAATTCTTAGACATACCTTTTCTCCTTCGTTAAGTGGATCAACTCGCTGCCAAGCCACTCCGGCGTCAGAGAGAGAAACACGCGCCCGGTTTAAGCTTCGCCGAGAATTAAGAACCTGGTTTTAGGGGGAACGAAACGATCTTGCGGCAGCGAGGGCCGTGTGTCAAACGGCGAGGGGCGTTAAAGAAAGCCAACCGCGAAGTGGTTGTATCACAAAGCCCTGGATTGGCGCGAAGCGGCTACCCTGGATAACGGCAATCATGTATACCGCAACCCTGTCAGGGTTGCGGTATGGGTGAAGGACAATTTACCCAACGTAGCCTTTGGCAACGTTGGGCTGAAGGCCGAGACCGCTTTGCGGTCTTAATTCGGAATTCAGAAAGATAAACACACTAGTTGGCGATCAGATCCAACAGCTCTTGTAGCTCCTCCGGCAACTCTGATGAAAACTCCATTCGCTCGTTGGTCCGCGGATGATTGAACCCCAGCTTCTCGGCGTGCAGGAACTGACGGCCCAGCTTCGCGACCCGTCCGCGAATCTTGGGATCGAGGATCGTATTGTCCCGACCGCTACCGTAAGTTTCATCGCCCACCACCGGATGTTTGAGCCACGCCAGATGCACGCGGATCTGATGTGTACGTCCAGTCTTCAATTCGATATCGAGCAGGCTGAAGCGCCCGAAATGTTTACGAGTACGAAAAAGCGTGAGCGCCGAGCGGCCGGTGCGGACGACCGCCATGCGCGTGCGGTGACGCGGATCGCGCGCGATGGGCTGATCGATTTCACCGGCGTCCGGCTCCATTTGGCCGTGGACCAGCGCCACATAAGATTTGAAAACCTCGCGGGCGCGAAACTGATCCGCGAGCTTTTCGTGAGCGGTTTCGGTCTTGGCCACTACCATCAGACCTGAAGTGCCTTTGTCCAATCGATGGACAATGCCCGGACGAGTTTCGCCGCCTGCTTTAGACAACTTTTGAAAATGAAACGCCAGGGCATTGGCGAGCGTGCCCGCGGTCACACCCGCAGCCGGATGCACCACCATGCCGGCGGGCTTGTTCACGACCAACAGATCGCCGTCTTCAAAAATGATCTCGAGCGGAATGTCTTCCGCCTGAAACGTCAGAGGCGGCAAGGTCGACAGGTCCGCCTCGATTTCATCATTTGCGTGCAGCTTGTAAGAGGATTTCGACTCGCGGCCGTTAACCAAAACGTCGCCGTCATCGATCAGCCGTTGCAGGCGCGAACGGCTCCAGCCCTCGACGTGACCGGCGAGAAAAGCATCGAGACGCTGTCCGGCATCCTCGGCAGAGGCCGACAGCGTCACCGTTTCTGTTTCTTCGGGAGATTTTTCGCCGGGCGCGGTCACTGCTTACACGGCGTGATTACCGCATTGGCCGCCAGACGATCGTGTATGAACTTGTCGGCTTCATCTTCGATCAATTCGCCGTTGACGATGAAAGCCTTTTCGGTAAGCACGTCTCCGGTGGAGTTGCATTTTGCCGGATCAAGAAAAATATTCCAGGGCGAGCCCCACTTGCGCGTGTCACCGGTCAATTGCCGGTAACCATAGTGCGGAGTCTTATCGCGATCCTCGCGAGTTTCTGATTCCATTACGACGGGATAGGGAGCGCCTCCGGTGGTCGCAAAGTAAGCCTGCACGTCGGTGCGCGATCCGTACTCGCCCACTCCAACAATCTCAAAACCCTGCGCTTTGTATTTCTCATAAAGCTTCGCCGCAACCGGGGCTTCATTGCGCCAGTTGGGACACCAGGGCGCGAAGTAGAGCACCATCACCAGCTTCTTGCCCTGCATTAGCGAGCGCAGACTGGTCGGTTTATTGTTGGCCAGATCGTTGAGGGTCCAGTCTTTATAATTGACTGTCTTTTCCTGGATCGGTGCGTACTCGTGGTTGCCCTGGGCCTGCGCGAATATCGCCACCAGGATAATTGCCACCGAGGTTAAGATGACTTTCTTCATTTATTACTCCTCATCACCGGACTAATTATTTCGAGCGGTCACGGGCACTTCTTCGAGCAGCGGTTTAATCGAAGATTCGAACGCTTGCCGGGACCTTTCACCAATCAACTTCTCGCGAATCCGGCCCTCTCGATCGATGATGTATGTAGTGGGCAAAGGCGAGGCGGGAAGCTGCGAGCCGACTTCGCGGCCGCCGAGCACCACCTGGTAACTTTGCGGAAGCTCTTTTTGAAACTGCTGCACTAAATCGGCAGTGTCGTCATAAGAAACTCCCACGATACTCAGACCGCTGGCCTCGAAGTCTTTCTGCATGGCGCTCAGCGTGGGGATTTCCGAACGGCAGGGAATGCACCACGTCGCCCAGAAATTGAGCATCACCACGCGTCCATGAAGATCTTTCAGGCGCATGGGACTGCCATCCAGCTTAGTGAACTGCACATCGGGAGCAGGCTGTGCGTTAACGACGGACCCGGTTTTTGGCAGCGGTCCTCCCTCGCGCAGTTTTAGTTTCGACTCGAAGTTCGGTAACCATGCGGCCAAGCGCGAACTTGCCAGCATCGTTACGCGGTTGCTCATTACCAAAATACCGATCAGGATCAGAATGATGCCCGAGACGACTTCAACTTTGTGCAGGTGCCTGCGGAACTTCCCAAAAAACCAGAGGAACTGATTGATGGCCAGGCCAGTAAGCAAAAACGGAACGGCCAGACCCGCTGAATAAAAAGCGGCAAGAATCAACCCGCTCTTCCAGCCACCGCTGGTGGCGGCGAGCCCGATAATACCGCCGAGTATCGGTCCAATGCAGGGCGTCCAGCCGGCCGCGAATGCAATTCCCAGGGTCAGCGATCCAAAAATGCCGCTTGGTTTTTCGCTTGAGAACTGCCGCGTGTCCCGATAAAGGTATTTAATTTTGAGCAGGCCAATCAGATGCAGGCCGAAGATAATGATCACCAGGCCGCCAATCAGACGCACCCAGATGTTATTGATGATGGCTGCGCCCACCAGTCCGGCGGTCCCGCCGAGCGCGAGAAAAATCACGGACAAGCCCGCATTGAAAGCGAGCGAATTGGCAATTACCGCGCGACGCGAACTGCCCCCATCGCTTTTGAGATTGTCGATGCTGACACCCGACATCATCGAAACGTAGCCGGGCACGAGCGGCAGAACACACGGCGACAGGAAAGACAAGAGTCCGCCGGCAAAGGCAATCCCAATATTAAAAAGAGAAACTCCCATTTCTTACGTTCGCCCGGACAGTTTCCCAAACCAGAGCGTCAAATTCAAATAGAGGCCTGACGCGGCTGACAAACATGCCAGCGCCGCCAGGGCAATCAACAGTGTCACCTGCCACGTGCCGGCAAAAAAGTAGAAATGCGCTTGCCGGAAATAGCGAGTCAACACACCGGGCGGGGGTGTCTTGATGACCGTCCCTGACTCAGCATCGATTAAGAGCGAATCCGCGCCCATCCCGCCAATGGCCTGGTAAACCGGTTTCCCGTCGCGCATTAACAAGGTTAGCGCCGTGGTTGGCAACTTTCTTCCGGCAAAATTCACTCGCCTTTGCTAAAGCATCTGACGGTGGGACGCGAACCCGCGTTGCATCGATGGTTTCAATCTTTCCGCCTTCGACGGCGTTAGGCCAGGCGTATAAGAGCCCGCTCGAGGCCCAGGCCAAAACCGGAATAGCCACAATCAAACCCAACCAGGTGTGCAGTTTGTAGATGAGTGATCGCATGTCAATTAGATAGTTTGACAAAACCGCGCCGGTAAAAAGCTTTCGATGAGCTCCGTTGGCTGATCGTCGAGAATCGCCGCCGCCATCAATTGCGCAGTGATCGGCGCCAGCAGAATGCCATTTCTATAATGACCAGTCGCATAGAACAAGCCTCGAACATCTTCATCAGGACCAAGCACAGGGAGGTTATCTTCAGCATGTGGCCGAAACCCCGCCCACGAATCAATCACGCTGAGATCTTTCAAACACGGGGCAATCTCAAAGGCCATCGACTTGATCGACTGCACGCCCTCATCAGTTACGCGCTTATCAAAGCCGACCTGTTCGCCCGTCGAACCTGCCAGCAGACGGCCGTCGCGCCGCGGTACTAAGTAACCACGCGCGCTGTAAATAACATGTCTGGCAACTCGCTCAGCATCGAAACAAACCATTTGTCCGCGGACCGGATCGATCTGCACTGAAACGGGAACGATCTGAGAAGTCCAGGCTCCCGCGGCAAGAACTACAACCGGTGCTTCAATCGCTCCGGAATTGGTCTCGACGCCGACCACTCTTTCTTTTTCAATTCGGACCGAGCGCGCTTCGCACTTCGTCATGAGCCTGACGCCGAGTTTTTCATTTGCGGCTACCAGCGCCTGCACAAGGCGACGATTCTCAACCTGACAGTCATTGGGAAAACGAAGCGCGCAACGAACGTGCGGCGAAATGTTTGGCTCGAGTTGCCGGGCCTCGTCGCCGCTGAGCCACTCGATCTGCAAACCCGCACTCTTTTGCCAATCGAAACGGTGTCGCAGCTCCTGCTCATCAGAGCTTGTGAAGCCGAGATAGAGCGTCCCGGCCTGGTCCAGCTCCACATCGATGCCGGTTTCCTGTTGTAGGGCACATGCAAAGTCGGAATACAGATCGCGGCTGGCGCATGCAAGACGAAAAAAATCGTCCGCGCGATCGGCCTCGACCTGCGGCGCGAGAATACCGCCCGCAGCCCAGCTGGCTTCCGCGCCGAGCGCGCCCCGCTCAACTAACATCACATCGCGAACACCGCGTCGCGCCAGTTCGCGCGCGATCGCCAAACCGATGACGCCCCCGCCCACGATAATCACATCAGCGTTTTTCGAATCGAGTTTATTACGAGTGGAAATCAAGAGGTTGTCAGTTACCAATCAAAGCTTTATGCTCATGAACTTAATCGCAGAAGCGTGGAGTGGATGGTGGTTTTGTGCCGCTGACTGCTCACTGCTTACTGCCTACTGATCTTATGGCTCATCGTATCACACTGATTCCCGGCGACGGCATCGGCCCCGAAGTCGCCTCAGCAGTCGTCTCTATCATCGAGGCCACCGGCGTTGAAATTGAGTGGGAAGAGCACGTCGCCGGCCAACAGGCGCTCGAGAAATGCGGCGCCACATTGCCGGAGGAACTGCTCGAATCAATCAAGCGCAACAAAGTCGGACTAAAAGGACCGATCACCACACCGGTGGGCAAAGGCTTCACCTCAGTCAACGTCGGACTGCGCAAAGCGCTCGATCTCTACGCCAACCTGCGTCCGGTGCGCGCCCTGCCGAATGTGCCCTGCCGCAATCCGACGCTTGACCTGGTGGTCGTACGTGAAAATACCGAGAGTCTCTATTCGGGACTGGAACATGAAATCATTCCAGGCGTAGTCGAAAGCCTGAAGATCATTACCGAAAAAGCTTCCACGCGCATCGCGCACTTTGCGTTCGACTATGCTGGCAGCGAAAACCGCAAGAAGATCACCGCGGTGCATAAAGCAAACATCATGAAGTTGTCAGATGGATTGTTTCTGAGATGTTTTCACAAGGTCGCTGAAGAGCATCCCGAGATCTCGGCTGTAGACATGATCGTCGATAACGCCTCGATGCAGCTCGTGATGCGGCCTGAGCAGTTCGACGTGCTGCTATGCGAGAACCTTTATGGCGACATCGTTTCTGATTTGTGCGCGGGCTTGATTGGCGGACTGGGCCTGGTGCCGGGCGCCAACATTGGCGAGAAAGGCGCGGTGTTTGAAGCGGTGCACGGCTCAGCGCCAGACATCGCGGGCAAAGGCATTGCCAATCCGACGGCGCTGCTGCAGTCGGCGATTCTCATGTTGCGGCACATTGAAGAGCGTGCGGCCGCCGATCAGATCGAGACTGCGCTGCTGCAGGTCTTTGCCGACGGAAAAGTCCGCACGCGTGACGTTGGTGGGAACGCCACGACAGATCAATTTGCGGACGCGATTATCGCGAGCCTGAAATAACTACCGGCCCTATTGTTTTGCTGGCGCAGCCGGCGCGGCAGCGTTGGCTTTAGGGGCTGGCTTGCGCTTTGGCCGTTTCAACTCCACCAAAATCACTTCCATATCATTGTCGGTCATGTTTTCAGGCAGGTGCCTGATCGCGGGGGTGAAAAGTGTCTGGCCGGCCTTCATGTCGCGCTCTTCGGTCTTTCCATTTGGAAAGGTCATCTTAACTCGTCCATCTTGTTGAAAGATGGCGACCGCCTCGGGGTGACTGTGCATCACGGATTTTTCATGGGGGCCGTAATGCACACGCACGATGCGCACGCGAGAATTCTCGAACTCGACCTTATAATGTTTGGCATCAACTTTGGTTGCATCCTGGGCCAATGCGGGCAAGGCCGCAGCCAGCACAAAGAGCAAGGCGAACAGTGTTCGACGCATTCTTAGTCCTCCAGTGAACTTGAAAAGGGTAGATAAGCGGGCGACTTCTAATCGAAGTCAGTAGTTAAGTCAACGGTTTTGTGAAGCGCGGACGATTTCAGCCTATAGGGGGAGACTGTTTGCGTGCCCGGCCGTCCAAAACCTTAGGCGAGCGACCTTGCTGCAAAAGCCGCTAGCTCAGAAAAGTGTTCGTAGCAGAGCGACGGTTGAATTTTAGCCCGGCCTTTTAAGGGCAGTAATATGTTTGACTCAATTACGGCAATGGCTCTGCCACTCTGATGCGCGGCAGGTCTGCGACTTGCCGGCGGCGAACCTCCTTTTCGTTTGGGTCTTCGACCCACCACGGTCATAGACCGTTCAGCATGTGCCACGTCTCGGCAAGTCCGAGACTTGCGGCCCATCAGTGGCAGAGCCATTGCCGCGGTCGCATCGAAGTTCCCAGAAGCCCGCGCGGAGTCAAGTATGTCACTACCCTTTTAAGGCCGGGATGGTAACGGCAAGTAAGCCCACGTCGCGTTAGCGACGATTGAGTGATTGTTTCAGCCGTCGCTACGCGACGATGTCTTTGATCTTTCTGAGATCCCGGCCTTAAAAGGCCGGGCTAAATTCAAGCCGCCGCTACGCGGCGAAGCTCTGGTTCCCGGGGCTTACGCCCCGGGCTTTACGCCGTCGCGCGCTCTTTGGTGCTCCCGTTTAGGTGAGTCACCTGGGCTTTGCTGCAAAAGTCTCTTGGCCGACCGGTCCCGCTTCGCCGCGTAGGGGCTTGAATTTAGCCCGGCCTTTTAAGGGCAGTAATATATTTGACTCAATTAGGGCAATGGCTCTGCCACTCTGATGCGCGGCAAGTCTGCGACTTGCCGGCGAACCTCCTTTTTCGTTTGGGTCTTCGACCCACCACGGTCATAGACCGTTCAGCATGGGCGAGCCATTGCCGCGGTCGCATCGAAGTTCCCAGAAGCCCGCGGGGAGTCAAGTATGTCACTACCCTTAAAAGGCGCCCGGGGTGAGCGGTAGCGAACCCCGGAAGACGCCGCAGCCGCGCGGCGTTGAGTGCGCGAAGCGCACGACGGCGCGTTGATAAGAGCTTTCCTGGAGTTTGTACGAAGCAGTTTCAGATCGACGAACGATTTATTTGAATTGCGAGCCATCGTCCGCTCCGCGGACTCGAAATTCCTGGACATCTGGTTCCCGGGGTTCGCTACCGCTCACCCCGGGCTTTATGCTGCCGTCCGCTGCGCGGACTCGTTGATATTTGATTGCTCAAATATATGAAGGCCCAAAGGCGGGGATCATAACGGCAAGAAGCCCACGTCGCGTTAGCGACGATTGAGTGAATGTTTCAGCCGCCGCTACGCGGCGAAGCGGGACCGGTACTTCTTTTAAGACAGATGGTGCTATAAACAACTCGCTCGAACGGAGCGAACAAAAATGATGCAGACGATCGGAAAAGGCGTTGATGAATCTTATTCAGCCGTGCGCGATGGCGGCGCCGGCATCATCGATCTGACCTCACGTGGTCGCCTGCGGGTGAGTGGTTCCGAAGCGGTGCAATTCCTCAACGGTCTGATCACCAACGACATGAAAACGCTCTCCGTGAATTCCTGGATGCCGGCGGCGTTCGCGAACGTGCAGGGACGTCTGCTGGCAGCCGTGCGCGTGATTCATCGCGAAGACGGGTTTTTGATCGACACCGAAGCCCCGACCAGCGACGTGGTAAGAAAGCTGATCGAGCGTTTCACTCTTGCCGGCGACTTTCACGTTTCTGATCTAACTGAAGAAATGAACCAGCTTTCCCTTCAAGGCGCAGCTGCAGCAAAGATGCTCGAGTCAGTGCTCGGCGCAGATTTGCGCGGACTCGGCCGCACCGCCGTCGCCGGTATTAGTTGGCAGAAAGAATCGATCACGATCATTCGCGCGACACATTCCGCAGAAGACGGATTCGATCTCTTCATGAACTCAGCCATCAGTAATAGTCTGCGCGACGCTTTGCTGGCAGCCGGCGCGCGAAGAATTTCAGACGACATCAACCAGACGCTGCGCATCGAAGCCGGCATTCCGCTCTATGGCATCGATATGGATGAAACAAACGTGGTGACGGAAACCAACCTCGATGAGACGGTGAGCTTCAACAAAGGTTGTTACGTCGGTCAGGAAATAATTGTGCGCATCAAGCATCGTGGTCATGTGGCCAAGAAGCTGGCCGGAATTATTTTCGATGATGAGACGGCGATCGAGAGCGGCACAAAGATTCTTGCGACTGACAGCAAAGAAGCCGGACGAGTGACCTCGTCGACTTTTTCTCCGAGGCTTGGTCGCACGATTGCTCTCGGTTATGTGAAGTATGATTACCTCGCGCCGGGCACGGAGGTGAGAGTTAATGAGATGCCCGCGAAAATTTCCGAGCTTCCGTTTGTGCGCGGAAGTTGGTATTAGGATGGGCTCAACCTGGCATCGCCATTAACACCGCGGCTTTAGCCCCGTGGGTATGAACGAGAAATCTCAGGGGAAGCGGTTTGAAACGGCATTCACATAGTTGACTCACCTAAAAGGGAGCACGAAAGAGCGCGCGGAGCGCGCGACGGCATAAAGCCCGGGGCGTAAGCCGCGGGATCAGAAACAAAATGATTCGGAGCGGGCGACAGCGCACACGACTAAACATTTTTTTTGAAAAGCGAACCACCCTTGGCATTACAGATCTAACTTTCCGTGGTTTCGGAAAGGGCTGTCGCCCGCTGCGCGGGCTTGGATCTTGCTTTGGATTCTATCTTGGGGTTTGCTCGCTTCGCTCGCTGCACCTCAGGCTTTATGCCGCCGCCCGCTTCGCGGGCTGGTAAAGCACGAGCTAAATAGATTCTCAGAGACATTTGGAGAACGATGGCAGACGTTCAGACTGAAGGCGTTCCGCAGGGCGGTGAGAACGACCCGTCCCAAACCGAACTCGCCCATTCAATCATCGAAGCCCTCCTCGAACACACGCGCGTGGTGAGCGATCTGGTGGCGGTGATGGCCCAGGCCCTCGACGACGACACGCAGAAAGCCCTGGTTCTAACCCAGCAGTGGCAGGCTTATCTTGAAAGCCGCCGCCAACTCGAGCACACGCGCGAAGAGATTGGGCGCTTTGTGAACCTCGTCTCTCCACCCGCAAAAGACTGACTCTTCCTGCGTCATAACCTGAGAGAGATTGTTTTTGGCCTTGGGTTCTAAATATTTCCGTGATACGCTCATCCGCGTATGAAGCAATTGACGCAGGAAGAGTTCCTGAGTCTCATTCGCGATGATGTGGAGACTGAGGGGTCGCAAAAGGCGCTTGCGAACAGGCTGGAGGTTTCTGAAACATACTTGAGCGATGTGCTGAGAGGGCGTCGGACGGCGGGCCACAAGATTCTGGCCCGCTACAACCTGCGGGCGGTCACCAGCTACCACCCGGTCGAGGAAAAGGAGAGCGAAAAGGAATGAAAGACGCGACGCATATCGCTGTATTGCTTGACCGTTCCGGTTCCATGGGAGCGGTGAAAGACGAAACCATCAGCGGATTCAACTACTTTCTGAAAGAGCAACAGGCCGCCGGTGATAACGCCACCTTCACCCTGGTCCAATTCGACAGCGAAAGCACGGACGTGATCCCTTTCCAGCACATTGGGATCCTAAGCTTAGAATTCCACGTGGACAAGTTGTCG
>JADMIO011678504.1_pt1 | contig 27339 bp, 23 predicted proteins | sample 8958161 | NCBI WGS metagenome assembly JADMIO01 (sample SAMN16585339, study PRJNA669376) | soil metagenome | isolation source: Crop rotation soil | place: USA: Cullars Rotation, Alabama | collected 2011
TCGCCCGCCGCTTCACCGCGCCGGGCTGCGAACCTGTCTGCTGCGACGGCAACTCGCCGATGCCGTTCGCGCGCGGGGTCTTTCGTTACGCGATGTGTTCGGATGCATTCATGTACATCTGGACGAAGCGGCAATTCGTGCTCGACATGCTTCGTCTGGTGGACGGCCATCCGTCAGCGACCGCAATGATCAGCCACACACACAACCAGTGCACGTGGACGCCGTCGCACGGTCAGCCCCTGACTCCGTCGGGCTACCGCAATCTTTTCGAAACGATGCCTCCGCGTGTCTTCGGCGAATCGGGTTTGTTCGCGGACGTCGTGCGCGGCGGCCCGCTCGATTTGTCGCGGACCGATACGGAACCGATCCTCGAGAGCGAACAGGCGCTCGCGATCATTGCGAGCAACGATCCGCTCGTGTTCAGGCCTCACGCTCTCGACGCACCGCCTGCCCGTCCCTCGGGCGAATTCGTCGTGAACCCGCTCTATGTCGCCGAGTCTCCGGAATCCCTGGACGCCGGCGACGCCGTCACGTTCAGGCTGCGCTTTCCGTCGGAGGAGTACGAACAGGAGTACGGCGCGTCGCGGGAATACTTGCCGGAGCACGTCGTCATTTCACGCGCGGACCTCGACGCCTTCTCCACCGGACGGGTACCCGCATCAGGCGCCGATCTCGTCCGGCGCCGCATCGTCGTCGACCTGCCGCTGCGCTACGGCGCCCGCTGACTACGTGGTATAACGTAGCGGTTACGTATGGCGACGTAATGGAGAATCCCTTCGTATACGGCGAAGTCGTGCCCTCCGGCGCGTTCGTGAACCGGATTGCCGAGCTCGAGCGGTTGACGCGCGATCTGTCCGCGGGACAGAAGGTGTTTCTGATCTCGCCGCGCAGGTACGGCAAGTCGTCGCTGATCCGGCAGGCCCTGTCCACGGTGTCGAAGCGCGGCGCGCTGACGGTCGAGGTCACCGTCAGCAGCTTCAGCTCTTACGTCGCATTTCTCGAAGGTTATGCGCGTGCCTTGATGGCCGCCGAGACGCGATGGGATCGAGCGAAGGCGTGGCTGACCGAAGCGGTGCGATCGACGCGTACTGAAATCCGGTACACGCCCGGCGATTCGCCGCTGGGTTCGCTGACGGTTTCGTTTCCCACGGTGAAGTCCGATCGCGACGTCTCCCGGCTGGCCCAGGACGTGTTCGCCCTGCCCGGGCGGCTCGCTGACGCGCGCAAACGCAACGTCGTCGTGGCTCTGGACGAGTTTCAGGCTATCGGCGAATTCAACGGCGGCTCGGTGGAGCACGCGATGCGAGCGGCCGTACAGCATCAGCGCAACGTCGGCTACGTCTTCGCGGGTTCCGAGCCGAGCCTGATGGAGCGGATGCTCGGACCGAAGCGACCGTTCTATAAAGCTGGTCCCGTCATGCGGCTCGAGAAGATTCCCGCGGACGAATTTGCAGTCGCCATCGACTCGCGGTTCCGGCGCTCAGGCATGAAGCCGGACGAAGGACTCGGCGATGCGATCGTCGACCTTGCGGGCAATCTGCCGTACGACGTGCAGCGTCTCGCGCATGAAACGTGGGACGAGGTTCGCGCGGCCGGCGGCAAACGCGCGACGCTCGATCATCTGCATCAGGCTTTGACCCGCCTGCTCAGCGAACAGGAAACGATGTTCGAAGCGCTGTGGCAGCGGCTCACGCTTCCGCAGCGCGCGGTCCTGCGCGCAGTCGTTGTCGAAGGCGGACACTCGGTGCTCTCGGAGGATGTCCGGACGCGCCATCGGCTCGGGGGCACGTCGACCATTCAAGCCGCGTTGACGGCGCTCGTGCGAGACGACGTGATCAGTCGCGACGGCCGGCGTTACACGGTTGTCGACTCACTGCTCAGAGAGTGGGTCGCGCGGCATACGTTCTGACGTCATGACGCCAGCTTTACGGATCGGCCGCAATTGAGGTGTGCCCAGAGCAGTCGAACTGCCAGCTGCGGCGAGGCCGCGAGCATCCGCCGGCGCAGCACGCGATACGGCAGGCGTCCGACGACGAAGTCGAGCACGAGCCGCGTGAGAGACGAATCGTCGCGCGCGCCGTCGATCAGATCGAGCACCCGCCGGCGATCCGAGAACAGATACCGCTGAAGCATGACGGAATCGCGAAGCTCGTCGCCAATCTCCGCATTCCATGCCCGCCGGTATCGGTCCGACAGCGGGCGCGGATCGCGCGCCGCGATTGCGTCTGCGGCGAGTTCCCCGGTCACCATCGCGTAGTAAATTCCTTCGGCAGTAAATCCGTTGACGAACCCGCCGGCGTCCCCCGCCAGCAACACGCGGTCTGTGGCTGTGGTCGGCAGCGGACCGCCGACCGGAATCAGGAACGGCGTGAAGTTGTCACGGACCGACGACCCGTCAACAATCCCTCGGCGACGAAGGTCGTCGATGAACGCGCGTTGCAAATCGTACGGCGCGTCATCGATCGAGTTTCGATAATACGAAAGCACGTATCCGACGCCGATGTTCACGTGGTCGCGTTTCGGAAAAATGTAGGCGTAACCTTCCGCCGCGTCCGTGCCCGACACGCGTGCGCCGGCCGGCTGATACGCGTACGACACCCACAGCGTCGAGGGATCCGCATCGCGGAGAACGGCGCGCGGCGTTTCCTCCATCATGTCCAGCGCGACCGCACCGGCACGCCATCCCGGATTTAAACCAAGCCTTCGAGCCACGATGCTGTGGACGCCGTCCGCGGCAATCACGATTGGAGCCTGGAAGATGCGTCCGTCCCGCGACGTCAACTCGACTCCATCAGGGTTTTCCCGTGCATTCACGATGTCGGCGTTGGTGACGAGTTCTGCGCCGGCACTGACGGCGAGCGACACGAGCAGGTCGTCGAACTCGACGCGGCGGATCATCAAAGCTGCGGCGTTGTCCGACGTGATCGTGGTCGAGCGTCGCTCGGGCCCTTCGAGATACAGGCGTCGGACCGTGTGCGTCGCAATCCGCGGGAGTTCTCGTTCCAGATAAGGAAACCGTGAAAGAACCCGCATGCTGATGCCGCCGCCACACGGTTTCTGACGAGGGAACACACGGCGATCGAGCAATTGAACGCGATGGCCAGCCATTACCAGCCGTCTGGCTGCCGTCGAACCCGCCGGACCGGCACCGACGATCACAATATGGGGGGGCGTCTGAGGGTTCTTCACTGGCGAGCGCATCCCGCAGGACGCGTATTTTAGGCTGGAAATCCGCTAAAGCATAGACTCTGCTATACTTTTCCGTCGTTGTGCCTCTTCCACAGGTGCGGGTATAGTGTCTGCCTTGACCTCATCGCTGCTGAGAAAAGTAAGCGTCGCGCTGGCACTCGTTGCGCCGCTGCTGTTCTCGGTCGCCGCTGACGCGTCACCGGTCCGGCGCGCGCATGCGCGTCCGCACCGCGCAACTCACCGCACGGTTTCTCCCGCTCAGGCCTTCGCCCGGATCGCCACGCATCGGCCGGAGCGCCGGGTGTACCGGCATCCGCCGGCCTGGCTCAAGAGCACGCGCGGCGGATCCGCGTCGTCCGATAGCGACGCGGCGATACAGACGACCGTTGCGCCGGCCAGTACTGAGGTCCATCAGGACGCGCCGGCGCTCAGACCACTGGGGCTGCTCGTTTCGGAGCAGGCACAGCCCCGCAGTCACGACGGCTTCGCGCAAAGCTCGCCCCGCGCGCCACCGGCGTGTGGTTGACCCCGCCACACCCATTCGGCTGCGCGCCAGCGCGAAGCGCCCGGAAGCGAGGCGTCACGCGGCGCGGACCGGCACCAGAGACTTTGTAAAGAGGGGTTAAATCATGCGAGTTGTTCTCGCAGACTTGAAATCGAATCGCGGCTTCGTCAGCAAAGACACGGTCGTCGGCGGCTACGGATCGCGTCTCGATCCGTTTTCGCGCGTCACGCGCGCCGCGGCGTACATCAAAAAGCAATTTCACGACGTGCCCAGCGTTCACATGGCCTATCTCGCAGCGATTCTCGCGCGGGCCGGGCATGACGTGAAGTGGACGCGCAGCGAGCTCGTGGACGGCGACGTCGCGCTCGTCCTGTCGTCGCTCGTGGACTACAAAAGCGAAACCAGCTGGGCCGACGGGATGCGCGCCAAGGGCGTGAAAGTCGGCTTCATCGGGATCACCGCGTCGAAGATGCCCGAGCTCTTCGTGGACCACTGTGACTTCATCCTGAACGGCGAGCCCGAAGCGGGCGTGATGCGTATTGCTCAGGGCATCATCCCGTCGGGAATCGTGGTCAGCGAAGCCATCAACGATCTCGATTCGCTGCCGTTTCCGCGCTGGGACCTGGTCACCGAAGATCGTCCGAAGCGCTTCGGCATCCAGTGGTCATCGCGTCCTGTTGGCGGTGGATATCCGCTGCTTGCCAGCCGCGGGTGCCCTGAGTTCTGCACCTACTGCCCGCACCGCATTCTCGCCGGCTATCGCGCGCGCTCGATCAAGAACATCGTCGACGAGATCGAGCGGTTGTGCGATCAGGTGCGCGAGCCTTACGTAATCTTCCGGGATCCGCTCTTCAGCGAGCAGCGCGACCGCTGTATCGAGCTGTGCGACGAAATCGAGCAGCGCGGGCTGAAGTTCACCTTCGAGGCCGAAACCCGCCTCGACCGTCTGGATGTCGACCTCCTCGACAGGCTGTACAAAGCGGGCTTCCGCGCGATGAGTTTCGGCGTTGAATCGCTCGACCCCGCAACCCTCAAGAAGTCTGGCCGCCGGCCCATTCCGCAGGAGCACCAGCGCGCGATGATTGCGCAGTGCCGCAAGCTCGGAATCGTCACCGCCGGTTTCTACGTGCTTGGATTCCTGCAGGACGACTGGAACTCGATTGCGGCCACCATCGACTACGCGATCGATCTCGGCTCGACGTTCGCGCAGTTCAAGATCCTCACGCCCTACCCGGGGACACCCATGTTCAAGCAGCTAGAGCCGCTGTTGAACGAGCCCGACTGGGAGAAGTTCGACGGCTACACGCCGACTTTCAAGCACCCGAATCTCTCGGCGTTCGAGCTGCGCTACCTGCTCGGGTCGGCGTACAAGCGGTACTACATGCGGCCGTCCTATCTGGCGAACTTCCTCAAGATCCAGAATGCGTCCGTCCGCGAATGGGTCAGCCGCATGGATCAGCGCGTGAAAGATCGTCATAACCGAGAGGAACTCGCCGACGTCGCACGTTCGGTTGCATGCTGACAGCCATCTCGCGCTACGGCGCGCGAGTCCTTCCCAATACCGAAGAGATCACCGCGGGCTGCAAGGCCCGCGGTGAGTTCATCCAGGGTCCCCAGATAGCAGAGTTCGAAGCGGCGTTCGCGCGCAGGCACGGCATGCCCCCGGCGCACGCCGTCACCGCGTCCTACGGGCGCGTGGCCTTCTACTACATCCTCAAAGCGTTCGACTTTCCCCCGGGCTCAGAGATCGTGTTCCCCGCGCTCACGTTCTGGGTGATGCCGGCCATGGCGAGAGCGGCCGGATTGAAGGTCGTCTTTGCGGACGTCGAGCCGGCGACGTTCACCATGAATCCGGCAGCGCTCGAACGGGCGATCACGCCGAACACTCGGGCCGTCGTGCCCACGCATCTTTACGGTCTGCCGTGCGACATGGACGCGATTCTCGACATCGCCCGACGGCACAACCTGCGTGTCATCGAAGACTGCGCGCACACACTCGGCGCGACGTACGACGGCCGGCCCGTCGGCACGCTTGGCGACGCGGCGATCTTCAGTTTCCAGACACTGAAGCCTCTCAACCTGTACGGCGGTGGACTCGCGCTGGTCCGCGATGCCGATCTCGCGGCGCGCGTGCGCGCCATAGCGTACGCCGAGCCCTGGCCCGACGAAAAACGAATCACCAACCGTCTGCTCGTCGGCCGCCTGCAGCGCATTTTCATCAAACCATGGGTGTTCACGATCAGCGCGTTTCCCATCCTGTGGTTCTCCGCGCTGATCGATGCGAACCCTGACGTGTATCTGTGGGAGAAGATTCGCTCGCTCGATCCGCTGCCGGACGTATACACGGAGCGCTTCCCGAATGTGCAGGCCGCGATCGGTTTGGCCGCGCTGAAGAGGCTCGACGAGTGGACCGAGAACACGCGTGAACATGCGCGCGTGATGGATCGCGCGCTCGCCGATCTCCCAGGCATCACCGTTCCGCAGGTGCCGCCGAAACGCACGCACGTCTACTACCAGTACTGCGTCTACGGGCCGCAACGCGACGAACTCGTGGTGAAATGCGTCCGGCGCGGCATCGACATCGAGACGCTGCATGTCGACGTCTGCCCCGAACTCGAGATGTTCTCCGACTGCCGGGTCGAGCCGCCTGGCGCGCCTGGCGCCGTCAAAGCCGCGGGCGCGATGCAGATTCCCGTTTACGCGACGCTCACCGATAAGCAGATCGCCAGAGTCGCCAAAGTCGTCCGATCGGTGCTCACCCAGCCCGACACGTGAAGTGATCGCATGATCAACTTCTTATGCTGATCTACGTTCCGATTTATCTCGCCGCAATCATCGAAGGCGAGATTTACTACATCACGATGTGTGTCGCCGCCGCTGCAGGCAAGCTGCAGTGGGAGTTCGTTCTGCTGGCCGGCGCCCTCGGCGGCGCAACCGGCGATCAGTTCTGGTTTTACCTCCTGCGCGGTCGCATCCACTGGCTCGATCGCTATCCCTGGATGGCGCGCCACCGCGACGCCGTCGTGCACCGCGTCAAAGACAACAAGATTCTGATTCTGCTCATCAGCAGGTTCCTTCCTGGTCTGCGTACCGCGATTCCCATCGCGTCGGCCTACGCAGGCGTCAACCCGCTCCAGTTTTCGCTGCTGAACGTTGCGAGTGCGTTCTTGTGGGCAAGCACGATCATGCTTGTCGTCACCAAGCTGGGTCCGAGCGCGATGGAACGACTGGGACTCAAAGGCTGGTGGGGCGCGCTGGTTCCGGCCATCCTCGTCGTGCTGTTCTTCAATTGGCTTGGCCGGCCGCGCCGCAAGAAACCGCCGGAGCACGACAAACCGTAGGGCAAGCGTTCAGGCGTGCCGCGGCTCAAGGCCTGAAACCGACGCTCTCCCAGAGCGGTCCGGGCTCGAACACTCGGCCGTTTGTAATCACGCGATAGATCTTTCGCGTGTTGCTGATGTCGTCGAGCGGGTTCCCGTCGAGCACGACGATGTCACCCCGTTTGCCGACCTCGATCGATCCGCTGTCGTTGTCTCTCTTCATTACTCTCGCTGGGACGATTGTCGCCGCCTGCAGCGCCTCGAGTGGCGTGAAGCCGGCATCCACGTACAGCTCGATTTCCCTATGGAGGCTGAACCCGGGCACCGATTGATCAGTGCCGGCGACGATCGGCACACCCGCGCGGTGAAGCGTGCCGACGACGGCGAGATAGTCGTCGAAGCGTCTGCGTCTCGAAGGGGAGATATCGGGAGACGAGCCGAATCCGGACAGCGGCGCCTGCAGTTCCCTGGCGACGTGGGTGAACCCAGGCTCGAACGACTCGATCGCCTGGGTGAACGGGCGCGCCAGCAATTCGTAGAGGGCCAGGGTCGGATCGAGCACGGTGCGATGCCGTTTCATCACCGACACGATCTTCGACGGATCCGGCGACGCCACCGCCGTCACGTACTCCGCGTGATTGATCTGATCCATTCCCGCATCGATAGCCTGAAATGCGTCGATGCCTTCAGGAACGTGGCCCGTGACTGTCATGCCCAGTCGATGTGCTTCGTCAGCGAGTGCACGCAGCACCGGCAGGGATACCGAGCTGTAAATCTTGATCTGCGCAAACCCCGCGTCGTGATAACGCCGCACGAGGCGGCGTCCCTCGTCGGGCGTCGACGCGCGATTCACTCCGAGTCCGTTCGGACCAGGTCCGTCGACTATACCGGCGAGGAGCATGCGCGGGCCGACGCCCTTGCCTGACGCGATCGCGTCGCGGACCGATGCGATGAACTCGAGCTCGTTGCCCACATCCCGCACGGTCGTGATGCCAGAGGCCAGGTAGATCGGCCCCCACTCGACCTGCTCGAAATGCGAATGCATGTCCCACAGACCGGGAATGATTGTTTTTCCCGCCGCGTCCACGATCGTTGCGCCCGACGGAATCGGCACACGTCGTGCCGATCCAACTGCCGTGATCTTGCCGTCCATCACGACCACGGTGGTGGCCGGTTGCGGCGACTTTTTCCCGGTGACATCCACGAGCCTCGCGTCTGTGATTGCGACCGCGCGGCTTGCCGGCGGACTGACGGCCGCGGCCGTTTCGGCCATTGCTGCCATGCCGTCGGCGGCAGCTCGTGCGACAAGCTGGGGAACCGCATCCTCGAGCCCCGGACGAACCGCTTCGAAGTGATCGAACTCCGCGTCGACGCTCACGAGCGCGGCAAGCGTTCCGCTTTCGTCGGCCCACAGCGTCTCACGGCCCCAGAGCACGCCGGTCACGCTGAAACGATCGAGCGCAACGCTGCGTCCACCGCTCGAGATCGTGTCGCGTCCTCTCGACTGAATCCGCGCGGCGCCTGACGGCGACAGCGGAACAGACGCCGGCCTGCCGTGCAGGTTCCAGTACCGGAGCAGCTCCATCTGCATCGAAACCGGTGCGTAGCCGGCGAGTGTGAAAGTACCGGGCTCCGGGCTTCGCACGTCCAGATCGATCGTCGAGAGCCGCGCGGTATCGCCTTTGATGACGAAGCGCGTCGGCGTCAGCCGGTCGCCAAAATGAAATGTCGTCACGAGAGATACGGGCGTGCCGCGGTCGGTGAAGGAGAAGCGGGACGTGAGCTCGGAATCCTGGATCGTGTAGCGCTCCAGGCCAATCGCCTGCTCGAACTTGAACAGCGTGAAGGTGCCGGTTTCGGGTGGGTCTGCGGCGCGCGCGAAGAGCCCGCAGAAAACGACGACGGCCGCGGTGATGAACCCGCGGCCGCGCGATGTTTTCATCACGGCCGATTCAACGGCCCGTTACCGGCCGCGGCCGGACGGCTGGGCCGGTGACTGCAGGTTGGCGGTCTTGCCGAGGCTCACGAGGTTCGCGAGCAGCTGATAGGCGCCGTCAACGCCAGCCGGAAGCTCGCGCCACAGCCCGAGGCCCACGTATACCCAACGGCCTTTGCCATATTGCGCTTCGACGAGGGCACCTCGCTTCACGCCGGGATTGAACTCGAAGCTATCCGACATCTCGAGCAATTCTTTGTAGCGGGAATCGTGGTCCTTGTCGAGAAAGTACAACCCGCGTTCCTGCACCCAGCCATTCCAGGTCTCGTCGTTGATCCGGTTCGGCGCGTTGAGCAACGGATGATTCTCGATCAGCATCTTGACCGGCGCGTGTTCGTCCGTGATGCGATCGTTGCTGACCTTGGCCGGGTACGGGCCGTACTGCGCGTCGTTGAACTCGAACTTGTTGTACTGCACGATGACCGTTCCGCCGTTGTTTACGTAGTCGAGCAGCCGTGCGTTGTTGGCACGCAGATCCGTTCGTCGTTCGTACGCCCGAACACCGGTGACGATCGCGTCAAAGCGCGACAGATTGCCCCACGCGAGATCCTCTGCGGAAATCATCTCGACCTTCGCCCCGAGCTGCTCGATGGCCGGCGGCACCTGATCGCCGACACCCATCACGTAGCCGATCGTCAGATTCGGCAGCGTGTTCACGTCGATGACCTTGATCGTCGTGCTGGCCGAGTCGTAGATGTGCTGGCGGCGGATGTGCGGGTACTCGATGACTTGGTACCCGCGATCGAACGTCGCTCCGCCCTGCTTGACGACGGCGCGAACCCGGTACTCGCCGGCTTTCGTTCCAACCGGCGGCTTGACGATGAACCGCAGGGTCTGCGACTCGTCAGGCCGTGCGAGCTTCAACATCTGCTCGGTCGGTGTGGACGTCCACCCGGCCGGCAGATCGAGCGACACGACGCTTTCACTCACGCCGGGTGCGCCGTTGACCACCGTCACACGAGCCTCGCGCGACTCCGACGTCGTCGGCGCAGCAGCGGCGGCAAGTGGCGCTGGCGGTGCGCCGCGGCGGCCGGTGGCACGCACGGGCGCGGGCGTCTGCGGCCGAAGCGAGGCTGCGGGAATGATCGCGACTTCCGGCGTCACCCGCACGGAGAGTGCGGGCACGATCAGCAAGTCCGATCGCTTTTCCCCGCTGAAGATGTCGCCGCTGTACCGGTACTGCACGGGCACGGTTCCGTACACTTCTTCGACGGCCTGTCCGGCCTGTCCTCCGGAGAACGCCAGCGTCACCGTCGCGTAAAACGTCGTCGGCCGAAACGGCAGACCGAACGGCGCATCGGCGTCGAACGTGTAGCGACCCTCTTCGCCTTTGCGGTGCCAGTACGGCTCGCTGACTCGAGCGTCCGCCGGAATCTTCATCGTCACGTCGCAGCGGCCGGCGACATCTTTCTTCAGCGACGACACCGGGATGGGCGGCGGGGCGTTTGCGCCGCCACGTCCACCCCGCCCGCCGAACCCCTGCGGCTGTACGATTTGATTGAGCGTGCAGGCACTGTTGTCGCCGGCAAAACCTTCGAACTTTGCCTGCCGGACGGTCACGTCAGCCGCGCCGTTGTTGGCGACGATGAGGCTGACTTTCACGTCCTGCCCGGGCACCACCACTCCATCATCGGACAGCGCATCGATGCGAAGCGCGTTCGCAATCAGGACCGCCTGCTGAAACTCCCGCTCCTTCTGGCGCAGCCGGAATTCGATGTCGAACTTCCCCGCGTCGTCGATCGGCATCGAGCGCAATTGCGACCGGAGCACGCGGACGGCATGCAGCCCCGCGAGAAGTGGCGCCACCGCGCCCTCGTCATTGTCGGCATCGAAGCGCTGCTGCGCGGCGCGGACCTGAGCGGCGACGCTTGCCAGACCTTCGACGAGGTCTTTTGGCGGACGCTGTCCTGCGAGCTGCGCCAGCGAGGCGATTGACGTGTCGAGCCCGTCGGTCAGCGACTTCTCATCGCGCTGCAGCTGGCCGGCGATGGTCGATTCAACGAGGCGATACGTGCGAGTTTGTGGTCCCGGCAGTGCCAGAAGCTGAGCCATGCCCTGGCACTTGTGCATGCTGCGCGCTTCCGTACCGATTTCCGAGTACGTGCGACCGAGTAGGCTGTCGTACACGGAGGAGTTGATCCGACACACCTTGCCGTTCTCGTCGCCGGGCGCAGGTGGACCGAACGCTGCCGTCCAGTAGTACTTTCTCGGCTGCCACGCGCGCAGTCCGTCTTTAATCTGCTCCGGGTACTTCGTCGGATCACCAGCAAGCTTGAACGCATCGTGCGAAATGACTGCCGACGCGTTGTGATGCTGGCCGCCGTTGTTGCCGGCGGGGCTCATGCCGAAAATGACATCGGGCCGGATCGTGCGGATTAGACGGACGTAGTCGGCCGTAATCTCGTCGCGTCCCCACTTCTGAAACGTTTCGTCGATGCTGAACGAGTAGCCGAAATCGACCGCGCGCGTGAAGTATTGCTCCGCGCCGTCGAATCGATGCAGCGCGGCGAGCTCCTCGGTTCGCAGCACGCCAAGCCCTTCGAAAATTTCCGGTCCGATCTCGTTCTGCCCGCCATTGCCGCGAGTCGCCGTCACGAGCGCCGTGCGAAACCCCTGGCCACGGTTCAGCATCACGAGCAGCCCGTTGTCCTCGTCGTCTGGATGCGCAGTTGCCTCCATCACGATGCCGACGTTGGCAAGATGCCGGAGCGCGAGTCCGAGCGCCGTGTGGCCCTGAGACATGTCGAGCGGGGTCACTCGCATCTGGCTGTGCGACGGGACCGCAAAAACGGCGACGGCCGCGAGGGCCGCAAGGAGTGCGCGCTTCATATTCGGGATCTTAAGCCAACACCTCATCGTAGAACCGCTCGTACATCGGGATGATTCGCGTGTCGGCGAAATGCTCGACCGAACGTGCCCGCGCCGCCTGAGCCACACGCCGATGGAGGTTTTCATCCGTCAGCAGACGGATTGCGGCCGCCGCCATCGCGCGCAAGTCGTCGGGAGGGCATAAAAACCCCGACACGCCGTCTTCGACCAGCTCCGGGACGCCGCCCACTTTCGAAGCGATGACGGGCACTTCGCACGCCATGGCTTCGAGCGCGGCCAACCCAAAGCTTTCCTGCGCCGACGGCATCAGAAGCAGATCCGAGGCGGACAGCAGCTGCACCACCTGCTCCTGATCGCCCAGGAATCTCACCGCGTCGGACAGACCGAGCGATCGCGCCAGCTGCGCCGCCTCGGGCAAATCCGGACCGTCTCCAACCATCAGCAGACGCGAGGGCACGGCCGCGTGCACCTGCCGGAAGATCTCGATTGCCGCCGTCACGCGTTTCACTGGACGGAAATTCGATACGTGGATCAGAAGCTTTTCGCCTGCCGGCGCGAACCGCGCCCGCAAATCGCCACAGTCTTTACGGTAGGTCGCGTCCACGTCGACGAAGTTTGGAATCACGCGGATGTCGCGCGACTGGCCCAGCTCGCGATACGTATCGGCTTTCAAGCTCTCGGAGACGGCCGTAACCCCGTCTGACTGTGCGATCGAAAACGCGACGATCTCCTTGTACGAACGATCGGCCCCAAGCAGCGTGATGTCGGTCCCGTGAAGCGTCGTAATCACGCGCGGAACCTTGCCGCCGTTGCCAGCGCCGAGAATCTGACGAGCCAGATACCCTGCAGTCGCGTGGGGAACGGCGTAGTGCGCGTGAATGATGTCCAGCCGTTCGTCGCGCGACACCTGAACGATTTTGTTTGCGAGCGCCAGCAGGTATTGCGGCTCACGAAACAGCGGATAGTTCGGCGTCTCTACGCGGTGAAAGGACAGTCCGGGCTGGTATTCACCCAGCCGGAACGGCGTCTCGCTGCTCAACACGTGCACGTGGTGCCCGCGCGACGCGAGATTCTTTCCGAGTTCTGTGGCGACGATGCCGCTGCCGCCAATCGAGGCGTAGCAGATGATTCCGATGTTCACGGCGTCTTGAACAACGACGCGCGGGCGACCGGCTCGCGCACGATGAACCCCTCAGCCCACGTGACGCCGGCCAGCGCGCCGAATTGCGCGTCGCGGCTTTCGATCAGCTGCCGGAACAGCGGCGTATTCAGACGCGTTGCAGCCGCGCCCGACGCGGGCGCTTGAAACTGCGTGACATGGCAGTCGAGAGCCTGCCGCTTTTTCTCGTAAAACTCACTGACATCGACGACAAACGACGGCGTGTCTGCATCGTTGATGAAGTAGTAACAAATCCACTCGGCTTTCCACGCGTCTCCTTCGGCCTTGTACTTCCGAAGTCCCGCGTTGAAGACGCCTTCCGTGATGAGCGCGCTTGCCGCGACATGATCCGGATGCCGATCCGACCAATACGGTGCCGCAACGACGCGCGGCTTGTGGCGGCGAACGAAGGCGGCGACGGCGGCGAGATGCTGCGGCGACTTTCCAATATCTCGATCCGGCAGCCGCAGGTTGTCCCGCCACGCAGCACCAAGCACGGCGCGAGCGGCTTCGGCTTCCGCGAGCCGCTGCTCGACGGTGCCGTTGCTTCCCATTTCGCCGGCGGTCATGTCGCATAAGCCGACGGTCGATCCCGCCGCGGCGTGACGAGCGATGGTGCCCCCCAAGCCGATCTCCAGGTCGTCGGGATGCGGACCAAACACCAGCAGATCGACCGGCATCAGCGGTTGAACTCGAATGCCTTGTCCGAAGAATCGAGCTCGTCGAGGAAATACCGCAGCAGGACGCGGCTGGCCAGGTAGGAACCAGTGACGCTGTGGCTGGAGTCGCCGAACGCAAACAGATGATGCGGGAAGTTCCGGTGCGGCCCGATATACGGCAGACCTTCGGCGGTCTTCGCATAGTCGATGCCCCAGCCATACGCAGGCTGAATGCCGGAAATCTCCGGATAGAGCACCGACAGCTCGTACATCAATTGGCCGGTCTTCCCGATGATCATCCTGCTCTTTTGACGCTCCGCCGGCGTATCCGTGTCAGCGCCCATCACCAGCAGCCGCTCGTCGTCCAGCCAACGCACGACGTGGTAGGGATCGGCGGAATCGCGCACGACGGTCTTTCTCTTGCCAAGTGGATTGCGGATCTTCGCGTGAATCGGCTCGGTTAACGCGACGTACGACGTCTTGAACCAGAAATGTCTCCGCAGCGACTTGTAAAGCATCGTCGGCGTCCCGGTCGCGACGATGACTTTCGAGGCGCGAATCTTTCCGCCGGCCGTGTGAACGTCCGCGATCTTCCGATTGAACGTGACCCGTTTCACCGGCGATTTCTCGAAAAGCTGCGCGCCGCGTTCTTCCGCGGCGTGTGCAAGGCCGATGCACGCGCGGTACGGATCGATCGTCGCACCCTCGCGCGCGCGCAACGCAACGGTCGGCATCAGCGCGACTTCGTTGCGGACGATGCGGGCGCCGAGGAGCGGCGCTTCCAATCCGGCGGCAAGCCTGACCTTCCGCTCCTTCTTGAGCCGTGCGTCCTGTTCCGGCGTCAGCGCAATCGTCAGTGCAGTGCTCGGCTCGAGATGACATTTGATCTGCAGACGCCGGAGCAGCGAGGAAAAATCGAGCGCGGCCCGCCGCCACGCCTGAAACCCGCCGCGCGCGGCCCGCAGACCGAGAAGACTCTCGGCTTCCGCAAACGGCACACCGGGATCATCGGAGATCCACCCGGCCGCGAGGCTTGTGGCGCCGCGGCCGATGCGATCAGCCTCGAGCAGCACGACCTTGATGCCGGCCGCCGCGAAGGCGTAAGCCGTGGCGCACCCGGTCAGTCCGCCGCCGATGATGACGACGTCGGTTGAGAGCGGCTGGCGGTGTCGGGGATAGGAAGGAACGCGTGAGGCGGGAAAACGATCGCCCCAAGGTGCCCGGCCGTAACGGGTCATCGGCCCTTCATTTTATGCTCAGCCGCGATCAGGGCCTTCTTGCGATCAAGTCCCCAGCGATATCCGGCCAGGTCGCCGCTCGTGCGGACGACCCGGTGGCAGGGAATGAGGAGAGACACCGGATTGCGGGCGCAGGCGTGTGCAACGGCGCGAATCGCCGTCGGCCGCTTGATGGCGGACGCAACCTCTTTATAGGTGCGCGTCTCGCCGTAGGGAATCTCGGTCAACGCGGTCCATACCTGCCACTGAAACGCAGTCGCCTGAATATCGAGCGGCAGATCGAGGCGCGGGCGCCGACCCTCGAGGTGACCGACGATGTCGCGTGCCCACCGTTTGAGCGGGCGATGATCCGCCTCAACGCCCGCCCGCGGGTACTCTGCCTTCAGAGCCGTGACCAGCTCGGCGTCGGACGAAGCCATATACACGGCACACACGCCCCGCGTCGTCGCCGCGACGAGTAAACGCCCGAGCGGAGAGTCGACAATCGCGTACGCGATGTCCATCCCAGCCCCGCCGCAGCCGTAGACTTTCGGATCCATTGCGAGCTTCGGCGAAGCCCGCTCGTAGAATCGGCTGCTCGACCCGTATCCGGCTTCAACAGCGGCGTCCGTGACCCGGGTACCTTTGCGGAGCAACTGCTTGAGCTTGTCGAGCCGGTACGCGTCGACATATTCGCGAGGGCTGAGGCCGACGATGCGCTTGAAGTTGCGCTGAAGGTGATACGGGCTGCCGCCGATTCGACTCGCGAGGCGAGCAAGCGACAGATGACCGTCTACGTTGGCGAGATACACGCAAGCTCGCCGAATCTTGTCGATCCACGGATCCACGCCGAGCTCATCCGGCCGGCATCGCTTGCACGCACGATAGCCCGCCCGCTGAGCGTCCGCAGGAGCATCGAAAAACACCACGCGGTCACGTCGCGGCCTTCGGCTCACGCACGACGGCTTGCAATAGATCCCTGTGGACGAAACGGCGTAGACGAATGTGCTGTCCGCCATCCGGTCGCGCGACAGCACGGCCTTCCATCTGCGGACGTCGTCGTGCGGTTGAACTGAAGGGGCGCGGGTCATCATTGTCATGCAACGATCCTGCGGCGGCGGCCGCCGATCGTGCTATCCGGATGTTGCGGTCAAATTCTATAATCGCCGCCGTGAAGATCGCGGTCGTTGGCGCCGGCGGTGTCGGGGGCTATTTCGGGGCGAAGCTCGCCGCGTCGGGCACGGAGGTCGCGTTCCTTGCCCGTGGCGCGCATCTCAAAGCGATGCAAGCCGGCGGACTCCGCATCGAGAGCGCCAAAGGCGAACTGCGTCTGGAGAAGGTAACGGCCACCGACGATCCGGCGGCGATCGGACCGGTCGATATCGTCTTCTTCACCGTCAAGCTCTACGACAGCGACGCCGCGTGCGCGCTGCTGCCCGCGCTCATCGGTCCGCAGACGGCAGTCGTCACCTTTCAAAACGGCGTGGACAGTGTCGAACGCCTCACGCATGCCGTTGGACGCGAACACGTCGCCGGCGGCGTCGCACACGTACAAGCCGCGATCACCGAGCCCGGAGTCATCCGCCACACGGCGCTGAATTTACTGATCTTCGGAGAGCTCGATGGCGCGAAGACGCCGCGTCTCGAAGCGCTCCTCGAGTGCTGCAACCGCGCCGGCATTGACGCCAAGCTATCGGACCAGATCCACACGGAGCTCTGGCTCAAGTTCGTCCGGCTGACCGCGCTCAGCGGGATGATGAGCGTCACACGGTCGCCGCTCGGCGTCATCCGCGACGACGAGGATCTCTGGGCGATGCTTCAGGCCGCCATCATGGAGGCGATGAGCGTCGCGCACGCCAAGGGCATTCGGTTCGCACCCGATGCATTGTCGGAGATGGTGCAACACATCGCGAGCCTGCCTCCGCAGGCAAAATCGTCGATGTTGGAGGACCTCGAACACGGCCGTCGGCTCGAGCTGCCGTGGCTGAACGCGACGCTGGCGCGCATGGGCGACGAGCTCGCCGTGCCGACGACCATCCATCGTTTCATCGCGACGACCCTGAAGCCGTTCGTCGCGGGCAGACCTCCCGCTCACGCTGTTGAACCGTTTCGCCCGAGGAAGAGCAAGACAAAGTAATGTGGCTCGCGGTTCGGAGCCTCGCGTGGACCGTGATCATTCCCGGCCTCGTCACGATCTACATCCCGTGGACGTTCTTCGGTCTTCGCCGCGCCGCAACTTTCCATGCCGATCCCGTCTACGTTGCGGGCCTGCTCGTCGCGTTGGTCGGAGCAGCAGTGATGATTCGCTGCATCTGGGAGTTCTTTGCCGCGGGTCGAGGCACGCTGTCCCCGCTCGATCCACCGACGCGGCTCGTCTCGCGGGGCGCTTACAGGTACGTGAGAAACCCGATGTACGCCGGTGTGCTTTTGATGCTGATCGGCGAGGGCGTACTCACGCGATCGGTCGCGATGCTCGAGTACACACTCGGGTGGTTCGTCTGGATCAATCTCGTCGTCCTGTTTTATGAGGAACCAGCGCTGCGCCGCACGTTCGGCGCCAGCTACGCCAGTTATGCTTCAGCGGTGCCTCGCTGGCTGCCGCGCCTGAGCCGTTCCTGATAACATTCGTCGCGATGCGACTCGCGCGCGCCGCGATTCTTGCTCTGACCGCCACTATCGTGGCCGGCGCGTCTCTACGTGCTCAGGCGCCGCCGGACGGCGATCTCGACCAGCTGCTCGCGCGCGCAACGTGGTACTCGATCGACTTCATCAACAAGCTGTCGCAGGTCGTCGCCGAAGAGCGTTACATCCAGGACTCGAACGTCGCGCTGCCCACGATCGCCATACCCGGGATAGGCGGTCGCGGCGGCGCCGCAGCTTCCTCGGTTCCGCGCGGTTCGTCGCGGCATCGCGAGCTGAAAGCCGACTTCCTCATCGTGAAGTCCGCCTCCGACGTCTGGACGCCGTTCCGCGACGTGTTCGAGGTAGATCACATTCCGACCCGCGATCGCGAGGAGCGGCTGGCAAAGTTGTTCCTCAACAGCAGGCCCGATCAGGATGCCGACGCCAAGGCGAAAGCAATCGCGGAAGAAAGCGGCCGCTACAACCTCGGCGCGGTGCAGCGCACGATCAACAACCCGGTGTTCGCACTGGTACTGCTGCAGCCCGACGTCCGGCAGCACTTCAAATTCACGCCAGGCAAGCCCGATCGAAAGTTCGGGGCCGACGTTCGGGTGGTCGAGTACGTCGAAGAGATGCGCCCGACGGTCATCGTTGGCCTCCCGGGGCAGGACATGCCGGCGTTCGGCCGCTTCTGGATCGAAACCGCCACCGGTCGCATCGTGAAATCGGAAGTACGTGTCGAGTTGAAGGACTTCAAGGCCAACATGACAACGACGTTCAAAACGGACGAACGTCTCGGCATCGACGTGCCGGTGGAGTTTCGCGAAGACTACGACATGCCGACGAGCCGCGTGACCGGTGTCGCGACGTACGCGAGGTTCAGGAAATTCGAAGTGAAGTCGACCGAAGAGCTGGCCCCTCCTGCTGCGGAAGCCCCGCCTACGCCTCAGCAATAAACGCGTACTGCATCTGATCGATGATCTCGCCGTCCTTGATGGCGCTTCTTCGCAAGCGGCCTTCGAGAACGTAGCCCGCCTTTTCCAGCACGCGACACGACGCGGCATTGCGTGCGTAGGGCAGTGCGTAGATGCGCGTGAGGTGATGCGTTTCGATGGCGTATCTCGTGATCGTCACCAGCGCCTCCGTCACGATGCCGCGCCCCCAGAACGGCTCTCCGAGCCAGTACCCAATCTCCGCGGACACGCGTTCGACATCGGTATGCGGCACGAATCCGATTCCGCCCGCCGCTTCGCCGTCGACTTCAATCGCGAACATCGTTTCGGGACGTTGGCTGCGCGCGAGCTGAATGAACTCACGGCCGTCGCGTCGCGTGTACGGATGCGGAAACCGATCGCGGAGGTTGAGCCAGATTTTGCGGTTGTCGGCATACTCGACGAGCGAGCCGAGATCGTCTGCGGTCCACGACCGCACGATGCATGTCTTGAGGACGATTTTCATAATGGCGGCCCCGGAAAAGGGTCGCCCTACTATCGCGTACGTCGGGCAGCCGTTTCAGCGCACTACGCTTCGTCCCATCTGAATCGCGCGAACGAAATGGCGGTGAACACTGCGGCGAAACCGAGGAGCGCAATCGTCGGGCCGACGGCGCTCGACGGGCCGAGCCCCCGCCACGTCATGGCGTCCAGCCCGTCGACGGCCCATCGGACGGGGACGGCGACGGTGAACCGCTGCAGCCACGTGGGGAAAATGAACGTCGGCATCCACGCGCCGCCGAGCATCACCATGACCAGCGTCGCCAGCGTGCTGATCCCACGTGCCGTCTTTGGAGAATTGCCGAGCGCTGCCACGAGCAGCCCGAAGCCTGCGGCCATCATCGAGCACGAGATCGCCACGGCAAGAAAACCAAGGAGGCTGCCGTCGATGCGGACGTTGAACACCACCATCGCAAAGCCGAACGAGACGAGCAGGGTGAGGAACGAGACGATCGTGATGCTTGCGATCTTTCCACCGACGATCGTGAATCGAGACACTGGTGCGCTGCGGAGTCGCGCCCACAGCCCGCGTTCGCGCTCTACCAGCATTTCGATGCCGAGGTTGAGCGCTGAAAACAACAGGAACTGGATACCCATTCCGGCGAATGCGTGGGCGTAGCTGTTGTAGGGCACGCGGCTCGACGTGAGCGGCGCGGCGGCGACGATGAACGGCAGCGACGGCCGGGGAGCGCCTGCTGCCTGAGCGACGGCCTGCATGACGTGTTGCGTCAGAACGCCCTGCACCAGTCCCGCTTCAATCGTCCGCGAGGGATCGAAGAACACCTCCAGCCGCGGACGATCGGTCTGTGCCTGAAACAGGCTGCGGGTTGAGGCCTCTCCGAATTGCGCCGGAACAATTGCGCCGGCCGCACTCGTGCCTTCGCGGACCAGGGTCTTCGCGTGGTCGCCTGTCGTGACCGTCACGCTGAGCGCGCGGTCCGCCTGCAAACCCGCCACCACAGCCTTCGACACGGCGCTGCCGTCTTCGTCGGCGATCGCGACCTTCACCCTCGGCGGCTCTCCGTTCGTCGCAGCGCCATTCGTGATCACACCGATGAACGAGCCGATAAGGATCGGCACCGCGAAGGCGACAATGACACTGCGGCGATCGCTGAAGAACAACAAGAGGTCCTTGCGGACCATCGCGAGCAATACCGTGTGAGACATCAATCGCGGAGGCTCCTTCCGGTCAACGTCAGAAACACCGACTCGAGCGACTTCGTTTCTCCCGCCGCAACTCCGGCATACAGCCCGTCCAGCGTGTCGTCGGCAACGACCCTGCCGTTGTCCATGACAACGATGCGGTCCGCCAGGCGCTCGACTTCTTCCATGTAATGCGTCGTATACAAGAGCGCCTTGCCGCGGCGCTTCAGCTCTTCGAGGTTGTCGAAAATCGCGTTGCGGCTTTGCGGATCGACGCCGACCGTCGGCTCGTCGAGCAGCAGGATGTCGGGGTCGTGCAGCAGGCCGGCGGCGAGGTTGAGCCGTCGCTTCATGCCGCCGCTGAACGTCTTGACCTTGTCGCGCGCACGATCGGCGAGGCCGACCAGCGTCAGCGCCGAATTCATCGCGGTGTCGCACGCTGATCCCGCCAGACCGTAGAGACCGCCGAAGAACTTCAAATTGTCCCGCGCCGATAGTTCGTCGTACAGCGCGAGATCCTGCGGGACGAGGCCGATTCTCTTCTTGCTCGGATCGGTGTCGCCGGCCAATGGCTTGGCGCCGACGAGCACGCGCCCTCGCTCCGGGACAATCAAACCCGCGATCATCGAGACCGTGGTCGTCTTGCCCGCGCCATTGGGACCAAGCAATCCAACCAGCCGCCCCGGCGTCAGCGAAAACGACACGTCGTCGACCGCTACCATCGAGCCGAACGTCTTTCGAAGATGTTGAATTTCAAGCATGTGATGCTCATCATGCACGTCGATCGCGGTGCAACCTTTCGCGTTGCGATGACAGGCCGGAATTCTTAGACGAGCGGCGACTTTTCGGCGTTCAGCGTCAGCACGAGCAATCCGCCGAGCGCAAGGATGCCGCCAATGACGAGCAGACTGCCCGAGAAGCTGTGCGAGGTCTGCTGCACGTAGCCGACGATGTTCGGACCGACGAATCCGCCGATGTTGCCGACGGAGTTGACGAGCGCGATGCCGGCAGCAGCGCCGATCCCGCCGAGAAACGACGTCGCGAACGCCCAGAATGGGCCGAGCATCGACGCGAGGCCGAGCATGGCGATCGACAACGCCGCAATCGACGGCGCCGTTCCATGAACGAGCCCCGTCAGCGCGAACCCCACACCACCCGCGACGGCCGACATCGCGATATGCCACCGGCGCTCCCCCGTGCGATCGGAGTTGCCGCCAATGATCACCATGCCGACCGCGGCGACGGCGTATGGAATGGCGCTCAAGAGGCCCGTCGAGAAATCGCTGCCGCCGGACGCCGATCGCACGATCTGCGGGAGCCAGAAGCCCATCGCATACAGCGCGACGGGAATGGTGAAGTACACGGCCGCGAGCACCCACACGCGTCCGCTCGTCATCGCACCGCGGATGCTGTGCACAGTCGACGCGGCCGCCGCGTCTTCGACGAGGCGTGCGGTCAGCGCTTCCTGTTCGTCGCGTGTCAGCCATCGCGCGTCCGACGGCTGTTCCGGCAGGAGACGCAGAACGAGCACGCCGAGCAGAATCGCCGGTGCGCCTTCGACGAGAAACAGCCACTGCCAGCCGGCGAGCCCGCCTGCGCCGTTCAGCGACAGCAGCGCGCCCGAAACCGGCCCGCCGACGATGCCGGCGACGACGACCGCCGTCATGAATCCGGCGATGGCGCGTGCGCGTTCGCGGCGCGGAAACCAGCGCGTCAGGCAATAGATGATGCCGGGGAAGAACCCCGCCTCAGCCGCTCCCAGCGCGAACCGCAGGACGTAGAACGCGGTCGCGCTTCGAACGAACATCATCGACGCCGAGACGATGCCCCACGAGATCATGATTCGCGCGATCCACAATCGCGCGCCGACGCGCGCGAGCATGACGTTGCTCGGCACCTCGAGCAGCGTGTAGCTCAGAAAGAACACACCGGCGCCCAGCGAGTAGGTGACGCTCGAGAATCCGAGCGCCGCGTTCATCTGCAGCGCAGCGAATCCGACGTTGATGCGATCCAGGTAGGAGACGACGTAGAGCAGAAAAAGAAACGGCAGAAGGCGGCGACGGGCTTTGGCGAGCGCAGCGGCCACCATCAGTGCGGATACTATACGGCGTGCGCGCGCGCGTCACCGTCCTCTGGTTCGCTTTTCTGCTCGCGGTCGTGACGTACCTCGATCGCGTCTGCATCTCCGCGGCCGCGCCGTTCATCAGCGACGACCTGCACCTCACGACGGTGCAGATGGGACAAGTGCTCAGCGCGTTCGCGCTCGCGTACTCCATCTTCGAAATCCCCTCCGGCTGGCTCGGCGATGTCGTCGGCTCGCGCAAAGTGCTGACGCGGATCGTGTTGTGGTGGTCGGCGTTCACGATGCTGACGGGCGCCGCGATGGGCTACACGTCGCTCGTAACGACACGATTCCTGTTCGGTGCGGGCGAAGCGGGCGCGTTTCCGAATATGTCGCGGAGCCTGTCGCGGTGGTTTCCGCTGCGTGAACGCGGGAAAGCGAACGGCGTGATGTTCTTCGGATCGCGCGTCGGCGGCATGTTGTCTGTGCCGATCGCACTCCTCCTGATCGACCGCTGGGGCTGGCGTGCCAGCTTCGTCATCGTCGGCGCGATTGGATTGATTTGGGCGGCTGCGTGGTTCGCGTGGTTCCGCGACGATCCTGCGGAGCATCCGTCGGTGTCGGCGCACGAACTCCGTTGGATTCAACAGGACGGCGACGACCTGCACCCGGTCGAAGGCACGCCCTGGCGCGCGCTGCTGCGAAGCGGGAATCTGTATGCGATCTGCGCGATGTACTTCACGTACGGCTACGGGCTGTACTTCTACTTCACGTGGCTCCCGACATACCTGATTCGCGTGCTCGGCTTCTCCGTCATCAGCGGAGGCCTGCTCGCCGGCCTCCCGTTTCTCTGTGCCGGTATCGCGAATCTGGCGGGCGGATGGCTCACGGACGTGCTTGCCAGAACGCGCGGACTGCGGACCGCGCGGTGCGGGCTTGGCTTCGCGTCGTTCTTCGCTGGCGCTGTTCTAACGTTCGCGTCGACTCTTGTGCCGCAGCCGATTGCGAAAGCCGTGCTCCTCGCCCTTGCCCTGGGATCGGTCGACCTCGCCCTCAGCGCGTGCTGGGCCGTGTGCCTCGACATCGGCCGCAGCCATGCCGGGGTGGTCACCGGATGCATGAACACGTTCTCGAACCTGGGCGGCGTGCTGACGCCATTGGTTGTGGCCTACGCAGTGGACCGCTGGCAGTCGTGGACATTTCCGTTCTACGTGACCGCCATGGTCTACGCAGCAGGCGCGCTGATCTGGTTGTCGATTGACCCGACGATGCCGATTACGCCAGCGTCTGCTTCTTCACGTCAGCCGCCATCTCTTCGCGGTACGCCAGAAGCTTTGCCCTGAGATCGGGACGAGACATCGCGAGCATCTCGACGGCAAGGATGCCGGCGTTCGCCGCGCCGGACGCGCCGATCGCGACCGTCGCCACCGGAATGCCCTTTGGCATCTGAACCGTCGACAACAGTGAATCGAGGCCGTTGAGCACGCTGGCCATCGGCACTCCGATCACCGGCGCGACCGTATGTGCGGCCACGACGCCCGCAAGATGCGCCGCGCCTCCGGCTCCCGCAATGATGACTTCCATACCTCGAGCGATGGCCCCGGCCGCGTATTCGGCGACGACCCCGGGTGTCCGATGCGCAGACATCACGCGGCTTTCGTGCGGCACGCCAAATTTCGCGAGCACTTCGCCAGCGGCCTTCATCGCTTCCCAGTCGGACTTGCTCCCCATGATGATTCCAACCAACGGTCTGTCGTTCGGCATGACGCACATCATGATTCGAGAGGTTGTCGGCGTTCAAGGGGTGCAGTAAACGGCCGTTACGTACGTCTGGGCAGATCCGAACTCACGCGCGGCAGTCCGCTGCCGCCTCATCGGAAGGTCGCTGCGAACGCGCCCTCGCTCACGCGCGATTTCGCTGGCATTCCGCGCAGCCGCGAATTGGCGCGCGTGGCACATGCGCTGCATCCTCGGTCCGCGCATTCCTGCCAATGCGTGTCTGTATCGTGAAGGTTCCGCCCGCCAGGATTCTGGAAGGGCTCGATCTGCGCCCCTACAACCTGCGGAGGTCCGAGGTGCGCGATCTGGTGAAGCCCGTCGCTGACGTGCTTGTCGCGTGGGGTTATGCCGAGCTGTGCGCGCCCCGTAAGAAGTCGACGGCCCGCCGCATCAGAAAGACCGCCGGTCTGAAAAAGTAGCCTGCGATCGCGGTTAGAATCGCCGGTTATGAAGCTCGCCTCATTACCGGCTGCTGTTGTTGCCGCGACCGTGCTCGCCGTCGCAGGTCCTGCGACGGCGCAAACGAAGATCGAGCTGCCCTACACGCAGTTCACGCTGCCAAACGGGTTGACGGTCATTCTTCACGAAGATCACGCCGTGCCGCTCGTGTCGACGAACATGTGGTACCACGTCGGGTCCGCCCGCGAGAAAACCGGCCGCACCGGCTTCGCGCATCTGTTCGAGCACCTGATGTTCATGGGCTCCGAGCACGTCAAGCCCGGAGAGTTCGACGACTGGCTCGAACGCGTCGGCGGAACGAACAACGGATCGACGGAAAACGACCGCACGAACTACTGGATCAACGTGCCGTCGAACGCGACGGAGCTTGCGCTGTTTCTCGAGTCCGACCGCATGGGCTACCTGCTCGAGTCGATGACGCCGAAGACCGTCGACGCCCAACGCGACGTCGTCAAAAACGAGCGCCGCCAAAGCTACGAGAACCGCCCATACGGTCAGGCCGAGCTGTTACTCGGAGAGCTGCTCTATCCCGAAGGCCATCCGTATCACTGGCCGGTCATCGGCTACATGCCCGACCTCACGGCGGCAAGCTACGAAGACGTCGTCGATTTCTTCAAGAAATACTACGCTCCGAGTAACGCGAGCCTTGTCGTTGCGGGTGACATCAACCCTGCGGACACACGGAAGCTCGTCGAAAAATGGTTCGGCGACATCAAAGCCGGTCCGACGCCGGAACCGATGACGGTCCCCGGCGTCGCACTGTCGGGCGTCACGAAAAAAACGGTCACCGACAAGGTCCAGCTTCCACGTATCTACATGGCGTGGCTCACGCCGCCGCATTTCGCGCCCGGGGACGCCGCACTCGACATGGTCGCCGACGCGCTCGCGGGCGGAAAGAACTCACGCCTCTACAAGCGTCTCGTCTACGACATGCAGATCGCCCAGGACGTGAGCGCGTATCAAGCGTCGCAGATGCTGTCGTCGTACTTCCTCATCCAGGCGACCGCTCGCCCGGGCCATACCGTCGACGAGTTGATGAAGGTAATCGACGAAGAAATCGTGAAACTGCAGACGCAGACGCCGGACGCCCACGAAACCGAGCGGTCGATCAACACGATCGAAGCGTCATTTCTGAAACGCATGGAGCGCGTCGGTGGCTTCGGCGGCAAAGCCGATCAACTCAACGCCTACTTCACGGCTACTGGCGATCCCGACTACTTCAACGAAGATCTCGGCCGGTATCGCGCGATGTCACCCTCTGACGTTCGCGCCGCTGCCCTGAAGTTTCTTCCGCGCGATCGCCGCGTCGAGCTGACCGTGCTGCCTGAAGGAGCCAAGTAGCCATGCGCCGTTTTCTCGTCGCACTTCTCGGCACCGCGCTCGCCGTGTCAGTCGTCGTTCAGGCGCAGGCGCCCAACCGCAACATGCCGCCGCAACCAGGGCCGCCGCCGGCGCTGAGACTTCCGGCTCTCCAGAAGCGCGCGCTCTCGAACGGCCTGCCTGTGTGGGTAGTGGAGCGCCACGAGGTCCCGATCGTCCAAGTCAATCTGGTCGTCCTGAGCGGCACCGGTGACGACCCTCCGGGGAAATTCGGCATCGCGAGCCTTACCGCATCGCTCCTCACCGAGGGCGCGGGGTCACGCTCGTCACTGCAGATCGCAGACGCCGTCGATTTCCTGGGCGCCGATCTCGTCACCAACAGCGGCAGCGACGGATCCGCGGTGCGGTTGAACGTTCCCGTGGCGCGTCTCGCGGAAGCGCTGCCGATCATGGCCGATGTCGCGCTCCGTCCCACTTTTCCCCAAGCAGAACTCGATCGCCAACGCGCGGAGCGTCTCACCAACATCATCCAGGCCCGCGACGATCCTGCGTCGATCGACCAGCTGGCGTTTGCTCGCGTGCTCTACGGCGCGACGCACCGGTATGGAACCGCGCTCGCCGGCTCTGCCCAGACGATTCAGTCATTCACAGTCGACGACGTGCGTGCGTTCTATCGATCGGCGTACACACCTGGCAACGCCGCCATCATCGTCGTCGGCGACGTGACGCCGGAGCGGGCGCTGCCGCTTCTCGAAACGCATTTCGGCAAGTGGCAGGGCGGCCCGGCTCCTCAGCATGGCGCCCTGGCGACGCCCGCAACGCCGCCCGCCCGGCAGATCTACATCGTCGACAAACCTGGCGCGCCGCAGTCGCAGGTCCGCATCGGCTGGGTCGGCGTGCCGCGCTCCACGCCCGACTACTTCCCCATCACGGTGATGAACACGGTGCTCGGCGGCGCGTTTTCGTCGCGGCTCAATTTGAATCTTCGCGAGAAGCACGGCTACACGTACGGCGCCTCGTCGCAGTTCGACATGCGTTTGGGCGCCGGCCCGTTTGTCGCGGCGGCGGGAATTCAAACAGACAAGACGGCCGATGCGCTGAAGGAATTCTTCAACGAGTTGAACGCCATTCTGCAGCCGGTCCCCGCAGACGAACTTGCTCGCGCGAAAAACTACGTCGCGCTTCGTTATCCGCTCGGCTTCGAAACGACTGCAGACATTGCCGCACGGCTGGAGCAGGCGCTCGTCTATCACCTGCCGGACGACTACTTTTCGACGTACGTACAGAAGATCGAAGCCGTCACGGCTGCAGACGTGCAGCGCGTTGCGCAGAAATATGTTCTTCCGGGCAAATTCGCCGTCGTGATTGCTGGTGACCGCTCGACCATCGAGCCTGGCACTTTCCAGCACAGTGGGATCCGAAGCTTGGAATTCACGTGACTTGAAGTCGCGGCCGCACTGACCCTATAGTGAGTCGTATTAATTTAAATCATACCAACATGGTCAAATAAAACGAAAGGCTCAGTCGAAAGACTGGGCCTTTCGTTTTAATCTGATCGGCACGTAAGAGGTTCCAACTTTCACCATA
>JADMIO011124177.1_pt1 | contig 27336 bp, 24 predicted proteins | sample 8958161 | NCBI WGS metagenome assembly JADMIO01 (sample SAMN16585339, study PRJNA669376) | soil metagenome | isolation source: Crop rotation soil | place: USA: Cullars Rotation, Alabama | collected 2011
CCCGCCTCGGAAATCGAAATTGCGGTGGATCCTGCCGGCACCGTGATCGCGGGCTGGAGCGGATAGCCGTCGCTGGTGACGACCAGGCCATTCACGTCCCGCTTAAGGCTGCCGTCTCGGGTGTAGCCGAAGCGGCCGTTGGGCATCTCGATCTGGAAGAAGCCGTCGCCGTTTATCGCGATGTCGAGCGGGTTGCCGGTGGCCTGCAATGGCCCGCCCGCGAAATTGGTGCTGGAGGCGGTGTACTTGGAGCCGAGGCCGATCTGAAGGGTGATCGGCTGGCGCGCGGTGCCGCCGCCGTTCGTCCCAGAAGCCTTGAAAGTCTGATAAAAGAGGTCCGAAAACTCGGCGCGCTGCTGCTTGAAGCTCGTCGTGTTGACGTTGGCCAGGTTGTTGGCGATCGTGTCCAGATTGAACTGCTGCGCCACCATTCCGGTGCCAGCCGTATTGAGCGAACGGGTCATGCTTTTCTTTTCCCTGCTCCGGCTTGCCGGAGCGAGCGTCGTTCGCCTTCCGTGACCCTTTGTTCTTCGCGCGGCGCTTACGGCCCTTGCGCGATGCCTCCTTTTTCTCTTTCCTTAAGAATGAAGGTCCGGCTTTAACTAGCGGTCTTGAAGGCTCTGAATCAGTCGTTGCATCAGCTCGTCCTGTTGTTGGATCGACTTTTGCGAGAGTTCGAAGACGCGATTGAGCGTGATCATTCCGGTCATCGCTTCGATCGCGTTGACGTTGGAGCTTTCCAGATGTCCCGCTTTCATGAGCACATCGTCGATCGCTTTCGCGTCGGTGGATTCGTAAAGGTTGTCGCCCACTTTCGTAAGCGCGCCGTCGTAGATGGCGATCTGGCCGGCTTCCGCGTTGTCCACGAGAACCGTGCCGTCGTCTTGAATGAGAACTTTTCCGTTTTGAACGTCGATCGTTCTGCCGCGATTATCGAGAACGGGATGTCCCATCTGATTCACGATCTCGCCGCTTTCACTCAAACGAAACGATCCGTCTCGCGTGTAGCGAACGCCTTGCGGCGTTTGCACGGCGAAGACACCTTTCGGGCCTTGGATCGCAATGTCGAGCGGATTGCCGGTCGGCTTTAAGGCGCCCGGCTCGAAGTCGGTGAAACGCGATTCTAAAGTCGCACCGCTGCCAAGCGAACCGATGGCAGGACCGAAGCCTGCATTCGCGCGAAGCTGTCGCTCGAAGCGCTCGGAAAACGCGACGCCGTCTCGCTTAAACCCCGTGGTCGAGGCGTTGGCGAGATTGTGGGTGATGACGTCCAGTTGAGTCTGGCAAGCCATCATTCCGGTTGCGGTCGCGTAAATGCCACGGTTCATCCCACCATCAGAATCGGCAGGTAGTTGTGCGAGGGTTAGGGGGCAAACTTTGCAATCGACTTGAGGTTTTGAAATCCGCTATTTCATTTCGCTGAGTCTTTCGAGCAGCCACAATCCGCATCCGATTTTTGAGCGCCGTCCGCTTTCTCTTTTGTCACCGTTCGCGCTCAAGAAAACCAATTCGTTGTCATCCGACTCGAAGCCGATTTCGCGATTCGAGATGTTGTTCACGGCGATGCCTTGAATACCTTTCTCTTTGATTTTTCGCACCGCGGTTTCGATGCCGTCGTCCGGCTCGGCGGCGAAGCCGATGACTTTCGCGCCTTTCTTCGCGGCCTTTGTAAGCGCGGCGAGAACATCGGGATTCTTGACGAGCTTCAGCTCGATCGAATCGGAATCACGACGCATTTTTCCAGGAAGAACTTCCGCTGGACGGTAATCGGCAACAGCGGCCGCGCCGATGATCGCGTCCGCATCTTTCGCATGTTTCAAGGTCGCGTGGAGCATCTCTTGAGCGGTGTGAACTCTTATTGTTTCCGCTCTTGCCGGGGCGATCTCCGCCGTTGGGCCGGTCACGAGAACGACTTTTGCACCCATCATCAGTCCTGCGCGCGCCAAAGCCACTCCCATCTTTCCGCTCGAACGATTGGAGAGATATCGAACGGCGTCGAGAGGCTCTTGGGTCGGACCGCTCGTGATAAGGATCGTCTTGCCTTCCCAGAGTTTCCTCGCGCTTAAGATCGTCATCGCCGCCGAAGCGATCTTCTCGATGGAGGCAAGTTTGCCTTGGCCCTGCTCGCCGCAAGCGACGTCGCCTTCCGCCGGTTCGACGAAATGCGCTCCGCGAGCTTCTAACACCTTTCGTGCCTCGATGACGGGAAGCGAGGAGAACATGGTCGGATTCATTGCGGGAGCAAATAGGACCGGGCCGTCGTAGGCGAGCAGGATCGTCTGGAGCATGTCCTTGCCCAGTCCGTGCGCGGCGGACGAAAGGGTATCCGCAGAGGCCGGTGCGACCAAAACCAAGTCCGCTTCCCGCGCCCAATCGATGTGGGCCATGCGCCCCGGATCGGGCTCGTCAAAAACGGAGATCAAGACCGGCTGGCCCGTCAGCGCCTCGAAGAGCGCGGGCTTTACGAACCCCTGTGCCCCGTCGCTCAGGCACACTCGAACCGTACAGCCCGCTCGCATGAGCTCGCGCGCGAGGTCGGCCGCCCGGTAGGCGGCGACGCTCCCGGTGACTCCAAGGACGACGTTCGGCACGGTGGAGGTTGTACCTGGCGGCATTCGCCTCACCTGCACCGTCAAGAGGGTAACCCAGGCTATAATCGAAGGGAAGTTGCCCAAGGATGGGCACGGAAAACTTAAGGATGAGAACCAGCTCTCGACCCGCTTCTATGGCCCGAAGGCGCCGTACCCCCGAGCACGAGCATCGCATCGCCGACATTTCCGGTGTCCTCCTCCTCGCCCTGGCGGGCATTACCGCCATCGCGCTTTGGACCTCGAACGCCGGTCTCTTCGGCGAGGCGCTCGGCAACGTTTTCCGAACCTTGTTCGGCCTGGGATCTTGGGGAATCGTTCTTGTTCTGGGCTTGATGGGAGCTGGGCTGCTCGCGGGCAGAAGAGCGAGTGAAGCCGTTCAACTGGGTTGGGGCCTCGTTTTACTTTTCGTTACTGTGTTGGGCGCCCTCGCCAAAGCAACCAATGGCGACTATTTCGACCCGACAGCTGTCGCCGATTCGGGCGGTTACGTCGGCGCGGTGATCGCGTGGGCGCTCGGTTCGTTGCTCGGCGCGGCAAAAGCGGTGGGGCTCGGCGCGATCGGAATGGTCGGCCTGATCCTTTGCATTCAGATGCCAATCCGCGCGATCCTCGAAACGCTTGCCGAGCGCGCCGCCGAAGCCAACGCCAAACGCAAAGTGATCAAGAAAGCGGAGCGCAAAGCGCCGCGCGCGATTGTTCAAGTAGCCGAGCGCGAACGCGAGCCGGTCAAAGGTCTAGTCGAGGACCCGCCAGAAAAGAAGAAGCCGGCGATCGCGGTCAAGAACGTTCCTCAGCTCGCGACGGGCTCGAGCGAATCGACCCCGAAAGAGGGTTATCAACTGCCCCCGATGACGCTGCTCGCTCCACCAACGGTCAAGCAAAAGCGCTCCGCCAACGAAATGCAGGCGAACATCGAGACGCTGGAAGGCACTCTCGAGGAATTCGGCGTCGAGGCCAACGTCACGGAAATCGCCACCGGCCCAACCGTCACGCGTTATGAGATCCAGCTCGGGCCCGGTATCCGCGTCGCTCGAATCGTCGCTCTCGCCGACAACATCGCGATGAATCTCGCCGCATCGCATGTCCGCGTGGAAGCGCCAATACCGGGAAAGGCGGCGATCGGCGTCGAGGTGCCCAACAGCATCCCGACGGCGGTCAGCTTAAGAGAAGTCGCCGACACTAAGGAGTTCAAAGACCACGCATCGCGCCTGGCCGTTTGCTTGGGTCAGGACGTGAGCGGCGCGAACAAGTACGCCGACCTTACGAAGATGCCCCACTTGCTTATTTGCGGTGCGACGAACAGCGGAAAATCCATCGGCCTTGCATCACTGATCATGTCGCTCCTGATTCGGAATACGCCGAAGGACGTGCGGTTCGTGATGATCGACCCCAAGCGCGTCGAGCTCACCCTCTTCGACAACATCCCGCACCTCATGTGCCCGGTCGTGAAAGACGTGAAAGAGGCGCCGGGAGTTTTGCGCGCGGTTTGGCGAGAGATGGACCGCCGCTACGATCTCTTCAGCGAAGCGGGCATCCGCAATATCGAAAGCTGGAACGAGCGTGCGAGTTTCGCCGACAAGATGAGCTACATCGTCGTGGTGATCGACGAGCTCGCCGATCTCATGATCCAGGCGCGCGCCGAAGTGGAAACTTCTATTTGTCGACTAGCACAACTCGCGCGTGCGACAGGAATCCACATCGTCATCGCAACGCAGAGACCGTCGGTGGATGTGATTACGGGCACCATCAAGGCGAACATTTCTAGCCGAATCGCCTTCACCGTTTCTTCCCAGATCGACTCACGCACGATCCTCGATCAGGCGGGGGCGGAGAGGCTGATCGGACGCGGCGACATGCTGTTCCTTCCCATCGATGCGAGCAAGCCGCTGCGCATTCAGGGCTGTTATGTCAGTGAGAAGGAGATCCAGCAGGTCTGCAACTTCTGGCGCGAACAGGAGAAACCAGCGTACGTCTTGACTCCGGTTCACGGAGCGTCGGACACGCCAGGACGTTCCGAGACTTCCGACATGGAAGGCGACCCGCTTTGGGAAGATTCCGTGCGTTGGGTGGTGGACCGGGGCCAGGCTTCTACCTCGATGCTTCAGAGGAGATTCGCCATCGGGTTCCAGAGAGCGTCGCGATTGCTCGACACGATGGAAGAAAAGGGGATCGTAGGCCCGCGCGACGGCCCGCGTCCAAGAGAAGTGCTGATCGACCCAATGGAGCTCGATTCGTTGCTCGGCGGAAGAGTACGGCCGGGCACCGCGACTCTGATCGAAGAGCTAAGAGAGGAGGAATAGCTTGCGCGCGTTGCTATTGTTAATTACGGTTTTCGCTCCCGTGCATTCGCAAAAACCGGCATCTGTAAGCGAAGCACCGCTGCTCAAAAGGCTCGCCGAGAGAGTTCAAAGAGATGGCATAGAAAGCCAACCTGATGACCTCGTCGACAAGTTCTTGGAGCTTAAAGGAAAGTCGGTTCGCTGGTGCGCGCCGTACGACAGCGAGCGGCAGGTTCAGTATTTCCGCCATTCCGATGCAAAGCCCGAACGGTTGATCTTCGTCGTTCCCGAAAAACCATTCCCCGAATTTGGGAGAATTTGGGTTTACAGCGTGGGGCTTGACGGCAAGCTCTTAAAATCGGGCATTTCGGAAACTCGAGACCCCTTCAAGCCTATCTCTGACGCAAAGAAAGCCGAAGCGGATTGCCGCAAAGAGATCGCGCACTGGCTCGATCACTTCAAGATCAAGACGTCCTAGCGAATATCTCCTTTGTTTCCGCCTTTGTCGGTTGAGGCGTTTTTCCAATCGCCTCGCGTTCCCGCGTTGTAATTCAACGAAAACGAAGGAATCGTATAAGTCGCAGTCGGACCAAAGACCTGAGCAATGAATTGGGCGGTCGTCGCAGTCGCTGGTGGGTTCGCGTTGGGATTGAACGTTCCGTTCCGCACGACGATCCAAAACTGGCCTTGCATCTTGCCTGGAATGCCGGCGGAAATAAGGGGCGGATTGATTGCTCCGCCTTCGCAACCACCAGGACTGGCACCCGCATTCGTCACAAACGTTCCGTTTTTGAACTGTTCGACAACGTTGTAGCTTCCATCGGCGTTTTGCTTGGTGTCGACTCGAAAAAAGCGGTCGAACGTATCTTGGGCCCAGGAATTCCCGCAAGTCCCCGAATCCGGCGATCCGCTTGGAAACGGACCATACTGCTGAACGTTTTGGCCGACCATCATTGCGACAGCGGCGGCGGCGCAAAAGAAGGGAACGGGAATGATCAGGTGCCGGTTTTTCATGGTCTCTCTTAATAGCCATTGTACAGCCGATTTCTCCCATAGGTATGTAAAGCGGGCTCCGAAGCGCAACCCGCAAGGTAAACAGGGCACATGATCTTCGGGATCCTGACCTCGATGGCCCTTCTTGAACAAAAGCCCTCTATTCCAAGCGACGTCCCAATCAAAGCGGGACAGACCATCTCGGCAAACGTGCGCATCGCGCACAAGGTCTATCGATTTCCTAACAAAGCTGAAGACTTGAAAGGAGCGGCTCTCTATGTGAAGGGAAACAACGTGACGGTCGACTTTCAGGGCGCGGTTCTCGAAGGAACGCCTCAGATGGCAGAACCGAACTTGCGCAAAGGCACAGGACTGCTCGTCACGGGCAAAAACATTACGATCAAGAACCTGAAGATCCGCGGCTACAAGATCGGCCTAGCGGCGCTCCGATCACCCGGATTGAAGCTTTACAATGTCGACGCCTCTTACAACTGGAAGCAGCGATTGCTTAGCAATTTAGACCGTGAAGACGGCGCGGACTGGATGAGCTATCACCAAAACGAAAAGAACGAGTGGCTCCGCTACGGCGCGGCGTTTTATTTGCGCGGATGCGATGGTTTCGAAGTGAAGAATTGCCGCGCGGTCGGCGGTCAATGTGGATTGATGATCACCCAATGCAGTAAGGGTCTCATTTGGAACAACGCATTCTCGTTTCTTTCCGCAGTGGGCTTAGGAATGTATCGTTCGAGCGACAACAAGATCCTGCATAACAAGATCGATTGGTGCGTGCGCGGATTCAGCTACGGCAAATACAACCGCGGACAAGATTCAACCGGCATACTCATTTACGAACAATCACATAGGAACACTTTCGCTTACAATTCGGTAACGCATGGTGGTGATGGTTTTTTCCTTTGGGCCGGGCAAACCACTATGGATACGGGCCAAGGGGGCTGCAACGATAACTTGCTCTATGCTAACGACTTTTCCCATGCCCCCGCCAATGGCATCGAAGCGACGTTTAGCAGGAATAAGTTTGCCAATAACTTAATGCTCGAATGCTGGCACGGGATTTGGGGCGGATACAGCTACGAAACGCCCATAGTAGGCAACGTCTTTGCTCATAACCAAGAATCCATCGCGATCGAGCACGGCCAAGATAATACTATCTCACACAATTCTTTCTCTCGAGAGCACGACGGGCTTGTCATCTGGGCAAACAAGAATCCGCCCGATCCGAACTGGGGCTATCCCAAACATCGCGATACGCGAAGTCGCAATTACAAGATCGAGCATAACGACTTCGATCGATTGAGCGGCACGGCGCTAAAGATAACCAATTCTTCGAACATTTCGAATGACACGAATTCGTTTCGCCTTAACGCTCAAATCTTCGGACTTAGAGAGCCGATCGAAAACTTAACGTTCTCGAACAACGACGGAATGGCAATCAAGTTCGAGCCGGAGTTTCAACGCTTCTCCGCGAACAATAAGATCCTCGTAATTCCGAACGGCGAAGCGCCGAAGCCGGCGACGAGTCTTAACCCTGGCGCCGATCTCAGCGTGAGCGAATATCTTTCTTGGTTTGACACGTATTGGCAACCGTATCTCGCACCCAAAAGTTTGGCCGCTGTTCAGCGCCCGCTTACCGAGCGCGAAAAACAGATTGTGGCAGCCGCTCCCTATTACGTGCCGCCCCAGCGAAGTGGGACGGATCCCTTTCTGAGGAAAGGAACGCTTCGCGGCTGGCGTTACATCCTCGTGGATCAGTGGGGGCCTTACGACTTCAAATCGCCGATTCTTTGGCCGCGTGGAGAGGTCAAAGACGGCCTCCAGACCTTTGAGATTTTGGGCCCGAAAGGAAGGGCACGGGTTGTCGATGAGCTGGGATGCTGGATCAACGGAGTGAGCGTTGACGGGGGCAAAACGTGGACTCCGGGAGACTTTAAGAAGACGTCCGTTCCCGTCCCAAGTTTTGTCCGCGTCGCCTATCCACCGGGAACGGCTCTGGAGCGCAAGCTTTCGCTCGAGTACAAGGGCGAGGCGGTCATCGACTACCGCGGCGTGTACACGGCAAAAGGAAAACCGTTTCGATTCGGCTTCAGCCAGTTTTTCTTGCCGATCGAATGGACGGTGAAGTTCTTCAAGTGGGACGATTCGAACGATCCGAGAACGAAGCCCGACGCGTTTCAAGCGCTGATCGACGGAACTCCGGTCAAGACAGAGAAAGTGGACCGGATCAATTATGCGGGCGACGTTCCTGGCGTACCGGGAGACCACTTTGCGACGGTCGCGGAGGGGACTTTCGAAGTTGCGGCGGGCGAATACGTGCTCAATCTAACGACCGACGATGGCGCGAAGGTGTGGGTCGACGGCGAGCTTGTTGTGAAGGACGCCTGGAAATACCAGGGTCCGACTCTGTACACCGCTCCTCTAAAACTCAGCGCGGGCAAGCATCGCATTCGGGTCGAGCACTTCGAGATCGACGGTTATTCCGCGCTCAAAGTGGAGCTTGTGAGGAAGTAGGGGCCGCCCTTCCCTAGGCGGTGACCTTCTTCTGCAAAAACTTCGGAACCCAGGCCTTCTTCTCGCGGGGGATCCGGCGGAGCGTATCCCGGCGATAGTGCGAGAGTTTGGGAAGCAAGTCGGTGTCAGGGCATAGGTCGATGGCCGCTTCGATGTGCACGAGCGCCTGCCGGTGGTGATCCAGCGCTCTCTCTACGAAAAACCGGCTCATATTTTCTTGATATTCCATTGTTGTGTCCTCTTTCGAGTCGATCGCTACAGCCGCCTTTCCTTCGCTTTATTAAAACGCAAGTCCCATGCCAAAGTGGGCTGTTTTAGGCTAAAACGTCATAATCTTGCTGGGTTATGCCCCGGTAGCTCAGGGGATAGAGCAACTGCCTTCTAAGCAGTGGGCCACAGGTTCGAATCCTGTCCGGGGTGCCATTTTTAGGTTCAAATTTGACCTATATCAGCAAAGCCGACCGGGTACGCCACCTATGTGACTCTTAACCCGTTGTTACGATGCAAAGGATCAGCGACTATTTTCGCCGGCGGCGAAGAAGAACGACTAGTCCGGTTCCGAGCGCGATCATCGTCGCGGGCTCGGGAACAGGAGACCCTATTAGATCGGTAACAAGGAAATTCGAGTTGGCGCCTCCGGTTGTGGCGGTCATGCCAGTGGCAAAGCGGGCGGAGAAATCGACACCGTATCCATTGGCGGGGCCACCGCTGGCGAGAATGCCATCAAACGGCGACTGCACGGTCGAGCCAACTTGGGTAGAAAACCGCAATTCGATCGTGAGGTCTCCACCAGAGTAAAGGTATGAGGTCTGATTGAAGTCCAATGCAGGACCGAAGGCATTCGGCGTTCCTCCGGACGGAAAAGCGCCTGCCGAATAAGCCAATGCCCCGTCGCGAACGAGCGTCGTTGCTCCGGTGAAGTTCGTAGCAAAATTCGTAGTCGCCGCTCCGGGAGCGACACCGGGACCGATCCGAATCTCCCAGTCGGCGAAACTCACGGCTACCGGCGGCCATGAGGCGCCACCGCTGTTGATGCGAAAAGCCATCCCGGTAAGGTTGTTATTGAGAAGGCCAGTGAGTTGAGCCGCCGCGATCGTCATCTGGTAAGTGCGGCCCGTAGCGCCAGAGGTCGTAAGGTTAAAGACACCGTCGCCCTCCGTCGCGGCAGCGCTGTTGGGTATCACGACCGCGCCAGCAACTGCGGATGCACCCGCCAAAACTCCTAGTACTACGACCCTCATCTTTCCTCCGCGAAGCCGTTTTTTGGTCCGGCAAACGACCGTACGAAAATCCAATTTACAGGAAGCGCAAAAGTTTTGGCACCGCAAAAGTACCGGATCAGGTTGCTTCTTATGTGTGGCAAGGCTTGACTTCGATGCACCAAGAATTGAGATCAGGTAAGGGCCAATAAGGTCAGCCCTCGTGTAATGCATCTCTTAGTTTCTTTGCCGCCAGGATGTTCATGCGGTGGCCCGTTCTCTCCGCAACTACATTCAGAAACTTTACGGGCACGCCAGACAAATATAGGTCTCCCATCGCATCGAGAAGCTTATGGCGCGCGGGCTCGTCATCGAATCTCGCTTCGTTCAAATAGCTGTTTTCGCCGATCAAGAGCGCCGTGCTTCGGTCCAATCCCTTAGCCAAGCCGGCCGCCTCGATCTGGGGCAACTCTCGCTCAAATCCGAACGTACGAGCGGGAGCGATTTCGGACTCAAAGCCGGAAACCACATTTACGCACTCGTAGCCTTGAAACAGGGGCCAGTGCGGCGACGAAAACTCGTATCGCCAATGCCCAACTCCTGCCGAGATCGCAAGTTTCAAATCGCCTTCGTGCAGAAAGACCCGTGAAAAAAGTGTCGGCAGCTCCATTTCTCCGACGCTTTCAAAGCCTGCACTTTGCAGGGCCTGCAAATAAAGAAGCGCCGAGCCGTCCAATGCCGGAAACTCTGGTGACGAGAGCTCTATCTCGATGTCGGTGACCTCGGCTCCCGCTAGCGCCGCCATCATGTGCTCGACCGTGGCGATTCCACCGAGCGCGGTTGCCCGGTTCGTCTCCCGAACGTTTTCAGGAATTGCCTGAATGTTCTCAGAACCGCACCGAAGCCAGATACCATTCTCACCGGGATGGAGAGTTACCGAAACGGGCGTGCCGCTATGGAGCCCCTTGCCTTCGAAAGAAACTTTCGACCGGATGGTCTTCCGGTCGAATCTCACTTCTCCTCGAGCTCCTTTACCTTTGCTTCAAGCTCTCTGATCCTCGTCATGAGCTCGGGCAGTTTGAGGACGAGGAGCGACGCCCGCATCGCCTCTTTCATCGGCCTGGCAGGGATGCCCCAGTATTCGCCCGGTACCTCGATGTCCGCAGCCACTCCAGCACCGCCACCCAGAACGACATCATCGGCCACCTTCACATGATCTCGAATCCCGGCGGCTCCACCCATGACGACCCTTGACCCGATCTCCACGCTCCCGCTGACCCCAGCTAATCCGGCGATTACTGTGTGATCCCCGACCTGGACGTTATGGGCAATCTGGACGAGGTTGTCGAGCTTGACTCCTTCGCCGAGTCTCGTCGTGCCCGCGGTTGCACGGTCAATGCAAGTGTTCGCTCCGATCTCGACGTCAGCGCCAGTCTCAACCAAGCCGATTTGGGGGACCTTGACGTGGCGTTTCCCATCCCACTCGAACCCAAAACCATCGGCGCCAAGCACTGCGCCCGCATGCACAATAGTTCGCTCGCCCAGACGTACCCCCTGGTACAGCACGGCTTGGGGATACACGACGCATCCTTTGGCAAGTTCGCAGTCTTCCCCTATGTAGCTGAACGAGTAGATACGGCAGCCTGGGCCGATCTTCGCATTTCTTTCCACGACGGCATAGGGGCCAACCTTTGCGGAGGGATCGATCGAAGCTTCGGGATGAACCACGGCAGTAGGGTGGATGCCTTCGTTTAGTGGCAACGGCCGCTTCCAGAGGGCCAGTAGCTGGCCGAATGCGGCGCGGGGCTCCTCGACCACGACATAGGGCTTTGCGGAGGGAACAAGATCTTGGGAAACCAAAAGCGAGCCGACGGCGGAGGCTTCGGCTCGCTCTAAGAACTTGGTGCTGGTGGCAAAGCTGATGCCGTGCGGGTCGCTGCTGTCAGCGGGAACGGGCCGTGAGACGGGCTGGTCTTCAGGGCCGTGAAGTTCGCCGCCCACTTCGGCGGCAATTCTCCCTAAAGTCCAGCTCTTCTCGCTTTCAGCCAATCGGCAAACTCCTGTGTGCGATCTCGGCCCGAGTTTGGACTTTTTGCCCGCACGTAACCATTTTGGGCTAGCCATATCCGCAAATCCTGCTCAAGCAGAAGCAATCTCAAGTTTGTTTGAGGCTGAGCCGAGCGCGGAGGCGCAGTGGAGATCGGAGCCACGGGGCCAAGGCTGACGGTTTTTTCGGGAGTGGGGGGTATGCGAACGTCCGTGCGCTCTGAAAGGGTTCCGACAAATTCGGGAAGCTTGCTGGAAACCGCTTGGCCCGCTTCGGCGCTGGACCGATCCGCTGCCGCATTCAGAGCCCGCGTAAAGGCGATTTTTTGCTCCACGCGCTTTGAGGCGACATCGGCCTCCACTTGTTCTAAAACCGCCTGGACCTTCGCCGCGAATTCTTTGTCCTCGGCAAGAAGCTTCTGCCATGCCGCGAGTGCTTCGTCGTATTCCTTCGCATCGATCTTATTTTCGGGGCGAGGGCGCTCGTTGGGATTGCGGAATGGAAAGCCGATCAAAAAGGCAAGCCGGCTCGCTAGCGGCGAACGCTCGGAGGCATGTTCTTGAAGAAGCGCGCCGATTTTTCCGAACGCGGCGTTCCACATCGCTTCGGATGACTTGAGGAGGTCTTGCTCCTTTAGCCTGCTCTCTGCCTCGGCTTCGCGGCTATAGGCTCGGTAGAGTGCGCTCGTGAGCCCTCTAAGGGCCTGCTCGCGGTTCTTGCGGATAAGGTCGCGAGCGGCCTGCACCCTTTCCGCGGTTTGGCTCACCGCCACTTGAGCCCCCTCCAGCCTGGGCAACGTCTGCTGGCCCCCTGGAAGCGGTGCGGGCGTGGCTAAGTCGACCTCGCCCCCTTTGGGAATCGGAATGGTGTCGGCGGGAATTTTGCTCAAGTCGACGTAAGCAGCCGTAGACGGCCGCTGGCAACCGGGCAAGAGCAACAGTACCGGGATCCACCAAAGGCGCACTCGCGCCCCTCCTATTTCTTCGCGTTCATCGCCTTTAACGCAGGCTGGGTCAAATCGTTCGCGCCGTAAGGGGCGACGCCCGATTCGAATACGATTGTGAAGCTGCCGGCTTTGGCGACTTCGGTTACCGCTTCCCTTGCTTTTTGGATACTCGCCGCTTTCTGCTTGTCCGCCCACTGCTGCATCTCGTTCGTGAACTCTCGGAACCAGCGCTGGGCAACCTGCTCCATGGTTTGGCTGCGCTGGGCGTAATCCTGCATCAAGGTTCTCTCTTCCGGCGTCAAGTTTGGCTTTTGGGCGAGTTCCTTGGACTTTTTATCGGAGGCGATGATCGTGGCCTTCAAGGTTTCAAGCTCGGCCTTCTCCGCTGCCGTTGCGTTAGCCTTTAAAGTCAGCTCTCGCATTTTTAGCGCTTGCTCGTTTGTCAGGACGCGGTAGGTGTCGATGAACTCGAGGATGCCTTCCCGAGCGGACTTCATTGCGTTAAAGTCCTCCTGATTTTTCTTGCCGTAATCGCTTTGCTCCACGACGTCGGAAATGTCGACGACGCCCATCTTTGTCTCGCCTTGGAAGCCCGAAGCAGTGAGGACGCCGACGGCGGCAGCCGCAACGAGGTAAGCGATTTTTTCTCTAAGGGTGAGTTGCATGGTTTTGTATCCGTTTGATTAGAAAGACGTGCCGATTATAAAGTGGGTACGACTGCCGCCGTTTTGGTTAAAGCCAAAGTCGAGCCGGATGGGCCCCAGCGGCGTTCGGAACGAGAAGCCAATCCCGTACCCAAGTTGAAAGTCCGGCCTGCCGCTTTGGGTGAATCGGTTGACCGAGCCGTATCCTCCCCAAGCCGAGCCGTAATCCGCGAAAAGGATCGCGTTGAAGGCCTTCTGGATAGGGTGACGGTATTCCAACGTCGCGATGGCCATGTCGGTTCCCCAGAACCGGTCCTCGGGGTAGCCGCGCAGCGAATCGGAGCCGCCAACAAAGAACTGCTCGAAGAAAGGAACCGTGCCCGTGATCTTTCCGTAGCGCAGCCGCACGGCGATAACCCGGCGCGGCTCTTCGAGCTTCAGACCTCTCGGAGGTTGAGGGCTCCAGTACATACGGTATTCCAAAGTCGAGCGGACGAAGGTGTTCGGGCCGAGGATCCCAGGATCGGGAGCATCGCCTCCGATCCTCGTGATGTTGCTGTAGCCCGGCTCGATGAGAATGCGAGCGTAATCTCCTTTGGCGGGATCGATCGTGACATCGCGCCGATCTCGGGAAAGGCCAAGGGAAAGCGTTCCGACGTCTCCATCTTGCTGAATAAATCCGGTGGTCTGATCGGTGTCCAGATCGCCGGTATCAATTCTTTCGAAACGAAGCCCGATCGAGCCGAAATACTCCTTGCGGAAAGGTCTTCCAAGCGAAACGTTGAGACCCGTTCGCCGCTCGGTGAATTGGTCGTCTTCAGTGGGCGTATTGTTGCCGCCGAAACCGATTCCCGCAAAACGGAAAAGCACGCGCGAATAAAGAGAGACGTTGAGCGACGTGTCGTGATGGTCGATGAAGGGATTTCCGTAATCGAGATCGACGCTCGTCCCACCGCCGCTCGAGCCCTGCAAGATCCCGAAGCCGATGGTCTGCCCCGTGCCCTTAAAATTGGTATCTTTTAGGCTCAAAATTCCGGCAATCGAGTTGCGAGGGTCAACTTGCAATCCGACATTAAAAATGCCCGTTCTGGTTTCTTTTACGTCCGCGATCAAATCGATCTTGCCCGGATCGTCCGTCGCGTTCTCGATGCTATCGACTTTTTCGAACCACTGTGTTCCAACGAGACGTTTCAGATCGGCGCTCCAGTTTTGAACGCTCACGATGTCGCCCGGACGTGTCTTGATGAGGCGGTCCAAAACGAACTTTTTCGTCCGCGTCGCTCCTTGAACGGAGACGCTGTTGACGCGTAGCTCCAAAACGTTGAGACTTAGCGTTTCGGGAGCATCGGGAAGTGGGCCGAACTCTTGAACGCGCCCAAAGTAACCTTTATCCGTATAGAGCTTTTCGACCTCTTTGGCAGCGGGAACCGAGAGCTTTAAATTGTAAAGCTTTTCCGTGCCCAGACCAACTTTGGAAAGAGCGGCGACGATGTCTTCCGTTTTGACGACTGTGTTGCCGACGATCCGCAGTTCCTTGATCTTCGGGTATTCGACGACCTCTACGACGACTTGCCAGTTTCCGTCCCCAATTTCTCGCGCACGAACATCCACCGCTTGGAAGAAGCCCATGTCGTCGATCGTTTTCTTGTCTTGATCGAGCTGAGCTTGCACGTAAGGCTGGCCGACCTTCGTGCGCATCGCGGCAAGGATCGTGTCCTTGTTCACGTTTACCGTTCCGCGGATCTCTATTTCTTTGATGAGACTGACGTTCTGTCCGAGCGCCGTTCCCGTTAGTGCCAACGCAAAAACCAATGCAAACCAAATCCGTATGGTCAAACGACTTCCTCCATCTGCCCCGTGGCGCCCTGGTCAGGGCCGCTCAATGCTGCACCGTCCTCCGAAGAGGTTCGGCTAATGTTCTGCAAAGTGTACGCGCCGAAGCCCCGCTTGCGCGTCCTTTATGGCGAAAATCGCGCCGATTCCCCGCTTTTAAGGTGGAGGCGGTGGTGGCGAAACGGGAACGGGCGGCTTGTCTCTGGGCTCCGGTCCGATCCATATCACATTGGACTTATTGGGCGTCCCGGAGTTACGCAATCGGGCTCCATACTCCACGGAAATCTTCCAAGGACGCTCCTGATCCAGACCTAAGCTGAAGATTAGTCCTCGAAGCTGCCGAATTTTTCTTGGAGGACGGTAAGTCAGGCGCAAATCGTAGTCTTGCAAGCCATCGATCGGCTCTGAGATCTCCTTGCGGCCCTGAATCATAAAGCCCTTTCCAAGCGATTTCGCGGCGGTAACCGTCGTTTGCCCAAGGGGCCCGTAGTCGAGGCTCAAATATTCCAGACCAAATTGCCGCGCGATCTCTTCGGTGATCGGATCGAAGAGTGCGGGTACGGCCAAGCTCGTCAAAGCTCTCTCGAATTGTCTTTGATTGCGCTGCCCCAACACCTGCCCGGAAATCGTTTCCACTAATTCGATTTGGCCAAGCAAGCTCAATATCCGGTCTTGCGGGAGGTCGGGAGGGTCGCTTCGCGCGGTAATGATCTGCTCGTCCGCATGCATCAGATTTCCATGGATCTGAAGATAAATATCGTAACGCTCGATAATCGTTCCGAAACGAATCGTGGAGAGCGTGGTGCGACCTTCGACGTCGACGTCCAGACGCATCTCGGGATTTGCAAGCCCGCCGTCGTAGCGCATGCGCACCGTGCCGCCTTCTTGCAGCATGATTCGGGCATTCGGCAACCGGATCGAACCGCCGCGAACTCGAAAATTCGCGTCCGCATCCAAGTCTTCCAAGCGGCCTTTAAGAGTTCCCGACCCGAATAGATTGAGAACGCTTGCTGCCGCATGGACTTCCGCCGGATCGTCGCGACTCCCGACAACATATGCGATCTGGAAATGAGGATTGACAAGCACTTCACCCGGCGCGGTTTCTTCGAGGACGAGCGTCGGCACCGTTCCCTTCACTTTATGAAGCGCAAGCGGTTGAAATGTTGAAATCGTCGGACTGCCTAAAGTACCGCCAAGATTAATACCGCCATTGCCGATGAATTCGACCGAACCGCTCTCGCCGTGCCTTTCGTCGATGTGAATGTCCTTAATTACAAGGCTGCCGTTCACTTTATGAGCAAGGAGCTTTTCGTACTCATTGCGCATCGCATCGGAGATCGCTTCGGGAAAGTCGGCCAGCCCCATTTTTGCGGTGAGGGTCAGCTCTCCACCCTTTGCCGGCTTAGCAGTGAGGTTTAAGTTTAAGGCTTCGCCAGTAAGACCCGCGTTTGCCTTGACGTCTTTGAAAACAGTGCTGACGTGAGCGAATGCGAGAGAGCTTGCTTCGACATTTACGTTTCCGGTTAAGGCCGCATTTCCCGGCACTCCGGCAAGCACGACGTCGGCCCAAACGGAGCCATCCGTTTCATTCACATCCAGGCCCGGCAGCAACGGCTTGAGCTCATCGAGCGGCCGATTGGGAACGTGCAAAGCGACGTGCATTTCCTCGTCATCGGGAAATGTAAAGGGATATCGGAAGGGGATGCGGCCCTCGAGCGTTCCTTTGAAACCACGATAGCCAAAAAGTCCGTTCATCGTGATCTGTCCGTCGGTCACATTGATCGGATAAATCTCGAGATGGAGCTTCTTTTCCTCGTCGATCGTTTTCGCGCCCTGTGCGTCGACTTTCGTCGCCGATGCTTCGAAAAGTGAACCGGTAAAGCTCGCTTCTATTTCGGGTTTTTCCGCTTGTCCGGTAACGGTGAAAAACAAGTTTGCGTCACCGGTCAAATGACCGATGGCAGGCAAGAATCTAGCAAGCCATTGCGTGTCGAAGTTGTTGACGTTTCCATCCAGCGCGATGGTCCCGTTTTCCGTTACATTTCCCGTAATGGAAAGCACGCCGGGGCCGCCCTTCCATTCGAGTTTTGAGATCGTCCACAATCTCCCTTCGCGCGTGGCGACCGCATCGATCCTTCCCATCGGGTCGCCGTCGAGAGTCGTGTCGCGAAGAGCCAACGATTCAATTTGCACGCCTGGGTCGGTGACTTTGCCCGCGACTTGGGCATGGAAATCGAGCGAGCCCTGAAGTCTATCGAGCGCGTCGCGCAGATTCCGCGGCAATTGCACGCGCGGCTCGGCCTTGCCCGGTTCGGGCGTGAAGTAAGGCCGCGAAGCGAAATACAAATCGCGAATCGGAAGGCCGTAAGCGACGATGTCCGCTTCAAGCGTGTCATCTTTTGGCCGGTAAGAAAACTCGGGAACTTGAAGAAACCGTTCCGGCTGCCCTATCTCGATGTTTCCCGTCCAGACGTCGTTCGCCTCGTTAAGCGTAAAGAACCCGTTTCCTAAAAACGCCCGATTGACGGTAAATCCTTCCACGCCGCCGGTCGCTTCGAAAGTGCTGAGGCGAGCATCGACGATTGCTGCCTCGAAATCTCCATCGAACTTTCCTTCTAAGCCCGTGTCAGGAGGAAGCAAGGGTTGGATGCGGTCGATCGGGAGACCTTCCGCTTTTCCCGTAACCGTTCCTTCGCGCGTGTTGAGATTGTAAGTTGCGTTCGCTACCAGCGTTCCTTGTTCGGCGGTGATCAGCGCTTCGGAAAGATCGAAACTGTTTTCGGTTAAACGCACTCTTCCTTTTGCCGTGTCTAAGCGAACGCCCTGAACGACGAGGTCTTTGCCGCTTAAAGTCCCGTTGATAATCGGATGCGAAATTGTTCCGGCGAGCGATCCTTCCGTAAGATCCACGCTTCCTTCATAGCCCTCCGCCATAAAATCGTGAAGCTGAACCGATTCGGCAAGGAATTGGCCGCTTAGGGCATCTGTCTTAAAAGCCCAAGCCCCCTCGCCTCTCAACCGAGCCGCGCCGCGCGTTGCGTGCACTTCTCTTGCAATAAGCCGCTCGGGAGTCACCTCGATTTGCGCGGCCAAAAGCGGTACCGGCTGCCCTTCGATCTCTAGTCCGTACACCTCGACGGGGCCTTGCGCAACGTACCTTTCCGGCGTGCCGGTTATTTTGAAAGTGCCGGTCGCCGTTCCGTTAAGTTTCGAATGAAGCCTTGCCAAATCTAAGCCGGTCGCCACACCTTGCATATCTATGCGGCGGGTGTCCATGTTGTAAGTACCGGTCGTCGTCGCGACGCCGGCCGGCCCAGACACGGCGAGCTTTTCGATCCGCACCACGGGATCGTCGAATTTCGCAAGCGCGATAAATGGCCCGAGATCGACGACTCGTCCACTCTCCATTTCCGCGGCTGCATTTCCTTTCGCGCGAAACTCAATCTGCGGCTTGTCCATCGAGCCGACGGCGTACGCTTCCAACACGGCAGTGCCGTACACGCGATCGAGCCCGGTTTGTTCTCGAAACTGCTCGATGCGCACTGAATCGCTTTCCGCGAACGCGTTTATCGTGCGCGCTTTGAGATCGAAATCTCCAGAACCACGAACGCTGACTTCTTTATAAATGCCGGAGAAACTGCGAATGGCGAGCCAGCGCGGATCGAGGTGCATCGCGAGCACCGGACGCTCCACGAATTGGTCCTTCCAATTCGCGCGCGCGGCCACGATGTCGCCGTGTAGAGCAAGCCCCGCCTTCACGTCGTAGGCGACCATTCCGGAATAGTGCGCATCGCGAAAGTCCAATTCCTTAGGGAGCGATTGGCGAAATTTCTTGGGTACCCGGCTCGGGTCGAGAAGGGCCAAATTGAGCTGGCCATAGACTTCGACTTCGGGCTTCCATGCAACCCTGCCGACGAACTTCCCTTGAGAATCGCCGGCGTCCACATCGAGCCAGCCATTCAGTTCTCCCGTATTGAACTTCGCGAATAGCCGTGCCGTCCGCGCGAATACATCGAGGTAGTGAACGTCTTCTCCCGTCGCTTGAAGCGTTCCGTCGATCTCGACTTCGCCTTGTTTGGGAAGTCTTAACGCTATGGGTCCCGTGGCAACGAGCCTTCGCGCCGAGATCTCTTTGATGAGCGCCCACTTTTCCGCGCCCCTCGATCTGCGGATCGGCTCGAGCCATTGAGCGAGCTCCGTTCCATCGAGCAATCCGTTTAAAGCAAAGCCCTGCTCGGGAGAGTTGTGGATCGCAACGCTCGCGCTGCCACCTCGGGATTGGAAAAACTGCCCCGACGCGCGCCAGTCGTCGCCGATTCCGTCCACGAGCGCGCGCGGAATGCGCAGCGTCTCGGTAAACGGCGTTAACCCCGAATGGTCGACCAGATGGATGACCGCATTCTCGACGTCCACCCGGAAGGGCATCTTTGACTCTTCCTCAGTTTCGGGCGGAAGAAGATCGACTACAGAAAAACGACCCTCTTTATCGCGCTCGATCGTGCCTTCCAGATTTCGAATTCGGGCGACAAGCGTTCGGCGTGTTCCCTTGAGATAATCGGGCAATCGGATCGAAACCAGGTCGGCAACAGCGACCTGCTCGCCTTTTGGCGACGTTATCGAGACATCGCGCCCGACGATTGCTCCGGACCAAAGGTCGAAAGAATAGGTGCTCGTGCGAAGCGTGACCGTCCCGCCTCGCGCCTCCATCTTGTAGACCAGTCCCTTGCCCGGCCCGGATAGCGCGTTGAAGCAGTCGATGAGGTAGGCGACACCCCAAATCGCGAGCAGCCCCAAAGGCGCCCAAATCACCAGAGGTCCGATCAACCGCGACAAGGTTCGGATGCGCGACTCCTACTGTCGAGCCATCTGGCTCGCAAGTCATAGAACGTACGAATTAGGCTACCGGTTCGGCTTGTTTGAGTTCGAATCGCTCCGCTTCGGCCAATCGTTCGGCCATGACCTTCTTGCTGAACTCGATCGCGTTGTAAGAGCTCCGGATAAAGGGGCCGCTCGCTACGAAGGCAAACCCAAGATCCTCGCCAATTTTTTCGTACTCGGCGAACTCGCGGGGGTGCACAAATGTGTTGACCGGCAGGTGCCGCATGGTAGGTCGCAGGTACTGCCCGATGGTGACCGCGTCGACTCCTATGCTTCGAAGGTCTCGTAAGGTACTTATGACCTCTTCTTTGGTTTCCCCTAGCCCGAGCATGATTCCCGATTTGGTGTAAATCGTCGAATCCAGCTCTTTTACTTTTTCGAGCACGGATAGAGAGCGCCGGTATTTCGCCTGGGGCCGCACCACTTTTTGGAGCCTGGCGACCGTTTCCACGTTGTGGTTGTAGATCTCCGGCTTGGCGTCGGTGACCGTTTTGATGAGAGGCTCTTTGGCTTTGAAATCAGGAGTCAAGACTTCGACGATTGCATGGGGCAATCGGTGATGAAGCGCTCGGATCGTTTTGGCGAATTGCTCCGCGCCTTCGTCTTTGAGATCATCGCGCGCGACGCTCGTCACGACGATATGTTTCAACCCTAAATCGTTCGCGACTTTAGCGACGTTCGCCGGCTCGAACGGATCGAGCTCTTCGCCTTTGCCGACGTTGATCGCGCAAAAGCCGCATGAGCGGGTGCAAGTGTTGCCAAGGATCATAAACGTGGCTGTGCGTTTGGACCAGCACTCGGGGAGGTTCGGGCAGCGCGCGCTTTCGCAAACGGTGTGCAGGTTTTTCGCCCGCATCATCTTTTGCACCTCCTGGATCGTTTCCGGTCGAGGAAGCCGGATCGTAAGCCAATCCGGAAGGCGCTGGGTCATGATGAGATTTTACCTTCGGATTCGAACCTAAACATCCGCATCCAATCGCGCCGTCAAATACGAATTCAAATCCACTCCGTCCGGATTATTGAGCACATAAGCGAGCCACGAGTGGCGTTCGAAACTCTGAACATACATCTCCCAAACACACATGCTGTTGTGATCTTTCGGAGGCTCCTGCAGATCTGGCGGGCCCTCTTCCGGAGTTATCCAAACTCGATGGAGCAGCTCGTTTTCATTGATCCAAATGTCGAGGTTGACTTGGCACTCCCCGACTCCCTGATGGACGGTAACGAACCCCACGCCGTGAGTTTGCTGGGAGGTGGGCTCTTCGGAGAGGCTCTTCGTCACCTTTTCTCGAGCGGCAAGCCAAAGCTTTGGAGCGACACGCTCTCCGGCTAGGCTAATTGCGTAAGCCTTGAGCATAAGATCCTCAATCGTCCAGAGCTCATGAAATCGAATGGGGCGGGGACGGTAAGGCTCCATTCGACTCTATAGTTCCTCGTGCGAAATGCCCGTTTGCTTTATAAGTTTCCTCTGCATGCCCTTTTTCAACAATGAGGAGCCATGAACTGGAACCGTAACTCGAATATCTTCTCTCGGGCCCATATACGTGAAGTGGCTTCCTCGGCTGCGCAGCAACTGCCACCCTTTCCGCTCCAATATCCGACAAAACTCTTTGCCGGACAGGGACTTCAAACAGCGATCTCCAGGATCTGGTCGCCTTCATCAAGCTCGATGGAATTCTCCACAACTCCTATGTGGCTAAGAATTGCTTCCTTGGCGTTGCTGCGGATGTCCTCGATTGTTTCGCCTTGAGTGAAGCAGCCCGGCAGATTGACGACTTCCGCCCAGAAGCCGCCTTCTTCAGCCGAATGCACGAGAAGCTTGAAAGTCATGGCCTTATTCTATGCTAGGGCGGTATTCGTCTCTAAATTTAGTCGTGTCGTACCCCGAACCTGTCCAGAGACCCGCGCGCTCCAAGCGCATGCGCTTCCGTCCCCCAAGGCCCAGTCGCTTCGTGGAAAACCTTTGCGGCCGATTTCTTCCCAAGATCCTTAAGAGAGGTTATGGGATCACCGCGGTCGAGTACCAAAGCCAAGAGCTCGAGCGCTTGCAAGAGATCCTTGGTCAACGGGTCCTAATTACGCCCAACCACCCCACTCACGCCGAGCCGGTGATTCTCTTCCACCTTTCTCGAACAGTTGGGCATCCCTTTTTCTACCTCTCGAATCGGGAAGCCTTCGACCGAGCTTGGGGGCTCTTTGGATGGCTTCTTTCCCGCACAGGCGCCTATTCGATCGTTCGGGGAGCGCCCGATCGCGATTCGTTTAAGTTCACTCGCAAGGTGCTTAGCGAAAACAAACGGCCGCTCGTGATTTTTCCCGAGGGCGAGGTCTACAGCCAGAACGACAGCCTTCTTCCCTTTCAGGCCGGGGTCTTTCAACTTGCCTTTCTTGCCCTTGACGATATGGTTAAGGCTAGCATCGACGCCCCTCTTCATATCCAGCCGGTAGCTATCCGCTACCGATTCGTCGAGGACATGGGAAAGCCGATTGTCGAATCGCTTCAGAGATTGGAACAAAGGCTCTCACTGCCGAGCCCACCTCCCGGCGATTCCTACCAACGACTTAGAAGAATCGGAGACGCCGTACTCACGGCCGCGGAAGATGCCTACAAACTTCCCCACGGATCGGCCGACGACATGAATCCGCGTATCGACGCGGTGCGGGAAAAGATCGTCGAGCGAGTCGCCGATACGCTCGACATGGAACCGGATTCGCTGGGCAAAACGCTGCCTGACAAAATGCGCGCTTTAAGCAACCGGGTGAACCGCGTGGTGACCGAAGAATACGAGCCGGCATCCCCTTACAGCGAGTCATTGCTGCGGCAAGAGGCGGATCGAATTAAGCCTCTCGAGCAAGATCTCAAGCGTTTGGCAAACTGGCTCGCCGTAAAGGATGGCTATGTGGGCGAGCTCGCCACGCAGGAGCGAATGGTGGACACGCTATGGCGACTGGAAAGCGAAGTACTCGGACACCGAATTATTTCGGGGCAAAGAGAATGCGAAGTTCGCCTTGCGGAGCCTTTCGATCTTCGGGAATACCGAAACGTATCGCGCAAAGATGCGATTGCCGAAGTAACGCATCGCGTCGAAGAAAGTATTTTGAAACTTCTCGGCCAAATGGCACTCGCATCTACTGCGCGTTGACGATTTGTTCGAGCGCTTCGACCGCATCGTCCAAATTGCGATTCACGACTTGGTGTTTATAGCGATCGGAAAAAGAGATTTCTTCGAGCGCATTGTCGAGCCGCTTTTCAATCACGTCCGGAGAATCGAGCGCGCGTCCGCGAATGCGTGACTCCAATTCAGCCCAGCTCGGTGGCTGAATAAAGATGCTGATCGCATCGGTTCGAAGGTCCATTGCGGCGATCGCGCCATGTACATCTATTTTAAGAATTGCGATCTTTCCCTCGGCTAGCATAGCTTCCATATCGGAAAGAGGGGTCGCATAGTAGTTACCATGCACTATTTTCCACTCTAAAAACTTGCCTGAGTCGGCCATCAATAGAAAAGTAGGAATAGTCACAAAGTGATAGTCGCGCCCATCCTGCTCGCCTTCCCGAGGGGGCCTCGTGGTATAGGCCACGACCTTCTGAACACGAGGGTTTCGGGCGCGCCATGCCTCAATCAGGGTGTCTTTTCCCACCCCGCTCGGCCCGCTTAAAATGACCAGTCGACCCTCCATGGCTCAGATACAAGACGGGTTAGCGGTCGGTTAAGAGCATGAGCTTTGCCGCGAGCCTCATAGGGTCGTGGCGGACGACGTCCGTCTCGCTGACGAAATCCCCGGAAAGCACCCGGTAGCCCATCGCCTTGACCCGGTCAATATCGTTCTCCACTAAATACTGTCCACTACCCTTATATTTTTCGATCGCCGTCTCGCTGGGGTTTCCGCTGTTCACCATCACATAATCGAATATTCGGCCGGGTACGTTGGCCCTAATGGCGGTCACGTGTTCCGAAGCGGTGAAGGAATCGCTTTCGCCTAGCTGAGTCATCACATTGCAAATGTAAACCTTAGGAACATTCGTTTCCCGAAGCGCATCGCTTATGCCGGCGACTAATAGATTTGGAATGACGCTTGTGAACACACTTCCCGGCCCGATGCAGATCAAGTCGGCGTTTCGAATCGCTTCGATCGCCGCGCGGTCCGCGTCCACATTTTCCGGATCGAGAAAAATCCGCCGTATCCTTTTTCCCGATTGCGCGATCTTCGATTCGCCGCAAACTTCGGTTCCGTCTTCCAGAACTGCGCGCAACCGCACATGCGAAAGCGTCGAGGGAACGACTCTTCCGCGAATCAGCAATACGTCGGACGCCTTGGCGATCGCCTCTTCGAAATCTCCGCGACTCTGATCGACGAGCGCGGCGATAAGCAAGTTTCCGATTGAATGTCCGGAAAGGTTTCCGCTATCGCGAAAGCGGTGCTGAAAAAGGTCGGTCATCGCCTTTTCCGCATCCGCCAAGGCGACCAGACAGTTGCGAATATCCCCCGGGGGGATCATCCCCTTTTCGCGAATGAGTTGGCCGCTGCTGCCGCCGTCGTCCGTCACGGTGACAATCGCCGTAATGTTGCTCGAATGTTGCTTCAGGCCCCGCAAGAGAGTGCTGAGTCCCGTCCCGCCCCCAATTGCTACGATGCGCGGCCCTTGGGCAAGCTCTTGGCGCCGGAAATAAACGTCGGCCACGTCGCCTTTCGCCCCCGTCACGGTCGAAACGACGGCGAAAACCCCCTGCCGGACCCCCCTAAAAATAAAGAACAGGCCAAGGAACAGAAAGGCGCCTCCAAGCATGTGGGTCGCCAAATCGAGCGTATCGGAAGGTACGACCGAGCGCAATCCTTGGGCGGCAAGAGCTTCGACCGACTCTAGAAACGGAAGAATCACGAGCTTGAAGCTCAGCGCTGAGCCCACGATAAAACAGGCAAAGCCGACCAAAAAGGTGAGGCTCGCCGTGCGGAGGCCTTGGGTCCCCGCGAACATCTTTCGCAGGCGGGTGCGCCGGATCATTCTTCTTCTTTCTTCTTCTTACCGCCCAAGACGGACTCGAGCAGACCGCTTATTGCGGAAATCAGGATGCTGGCGATCACCGCCGCCATAAACTGGGAAGCCCATTCTCCTTTTATCGTGAAGCCGAAGTTTTGGGAGGCGACGAGCCAAAGCATCAATCCGTTGATCACCACGGAAACGAGCCCGAAGGTCAAGCAGTTGAGCGGTACGGTCAACAGCCGGAGGATATTGCCCAACGTTGCGTTCAGCAATCCCCACAGCGCCACCCCAATAAAGAGTTTGGCGACCTGGGCCGCCGAGCTTAGGTCGACCTCGAATTGCAGACCGAGAGCCTGCACGATGAGCGAGGCGAGTACTACCGCAACCGCCAAAAGGATCCAGCGCAAAAGCAGATTTCGCATACGAGCCCCCGCCCCGCATATTAGCCGAAACCTTTTTATGTTTCAGCTTGGATCGGAAACTTTCTCAACCTGCGCATGACTACGCCGGCACTGATTAAAAGTAACCCCAAGGCAGTTCCTAAAATGGGCCACATACGACTTGGGCTTCTTTGCGAGTCTGGCAGGTCACTTAGTTCCTTCAGATTGCTCAGCATCACTGGTGATCCATTCCAGGAATAGTTTGCTTGCCGAGCAGTTCCAAGTCGCATGTCGATGACGGTATCGCCAACTTTCAAGACACCCCATACGGGGGGAATCGATTTGCGAACTGTAGAGGTTCTTTCGTAGCTTTCTTGAACACTTCCTGGCGGAATCCCACGAGTCACCTTGATCGATTTAGGAAGCTTTTTGTTGCCCACTACCTTCCAGTTAGCGACCTCATAGGTCGAGTCGATCCTCCTTTTTCCGGATGGTAACTCTAGTTCTGAGACCGCTTTTACAATTCGATCCTCTTGGAGGGTTACGGTTACAATTTCGGGGTATTTCTACGCTTTTTTTCATTGTAACCTCGAATTAATTTACGAGAAATGTGAGACCTCCTTGCCTTCCGACCCACGTTCGGTTAGGGAGGTTTTCGCATGAATAGTAAGAGTCGGGTCTCCAAATGGAGTCAGGTTTGCTCCACTCGGCATGACCATCAGTCATTGCGTAATGACCACCGTTACGATGGCGTTGAGAGCCGTACGGCTTCGTTACAGCATAGATTAATTGATTGTTACCGCTTTCGAACAGAGCCCGTAGCTCGAAAACGTCTGGCTGAACTAGGGTTACTTTCCTAAGTGGAGTCGCGCTTCCGCCCTGAAATGATGTTACTTCGGTGATTTCCGTAAAGAGCACAATTCGGGCCGATTCGCTAGCCTGAGATTCCTGCAAGAGGCATCCATTTAGAGCAAATCCCGTGCTTTTCCATTGGAAAACCGGCTCATGTCGGCGATTGTTGATAGGACAAATCAGGCCATCTTGACTTTTTACATACGGTTGAAGCTGATCAAGCCAATATCCCGTTAATAAATTACCATTGTAAAGCGTAGCAAAAGAGCCTGAATTGTCAGAAGAATAAAGCATTTGAGCCTTCGTGAGCTGCATCATGTTTGACAAGCAACTCTTGGCTATGGCGCTAGCTCTTACGTGAGAAAACACTGGCATTAACAAAGCTGAGACGATCGAAATAATCGCGACTACAATCAAAACTTCAATTAGAGAGATTCCGCTCTTTCTCATTGTTTTGTCCTTTGAGAGACGGTGAAACGAAAGGGAATCCTGACCTCGACAGGCTCATCACCAAGCTTTCCGACGAAAGTTGCAACTTGCTGTGAGTTTCCTTCCGCAATGCGTGCCGCTGTAAACGAAAACAACACTTCGGCTGCGGAAAAAGGCGGAATTTTTACCTCAAAACTTGACTGGTCTACGGCCAGACATCCTGATGGTGTGGACCGAACGGTTAAGGTCGAAAAGTGCGGATTGAAGATAACGGGCCTCGCCGTGTGCTCTTCCTCCTCCCGGACAATGCCGAAGTCCTTAGGGAGCCCGAACACCCAGAAAGGTTTGCTGAATTGGGGGATCGTCCAGGCGAAGGCTATTACACCCATTCCTGCAAGGATAAGCAAGTTGCCTACCTTAAGCCGCCCTACCTTGAGCGATTTGATTCCAACCATCGAAGAGCCTCTAAACGGCGCTCGCAAGTCATAGTACGTCAGATTTGTGGACTTGTTCTTGCCAGACTTGCAGGAGCTAAGATCTTGGCAGGTGTTGATCCCGCAAACCCCCATGCTTCAACAGTATTTCACGGCGAAGGCCGAGCATCCGGGGGTGCTGCTAGCGATGCGGGTGGGAGACTTTTACGAGTTCTATGGGGAAGATGCGGAAATCGCCGCTAAAGCGCTCGAGATCACCCTCACCGCTTTCCAGCACAGTGGGATCCGAAGCTTGGAATTCACGTGACTTGAAGTCGCGGC